>Ga0265780_10010993_pt1 | contig 10749 bp, 5 predicted proteins | sample P1T30metagenome_FD_192432 | JGI IMG/M metagenome (GOLD analysis project Ga0265780, IMG submission 192432) | Plant litter microbial communities from East Loma Ridge, Irvine, California - P1 T30 | ecosystem: Environmental > Terrestrial > Plant litter > Unclassified | place: USA: California... | reverse complement strand
CGACGTGCGCCTCATGGTGCCGCGACAGGTGCCGCCACAGCGAACCCTGCCGCTCGACCGCGCGCATCATCAGCTCGTCCTGCGTCCAGCCGATCAGCGGCGAGACGAGCAGGCTGGCGAGGCTGAGGTCATCGTCGGGCTGCAACACGAAGCGCACCGCGGCGAGCAGGTCCTGCACCGCCAGCGGCGCGGACAGCCGCAGCCGGTCGACCCCCGCGACCGGCACACCCTCGGCATAGAGCCGCGCGACCAGCAATTGCGCCAGCTCGCCGCGGCGCTTGACGAGGATCATCACATCCTCGGGGCGAAGGCGCCGGCCCTTGCTCTCCAGCATCAGCCCGCCGTCGTCGAGCGGCCCCAGCCAGCGCTTCACCGCCTGCGCGACCCGCGTGGCGTTGGCGCGGACCGCATCGTCGATCCAGCCCTCCTCGCCGCCATCGTCATTGTCGGTCGCGCCCGCCGCGACCGGCGGCCAGAGCACGACCGCGCCCGGGCCGGTGACGCGGCTGGCGTGCGCCGGGATGTCCTCGGCCGCGCCAAGCCCGCCCGCGCCCACCGTCGCGATCGCCTGATCGACGAACTCCAGCACCGGCGCGGTCGAACGAAACGAATCGGTCAGCGACAGGCGATCGAACGGCAGCCCGCGCTCGTGATCGGGCATCAGGTCGTCGCCCGCGACGTCGCGCGCGCGCTCGGCGAAATAACGTTCGGCGGCGAGGAAGTTGATCGGATCGGTACCCTGAAAGCCGAAGATCGCCTGTTTCAGATCGCCGACCGTGAACAGCGTGCGCACCGACGGCGCATAGACGCCGCGCCCGACGAAATATTCGTCGACCAGCGCGCGAATGATCGTCCATTGCGCGACATTGGTATCCTGCGCCTCGTCGACCAGCACATGTTCGGTGATCTGGTCGAGCTTGTAGCGGATCCACTCGCCGATCCCCTCCTGCCGCAGCAGCCCGACCGCGGCGTCGATCAGGTCGTTGAAGTCGACCGCGCCGCTGTGGCGCTTGGCGGCGGCATAGCCGCGCGCATAGTCGCGCCCGACCTCCAGCGCCGCGCCGAGCCGGTCGGCGTAGGCGGCGCGCACCCGCAGCGACAGCAGCGCGCCGCACCAGCCGTGCATCCGCAGCGCGTGGTCGGCATAGTCGGGATCGGCCGGCGCGCGTCCCTTGCCGAACGACAGCGGTTCGCCGTCCTTCTTCGCCCAGACGCCGTGCAGGCGGTCGAGCGTCGCGGCGCGTTCATCAACCCCTGCCGCCAGCCACGCGCCGATCGCCTCCGCGCGCTCGATCCCGCTCTTGGTGCCCCAGCCGCGGTTGAGCGCGGCGAGCGTGTCGAGCGTCGCGCGGTCGATCGCCGCATCGCCGCACGCGTCGCGGATATGCGTGGCGACGTCGCCGAGCGGCAGGCCGAGCTGGGTGCGGACGAACGGCGCGATCCCGGCGGGCAGCGCCTCCAGCGCATCATGCGCGCGCGCGCAATCGGCGAGGAAGTGCTCGGCACCCTGTTCGCCGAGCCGGACGCTCAGTGCGCCGATCGTCTCGACCGGGCGGGCACGACCCTCGCGCTCGGCCTGCACCAGCAGGTCGGAGAGCGCCTGACGACGGAGCAGCGCTTCCTCGCGCGGTTCGATCGGGCGGAAGCCGGGGACCAGCCCGGCCTCGATCGGGAAGGCGGCGAGCAGCCCCTGGCAGAAGCCGTGGATCGTCTGGATGCGCAGGCCCCCGCCCGGTGCGTCGAGGACGCGCGCGAACAGGGTGCGGGCGCGCGCGACCAGCGCCGGGGTCGGCCGCTCGCCAAGGGCGGCGAGATCGGCGCCCAACTCGGTGTCGGGCATCCGCACCCATGCGGCAAGCTGGCGGTTGACGCGCGCCGCCATCTCCGCCGCGCCGGCCTTGGTGAAGGTCAGGCACAGGATCGCACCCGGCTCGACATCGCGCAGCAGCAGGCGGAAGACGCGCGCGGCGAGCACCTGCGTCTTGCCCGTGCCCGCCGAGGCGGAGAGCCAGACATGCGCCTCGGGCCGGCTGGCGCGAAGCTGCGCGTCCTTGAGCTGCGGTAGCGGACTGACGGCGCGCGGTGTCATGCCGTCGCGCCTTTCGTCATCCCCGCGACGACGAGAATCCGGAGGCCCTGACCTTCACGACAGAAGCGCGCCATCGGCATGTCCGGGCTCCCGCCTGCGCGGGGATGACGTCGGGCACTAAGCATCGCGGCCATACCATTCGTCTCGACGCATCAACTGATCATATTCCGCGAACGGCGCGAACTCCGGATGCAGCTTGGCGGTGAACGGCTCCTCGCCGGTCAGCCAGCGCGCCGCCGCCTCGGCGAAGCTGTCGCGCGCGGCGCGGACGAAATCGTCGGTCACGATCCGCCCGCCCTTGCCCGCCACATCGGCCGGGCTCGATACCGACCCGAAGGTGTCACCCTTTTTCGCCAGCGACCAATATTCGAACGCGCTCGCCGCCCCGCGCACGCCCTCGAACCCGCCCGCCTCGGCGATCGCGCCGAGCAGGCCGAGTTGCAGGTTGAACCCGCCGCGCACCGCTGCAACCGAGGGTGCCTTGCCGGTCTTGTAGTCGACGATCCCCAGCCCGCCGTCCGGCATCCGGTCGATGCGATCGAACCGCCCGGTCAGCTCGATCCCCGACAGGTCGGTGGTGCCGCGCCCCTCGACCGCGAGCACGCTGCGACCCGCCGCGCGGTCGGCGAGCGTCTTGGCGGCGACCCATTCGAAGGCCGCGATCAGCCGCGGCTGCCAGAGCGCGCGCAACAATGGATGCGTCGCGGGGTCGGCAAGCAAGGTCAGCGCGCGCGGCAACAGCTTTTCGGCATCGCACGCATCCTCGCGCGCCCAGGCCTCCAGCACCGCATGGACCGCGGTGCCGCGCCACGCCGCGCTGGGATCGGCATCGACCGGATCGAGCGCCGCCAGCTTGAGGATCCGGCGCGCGTAGAAGGCGAACGGATCGGCCTTGAGCCGGTCGACCTCGGTTACCGAGATCTGGCGCGGGCGCAGCCGCGCGGGCGGCAACGGCGCGGGCCGGTCGGCGGGCGTCGGCACGCGCGTCCCGTCGAGCGCGCGCGCCCAGGCCGCCAGCGTATTGTCCCGCGGGAAACGCTCGCCGGTCATCGCCTCCAGCCGCAACCAGAAGCGCGACGCGAGCGCGGGCGACCGCGCGTCGCGGCGCGCGCGCGTCAGCACGACCTGCTTCGCGCCGAGCGCCTGCCCGAAGTCGTGCGCGGCGACTCCGATCCCGCGATCGAGCCCAGGCAGCCCCAGCTCGGCGCGGACGCGCGGCGCGAGCCACGGATCGGGCGCGGGCAGGCCCGGCCAGGTTCCTTCGTTGAGGCCGGAGAGGATCATGAGGTCGGCGCGTTGCAGCCGCGCCTCCATCAACCCGTAGATCGCGAGCCGCGGATGCCGCTCGCGCGGGAGCAGACGGATCGCGATTTCCTCCATCAGCATCCGCAGCAGCGGGGCGAAACCGGCCGGCGCGATCCGCTGCGGCCCGAGCGGCGCCTGCGTTTCCAGCCCGGCCAGCAGATCGGCAGCGGCGCGGCCGGCGGGACCGCGCCACGCCTCGTCGCCGGCCAGCAAGGTCGCCGCCTCGCGGAGGCACGCGACCAGCCCCGGCAGCGTCGCCATCGCGGCGCCGAAGCCACGGGCGACCGGTTCGAGCAACGGACGTGCCGTACGCCACCATTCGGCGGCCGGGGCGTAGGCCGGAACCGCGGCGAGGTGCCGGTCGATCCCGTCGAGCCCCGGTGCGGGACGCGGCCCGCGCAAGGCGCGATCTAGCCGCCGCACGCCGTCCAGCCATGCGCCGCGCCCGTCGCCGAGCCGCACCAGCGGGTGCTTGAGCAACGTCAGCAACGCCATCGGCGCGAAATCCTGCGCCGCCGCCTCGACGATCGCGGTCAGCAACGTTCCCGGCGGCAGGATCGCGAGCGCACGCCCGGCGCTGTCGTCGACCTCGATGTTCCAGCGCCGGCAATGCGCCGCGACACGCCGCGCGAGCATGCGGTCGGGCGTGACCAGCGCCGCGGTCAACCCCGGCGTCTCGACCGCCTCGCGCAGCTTGAGCGCGATCGCCTGCGCTTCTTCGGCCGGGGTGGCGAGTTCGACCGCCGTCACGCCAGTCAGGCGTCGGTCGGCGGCATCGAGCTGGGTCCATTTGGCGGTGAATCGCGCCGGTGACAGCGCATTGGCGATCGCGCGGCCGCGGGCGGCGGTGGCGTCATGCTCGCTGCCGGCCGTCCACCGCGCCACATCGTCGCGCACCGCGCCGATCCGTTCGAGCAACAGCTTGAGATGGAATTGCGGATGAACCTCGATCGACCGCGCGCGCAGCCCGGTGACCGGATCGGGGGCGTGCGGGCCGAGCGCCGCCCATTCCTCGCCGGGCAGCGTCAGGTCGAGATCCGCGAACACCACCATCCCCTGCGGCAGCCCCGCCACCGTTCGCAGCAGGCGCGCGACCGCGGGAGCAGGGTCGGTGATGCCGGCGGCGCAGACGAACTGCCCGGGCGGTGCCGCGCGCCAGCGCGCCGCCTGCTGGTCGAGCAGGCGGATCCGCCGGTCGGCGGCGTCGATCGCGCCCAGCCGGTCGCGCTCGCCCGGCCAGCGGTCGAGCAGCAGGCGGAACAGGCGGAGCGCGGTCTCCCAATGGTCCGACAGCCCCTCGCCGGGATCGATCGCCGCGAGCCGGGCGGGCGGCACTTCCTCGACGATCAACTGGTCGAGCGTCGCGGCAAGATCGCCCGCCAGCCGCACCGCCTCGGCTGCGTCGACCGGGCGACCCGCCGCGGCGCGCTCCTCCTCGACCAGTCGCGCGAGGATCATCCGGCGTTGCAGCGGGTCGATCGCGGGCGGCAGCGGCGGGGTCGCGTCCGCCGGATCGAGCGCCGCTCCGACCCCCGCGTCCAGCTCCTCCCCGCCCAAAGCGACGATTCGCGGCAACAGCAGCGCGCCGCCGCTGGCGCGTACGAACGCCTCGCGTACCGCCAGCCCGCCGCGATTGTTGGGCACCAGCACCGTCCCGCGCGCCAGCGCCAGCCGGTCGCCGCCGAACCGCCGCAACAGTCCGGCGACCAGCGCATCGGCAAAGGCGCGATGCGCGGGGATGGTGTAGAGCCGCAACCCCCGCTCGGCCGGCGGGGCGACGTCAGCCATCCGCGAGCAACGCCTCGGTCCGCGCGATCGCGCCCGGCACGTTCACCTCGGACCACAGCCCCTGATGGACCAGCCCGTAAGCGCGCCCGGCCTCGATCGCGCGGTTCCAGAACAGGTTGGTCGAAAACGGCCCTTCCGGCCAGTCGCGGATCAGCCGCGGCGAGACGATCTGCACCCCGGTGAATACGAACGGCGCCACCCGCCCCGGCTTGCGCCGTCCGCTGATCCGCCCGTCGGCGGCGAGGTGGAAGTCACCCTGTCCGTTGTGATTGTGCGCGCGCGCATAGGGAACCATCAGCAGCAACGCATCCATTGCCGTATCATCCCACCGGTCGGCGAGCTGGCGGATCGCGTCGGTCGGGCCGTCGAGCCACAGATTGTCGCCATTGACGACGATGAACGGCTCGTCGCCGAGCAGCGGCAGCGCGCGGACGATCCCGCCGCCGGTCTCCAGCAATTGCGCGCGCTCGTCGGAGACGATCACCTCGATATCGTGGACCCGGTGGCGCAGATGCGCCTCCAGCGCGTCGGCGAGATAATGAACGTTGACCACCGCCCGCTCGACTCCCGCCGCGCGCAGCCGGTCGAAGACATGATCGATCAGCGCGCGCCCGCGCACCTCGACCAACGGCTTGGGTCGCGTCGCGGTCAGCGGGCGCATCCGCTTGCCGACCCCGGCCGCCATTACCATCGCAGTGCGCGGCACCCGCGAGCCCGGATCGGGGCGAATGTAGCGCGGACGCGTCACGCCAGCCCCCGCGCTTCGGCGAGAACCAGCGGGTCGCCGCGCCATTCGGGCGGCAGGTGCGCGTCGAACCAGCTTGCGACCGGCGCCAGCGCCGGGTCGGTCAGGTCGCGCTCCAGATAGGCCCAGACCCGCGGGCACAGCGCCGCGTAGCGCGGCTTGCCGTCACGCTTCCACAGTCGCGCGAAGATGCCGAGGATCTTGGCGTTCCGCTGCGCGCCGAGTACGCGATAGGCACGCAGGAAGTCATCACCTTCGCCGGTCGCGGCGCGATAGCGCGCGAGCATCGCTTCCTCGATCGTCGGGTCGACGTCACGGCGCGCATCCTGCAGCAGCGACACGAGGTCGTACGCCGGATGCCCGGCCAGCGCGTCCTGGAAGTCGAGCAGGCCGAGCGACCGGTCGGCGCCGACCAGCATCAGGTTCTCGGCGTGATAGTCGCGCAGCACCGTCACCGGGATAACACCCTCGACATGATGAAGCACCGCGTCCCATGCCGCGCGATAGCCTTCGGCATCGACGTCGGCGCCGACCGCCGGGCAATACCATTCGACCAGCAGCCCGGCCTCACGCTGCAACTCGGCGCGGTCATAGGCGCGCCACGGCCCTGCCGGTTTGGCGCGCAGCGCGACGAGCAGATCGACTGCCGCCGCGTAGAGCGCAACCGCCGCATCGGCGTCGGCATCCGCGGTTTCGCGCAGCCGCACGTCACCGAAATCCTCCAGCAGCACGAAGCCGCGCTCGAGATCGACGGCATGGATCGCGGGTGCCGCGAAAGCGTGCTCGGCCAGCCACCCCGCGACCGCGAGGAACGGCCGTGGGTCTTCCTGCGGCGGCGGTGCGTCCATCAGGATCGCACGGCGGGCGCCGGCATGAACGCGGAAATAGCGCCGGAACGAGGCGTCGCCGGCGAGCGGCTCGATCCGCGCGCCGCCCCATCCGTGTGCGTCGAGAAAGGCCGGCGCATCCGCCGGGGGTGTCATCGTGGCCATCGCCCGTCCCAAGCGTCGGGCGCCGTCCAAGTCAAGCGACGCGCGCCATCCAGGGCCAGCGCGATGTCCAGCGCCAGCGCATCGGTCCAGCGATCCGCCCCGGCCCGCTCGGGCCATTCGACCAGCAACGCCGCCTCCCGCCGCGCCTCCTCCAGCCCGAGTTCGTCGACCTCCGCCGGATCGTCGAGCCGGTATAGATCGATGTGCAGCACCGGCAACCGCACCTCCGGCGGGTCATAGGGCTGAACGATCGCGAAGGTCGGGCTCGGCGCCTCCTCCGCCAGCCCCAGCGCGGCAAGCACCCCGCGCGCCAGGCTCGTCTTGCCCGCGCCCAGCCCGCCGGTCAGCGTCACGACATCGCCGGGGCGCAGCACCTCCGCCAGCCGCGCGCCTGCCGCCGCGGTCGCCACGACGTCCGCCAGCCACGCCTCGCCATGCCTCATCGCCGCGGCAGGTCCACGGTGACGGTCGTGCCGGTCTCCGGCGTGCTGTGCAGCGCGATCGTCCCGCCATGCGCCTCGACGAACTGCTTGGCGAGCGGCAGACCGAGCCCCAGCGCGCGATCGCCCGCCGCGGGCGCGCCCTCGCCCGCAAAGCGATCGAACGCGCGCGAAACCTGCTCGGCGGTCATGCCCGGACCACTGTCGGTCACCACGATCCTTGCGCCGCGCGCATTGCCGTCGACCGTCAGCGCGACGCGGCCGTGCTCGGGCGCGGCGCCGATCGCGCGACGCAGCAGATGCTCCACGACTTCGCGAATTCGGCGGGCATCGCCGGTCAAGCGCCCCGCCGAGCGCTGCACCTCTACCGCGAGGTCGACGTGATGCCGCCGCGCGCTGGCCCGCAACGCGTCGACCGCCGCCCGCGCCACCGCCGCCACGTCGATGTCCGCGCGCTCCAGCGGACGCGCGCCGCTGTCGGTCGAGGTGAGGTCGAGCACGTCGTCGATCAGCAGCCCGAGCCGGTCGACCGAGTCGAGGATCGCATCGAGATACGCGATGGCGTCCGGCGACAACTCGCCGGCATAACCGCCGTGGAGCATCTCGGCGAAGCCGCTGATCGAGGTGAGCGGGGTGCGCAACTCATAGCTCATGTTGGCGACGAACGCGGTCTTGACCTGATCCGCCGCTTCCAACGCGTCGTTACGCTCGCGCAGCGCCTGTTCCATCGCGCGGCTGTCGCTGATGTCGAGCATCGTGAACAGCGCGTTGCCGTCGGGCAGCGGCACCGCGGCGAACTCGAACTGTCGTCCGTCCGCCAGCGCGATATGTCCGGCGCGTTGCTGACGGTCGATCGTCGCGGTGCGCACCAGCTCGGCGATCGAGCGCGCGCGGCGCGGGTTCGACAGCTTGGGGGCGACCTTCTCGGCAATCACGTCGACGCGCGGGTGACCGGTGAGGAACTCCTCGTCGAGATCCCACAACGCACGGAAGCGGTTGTTCCAGAGTTGCAGGCGACCGTCCGCGGAGAAAACCCCCAGCGCCTCGAACAGATTGTCGAAGGTCGCGGTGCGGACCCGCAGCAAGGTGTCGCGCGCGCTGGCGAGCTGGACCTGTTCGGTACGGTCCTCGAAGAACACCATCAACCCGCCGTCGGGGATCGGCTGCGCCACGACGCGCAGATGCGTGCCGCCGGGGAGATGCCAGTTTTCCTCGACCGCAGTGTCGGCATTGACGAACCAGCCGCGCCGCTCCGCCTTCCAGCCGGGGAAATCCCGCACTTCGGGCACGCGATTGGCTTCGCGCATCCGCTCCAGCACGCGATCGAACTCAGGGCGATCCGCCAGCCATTCCAGCCGCATCGCGAACATCCGGCGAAACGGCTGGTTGCAGAAGACGAGGCTGCGGTCGCGCGCGAACTGCGCCACGCCGGCTGACAGCCGGTCGAGCATCGCACGCTGTGCCTCGGCGAAGCGCCGCTCCCGCGCGTGGCTCTGCTCCAGCTCCTCGATATCGATCGCATAGCCGGCGACCCCGCCGACCGGCAGCGGTATGTCATGGATGCGCAGCGAACGCCGCGCGCCGCCGATCGTGGCGGGCAGGACGCGCTGCTGCGGCCGTCCCTCGCTGCGCGCCAGGATCGCACCCGCGCTGGGGCCGACCTGCCCCGAGCCGTCGACCAGCTCCAGCCCGCGGCCGACGACATCGGCCGCATCACTGCCCTCGACCGCGTTGACATAGGCCGAATTGACCATCGCGAGCTGGAGCTCGCCGTCGCGATACCACATCGGCAGCGGTGCGGCCTCGACCAGCCCGGTCAAGGCGTCGAACGCGCCCGACAGACCGTCGAGCTCGGCGCGCAGCCGTCGCATCTCGCCCTCACTGGCGGTCGAATCGTAGAACCACAGCATCACCGCATCGCCGCGGCGATCGCCCTGTACGGTCAGCGTCCGCCCGCCGTCACGCGCATGGATCGTGTGGGTGAAGTTGCGCGCCGAGCGCTGGCAGGACGCGAGCCCGTGCGACAGCGCCTGCGCCTCGCTGGCGGGCAGCCCCCAGCCCGCCGCCTCGACCTCCTGAAGATAGCCGGGAATGTCGCTGAACCCCAGCCAGTCGGCGACGCGCCGCGCCATCTCGACCCGGCCGTCGGGGAGCACCACCATCGGTTGCATCGGCGCGGCGGCGAGCAACGTTTCGATCGTCTCGCGCTCGCGCACCGCCTCGACCGCGCCGGCGCGCGCGCGCAGCCCCATTGCGATCAGCACGACGCCCGCCAGCACGAGCAGCAACACCACCGCCCCGATCGCAACCGCGATGCCCGGCGAGAAAGGCGTCATAGAGCGTGCGAGTTCCGCGACATGCGGCTTGTCTAGGGTGGGCTTTCCCCACCGGCAAGCGGCGTGGCCACCGCGCACGAAAAAGGGCGAGGCCAGCGGCCCCGCCCTTCGTTCGCCATCGCCGATCGGACGATCAGTAGCGATAGTGATCCGGCTTGAACGGCCCCTCGACCGGCACGCCGATGTAGCCGGCCTGCTTCGGGGTCAGCTTCGACAGCTGGACGCCGAGCTTCTCGAGGTGCAGCGCCGCGACCTTTTCGTCGAGATGCTTCGGCAGCACGTACACTTCGTTCTTGTAGTTCTCGGACTTGGTCCACAGCTCGATCTGCGCCAGCGTCTGGTTGGTGAACGACGCCGACATCACGAACGACGGGTGGCCGGTCGCGCAGCCGAGGTTCACCAGACGCCCCTTGGCGAGGATGATGATCTGCTTGCCGTCCGGGAACTTCACCAGATCGGTGCCCGGCTTCACCTCGGTCCACTCATAATTGCTGAGCGCCGCAATCTGGATCTCGCTGTCGAAGTGGCCGATGTTGCACACGATCGACATCGGCTTCATCGCCTTCATGTGATCGGCGGTGATGACGTCCGCGTTGCCGGTCGCGGTGCAGAAGATGTCCGCACGCTTCACCGCCTCGTCCATCGTCACGACCTCGAAGCCCTCCATCGCCGCCTGCAGCGCGCAGATCGGATCGATCTCGGTGACGAGCACGCGCGCGCCGCCGTTGCGCAGCGACTGCGCCGAGCCCTTGCCGACGTCGCCGAAGCCCGCGACGCACGCGACCTTGCCGGCCAGCATCACGTCGGTGGCACGACGGATCGCGTCGACCAGCGATTCCTTGCAGCCGTAGAGATTGTCGAACTTCGACTTGGTGACCGAGTCGTTGACGTTGATCGCGGGGAACGGCAGCTCGCCCTTCTTCGCGATCTCGTAAAGCCGGTGGACGCCGGTGGTGGTCTCTTCCGAGACGCCCTTCAGGTTCTTGACCGTCTCGGTCAGATAGCCCGGCTTCTTGGCGATGAACGCCTTCACCGAACGCTGAAACTCGACTTC
>Ga0265780_10010992_pt1 | contig 10749 bp, 12 predicted proteins | sample P1T30metagenome_FD_192432 | JGI IMG/M metagenome (GOLD analysis project Ga0265780, IMG submission 192432) | Plant litter microbial communities from East Loma Ridge, Irvine, California - P1 T30 | ecosystem: Environmental > Terrestrial > Plant litter > Unclassified | place: USA: California... | reverse complement strand
CGGAACAACTACATGTATGTAGACCGCAATATGGTTGCTAACCCATATTTTACCTTACCTAATGAGGCAGATCGTGGGGTGTTTGTACCCTTGATGCCTGCTAACGGGGCTCCTGACTGGAAAACCGGCCGTATCAGCAATACATTCGGACGTGTATTGGAACTCAATAGTAAAGGTAAAGTAAACCAGTTCGCCGTGGTTGTAGATGCAACTTGGCAGTATTTCAAGGACGGGGAAATAACGGCAAGTTATACCTGGAATGACACAAAAGATAATACCTCTTACAACGGTAACGTAGCCAACTCTGCAACCCTATCTTTACCCGTAAAAGATGACCCTAGAAATTTGAGCAACATGACCTATTCGGATAACCATTTCAGGAATAAGATCGTGATCTATGGTACCTTACCGACATTTTATGGGGTGACCGTTGGAGTTCGTTATTCGGGAATCGGGGGTACACGTTATAGCTTATTATCCGGCACGAACAACAACGGAGATTTCGTTGCGACCAATGATTTGGCTTTCATCTTCGACAGGAACAACCAGAATGTGCCTCAAAACGTACGTACAGGATTACAAACGATCTTAGACAATCCTGACGCAAGTCAAAGTTTAAAGGACTATATCAACAAATATTCAGGACAAATTGCAGAACGTAATGGTGGTATCAATGACTTCTTTGGTATCGTGGATGTACGTGTTAGCAAGAAATTCAAGTTACATAAAACGCATACACTTGAGGTTTCTGGCGATATCTTCAACTTTACCAATTTGCTGAAGAAGAAATGGGGTGTTAATGAATCTTTAGGAAACCAAGCTTTATATGCTTTGAACGGGAGAGCTGCCGTGGCTGCAACCCCTACGGCCCCTGCAATACCTGCAGTACCTAACTATGATGCAACAACCAGGAGTTTCAACTACCGTGTGAACAATGCTGGTATTGTTAACCCATCTGGTAACCCATACCAGTTCCAGATTGGTTTGAGATACGGGTTCTAAAGCCGGGAATTTGATAAACAAAGAAGCCGTTTCATTTGATGAGAGGGCTTCTTTGTTTTTAAGAAGATTTATTTAAATGCAGTAATCAATTTTTTGACACCCGTGATGAGGATCACAGCGATTAATCCACCAATTAAGCCATAGGCGAACTCCTTTAACGTTGAGGGTACTTTTGGATATAAATGGTGCACGTACTCGATGTTGTGCACAAAGATGCCGCCTGCAACCATGATTAAAGCAATGGTACCGACAACAGCAAGTATTCTGATGATGATAGGCAATGCCTTAACAAGTAAGTGTCCTAGTGTAGACACAAAGCCTTTGTCACCAGATCCTTTTATCAGTGAGTAACCAGCATCATCCATTCTAACGATAAGCGCTACGATTCCATAGACACCAACGGTAGCCAATAGTGCTACAACGGATACGGTTAGGATTTGGATGGTTAGTGTTTCTTCCAAAACGGTACCTAAAGCAATGATCACAATTTCAACTGACAGGATAAAGTCTGTCATCACTGCAGATTTCACCTTGGCTTTCTCTGCAGCTGGGCCAGTTAATTCTACCGCTTTGACAGCATCATGTGCGGGTTGATGCTTTTTATGGAAGAAGAATTCGATAATCTTTTCCACCCCTTCATATGCGAGATAAAAGCCACCCAAAATGAGTATAAATTTGATTGCGATGGGAAAAAAGGTATTTAGCAATAAAGCAATGGGAACGATGATGAGTTTATTGACTAAAGAGCCTTTTGTGATTGCCCAAAGCACCGGGATTTCTCGCGATGCAAGAAAACCTGTTGCCTTCTCGGCATTTACCGCTAAATCATCCCCAAGGATACCAGCTGTTTTCCTTGTGGCAAGCTTTGCGGTCACCGCAACATCATCCATTAGGGCCGCTATATCATCTAAAATTGCAAAAAAACCTGATGCCATATTGTTCTATTTATTTGGGCGCAAAATATAGATAGGAATTGAGATTATAATGAACATATTCCACTTTCGTCTTTGTTGTAACAGATCATTGAACTGTGAATCTAAAAGATCATCCGACAAACCTTTATACCTATGACACAAAGAAAATTAGCCTGGACGCTTTTTGCTTTTCTGGCGCTTGCGATTGGATTGTACCCCTTACTGTACCTTTCTGCAGGATTTCGGGCGGCAGGGTTCCTGAGTGGCAAACCTGCTGAACTGCAGCAGAACGCGGTTTACTTGGCAATCTTCTATACTCATGTTTTTTTCGGAGCTATTGCCTTGCTAGCGGGTTGGTCACAGTTCAGTGAAAAGTTCCGCTTTCGCCACCTGCAGATCCATCGTAGGCTTGGAAAAGCATATGTGTTTTCCGTTTTGCTGAGCAGTGTTTCGGGCTTTACCATCGCTATGTTTGCTACCGGTGGTCTGATTAGCATTCTGGGCTTTGCTGCACTTGCAGTGACCTGGTTCTTCAGCAATGTAAAGGCATACACCTCCATATTAAACAGGAACGTACAAGAACATCAAACCTGGATGATCCGCAATTATGCACTTACCTTTGCTGCTGTGACCTTGAGAATTTGGTTGCCATTCTCCCAAGCTGTACTGCACATGGACTTTATCCTAGCATACCAGATCGTAGCCTGGATGTGCTGGCTACCCAATCTGCTGATAGCAACGTTGATCATTAACAGAAAGCGGCTACGATTAGCTGCTGAAGTATAAGGTTATTGCTTTTGATCGTTGTCCAATCCTCTACCTGTTTTATGTTGGAGCTCATCAATCCTTTTAGAAGCTTCTGATTTACTTAAAGACTCATCAAATGGTTCCCCAGCCTCGTCAGAAAGTGTTTTTAAATAGGATTGCTGCGCGCCTGTCATAGGTTCATTTCCGGTTGTCCATTCATCAGGATCCTTTACGGTATTAGAACCTTTCGGCATTGTGTTTTCATTTTCGTTGGTGTCTTGTTCATTGAACAATTCATCCGCTCTGTTTTCCATAGTTTCTTATTTAGGATCTGGTAATGAACAGATAACATTAGGCTTTGTTTTGGAGTTAGCGTCCGGAGGTACTACAAAAATTCCTACTTTAGCAAGCAAAACGTTCATACCTTGAAAATCAGCTATCTCATTCTTACCTGGAATAGGCACCAATTTTTGGATAGAAGCCTCGAAACCTTGATGCCCGCTATCGATAATACAAATGACTGTGAAATCGAGTATGCGCTTGTCGAATCGCGATGCTGAGAACATTTTGGGCAAAGCGGTTTAATTTCAACTGGAAGCTCGGAGCGGTACTGACTTTGCTTATCTGTGTTCCTAGGTTCATTCTTGTGCTTGATGCCAATGCTCGAGCCGATTATAGTTTGATGGGCGCAATCATGGTCCTTTCAGCCCTTGCACCATTTATTTTGTTAAACAAGACTGGTCAACATAGCATTGGCCTGGTTAAAGCACGAAGCTTCAAATGGCTTGGACTTGCCTTTGTTTTTGGACTTCTGGCTAGCTTGATCCTTCATCTTTTAGGTGATATGCTTTATGGTGATACCTACGAGAACTGGTATGTCTATATTGCCAGATCGTATAAAATCCCAGAAGGGATGAGCGGCCAGAATAAGAGCATCATGTTTACGATTATGGCACTGGTTGGCATGACCTTCAGCCCGATTGGTGAGGAGCTATTCTTCCGGGGAATAGTGCAGTCCAGCTTTTCAAAATCAATTGGTGAAAAATGGGCTTTAATCCTTGAAGGAGTTGCTTTTGCACTCGTTCATATAGCACATTTCGGACTGGTTTACATCAACCAGAAGTTTGCATTCTTTCCAATACCGACCTTGATATGGGTGATTTCTATGTTCCTTTTTAGCTTGTTGTTGTATACTTTAAAGCGGAAAAGCGGATCACTACTTGGCGCGATCGCTTGTCACTCGGGCTTTAACCTGGGTATGATCTACAGCATCTTTTACCTGATGTAAGGGATCACACATTCTATATTCCTCCAGAAATGTTAAACAGATCTGCTTTGCCAGTGTTGGTTATCATTGGAACAAACCAATCAACATGGATGCGGAACACCTATCACGAAAAGACTTTTTATCACTGACCGGGAAAACTGTAGCGCTTGGCGTAGCAGGTACATTGGCGGCCAACGCATTACTACACCAGAATGTGCTGGCTCAAACACGACCTCGAGCAGTTTCCCCGCCGGCAAAAATCCCGCCTGGTGTAGAAGAACCTATTGTATTGGAAGCATGGAAGTCGGATGTAGACCAGCAATCAGGACCTACGCCTACACCACTGCCACCGGACCACAGGGTCGGCTATGCCGTAGTAGGATTAGGACATCTGGCGCTGGAGGAAATTTTGCCTGCTTTGGGGAGTTGTGAAAAGTCCAAGTTGACCGCATTGGTAAGTGGCAGTCCAGAGAAGATGAAGAAAGTAGCCGCTCAATATGGCATTAAGCCTCAGAATTGCTATAGCTATGAAACTTACGATCAGTTGAAAAACAACCCGGAGGTTGATGTAATTTACATCGTGTTGCCAAATGCACTACACAAAGAATATGTAGTTCGTGGGGCAAAAGCGGGTAAACATATTCTGTGCGAAAAGCCGATGGCTGTGTCTTCTAAAGAGTGCGAAGAAATGATTTCGGCCTGTAATAGTGCAAAGGTTAAACTCATGGTCGCCTACCGCATTCAATACCAGCCACACAACAGAAAACTCCGGGAGTTGGTGCAAAACAAAACCTTTGGTGTGCCGAAGCTCATTGAAGCCTGCAACTCGCAGAGCAGTTCAAATCCTGCACACTGGCGCCATAAAAAAGCGCTCGCAGGTGGTGGTGCACTTCCCGATATCGGGCTGTATTGCCTTAATACGAACCGGTTCATTTTAGGTGAAGAACCAATAGAAGTATTTGCCTATCAGTATAGCACACCAGGCAATCCGCTGTTTAACGAAGTAGAAGAATTAATGAGCTGGCAAATGCGTTTTCCTAGTGGTGTTATTGCCAGTTCCTCTACCGACTATAACGTGCATGAAAGCCGTCGTTACCGTGTGATGTGCGAAAAAGGCTGGTTGAATATGGACAAGGCTTATGCTTATAAAGGACAAAAACTTACAACCGCTAGGGCGGAAGGTAAGATGGAACGTCAGGAAGAAATTGGGCTTGCCGAAACCAACCAGTTTGCTGCAGAAATGGATCATTTCTCGGATTGCATCCTCAAGAATAAACGACCATTTACACCGGGTGAAGAAGGCTTGCAGGATCATATTTTGATGGAAGCGATCTACCAATCGGCCAAGGAAGGCAGGCCAGTGAAGCTTACACATAAAGTTAATGAACCACTGAGGGGTCCGGAACCGGAATTGGATTCGTAGAATTAAACGTCAAATACAGCTATTTCTGCACGGGAACCAAATCTGATTGGCAACATACTTGTTCCAAGCCCCTTGGATACATAAAGATCATGGTTCCCGACCTTATACCATCCTTTGATGTATTTACCACTCCCTTTAGGTAGAAAAGGTATATAACCAAACAAGTTAACTTGGCCACCATGTGTATGTCCGGAGAGTATAGCACTTGGAACCATATCGGCTGTTATCTCATTGGCTATCGTCTCCGCGTACTGCGGACAATGGTTGAGGATGATGTGGCAATCGCTGGTTTGGAAATCTTGTATGGCATCGCTGAAGCTGGCCTTTCCACCAACAAAATCATCTATTCCGGTGATTGAAACACTTGCTCCTTTGAATTGATATCGTACGGCTTGATTTATCAAAAGATCACAATTATGTTTTTGGTAAACGGCTTTAAGCCGAAGCAGGTCAACTCCACCCCAATATTCCCAGTTGCCTAATATTGCAACTTTTCGGATATTGTGGTTTAAAAGACCCAGCAGCTCATCCAGGACAGGCTGTTGCTGATCACTTTCAATAGCATCTCCCGTCAGGAAAATGAGATCAGGATTTTGGGCATTAATTTTCTTTGCTAGCCGTCTTAATTGGCTGTTTACGGACTTAAGGTGAAGGTCTGAGATTTGTACAAACTTCAATCCTAAGGGGGAACCTGTATTGGATTTCAAGGTATAACGATTCGTTTCGATAAAAAACTTCTCGATCCACAATGCATCCAGCAAGAGCGCTGCTGCAGAAAGCAGAATTCCACTTTTAATGAAAGTACGTCTGGTCCAATGGGTTCTCAATGACTTATTTTCTTTTCAATTCTTTTTGTTCTTAAGATAATAAGAATTTTAAATCTATCGGCTGTTCCTCTTCGCTAATTGAGTTTGATATCAGATGATTTTCTGGTCTTTGCAAAAAGCAATTAGCTGCTCGTTATTGGAGATGTCAAGCGAATTTTTGATCGTGTATAAACGCTTTTCGACGCTGCTCAGTCCTGAAGGGCGAATGTTGTTCTTTTGCAGGTAAAGCGGGATGTCCTTTTGAGCAGTACCTTCAGCAAGTAAATAAATGATGGTTTTATCGAATGTGGTAAAATCAAAAGTATACACTGACTTTAGTGCCTGCCTCAAGTTTGGTGAGCGGTACTTGCTACCTTGAGATAAACACTCAATGGCTGCTTTTAAATCCTTTGCATCCCCCCGGGCTTTTGGAATAAAAGCATCTGCCCCGTGTTCATTCATAAAGGTATCTGCAACAGCTACCCTATTTTCAATAGAAAACACCAGGATTTTGATGTCTGGCTGAATCGCTTTAACAGCCTTGATGAGTTCCATTCCACCTGGGATTTCCTGATGAATCTCATTGTCAAAGGAAATATCTGTAATCAGCAGTTCGTAAGGGCACTGTTCTGAGATCGCCTTTTTAATTCTGCTCAGGGCATCGTCACAATAATAAACGTAATCCCTGTTGTCATGATTGATGCCCAGATCGGTTAAGGTCTTTTGTACCGAAATGCTTACGCTCTCATGATCCTCTGCGATAAGTACTTTTTCAAACATGATCATTAAGTTAAATAGTGGGGAAAGACAGCCTAATCGTTAATCCTCCATCAGCTGAGCTGTCAAAGGTAATCTTGCCATTGAGCATTTTAATACGGCTTCCCGTATTTTCAAGGCCGTTCTTAGGCCGACTCGCAGCCATGCCAACCCCATTATCCTGATAATCAATCTGACTTATTGTGTTAACCCTATAGAAATTTATGGAGACCATGCTGGCTTGACTATGCTTTTTCATGTTGATCATAAACTCCTGTAAAATATGCTCCAATTCGTATCTGGTCTGGGCTGATATGTTCGCCCAGAATGTATCGGTATTTCCTGAAATTGACACCTTCACTGACGGTGTTGCAAAGGAATAAAGCAGTTCATCCATCTTGCTGTGAAATGCTTTATCAAGGGGCATTGCTTGGGGAATATCATAAGAGATGTCCCTTGATTTTTCATACATCAATTCCAGTTTATCCAGAATAGCGTTTTTGTCCAGACTTTCATCATGGTCAATCTCCGTCATGACACGATAGATTCCATTTGCAACGACATCATGAACCCTTTTTGATGTCCGGAGCTGACTTTCATGCAATGCATGTTGCCTTTCTGCATCCATTTTATCCCGCCTTCTACGAAACCAAAGCAGTCCAATGATGGCAGATGAAATGAAAGCCAAGGTCGCCAGTATAAGCAGGAGATCTCGTCTGGCAACCTGATACCTGCGTTCTACATTTTCCTTTTGCAGCTTCAAGTTTTCGGTCTTGTTCTTTTCAGCTTCATATCTGATCAATGCAAACTGATTCTTCGCAGCGGTTCTTACAGTTTGGATACTGTCGTTGAGGGCATGATATTGACGAAAATATGGTTTAGCTTCTTCAGCCTTGCTTAAATCAATGAGCTTTTCTAAAGCGACAAGGCGATCATTACCATTCTTTATGCTGGTGGCGGCAGCATACATGCGGGTTGCGTACTTCATTGCAAGGTCCGGACGACTGCTCGCGTTTACCTCAGTAAGGAATTCGAAACTTGCGATCTGCGCCTGCAGGTCTGCCAATTTCACTCGAATTTTCAATCCTAGTTCGAGATCTGGATTAGCATCGAAACTTTTATTCTGAAGCCATTTGGTATAAGAGAAGTTTGATAAAGTCCGTGCGTATTCAGCCTCCGTGATTTGCTGCTTTAGCACCTGTTTATAGATGTTTAAGGCCTTGTTCAGGTCACCCTTTCTTCTATAAGCATTGGCAGTATTGTTTTGCAGTACAAGCTGAACAGCAGTGTCTGTGGTGTATTGAGCTGCTTCTTTGTAAAATGCGATGGCTCTGTCATAATCTTTAAGTGCATAGCTACTCATGCCAAGATTATTCAGGTTTGATTGGATGTAGATGTGGTGTGCCGGCTGTTCGGGTTTAAAGAATTGGATGGCCGACAGGGAGAGCTCCTGCCCACCGAACAAGTCTCCGTAATCAGTTGAAATCATCGCCATGTTGAGCAGGCATTTACCAGCACCAAGGCTATCTCGATCCACTAGGAACCGATCCTTTGCTTTGCTGAAGTACAGGTATGCACTGTCAGCCTTGCCAATTTCCCTGAACTCGAAGGCTTGTTCATAAGCAGAATTGATTGTAGTTTTTTTTACTTCATGTGCGGGTTTAGAACAGGAAGCAATGAAGAAGAGCGTGAAAATTAGAAGGTACTTCAACTTATTTGGTTTTTGCCTAAGATAAACAATATTGAATGTACAACATTGCCCTCCTTTCCGGTTAATACCTTTATCACAGCAGTTCTCTACTTTACGACGGTTGCTTCCAATTCTATCTTCAGGGTTTCAAATAGTGTTTTCACCTCGAGTACCGTAGATGCTTGTTTGATTTCATGCTTAGCAATCCATTCACCCAATAGATCAAAAACAGGGAAAAACTCAGCATGCGATGTTGTATAGACATTGAGTCGAACAATGTTCCGGCACTCATATCCAGCTTCATGAATAACTTGTTCCAGATTATTAATTGCTAGTAACAGTTGTGTTTGCATATCAGCGTCACTGGATGTTCCATCTGCATGTACCGCAGCCTGACCTGCACAGTAGAGCGTTCCCTGCACTTGTTTCACTTGTACAGCCTGTACATAGTGACGTTCATCCTGCCACTTCCAGGGATTAATTTCTCGTTTTTCCATTCTGATTTTTAGTTTTAATGAACATGGTGTTAAAATCAATGTTACAAAGGTGCAGATGGAATGAAGATAATGACGGTGACCTACCGCACGATTAACATGTGCGCCAGATCACATTAAAGACTGAGGCGACTTAGTGTCTCGCGTGAAACGCCCAGGTAAGCTGCCAATTGCGTTTTAGGGACACGCTGCAGCAATGCGGGGTGTTGCCGGATCAACTGCTCATATCTCTCCTGCGCACTGGAGGTTAAAAGGGATAATATACGCCGCTGTGCAGCAAGGAAGCCAAGGGTTGTTTTTTCAAGGAAGAAATGCTCCAGCTTGGGAAGGCCGGCGCATAACGCTCGATAGTTTTCGAGAGAAAGACAAAGCACTTGGGTATCTTCCAGGCACACTAAGGATAAAGTTGCAGGGGTTTGGGTGTAATAGGCTTGAAGATCGTTATCCCACCAATCCTCCATTGCAAAGGCGAGGATGTGTTCTTTACCAGTCTCGTCCATATAAACCAACTTCGTAAGACCCTTCACAACATAGTAGTTAAAAGGAACAAATTCACCCTGCTGTACCAGAAACTGGTGCTTTTTGTAATGCTTTGCCAGGAAGTGCTTGTCAACAAATGCAAATTCTTCGTCCGTAAGCGGTACAACTTTCTCAATATGGTTCCTTAGCTGTTGATTCATGGCACACAAACATACAAGTTTAGCAGTAATCAAGCAGGATGAATGATGAGCGGCTATAGGTGCATAATTGCTGTTATATTAACAGGTTTTTGGATTTGTTACTATGGTAGTTTTCCATTTTGGTTAGGATTCTGACTAGCTCGAATTTTTCATCCTGGGTAATACCACTTACCACCTCTATACTGGCCTGCCTAAATTTGGACATGCTGTTTTCGAGTGCCTGAATGCCTGTTTCTGTGATACTGATGATTTTATTCCGCTTGTCTTGTTCACCAGCTGATTGTTCAACCAGCCCATTTGAAATTAAACGGTTTATGATCTGGATACCTGCAGATTTCTCATGTACGTTAAGACGTATCAAAGCAGTCTTGGTCATATCTCCATAAGCCCTTAGATTGATCAAGTAGATCAGTTCGTCTGGCGTTGCAAAGTTCGAGTCTGAAATTGCTGCCTTTGCATGCAATCTCGAATAACGATACAAATGCACAAGAGAGGTATTGATCACACTCTCTGCGGTACGGCCGTTTGCCTTACCTGTCCATTCTGGTTCAGACTGCTCAGATGACTTATCCAGCTGGTTACGCTCATAAAGCCAACGTCCAAATAAGTCTACATCCTCGTTGTAAGGTTTGCCTGCGTTTTCGTACTCTTCAACGAGTTCTAACAGTTGATTTATTAGTTTATACATCATCAGAAGGTATATACAAAGCTAATACTAATAGTACGTAAATACACTATTAGCCTCGTTTAAAGTTGAAATTCGTGTGAAAGTTGGGATGATTTATTACTATCTTCCTAATATATAGTGCGTTATAGTACTTTATGGCACCTAAATTGTTCCAGATAGCTTACAAATAGTTCATTAAAAAACTAAATTATGAAAACAATTTTTTCTTTTAAAAAGAGTGCTTTGGTGATTGCACTAGCTGTAATCAGCATCGCTACCTCGTGCAAGAAAGACGAGGATGAA
>Ga0265780_10010991_pt1 | contig 10751 bp, 10 predicted proteins | sample P1T30metagenome_FD_192432 | JGI IMG/M metagenome (GOLD analysis project Ga0265780, IMG submission 192432) | Plant litter microbial communities from East Loma Ridge, Irvine, California - P1 T30 | ecosystem: Environmental > Terrestrial > Plant litter > Unclassified | place: USA: California... | reverse complement strand
TCTTTTCCTGGATCGACAGCATGCTGGCGCGTTCGACCACGGTTTCCAGCAGCGCGGGGCTCAGGTTCTGGGTGATTTCGGCCACCTGGTCCAGGTTCATGTCATTCCAGTCGACCAGGCCATCCTTCTTGCGCGACAAAAAGCTGCGCAGCAGTTCGCGGCGCTCGCCCTTGTTCGGCAGGCGGAAGTTGATCTTGACCGAGAAGCGGCGCAGCATCGCTTCGTCCATTTCGGTCGAGGTGTCGTCGAAGTTCGACGCGACGATCCAGATCACGCCGGCGCCCTTGTCGCTTTTCACGCCGTCGAGCAGGCCAAGCATGGTGTTGGCGGTATCGTCTTCCCATTTCTTTTCGCTGCGTCCACGCGGCATGAACAGGCTCTGCGCCTCGTCCAGGAAAATGATGCACTTGCCCTTGGCGCAGGCCTTGCGATGCAGGGCATTGAGCGCCTTGGAGCCGCCGCCGACATAGCCCGATTCAAGCGCCGAACCCGAGGCCGAAATCATCGGCAGGTCGAGGCGCTTTGCCAGATAGCCAACCAGCTTGGTCTTGCCGGTACCGGCCGGGCCGGTCAGCATCACGTTGAACGGCTTGTCGATATTGTGCGACTGGTACTCGGCGCGGTTGCGGATCATCTCTTCCAGGTGCAGCACTTCCTGCTTGATGTCGTCCATGCCGATCAGGTCGTCCATGCTGCCCTTGAGCTTGTCCGGGGTGATGACCGAAGCGCTCATGCCCATGCCCGGCACGCCGAATTTGATCAGGTACAGCACCAGCAGCACGATGGCGATATTGAAGGCGTTCTGCTTCAGGAAGGTGCCGGTGCGGTCAAGCGCACTTTCGCCCTCGTCCATCACGGCCTTGTGGCTGGCCAGGTAATCGTCCTTCGCGATCGAATACGGGATCGCATTCTTGAGCAGCACTTCGCGCTCGAGCGACAGGTGCGAGGTGCTCGGCACCTTGACCACGTTCAGGCTCGCCGAATCCTTGAATTTATAGATATAGCGCGGCGCTTCCGACAGCGGCTTGGCGATCAGCAGGTAATCCAGGCGCGCCTTCTGGTCAGCCAGCGCCGTGATCTCGGCGATGTTCTGCGAGTGCACCACCGGACTCGGGTCTTGCGGCACATCGGACTTGACGATCGCCATCACCACCAGCAAGCCAATCAGTATTGCGGACAGGATGCGGATGTAGACGTTCTTGAATGCAATCTGAAGGCTGGCAAAATTGGGCATATGGTGTACTCGTCGAAAATGCGTCGTGCAAAGAAAGGGAGACTGCTGTGCCGTCCCGCGAAGCGGATGGTCCGGCGCCGGCCCTGGGCCGATGTTTCTGACGTGGTGTTGCGTGCTGTTTTGATGCCCGAAGGCAAGGGAGTAGAGAGACTATACCTTCAAAAAAAACCGTGTGGAATACCAATAAATCAAGAATCGCGTAATTTAAGGCGAATGAAAGTCTTGATAAGAAAATTGATTATTCGACTGACAGCTTTCATGATGACTATGTCAAAAAAAACCGCATTTTTTGCGAAATCAACATTATCAAATTGGATATTTAAGGCAGGACTTTATTGCTGAGCGCAGCATATTTACCACAATCAACTTTTGCACCAGTGCTTGTAACGCGTCGTGATCCCCCGGCAATATGCTGGCTATTTCTATAACTCATTTTTCAATTGCGCGTGGCGAGAATGGGCGTTTTGCTATGCTGATGGATGTCTGCGACGGTTCCATGGCGACTTTCTATTCAACCAAAGATTGATAGCAATTCAAGTATGGGAGGAGCGGCGATGAAAACAATGGTACTCATAGCGGCCTGCGCGCTGAGCCTTGCCGACACCGGGCACGCGGCACACCAGCCGACGCAGCTGGCCACGGGGCATCAATTGGTGACTGCTGCATTGCCGGCTCAGGCGACTGATGCTGGCTATCCACCCGGCGCCCACCAGGGCGCCCGGGCGCCGCTGCCCGCGCTGGCCATTACGGGGCGCGACGACATCGTCACGCCTCTCTCGCATTTACCGCAATTGCCCGAACCGGAAGTCTTCGCGATGATGGTCGTTGGCCTGGTCTTGATCGGCTATCGGGTCAGCCGCGAGGGCGGCGACAAGTTCACCTAGCGGCAGGACGGTGCGCGCTGTCGTGGCACAGGCCGTGCAGCTTGGTCATCGTGTTCCAGTTGCGCGAGGTGGCGCCATCGCCCAGGTGCTTGCCGAGGGCGGCAGCTGCGGCGCTGTCGAGCAAACCTTGCGGACACCAGACATACACCGCGCGGCGGCCGATGGCCATTGTTTCGGGCGCCCATTGCCGAGCACACAAGTCGGCTGCAAGCAGGCGCTGCGGCTCGCCTGCCAGCAAGAAAGCGAACAGGCGCGCGTGGTCGTCAGCCAGGTGCAGCAGGGGATTATCGTCAATGATTTCGGCCAACTCGTTGCGCGCAAAAACGAAGACGCGCGCGCCCACGCCCAGGCGCAGGATCATGGCTTCCTCGATCGTGCGCGCCGCATCGACGGGCGGGACAGCAGCATCGAACACGATATTGCCGCTGTTGAGCAGACTGCGCACCCCGGTATAGCCGAGGCTTTCGACCAGCTTGCGCAGGTCGGCCATGGCAATCCGTTTGGCGCGACCGACATTCACGCCGCGCAATAGCGCGATATAGCGGTGGCAAGTCATGGTGGCATCCTATCGCGCACGACAGAATCAGCGCGCCCCTTACGTGATCGATCGGTCCCTGGCCAACGCCGGGCATATTAAAGCAACAACCAAGACCGTATTTACGCGCCTTTGTGCCGGGCCGATGATACCATCACCCAAGTATTGAATAGGGGAAACTATGAGCGACGATCATGTGCTGGTCCCCGTGACCCGCGCCGTGCCCGGCATGGTGCTCTCGGATGAGCTGCTCGACAGCCACGGCGTCGTGCTGCTGGCCAAAGGCGCGGTGTTGAGCGAGGCGATCATCGCATCGCTGGGGCGTCACCACATCGACATGGTGCCGGTGGCGCGTGTCGAAGCCCACCGCGCGCCGGACGCGACCGCTGTGCAGGCGCGGCTGGATGTGCTGTTTCGCCGGCATGCGCGCGACGACGACAACGATTGGGCCGGCAACCTGCTGCGCCGCTACGTCGAAGATTACCGGCTCGAGCGGCAGGTGGCGCCATGATGCTGACACCGGGCGACCTGACCCGCGACCTGGACGACCTGCCCTCGCTGCCTGCCGTCGTCATGGAACTGCTGGGCAGCGTCGACCAGGAAGATGCCGACCTGAGCCTGCTGGCAAAGAAGGTCGCGCTCGATGGGGCACTGACTGCCAAGACGCTGCGCCTGGCCAATTCGTCGGCTTACGGCCTGCAGGTCAAGGCCACCACGATCGGGCAGGCCATGGCGTACCTGGGCTTTGAAGCCACGCGCAACCTGATCATGGCAGCGGCAATGACGGGCTGCTTTCCCAGCGGCCGCTGCCCGAGTTTTGACGACAAGGCGTTCTGGCGCCTGTCGATTGCCACCGCCTGCTGCGCGCGGGTGCTGGCGCGCCATCTGCATTTCAACCAGGATGTGGCGTTCACGGCCGGCCTGCTGCATGGGATCGGACAGCTGGTGCTGGTGACGCGTTATCCCGAGCAATACGATGCGGTGCTGCGCGAACGCGCGCGCCTGGACACCGATCTGCTCGCCACCGAACGCACGATGCTCGGCATCGACCATGTCACGGCCGGCGTGGCGCTGGCAGAACACTGGGAATTTTCAGCGACGCTGCACCAGGCATTGGCGTTTTACGGCCAGCCGGAAACCCCTGGGGCGGGCTTTCTGGCCACGATCGTGCATGTGGCCAATGCAGTAGCGCATGCGCTCGACCTGGCGGGCGACGCGCACGACGTCGTGCCGGCCGTGTCCAGCGTTGCGTGGACGGCACTTGGATTATCCGAGGAAGCCTGGTTGCATGTGTTCCGCGAAACGGAACTGCAATTCGAGGAAATGACAGCCATCCTGTTGGCGTAGGCCGCAGGACGGTTCAATACGAAGCGAGACGAAAAACGGTGCGGCGCCACTCAAGCGGCGCCGCCGCGGCACGCCAACAACGAGGGCATGACAGCAACACCTGTCATGCCCACGATCTCAGTGCGCATAATTGCCGGTCTTTGGCGAGACATCGCCCGCCTGGCCGCCCTGACCTTGTGCCGGCTGGCCTTGCTGCTGGGCTGCGGCTGCGGCGGCAGCTGCTGCTTTCTCTTCTGGTTTCGGACGGCCCTGGGCATCGGACAGACGATACTTGGTGCGGCGATCGCCCATCAGGTCACGCAGGTCGCGGATGCTCATGCCGGTCACTTCGTGCATGCGGATCAGCAGCGAGGCGCCAACCGGCAGACGGTGGTGGCGGATCTTGCTGATGACGGGCGGCGCAACTTCGAGCATGCGCGACAGCGCAGCATCGTTTTTCAGCTGCATCTTGCCCAGCAGGATGTCGAGCAGATGGTTCGGGTTGTAACTCTCTTGCGAAGACAGAGCGTGATGTTGTTGTGCCATGATATTTACCTCACGAGTATGGTTAAAATAGTTCCCATGTGAACCTTTGTTGTAGACAACATATCTTCAACATAAGTTCCCGGAACGTGTTCAGGAATTAAACAGGTTGAATCTGAGTAGTTCCTTAAGAATTCCGGTCCTGCCGTGCTCCATGTTCTTTCCGCATGCGCACTTGTCTTTCAAACAAATTATCGGCTCCACATGCCGGGTCGAGCCAGACCCCGCGCATGTGACTCCTTGTCGGAAATCAAGCTATCGTGTGGAAAGCTTGTCACGTTAGCATTTCAGCACATGGGGCCACATTGTGGCGCACGCAAGAGATTTCTCTGATAAATTTTGCCAATCGGAATGCGCACGGAAGCCTTTGATTTACATAGAGAAATAGTTCATGCCGCAGCGGCCACAATGCAGCGAAAATAAAGTATGTTCGCTGGCGAACATTTAACATTCTGGTCAAATGCATAATTACTTTTGGTGCGGAAACTTCTAATTCACTATGGCATCAATCCGCTTGTCTTCTTCGTGTTTTTACAGGGTCAATACCGAATTACGGTAAACTGTTCCTCCCGTCTTGTCGGCGCAGCAATTCGCCCCCACTTACCCTCTCCATGCAGAAAAAAGTCTTTATCAAAACCTTCGGTTGCCAGATGAACGAGTACGACTCGGACAAGATGGTCGATGTCCTTGGCGCCTCGGATGGCCTGGTTCGCACCGACAAGCCCGAAGACGCGGATGTGATCCTGCTCAATACCTGCTCGATCCGGGAAAAAGCCCAGGAAAAAGTATTCTCAGACCTCGGCCGCCTGCGCGAGCTCAAGCGTGACAAGCCGGACCTGGTCATCGGCGTGGGCGGCTGCGTGGCGTCGCAAGAAGGCCAGGCCATCATCAAGCGCGCGCCGTTCGTCGATGTCGTGTTCGGTCCGCAGACCCTGCACCGTCTGCCCAAGCTGATTCACGACCGGCGCCAGACGGGCGTTGCCCAGGTGGACATCGCGTTCCCTGAAATCGAGAAGTTCGATCACCTGCCCCCGGCCAAGGTCGACGGCCCGGTGGCGTATGTGTCGATCATGGAAGGCTGCAGCAAATATTGCAGTTACTGCGTCGTGCCGTACACCCGTGGCGAAGAAGTCTCGCGCCGCTTCGAGGACGTGCTGACCGAGGTCGCCGGCCTGGCCGCCCAGGGCGTCAAGGAAATTATGCTGCTGGGCCAGAACGTGAATGCATTCCGCGGCGCGATGGAAAATGGTGAGATTGCCGACTTCGCCCTGCTGCTCGAATACATCGCCGACATCCCCGGCGTCGAGCGCCTGCGCTTTGTCACCAGCCACCCGAAAGAATTCAGCCAGCGCCTGATCGACGCCTATGCGAAGATTCCGCAACTGGTGAACCACCTGTACCTGCCGGTGCAGCACGGGTCCGACCGTATTCTCAGCGCCATGAAGCGCGGCTACACCGGCCTCGAGTACAAGTCGATCATCCGCCGCATCCGTGCGGTGCGCCCCGGCATCACGTTCTCGTCCGACTTCATCGTGGGCTTCCCCGGCGAAACCGAAGCCGATTTCGAGGCCATGATGAAACTGGTCGAAGACGTCGGTTTCGACAACAGCTTCAGCTTCATCTTCAGCAAGCGCCCGGGCACGCCGGCCGCCAACCTCGAAGACGACACGCCGCACGAAGTGAAACTGGCGCGCCTGCAGCGCCTGCAGGCGCTGATCGACGCCAACACGCGCAAGCACAGCGCCGCCATGGTCGGCAGCGTACAGCGCGTGCTGGTCGAAGGACTTGCCAAGAAAGATTCAAGCCAATTGCAGGGCCGCGCCGAGAACAACCGCGTGGTGCTGTTCCCCGTGGATGCGACGAACAGTGCGCTGATCGGCCAGCTGGTCGACGTGCGCATCAGCGCCAGCCACGATTATTATTTGCGCGGCGAACTCGTCGCCAACCTCGATACGATTGCCAAAGCCAGTTGAAAAAGCCTACCCAGCCCTCGTACTTCATTCCCGAACCGCTCGACAATACGCGGCTCGCCCACCTGTGCGGTCCGCTCGATGAGAACCTGCGCCAGATCTCGGCCGCACTCGACGTCACCGTGTTTCGCCGTGGCGAGAAATTCATCGTCAATGGCGACAATGCCGAGCGCGCCGTCGAATTGCTCGAACGCTTCTATGCGGTCGCCGACAAAATCGTGCCGATTGAAGAAGTGCAGCTGGCGCTGGTCGAGCAGCGCGCCGGCATCAAGCCGCGCAGCCTCGAGGCGCCCGGTGGCGAACCGCGGGCGATCAAGGGCGTCAAAGCCGCCAAGCCGGCCGCGCCGCGTGCTGCCGACGCAGACGACGCACCCGACAGCCAGGAGAGCCCGGCCCTGAAAACCCGGCGCAGCGACCTGCGCGGGCGCACGCCGCACCAGATCCAGTACCTCAACGACGTGCTGAACCACGACATCGCCTTTGGCGTGGGCCCCGCCGGCACCGGCAAGACCTACCTGGCCGTGGCCTGCGCGGTCGATGCGCTCGAGCGCGACGCCGTCAAGCGCATCATCCTGACCCGGCCTGCGGTCGAGGCCGGCGAGCGTCTGGGCTTCCTGCCCGGCGACCTGGCGCAAAAAGTCGACCCGTACCTGCGCCCGCTGTACGACGCGCTGTACGATCTGCTCGGCTTTGACCGCACGCAGAAGCTGTTTGAAAAACAGGTGATCGAGATTGCCCCGCTGGCGTACATGCGCGGACGCACGCTGAACCACGCCTTCGTCATCCTCGACGAGGCGCAGAACACGACCGTCGAGCAGATGAAGATGTTCCTGACCCGGATCGGCTTCGGCAGCAAGGCCGTCGTCACCGGCGACGTCACCCAGGTCGACCTGCACAAGAACCAGCGCAGCGGCCTGGTCGACGCCATGCACGTGCTGCGCGATGTGCGCGGCATCGCCTTCACCCAGTTCTCGAGTGTCGACGTCGTGCGCCATCCGCTGGTGGGCCGCATCGTCGATGCCTACGAGGCCGACAACTCGGTCCAGGAACTGGCTTCTCTCCCCAAACCGACCCCGGTGAAAAATGCAAGAAAAAAAACATCCACTTGAACTCGAGGTGCAGTTTGCCGATCCAAGGCTGGAAAGCCTGCTGCCTGAGGCAACATTGGCGCGCTGGGTCGAGGCCGCACTGCTCGGCCCGGCCGAACTGACGCTCCGCTTCGTCGACGCCGCCGAGGGCCAGGCGCTGAACCTGGCGTATCGCGGCAAGGATTACGCGACCAATGTGCTCACCTTCGCCTACAACGAAGATGAAGACCTGGCGCCCGAAGATCCGGTCCGGGCCGACATCGTGCTGTGCACCGACGTGCTGCAGCGCGAAGCGGCCGAGCAAAAGAAAACGGTGGAAGAACACACGGCGCACCTGGTAGTGCACGGCGTGCTGCACGCCCAGGGCTGGGACCACGATAACGACGACGATGCCGAAGAAATGGAGCAGTTTGAGCGCGATATCATGGAAGTTCTGGGTTTTCCGGATCCATACGCGGATTGATGCCGCAGCGGCGCCAACGCCGCTGACGGGGACGCCACACGCCTGTGTAAATATCAGGCGCTTTCGCTTTTGGTGTATCCTACGCCCATTGCAACAACGGCTTCTCGCCAACTATGCCCGAGTATCCCAGTGACGTCCGTCCGGACGCCAAACCCCATCGGTCCCTGCTGGAAAGGTTGACCGCATTCATCTCCCCCGAGCCTGAAAACCGCGCAGAGCTGCTCGAAGTCCTGCACGACGCCCACGAACGCAACCTTCTCGACGCCGATGCGCTGTCGATGATCGAAGGCGTGTTCCAGGTGTCCGACCTGTCTGCGCGCGACATCATGGTGCCCCGTTCCCAGATGGACGTGATCGACATCACGAAGCCCATCGAAGAATGGATGCCCTACGTGCTCGAGACCGCCCACTCCCGCTTCCCCGCCATCGAAGGCGAGCGTGACAAGGTAGTCGGCATCCTGCTGGCCAAGGATTTGCTGCGCTATTACGCCGAAGAATCCTTCGACGTGCGAACCAAGCTGCGCCCGGCCGTGTTCATCCCCGAATCGAAACGCCTGAATGTGCTGCTGCGCGATTTTCGCGCCAACCACAATCACATGGCGATCGTGGTCGACGAGTATTCCGGCGTGGCCGGCCTGATCACGATTGAAGACGTGCTCGAGCAGATCGTCGGCGACATCGAAGACGAATACGATTTCGACGAAGAAGAAGACAATGTCATCTCGATCCGCGAAGGCCATCATGGCCCGCGCTGGCGCATCAAGGCGCTGACCGAGATCGAACAGTTCAACGAAGAAGTCGGCACCGACCTGCCCGACGATGAAGTCGACACGATCGGCGGCCTGGTCGCCAGCCATCTCGGCCACATGCCACACAAGGGCGAAGTGGTCGACCTGCACGGCTTGCGCTTCGAGGTGCTGCGCGCCGACGCGCGCCAGATCCACGTCTTGCTGGTCGAAAAACTGCCACTGGCTGACGACGACCGCGATTGATGCTGCGCCGCCGTACCCAACCCACGACAGCGCCGGCCCCGGCGCAGCGCGGTAGCCGCCCTTCGGCGCTGCTGCTGCTCGGCGCCGTGCTCGTCGGCGCCTCTTCCCTGCTGTCGTTCCAGCCGTACGGCTGGTGGCCGCTGCAATTCCTTTCTCTCGCCTGGCTGTTCTATCAGGTCGGGATGAGCAATTCGGTCAAGCGCGCCACGCTGATCGGCTGGGCGTTCGGCTTCGGCTGGACCCTGGCCGGCGTGCACTGGCTGTACGTGTTCATGACCGATTTTGCCCACCTGCCGGCCATCCTGGCAGTCGTGGGTCTGATCCTGCTGTGCTTGTACATGGTCCTGTTCGGCGCGTTCACGGCCGGCGTCGCCACCTGGCTGCGCCGGCGCTGGTCGCTGCCGGTGGCCGCCTTCTTGCTGCTGGTGTTGCCCGTAACCTGGGGCGTGTCGGAATGGCTGCGCGGCTGGGTGTTTACCGGGTTCCCATGGGCATCGTCGGGCTATGCGCATGACCTGGCGCCACTGGCCGGCTACGCGCCGCTGATCGGCGTGTATGGCATCGGCATCCTGGTGGGCGTGATTGCCGGCTGCATCGCGATGCTGACCCAGCGCGCGCGCTGGCCGGCCATTGGCCTGATGGCTGGCCTGCTGGTGGCCGGCGCCGGTCTGCGCACCGTCGAATGGACGCAGGATGTCGGCCAGCCGATCAGCGTGCGTCTGCTGCAAGGCAATATCGCGCAAGACCGCAAGTTCGATGCCGAATTCTTGAACAGTATTCTCACGCGCTACCAGGGCATGATCACGGCCAGCCCGGCCGACCTGATCGCCACCCCGGAAACCGCAATCCCCACCTTCCCGCAGAATTTGCCCGAAGGCTATTTGCAGAATCTGCAGCGCTATGCCACGCAAACAGGCAGCACGCTGGCGATCGGCATGCCGCTGCTCGACGGCCCGGGCAAGTATGGCAATAGCCTGATCACCATGGCGCCGCAACCGCAGCCAACGCTGTACCGCTACGACAAGGCGCACCTGGTGCCGTTCGGCGAATTCATTCCGCCGGGCTTTCGCTGGGTGACCGACATGCTGGACATTCCGCTCAACGACGCCACCCGTGGCGCCGCGCTGCAGGCGCCGTTCCCGGTCAAGGACCAGCTGGTGCTGCCGAACATCTGCTACGAAGACGTGTTTGGCGAAGAAATTGCCTACCAGCTGCGCAATGCGCCGCAACCGGCGACGCTGCTGCTGAACGTGTCGAACCTGTCGTGGTACGGCCGCTCGGTGGCGATTCCGCAGCATTTGCAGATCTCGCGCATGCGCACGCTGGAAACCGGCCGTCCGATGCTGCGGGCGACGAATGACGGCGCCACCGCCCTCATCGACCGCCGCGGCAATATCACGCAGGCGCTGCCGTTCTACGCGGACGGGGTGCTCGCCGCCACCGTGCGTGGGGCTAGCGGCCTGACCCTGTTCATTCGTCTCGGCAGCGCTGCGTTCCTGCTGCTGGGCGCTCTGATGCTGCTCGGCGCGTGGTTCGCGGGCCGGCGCTATCTTCATAACCGCGCCAAATCGAATAGCTGAGCCAAATCACCTCCCAGAGGGGTGAAGAAATTCAGTAGAATTGGTCATTTGGCAAACATACCGCGTTCACGGCCCACGGGCCGCGTTCCACTCGACATGCTCACATTCCAGCAAATCATCCTTACCCTGCAGTCCT
>Ga0265780_10010990_pt1 | contig 10751 bp, 8 predicted proteins | sample P1T30metagenome_FD_192432 | JGI IMG/M metagenome (GOLD analysis project Ga0265780, IMG submission 192432) | Plant litter microbial communities from East Loma Ridge, Irvine, California - P1 T30 | ecosystem: Environmental > Terrestrial > Plant litter > Unclassified | place: USA: California... | reverse complement strand
GACGTCGTGGGCCAGGCGCGCGCTGTCCGCGACATCGCCCCAGCCGCGGCCGAGGTCGCCGCCCTCCACTTGAACGTTCCCCAGGAGGACGTCAACGTGCACGTGACCGTGCACGTCTCCGAGGAAGCGGAGCGTCTCTGGGAGGAGGCGCGGCAGCTCGAGGACGAGGCGCGCGCCGTGCAGCAGCGCGCCGCCCAGCTGCGCCGAGAAGCCGTGCGCCTCTCCCGAACGGACGGGTACAAGCTCGACGCCGTCGCGGCCGCCTTCGGTGTCACGCCAGGGCGCATCCAACAGCTCGCCGCCGACCCGGCCGCCTCGTAGTTGGCAACCAGGCTCGAGTGGGCGCCCCGGCCACGGATGAGGCATCGCCCGAATGGGCCGTAGTTCGTAGAATCAGTGACAGAACAGGGGAGTCCTCATGGTCACCAAGGTCGTTCACGGCACCATCCGACAACTCGACGTCGACCAGGACATGGCGATGATCGAAAAGGGCCAGCAGCTCGCCGGCCACTTCCCCGACGCCGACGCACTCGGCCGCGCCCGCCGCGTCCTCGAGGGCACACTCAGCGAGGCCGATGCCTACGCCGTGCTTGACGCCAAGCACGGTCCGGCGGCCCACTGACTGCGAGTACCTCAGTGACACTGGCGTCCCTCCGGTCAGGGTGCCCGTCAGGCGGCGATCTGCCAGCAGACTCACCCCATGACGCCCGCGGGCCTCGTGAAGTAACTAGTCGTGACCGGCGCGGGGCTGCTAGCCCTTGATGGCTTTCGCTAGCTCATCGGCCACTGCGATCAGAGCATCCCAGTCGTATGCGTCAACCTTGCGAGGGCGCAGGAAGTTGACTCGGATGCGCAATGGCGCTTCCGTGCCGACGAACAAGGCATTCCCAGACGCCTTCGCCAAGTCGCCTCGCGTCGAGAAGTGCCCCCGGCCCTGCGATGTCGTGAGCTGCAAGCTGTCTCCGCGCTCCAGCTACAGACGCCAGAATGCTCTTCCGCGTCGAACCTTCGAGGTTGTTCGTTCCCCACTCGCGCGCCAGGGTGTGGAGACCGGCTAGGAACTGGGCCGCCTCGGCGTAGACGACGTCGCGGGCCGCGACCTTCGTGAATCGGTTGGCCTCGATCTCCACCAGGCCGTAGGTCTGCAGCTGGGCAATTGCTTCACGCACTGGAGTGCGCGACACCCCAAGCCATTTCACGAGCTGGTCATCATTCAAGCGCTCACCTGGTTCAAGTGTTCCATCGACGATGGCGGCCCGCATCCTCTCGAAGACGACATCGCGAAGAAGTCGGCGAGGAGCTGTATTGGGGTCAGAGGCGGGAATCGGCATGCCACCCATCTTGCCACATTGAGTGTTTTACATACTAGCAATCGAACGCGAGATGATTGGGCGCCCCGCGTCGTCCGAGCCCAGAGGCCTAGCTGCGTCGAAAACGATCGTTTTTGAACAGCTCAGGACGAAGTGGGGCACGACCGACAGGTGACCCAACATGCCCCTAGCCTGAGGTGACTAACAAGGGGTACCCGGTGGGGAACGAAGAAGTGGAGCCCGTCGAGATACGAGCCGTGTCCAAGCAGCGATTCAAGGCTCATGCGGTTTGGGCGCGCGGACCAGGATAGTTGCCGCCGATCAGAGAGGTTGAGTGGCTGGAGATCGAGCCCGCACGGGTCTTCGGGACGATCTTTCTGGACCTCACCGACAAGGACCTACACAGCGCCGTCATGGCCCCAGACCTCGCTGGGCGGTATCGCGGCGTAGACATCCTCCAAGACCACACGGACATTCGTGAGGCCGTAGAGCGGACGGCGGCGAGCATGGCTCGTGTTCACAACGACTACGACAACGCGCGAGCACAGGGCGACCAGAAGCCTTCGGTGGACTTCTTCGCCAAGGTGGCGAAGGAGAACAAGCTGCACGAACGTTTCAAGTACCTTCGCGACAGCCTGAGTGCCATCGCAGCAAAGCGGCTAATCGAGGTCGCTATGCGCTGGTACGAGAACCAGGACGGCTCATACATCGAGCAGTTTCAGACGACCGGCCTCGATGCGCGGGTCTGGGAACTCTATCTGTGGGCCGTGCTGAGAGAGGCGGGCCACCGGGTAGAGCAGCCCAAGCCTGCGCCTGACTTCTTGGCACGAGGCATTGTTGGCGACTTCTATGTGGAGGCAACTACCTCGAACCCTCCGCCTGCCAATCAGGTGGTGCCGCTCCCCACGACCGAGGAAGACATCTTCGAGTACGTACACAACTACCTGCCGACTCGGTTCTCGGGTCGGCTGTGGGAGAAGCTGAACGAGAAGGGGTACTGGACCCGCGAAGGCTTGGATCTGACTATCCCGTTCGTCATCGCGATCCAGGACTTCCACTATCCCCTCTCTATGACTTGGAGCCAATCGGCCCTCTTCGAGTACCTCTACGGTGTGCGCATCGAAGACGTGGAGATCGAGGGCAAGATTCAGCGAGTCGAAGTGCCGGTTGCTCAGATCAAGTGGGGTACGAAGGAGTTCCCTTCGGGCTTCTTCAAGCTGCCCGAATCGGAGCACGTCAGCGCTGTCGCATTTAACGCGGCTGGAACGCTGACCAAGTTTAACCGCATGGGAATCGCGGCGGGCATGGGTCATCCGAGTGTGGTCGTGAAGCACCAGGGACGACGCTTCTCGAAAGAGAACACGGGTGTTGAGGAAGCCTTCTCGCAGATGGTTACTCCCGGCTACGAAGAGGACTGGACCGACGGCTTCACTGTCTTCCACAATCCCAATGCGCTCAATCCGCTTCCCTTCGAAGCGTTCCCGGGAGCCGCACACGTCTTTGAAGAGGACGGGTTAAGCAAGCAGTTCTTCCCCGCCGGTCACCTTGTGTCGAGCACGACGGCGATCGTGTCGCACGACTAAGGGTGTCCGCAACCATCGTTCTGCCGCAGGATCCAGTGTCCGCGCCGAGGCCCGCGCGATCAGGGTCGTTCATGCCGCAAAACGCGTCGTCAGATGTCTTTCCGATCAGAACCTTTGTTCTACCATTCCTGCCACCATCACTGCGGACGCGGAACGCTGCCGGAAAGGTTTAGGGGAAGGGCGCGATGGTCGACCATCTGCAGTTCAACCGCGGAGAGGGCGCCCGTCGCCAGCAAGATGTCGATAGACGCGGGCGTCGGCTGCTCTCGAGGGCGGCCGGGTTTCGGAGCTCACACACGCGGCGCGTGAACTAGGGGTCTGCGGCATGCAGGCATCTGGTGAGCTGGGGGCCGTAGTTCGCCGTGCATATCTGTCGACCAATGGCTAGTGCAGGGCTCTGGGTCGTTCTCGCAGCTCGTTCTCCTCTGCCAAGGTCAGCTTCGCTGGTCTGGTGAGGTGGCCAGGAGATCGTGAATGCCCGGCGCCGTCGTACTCGATGACGAGTGAGCGTCCGTCTGGGAGCTCGGTAACGATGTCGGCTGTCCAACTCGTTCGGCGGACGAAGTTCGGCGACCGGAGAACCGGCCCGGAGGTCGCATTGCCGAACTGCGTCGCTACGGCCTCGTAGTGCTTCAGCTCGATGCTTGATTTGCCTGGCTCGTGACACTGTAAGCACTCGCTGCCAGCAGACCGGGAGACCAGAGGGGCCTGCCAGACGTGGGACGGGTCCCTTCTGCAGACCCATTCGGGCAGGAAGGCCGTCTGTCCGTTACCCCGAACGTGCCAGGCGCTCGTGGGGTTTCGCGGGCTCCACTCCGAGGCGAGGAGAGGGAAGTGGTATGCGAGGGAATCGAGGATCGTCCTGCACTCGGGGCATCGCAGCCGCTGACGTTTCTGGCGTTCCGTCGGTGTGGCGAGCCACGTGTGTCCGCACGAGGCTTCGCGCCACGCGAAGGTGCGCCGAGAGCCGGCGGAAATGCTAGCGGGGTTCACTTTCCCGTTCTGATCCCAGTCCCATTGTTCGAGGATCTCGCGTGAGAGAGACCTGTGATCGTCGTCGGCCCCGGCTGCTTGTTCGGTGCGCTGGCGCTCAGACAGCTTCGATGCTTGACGGTCACGGCGCGGGTTCACTTGGCAATGGCAGCCCCAGCCGATGTCGGCGAGACGTTGGGCGCTGAGGCGTCCGCAGTGTCGGCACCGTACGTGGTGCGGATCGTCGGGCAACGACGGGTGAGTGAGGGGCCCAAGGTAGTCGTAATCGTTCGCGGTGGCGACGAGTTCTGCTTCGCTTCTGCTGACCGGCTCTGTGGCGGCATAGTGCCCGAGCATCGCCCGGTTAGATGCGGCCCAGGCGCGCCAGAAGCACGCCCGGCACGTCCCCTCGTTCTCGGCATTCTTGGTCAGCACGTATTCGAAGCGGTAGTGCGCCTCGCAGCCGCACTCGTCACAGCGGGTCAGGCGGTATGCCTTCGTGGTCGCGAAAGGCTCGAGTGGTGTGAGGCCGGCCGACGCGCAGATCGCCGTGATGTGTTCGTCGCACCATGTGGGTCGAGTGCGCGTCTTGTAGGCGGGCTGGTTAGCGCAGCCGTCGACTGCGCACGCCTGCGGAGGCTCGGGTAGCTGTCCATCCGGCATGGCCCAGCCCGCCAGAGGGCTGTTCGCGAAACTCAAGCAGTACGTTCGCGGAGTTCAGTTCAAGAAGAAGGGCCCCGGCACTAGCTGGGGCCCTTCTTCTTCGTCCCTTCACTCGGACGCGTCTGCTCGGAGTTGTGGAGACCAGTTCCGAGCGGCACTCGAAGTACTCGGAGGCTTCGAGCATCTCCGAGCGCAAGCCGTTCCAAAGGCATCATCACGCCGTCACCGCTACTGCTGTCCTGGTAGCCCGCAGGGTGCCCGGATATCAGGCACTTTCCCCGCCCATCAGTCCGTGACGATGGTGCGCGCGTGTCGCGGGAGGAAGATCGCGCACACGAGCGCGACGATGGCCAGCACGCCCCCGACGGTGAACGCCGCACGGGCGCCCACGGCGATGTCGGCGGGGTCGGTGCCGCCGGCGGTCGCGCTGAGCACTCCGATGAGCGCGGCCAGGCCTGCGGCTCCGCCGAGCTGCTGAATGGTGTTCAACGCGGCGCTGCCGTGTCCCGTGAGATGGCTCGGCAGCGAGCCGAGCGACATGGTGAAGATGGCGACCCAGGCGAACGCCTGCCCGGCGGAGACGACGACGAAGGTGGCCAGGATCACCCAGACAGAGGTGTCCTGCGTGAAGGTCGTCATGAACCACCAGCCCGCGGCGAGGACGGCGATCCCCGGGATGGCGAGTCCGCGTGCGCCGAGCCGGTCGTAGTACCGCCCGACCAGGACCGACACGATGCCGATCGTCGCGCCGCCGGGCACCATCAGCAGCCCTGTCTCGAGCGAGCCCAGCCCGAGGGACTGCTGCAACATGAGGGGGAGGACGGTGACGAGGCTGAAGGCACCCATGACGAGGAACACGAACACGATGACGGGGCGAGCGAACGAGGCGTGGCTGAAGATCCGCATGTCGAGGACCGCGGCGCCGCGGCGCTGCAGCCGGAGCTGTCGCCACACGAAGGCAGCGATGCCCAGCACGCCCAGCGGAAGGGCGAACCAGGTCGCCACGGAGATGTGCCCGCCGCCCTCGCCGGCGCTGGCCAGACCGTAGACCAGGGCGCCGAACCCGATGACGGAGAGTCCGAGCGACAGCGCGTCGAAGCGGACGCGGCGCGGGGTGGTGAGGTTCGGCATCTTGATCGCCCCGATGACGAGGCCGAGGATCGACAGCGGCAGGATGATGATGAACAGCCACCGCCAGCTCAGCTGAGACATCACGAGACCGGAGAACGCCGGACCGACCGCTGGCGCGACGGCGGTCACGGCGGTGACCAGCGCCATCATCTGTCCGCGACGGGAGGGTGCGACGAGTCCGATCGACGTCGTCATGAGCAGTGGGACGAGGACCGCCGTACCGACGGCTTGGACGATGCGACCGGTGAGGAGGAGCTCGAAGCCGGGGGCTGCGGCGGCGATAGCGGTGCCGAGGGTGAACATGCCGACGCTGGCGATGAAGATGGTCCGGAGTGGGAAGCGTGCCATGACGTACCCCGTGGTCGGGATGATGACCGCGAGGGTCAGCGCGTAGCCCGTCGTGAGCCACTGCCCGGTCGTCGCCGTGATGTCGAGGTCGTCCATCACCTGCGGCAGGGCAACGCCCATGACCATCTCGGACAGGAACGCGACGAACGCCGAGAACACCAAGACCGAGATCGTCAGGACCTCGCCGGGCGAGAGCCGCTTGCCTTCTGCGGGGGTTCCTGTGGCGGGGACGACCTCGATGGAGTCGGTGTCGGGGGTGAAGTGGACGTCTGTGGTCATCGTCCGATCATCGACGTTCTCACTAGTGAGAATGTCAAGCCCTGTGCTGATCGGGCGTTAGCCCGAGGTGCACGAGCGAGGAGAGTCAGCTCGCCAGGCTGGTCGGTGACCCGAGGCCGGCTGCCTCGAGGGCGCCCAGGTAGCTCGTGAGGGCGTCGCGGTTCTGGGTGAGGAAGTCGATCTTCTCGCTCATTCGGTCGCGCTCGGTCTCGAGCAGCTCGTAGAGGGCAGGGTCCGCGTTCTGGACGACGATCGTCTGTGGCTGGCCGAGGCAGGGGAGGATGTTCGTCACGATGCGTGTGGGAATGCCCGCGTCGATCAGGCCCTTGACCTTGCCGACGCGGTCGATGAGGTAGTCGTCGTACTCTCGGTAGCCGTTGTCGAGCCGCCGCGGAGTGATCAGGCCTTGCTCCTCGTAGTAACGGAGCATCCGGGACGGAACGCCGGTCCTCTTGGACAGTTCGCCGATGCGCATCTGTTTCCTCCCAGGGCTTGACCTTCACACTAATGGCAAGGTTGATCATAGTGTGATGCCTGTCGAAAAAGAAGAGCACCTGACCATCGGGATCATCGGGGCCGGTTCCATCGGCTCCACCCTCGCCCGCCGACTCGCCCGCCACGGGCACGACGTCGCCATCGCGAACTCCCGCGGCCCCGAGACGATCGATGCGGCGGCCCTCCGCACCGGCGCCCGCGCTGTGAACGCCGCGGAAGTCACCCAGGGCGTCGACGTCCTGATCGTCTCGGTCCCGATGAACCGCAACGCCGACATCGCCGAGTACGTCCGATCCGCCCCCGAGGGTGCGGTCGTCATCGACACGTCGAACTACTACCCGATGCGCGACGGGTCGGTGCGCGAGTTCGAGGAGGGCGTGCCCGAGAGCGTGTGGCTGTCGGAGCTGTTCGGGCGCCCCGTCGCGAAGGCGTGGAACGCGATCACGTCGCAGTCGTTCGACGCGAAGGCCTCGAAGCCCGGTGACCCTGCTCGGGTGGCGATCCCCGTCGCGGCCGACCGTGACGCCGACCGTGCCGTGGCCATGCAGCTCGTGGAGGAGACCGGGTTCGACGCCGTCGACGCCTGGGTCCTCGCCGAGTCGTGGCGTCAGCAGCCTGGTTCGCCCGTCTACTGCACCGACCGCACGGCAGCAGAGATGCCCGATTGGCTCGCCGCCGCCGAGAAGGAGCGCGTGCCGCAGCGTCGAGACCTCGCGATGGAGGTCATCGGCGACTACGTCCAGGCCGGCGGCAGCGTGACCGGGCCGTTCCTCGTCGCGATCAACCGCGCCTCCTACAGCTGACCCACCGCGCCGCAGCCACTCCGAACACCCCAGCCCGGCAGAGCACCGCAGCTCCACCGATCACCACAGCTCGACCGAACACCACAGCACCGAGAACGGAACACGCGTGACCACCCCAGACCTCCCCGCGGCGACCACTACTTCGCCCCGTGACTCGACAGCCGACGGCACACCGCCGCAGAAGAAGCACTCCTGGGCAGGCGTCGTCTCGCTGAGCGTCGGGATCTTCGCCCTCGTCACAGCGGAGTTCCTCCCGGCGAGCCTGCTGTCGCGGATCGCCGGCGATCTCGGCGTCACGGAGGGGGTGGCCGGGCAGTCCGTCGCCGTCACCGCGATCATCGCCGCCGTGGCTGGACTGACCATCCCGGTCGTGCTCGGCCGAGTCGACCGCCGCCACCTGATGATCGGTCTCTCGGTACTGGCCGTCTTGTCGAACGTGCTCGTCGCCCTCGCACCGAGCTACCCGGTCCTCCTGGTGGCCCGCGTGCTGCTCGGCATCACCATCGGCGGTTTCTGGTCGCTCGCGATCTCGATGACCGCCCGGCTCGTCCCACCCTCGAAGCTCGGGCTCGGGCTGACCATCGTCAACGTCGGCGTCTCCCTGGCGACCGTCGCCGCAGTCCCCGCGGGGACTCTGCTCGGCGAGCTGTGGGGCTGGCGTGCCGTCTTCTCCCTCGCTGCCGGGGTCGGGATCATCGCGACCGTCCTGCAGGTCGTCGCCCTGCCCTCGATCCGCAGCACCGCCTCCGCCGGGTTCCGTCCCCTCTTCCAGACGCTGCGGTCGCGCCTCATCCTGCTGTGCCTCACAGCGATGGCGCTCATGGGCGCCGGCCACTTCGCCGGGTTCACCTACATCCGACCCGCAGCGACCGAGATCGGCGGCCTAGCCCCCGAGCAGCTCGCCCTGCTCCTGCTCGCCTACGGCGTCGGGATCGTCGGCGGCAACCTGGTCGCCGGCCCCCTCGCCGACCGGTCTCTCCGCCTCGCCGCGTTCGTCTTCCCCCTGGTGCTCGGCCTGGCCATGATCGCCTTCGCGACCCTCGACGCGGGCGCCGTGTTGCTCTTCGTCGCCGCCGTCCTCTGGGGAGCCGGATTCGGCGCCCTGCCCACCGTCATCGGAACCTGGCTCGCCCGCGCCGAGCCCGACCGGCTCGAGAGCGTCGGCGGACTGCAGACCGCCGTGTTCCAGGTCGCGATCGCCGTCGGCGCGTTCGTCGGCGGGCTCCTCGTCGACGGCGCCGGAGTCCAGACGGCCCTCGTCGGCGGCGGCGTCTCGGCACTGGCAGGCAGCGTGCTCATCGTCCTCGTCAAGCCGCGACCGCTGGCCTGACCGATGACCGACGAAGGACCCCGCACCCACACCTCTTCCGGCACCGGCGCGACCACCCCGCACGCCATCCTGGCTCTGGGCCTGACCGACGGGTACGGCAACTTGCACGGCGCTTGGCGGGCCGTGAACGTCGACCCCGGCAACTACGCCGACATCGACGCCAGCATCCGCTACGCACAGGCGGCCGAGCGCGGCCTGTTCACGTTCCTCTTCACCCCGGACTTCCCGGCGGTCCGCGGTGACCTCGGGCAGTCGATCGTCAGCAACGTGCTCGACCCGATCGTGTCGTTGACCGCGATCGCCCGCGGCACCGAGCGGATCGGGTTCGTCGCGACGGGGTCGACGACGTTCCAGGAGCCGTTCAACCTGGCGCGGCAGTTCAAGGCCCTCGACGTCATCAGCCACGGGCGCGCCGGCTGGAACGCCGTGACGACCAGCGACGCGGCGGTGGCGGCGAACTACGGTCGCCCGGTGAGCGAGCGGGCCGAGCGCTACGCACGGGCCCACGAGGCGATCCAGATCATGCAGGCGCTCTGGGGCAGCTGGGAGGCGGACGCCTGGGTGAAGGACCAACCCGGCAACCGCTTCATCGACTCCTCGAAGTTGCAGCCGATCAACCTGCAGGGCGGGTACGTCGCCTCCCGTGGGCCGCTGGCCATCCCGCCGTCCGAGCAGGGTCAGCCCGTCGTGTTCACATCCGGCGGCCCGAGCCCTCACCTGCTGTCGATCGCAGGCCGGTACGCCAGTGGCTTCATCGCTGAGGTCTGGACGATCGAGGAGGCGCGCGCCCAGCGCGAGATGGTGCGGAACGCCGCCCGCGAGGCCGGTCGCGACCCGGACGAGGTCAAGTACTTCGCCGGGCTCATGACCACGGTCGCCCCCACGGTCCGTGAAGGCCTCGACCGTCGAATCGCCCTGGCCGGCGACGTCATCGAGGCGCGGCTGCCGCACCTCGGCGCCATGATCGGCCTCGACCTGCGCCACGACCGCATCGACGAGCCCCTCTCGGCGGCCGAGCTCGCCGCCGCCCGGCCCTCACCCGGCGACCCGCGCTCCGGGATCGCGCTCGACGTCGCCCGCCAGGGCTGGTCGCCGCGCGACGTCCTCGCACACGGCGTCATCGACTTCCACCCCACCGTCGTCGGCCCCGGCAGTCTGCACGCCGATCACGTCCAGGAGTGGATGGACGCCGGCGCCGTCGACGGCTTCTGGGTCTCACCCGACGTCTACGAGGACGGCGTCGACGCCTTCGTCGACGAGGTCGTGCCCCTCCTGCAAGAGCGCGGCCTGTACCCGACCGCCTACCCGGGCACCACGCTGCGCGAGAACCTCGGAGTCCCGGCCCAGTACGGCCTCGACCCCCGGACCCACACGAACCACGAGAAGGACTGACCCATGGAGACCACCACTGCGACGCCGACGAAGCCCGTCGTGCTCGTGCTCGGCACCACCGGCACGGTCGGGCAGCGCCTGATGGCCGACTTCGACCGCGAGCCCGGAGACGTCCAGGTCCGCTGGGCTGCCCGTCGCCCCGAGCAGGTGGATGAGCTCCGCGCCGCCGGACGCGAGGCCGTGCGCCTCGACCTCGACGACCCGAGCACCTTCGCACACGCCCTGCAGGGCGTGGACCGCGTCTTCCTCCTCACCGGCTACACCGTGGCCATGCTCACCCAGAGCAAGACCCTGGTGGACGCCGCCGTCAAGGCCGGCGTCAGCCACATCGTCCACCAGGGCGTGTTCGCCAACTGGGACACCACCGACCCGCACTTCGTCTGGCACCAGATGATCGAGAAGTACATCGAGGCCAGCGGCATCGCCTGGACGCACCTGCACCCCA
>Ga0265780_10010989_pt1 | contig 10753 bp, 15 predicted proteins | sample P1T30metagenome_FD_192432 | JGI IMG/M metagenome (GOLD analysis project Ga0265780, IMG submission 192432) | Plant litter microbial communities from East Loma Ridge, Irvine, California - P1 T30 | ecosystem: Environmental > Terrestrial > Plant litter > Unclassified | place: USA: California... | reverse complement strand
AGCGTGTCGAACAGGTGGCCCGGCATGTAGTGGGGGTTATTGTCCTTTGCGGAACTCAGCATAGCATTGCCCCCTTATGCGCGGTAACGGCGCGTCCGGCTTTCCTGGCGCTGCTGCGCTTCGGTCGTCAGGACGGTCGTTGGCTGAATCAAAAGGCGCGCGACGCCGATTGGATCGCCTGTCTCATTGCAATAGCCGAAGTCGCCGCTTGCGATGCGTGCGAGCGCCGCCCGTACTTCGAGCAGCTGCACCGCGTCGCGGGCGCGGTTGCCCAGCGCCAGCCGGTGTTCTTCCTCGACACTGGCTCGGTCGACCGGATCGGCTTCGACGGCACTGGTGGCGATCTCGGCGTCGGCACGGCGAGCCCTGTTGACCAGATCGTCCTCGATCTTGATGAGGCGCGAAGTAAAGAACTCCAGCTGCGCCGGATTCATGTACTGGTCGTCAGACATGGTGCGCACCTGATCTTCGGTGAGCAGGCCTGGCGCACGGCTGCGCGTGTTGGGTTTGCGTTGCCGCTTGGGGGCGGCATGCAATTCGGTGTGGAACATCGGTTTCTTCTCCGGAAGGCTGAATTGCGGTTCATGCAATCGATGGGGCAAGTTTCCCATGCACATTCCGACGTTCCCAAAACTAAACGTAGGAAAAAATGGGGGCTTTTTGATTGCCGTGGCGCAAGATTGCGCTGGCGATTGAATCTGGCCGGTGAAACAGCACCATTCACGGTTGCGTGCGGCTGATCAGGTGCGAAACTTGAGCATCGATACCACGACCACCAGTCCCTATGAGCGACACTCAACCGGTTTTCATCACGGTCAACGGCCAGGCGAAACGCTACTCGGCCGAGTTCCAGACCTCACCCGAGTACGAACGGCCATGGCAGACCGTGCTGAAAAACGCCTATGGCCATGCCGATGTTCGCTGCGCATGCCGCGGCGTCGGGCCGAAGCGGCTGGCCGTGAAATACTACGAATTCGGCGATAGTTATGCGCTGGCCAAGTTCGCATTGACCGGCCGCGAACATGCCGGCGACTGCCAGTTCTACAGTACAGGAAACTCAGCGACCGGCGCCGGCGGCAGTGGCGCTGGCGTGTTGGACGTCCAGAACGACGGCAGCGTCCGGATCCGGCTCGAGATCGGCATGAATGTTCGAGAGGGAGTCGAGCCTGCGACACCAGGCCCGGCAGCGAAACCATCTCGATCGGGGTCGACGCGGCAGTCGGCCATCAAGCTCGCAGGCCTGCTGCATTACCTTTGGGACGCCGCCACCCTCAATCAGTGGCGCCCGTACTGGGCCGGGAAGCGCAATGCGCGCCAGGTGTTCTGGCGCCTGAATCAGGCGGCCGATGACGTCCATGCGGGGACCGTCAAGCTGAGCGACCAGCTGCTGTTGCCGGCAATGTCTCCCGAGGGCCCGGAGGCTGAACGCAACCGGGCGCGGGTGGCAGGTGCCTTGGCTGCGAAACGCCGCATGCTTATCGTGGCGCCGCTGGCCAGCTACAACGCGGAACGCGAAGCGCGCATGGCGAAGGACTTGGCGATCTCTGGTTTCCACGGCATCCCGAAAGCATTCATGCAGCATGGCCAATGGGAGCTGCTAAGCAAAAGGTATCGCGCGGCCGTCGCCGGCTGGAAGGCTGGCCAGACCACAGTCGTGATCGCGCAGGTCGAAGTGAAGGAGCGGGAAGGACGCCAGAGTGCCAACGTCATCGATGCGGCGCTAATGGCGGTCTCGCAGCATTGGATTCCAACCGAATCCAGCTACGAACGCGTGATCGCGGAAAAGCTAGTGGAAGAAGGGCGGGGGTTCAACAAGCCGCTGCGATACAACCAGGGCGAGGACGTGGTGTTCCCGGATTTCGTGCTTACCGACTGCGCCAGCGGCGAAGTTCCGATGGAAGTCTTCGGACGGAACGGCGAGGATTATTTGAAGCGCAAGAACGAGAAGACCGCCTATTACAACAGACGATACGGGGCGGAGGGATGGTGGTGCTGGGATGCTACTGAGGGGAACGTGATCCCGGCATTTCCGCAACAAGGGCGGGGGCCGGCTGGTGCAAAGTAAAAGTAACTTTGCCCTGCTCAGTCGCCCCGGTAGTTCGGGCTGCTTGGGTTGAACGGCGAGTAGACGTATTCATCCTCAGTGTCGTTCGATTGCTTCGTTGCGCCGCCAGCACTGCCCAGGACGACCAGGGCGCCAAAGCCGAGGAAGATGTTGCCGAAGTTTTCCATGATGAAGTTCATTTTTTACCTCAAGTAATTAGTTGTCGTGCAGTACGATTTATGATTCTATTCTATCGCGAAAGTCTGACCATGCAAGCTGCCCTACCCATCACCAAACGCCGTCCTTTCCTGGGCGTGGTCGCAGTGTGCGCGATTGTCGCTGCGGGCTACTGGATCATGGCGCCTGAAAAGCCGCTGGTGCTTTCCCCTACCGTCTTGGCCAGCGTGACCCAGGCGGACAGCTTCAAGCGTGTGTCAGGGAGCGGCGCGAGGGAGGTGCACACCTTCATCAGTGTGGATTGCAGTTTCTGCCGCAAGATCGAACCGGAGTTCCAGAAGCTGGACAACGTCACCGTGCATTACCATCTGCTTCCTGGGCACAGCGCCAGCGCCAGACAGGATGCCCGGCACGTATGGTGCGCACCCGATCCTGCGAAGGCTTGGGCCGCGGCTGCAGGCGGCGCAGTAGTCGCAGCGCCGGAATGCGATGACGCTGGCCTGGACAGGAACCTCGCGCTGGCGCTGAAGCTCGGGATCGAGAACACACCGGCGATGGTGCTTGAGGATGGAAGGGTAATGACTGGTGCGTTCAGCGCCGAAGCGCTGGACCAGGAGATTGCAACCAGCGCAGCAGGATCAGCGAAGCAATGAGGTAGGGAAGGGATGCAAGGCTCAAGCCGCCTTGCGTTGCTCTACAATCGAATCGACGTGCCAGCCCTGGACCATATCGCATCCAAGCGCACGCGCGAACTCATAGAGGGTGGGGCTCTCGATTCCCTCTGCGATAGACATTACGCCGGCGGAACGCCACTGTTGGATCAGGTGCTGCAAGGTGCTTGCGGCGTCACCTCGGCGGGCGCAGGTTTGGAGGAAAACCCGGTCGATCTTTACGGCCGCCGTAGTCCCGATCGCATATAGGCGTTCGAGTGAATCACGGCCGGCGCCGAAGTCGTCGATCGCAACGCGCACGCCGCGCTCGATGAGCGCATTCACCTTTTCAGCAATGCGCTCACGCTGCGCGTACCCGCTGACCGATTCGCTAAGCTCGAAAACGATCGTATTGCGCGTCGCTGCCTGTGCCAGCTCATCGACGGAGGCCGCGAGCAGTCCCTGGTCCGACAGGTTCACGAACAGCGTGGGATGTCCCTGCGCGACCTGGAGGTAGCGCACGAGAGCAGCATCCACATCAGCCCAATCACATGGGATCGTGCTGCGATACAGCAGCTCGTAGCCGACGACCTCATCCCCGCGAAGCGAGAGTATTGGTTGCGCCTCAAAACGAAGCATCGTCCCGGCATCGGTGAGCGAGGGTACGAAGTAGTGTGGGTTGCCGCATAGTTTTCTTGTCATGTTGGCTTCGCGCTCGGCGGATCTAAGTATCTGTGTTTCTGGGATATAGGAGTCGACTGAAAAAACCGGAAGGTTTCGCCAACGCAACTCTTCCCGGGCCGCCTAAAATCTCGGCTCCAATGGAGAATAAAACATGTCTGGTTCGCCAACTGACGCATTGCAACGCAAATTAGGGCACCATTTCAAAGATGCACGACTTCTGCTGCGCGCCTTGACGCACAAGAGCTTTGACCAAAAGCAGTCCAATGAGCGGTTGGAGTTCCTGGGCGACTCGATCCTGAACTACAGCGTGGCCGAAATGCTGTACCAGCGCTTCGACACCTTGTCCGAGGGCGAAATGTCGCGCACTCGCGCTGGACTGGTCTGCCATGAATCGCTGGTGAAGGTCGCCAACGCCATCGGCCTCGGCCCCTTGTTGCGGGTCTCGGACACCTACCGCGGTGGGCTGTCGCGCGAGTCGATCCTTTCGGACGCACTGGAAGCCTTGTTCGCGGCCGTCCAGCTCGACGCCGGGCACGAGAAAGCGAAACAGATCATCGAAACCCACATGATTGCGCTGCTCGAGAGCGGCCAGGCCGAACTGCGGAAGGACCCGAAGACGTCGCTCCAAGAGTTCCTGCAGGCCCGCGCGATCCCGGTACCCACTTACGCCATGCTCACCAAGGGCGAGCTCGACAAGCGCCCGTTCTCCGTCACCTGTTCCATTCCGCGCCTCAGCATCAAGACTACCGGCAGCGGGACCAACCGCAAGCAGGCCGAAAAGGATGCTGCGTCCAAAGCACTCGCCCTGTGCCAGCAATGACCTCCCTGATCCTCCCTCCCGACGCAACCGATATTTTGCAGCCGGGCCGGCGCCGCTTTCTCCAGGGCCTGGCCGGCGTCGCGGCAACGACCATCCTGCCGGCGTTTGGCCAGTCAGCCGATTTCTGGTCCCTGCCACGCGAGCTGTGGCTATACCGGCCTTCCACGCGCGAGCAGGTGCGTGCGGTGTACTGGGCCGATGGCCAACTGGTGGTTGATGGATACCTCCAGCTGTGCCACCTGCTGCGGGACGCCCAAGCGAATGTCGCGGTCCAGTTCGACCTGGTCACGCTCGATATTGCGCGCGGGGTGTACGGCTGGCTGCGTGCCAGCGGGATCGACAAGCCGCTCATCATCAACAGCGGCTACCGAACGAGCAAAACGAATTCCCATGAACGGGGTGCGCGCAATAGCTTCCACCTTAAGGCGCAGGCATTGGATCTGCGCATCGAAGGCGTGAGCGCCTCGGCGGTCGGGCGCTTTGGCCAGTACCTGGCAGGCGGAGGCGTAGGCTTCTACCCAGGTCAGAATTTCACCCACCTCGACAGGGGCCGGGTCAGGACTTGGGTGGGGTAGGAGAGGGCGGGCGCCGCGCGATCGAAGCGCGGGCCCAGGGGCGGTAGCTTAGCCGCCGGAAGTGTCGGTGCTGGCGCTGGATGCCGCTGGTGCTTCCCCGCCGTCAAACAGCGCGGTTTGGCGCGGGTCGACCACCGGCTCGCCGTTCTGCACTTCGTGCTTCTTCAACTTGCCCATCATTTCCAGCAGCTGCTCACGGGTCTCCGGCGCCAGCGAGCTGAACGCCGGGTCCGCGGTCACGCCGGACAGTGCCTGGTACATGGCCGGAGCTTCACGCCGCACAGCATTCTGGAACTTGCGCACTTCTGGACTGGTCAGGTCCTTCGCTGTCAGGCGCACCTTCTTAGGGGTCGTTGCGGCTTCTTCACCTTCCGCGACGCCATCGGCTTCGGCACCAGCTTCGGTGTCGGCGCCTGGCTCATCGGTACCGCCAGTCTTCCGGGCCAGTGCCTCTTTCAGCAGCGCCAGCGCTTTCTCGCCCCCATGCACCTTGATCGTCTCGATGGCGAACGTCGGCTTGATCACGTCGTCCACGACCATCAGCTGCAGTTCAGGTGGAGCGGCCGCCAGCTGGAGAAGGCTAGTGACCCACTCGGTGGAGAATCCAGTCTCTGCGGCGATTTCTTCCACGGTCGCGTTATCGTCGAGCATGCGCTTACACACGATGGAAGCTTCGTACGGGTCGAGCGCGGCCGAGTCGTTCTCGGTGATCAGAAGCGCGTTGAGGTGCCTCATCGTCGTGGTCTTGGCCGGCTTCATCACCATGCTCACGAACTCGATCTGCTCATTCGCCGGAAGCTCGCTGTTCGCCAGGTCGATAGATTCGCGGCGCGTGTAGCCTGCGGTGATGAAGATCACGTCTTGGCCCGTCTCTGGATCGCGGGCCATGTAGCCGGTCATCGGCTTTTCCCACAGGTAGCCGTGCTTTTTCATGGAGTTGGCGTAGCGGCGAACCCTGGCCAGGTATTTGGCATTACGTACGCGGACGTTGAAACCCGGGATCGGCCTGAGCTGGGCGACTGGCACCTTCCACAGGTCGTTCGACGTCGCTTTGTTCGCCTTCATCCCATCCTTCAGGTTACCGGGGGCCAGCTCGAGGGTGAACTGCTGCGCCAGTTCCTCCATGTTGTACATGCCGTTTTCCATCGTGTTGATCCTTGTGTTGAACGAATAGCGATAGGGTATCGCGCGCCGCGCTGTGCGCAAGTTGAAAAGTTACTTTTGAAAAGAGGGATTCGGACAGATCGCCGTTCAGTTGCGTTGTTCGGGGCCACGCGGCCCCGAAGCCACGCAACCTGCTTACGAAACCTTCCCGGACAGCCCGCTGATGATGTAGCGGTTGTGCCGGTGCTGGCGCCCCTTCAACGGCACCTCTTCATCGCGCGCAAGTCGTATGAGCTGCGCTCCTTGAAGGAGCTGAACGGCGACGCTGATTTCCTCCTTCCGCATGCCCGTGTACTCGCGAATCGCCGAGTAAGAGACCCGAGCGACGTTCCACTCGCGATCCCGCATCGCAAGCAACAGCATGTAGAGCTTCATCGCGTCGAGGGACGAGCGATTCTTGATCGCTGTATGCAGCCCCTTGAGACGCCGCATTACCACTTGCCCATCGAGCAGATGCCCTTGGGGCAGTTCGCAGTAGTCGCCAGGCGTATCGATGCCTTGAAGGGTATAGAGGCAACCGTTGCCTGACTTGACGGTTGTGATCGCCCCAAGCTCACGTAGGAGTTCCAGCCCCTTCGCGATCGGCCCGCGCGAGAGGTTGGTAAGAGCCATCAGATGCTCATACGTCGCTACCACCTGCGTGCCGGTCCGGCGGCCCAGTGTCTTTTGATCCAAATTCGACTTAATCGCCAAGGCAAAGAGCACCATCAGCGCAGCGGTGGCGCCGCCCTTGTGCTGCCTCCAGCGCAGATGGCTCAGCCCTGGTAGAAAGCCTTCGCCGCTGGGATGCGGGACCTGGCTATCAGGCGCAGGCAGGTAGGCGTTTTCAGTGTCGAGCACTGCATCTAGCTCCCCGCCAGCTCGGTTCTTTACCCGCGCCCACCGTGAGGGGCATTTCGCCCATGCCCGGCTCACTGGCCACCCCCACGCTTCTCCAGCGCGACAATGACTGCGCGGATTGAGTAGGCGCTGACTGCAAGGGCGCACAGGGCGATGAGGGTAACCAGCGCCACTGGATTGTCTTTCAGGGCGGTGAGCGATTGTAAGAATTCAGAGAGGTGTTCCATGCCTATTCCTGTTGAGGAAGTGTCGATGGACTCACTTTATTACATGCCCCAACCTGTTTCTAGAAAGCGTTCCAGTCGGTTCCAGCCAGTTTTTCTAAAATTCCCTTTTAAATTCAAATGATTAAACGCCGAAAATCCAGTATTTAGTGGAAATTCTTAGTTCGCCAAAGGGGCACGGGGACGAGTGGTGCAGCGAATTTCCCCGCAAAAAAAGACACCTTAGTTCGCCAAAATTTGCAGGCCGGTAGGGATCAGGGGACAGTTTGACGAGGGAAAACGTGTGTTCGGGGCCGCGTGGCCCCGAGGGCGAGAGCGCGGCCGCAAGCACGCCGATGGCGCTGGAACGAAAAAGCCCGCACAGGGGGGTGAGGTCGGCGGTGATGCAGCGCTTTATCGCGACGGCGTCCTGGTCATGGCAGCAGCGGTCAGCAGGAGGACAACGTCGAGCACGGCGGTGGCCAGGAACACGTAGGTGTACATGTTGGCCGACACAAACGTCATAGTCAGCCGCTCGGGCTGGCCTTCCATGGCTTTCAGGAGGGCGGCGGCGCCCATGTTGCGGACCTGGATGAAGAGGACGACTTGCACCGGAACCAGCGCCAGCACGGCCCAGATATGCGCCTGCGGGCGCAGCCAGAAATTATTGCTCATCTTGCGACGTACTACTCTTGTTCGTTGTCGGGCTGGTCGCTGGGGCGCGAGCGCTTGGGGAATCCGATCACCTTCTTGCGCAGCGCATTGTAAGCACGCATGAATGGGACCAGATTAGCTTCCGCCACCTCAGCCATCGAGCTGTGCTGCATCTTGTGCAGCGCCCGGTCGGCGGCCACCAGCGCATCGAACAACTGCTGGGACTCGTCTGCGATGATGCGCATAACGCAGCTGCTGAAGATCGGCTCCGCCGGCATTTCGTAGCGGTGCGCCATATCGGTCAGCACCTGGGCCTCTTCGGTCAGGGTTTGCAGCAGGTCGCGCGCTACTTCGAGCTGGCCTTGCTTCTTGCAGAAGAAGAACAGCTTGATGCTGGTGAGGTTGAAGTCCCGACGCATGAGGCGGCTGAACACCCATGTGTACAGTGCGGCTTCGCACCGCTTATCGTCGCCGGCGAGCTCGATAGCCTCGATGCGGTCGACATTCTTGATGGTGAGCTGCTGGCCATCAGTCGCCTGGACAGATGCTGGCACACTCATGCGATGCCTTGTGCAGCGCCGAGCTCCTGCGCGGTCTTGTCCGACTGGCCCTCGTTGAGGAACGCTTTGATGCTGGACCAGGCCAGTTCAAAATTCTTGCTGTACGCGCGGTAGTCGACTTCGGACACCTTGCCGCTGGCGAAAGCGAGATTGATGCGGGAATACGCCTTGTCGGCGATGAGCATCGAGCGGTGGATGCCAGCGGCGTAGTGGCTGAACAGACGAATCGGCACCTGACGCACTTCCGGTTCTGGATTGGCGGGGAATGAATTGACGTCGTCGAGGAAGAACTCGGCCTGCAAGCGCAGGTCGGCGACCAGCTCGCTAATCTGTTCCTTCACCTTGCGCTTGCCGGCCGCACGATGGAAGCTTTTCGTCGCCACGAAATTGAAGTCGCGCCGCACCATGCGGCAAACCTGCCACGACTCGAACGGGGCGTCGATACGAGCTTCGTAGTTCGTATTGATGCGCTCGGCGCGGTGGACGTTTTTCACGACAAGGCCATCATCGGTGACAGCTGTACCGTCTGTGGCGAAGGTGATGTTAGAGGGAGTAGGCTGATGTTCCATGGGTGCAAGATTAGTGCGACCGGGCAGGTCTAGCTATGCAAATGCTGGCGCTTTTTGCATCGCATTTAGATATGCCCTGTATTTTGCGGCCTCGAATGCGCCCGGCAAGCTGGCTACTGTTGCGATAAGGAATCATGCTTGCCACCTTGCTGGGGAACCGTGCTACTATCTCAACTGTCGGTTTCCGGCAATGACTTTCGGCCCAGCGCCAACCCAGTTCACGACTGATCCCATTCGTGAGCGTCTAGCAAGCTCGATGGATTTTGTCCCGCCTACGCGGAAATCCCCCTGTATTCCTGCAACAATTCCAGCGACAACTCACGTCCTTTCGGGTCGTGTCATGTACAGCACGCGCGCTACGTTCGTACGCCGGCAAGAACCCACAATCATCACGCCAGTTTGGCCAGGGCTGTCCCTATTGCGTATCTGCACCCAGCGGACGCAACAGGGACGGCCTTGTCCATAACTACACAGGAGTGCGTGATGCTGCAAAAAGCAAATTTAGGTTCATTTCAGTACATGGTCGATTTGGGAGTCCCGCAGGAGGACGTAGCATGGCTGAGGCGTATTGCTTATACGCCCGGCGCCCGACAGACCCAGGTCGCTGCACGGATTCGTAGAATTCAAGATCAGGCGTACGATTGCCTAGTCGCGGCTTCTACACCCGCGCATCAACCTGCGTGCCAATAATGAACCCGCGAATAGCGGACGTGCCTGATGGTGCGTTCGCTCATTCCGGAATAGCAGAAGCGGCCCCGCTTCTCGATGCCGCCGGCATCGACGAGCGACCATGACCTCGCGCGCACGCGCACCCTCAAACCGGACAGCAGTCCAGAGCAACCCCTGACTTTCTCCATGTCGACCACATCGAGAAGGCACACGCCTACAAGTTTCTGACCCGCTTATGCGGAACTAACTTGGAGCTTCACATGCAACGGCAAGGCGCCACCATCAAGGTGGGACAACGCGTCTACAACTGCACCACCTGGTCGCGCCAAGACGAAATCTACGTCGAGGATCGCCTGGTTGGTATCATCAAGCTGACCTGCAGCGACCGTAAAGGCCGCACGATCTCGATGATCACGCATGCCAGCAAACACGGCCGGGAAATCGATTGGTGTGTCGAGCAATCGACCCCATCCCGACCTCCCAAGGAAAAATATTCTTAATAGGACACTCATGCAAGAGAACAACAACAAGCAGGAGCTGGTGTCTTCGTCTACGGACAAAGAAAACAGCTTCACCGTCACCCTTGACCCGGTCAACAGCGTTTTCGGGATCTCCGCAGATACCCTCCGCGCAATGGCCGAAAGTTACGGGATCACCCCAGAAGCAATGCTCGTTCGCGCAGCGACCACGTGGGCCCAGGCAGACATTCCCGATTTCGATCTGGATGCGCCTGAACTCACGCCCGCTCAAGTCGAGCACCTCAAACAGCGTCGCATTTCGCACGATGTCACAACAACCAACCAACCAGCATCACTCGCCGAAGCGTTCACGCGCCTTATCGGGGGTTCAGGAGAAAACCATGAAAATGAAAAATCCAGCCCTCGTAATGGGGGACATAATTAGAGCTTGGGTTCCTTTTGACGAATCGCCCAATGTAGCCGGTCCGAAGTTTCGACCGGTTATTTTTTTGGGCGAGACGGAAATTGATGGGCTTACTCACTGGGTCGTCGCCTACGGCACGTCCAAGATGGGTGCTCACAAGGAAACCAAAAACGGGGGTGACCTCATCGTCAGCATCACCGACGATCGGAGCGGAGTCATGCACGGCGAAAGCCGTTTCGACTTCAACCGTGTTTTTGCTCTG
>Ga0265780_10010988_pt1 | contig 10753 bp, 6 predicted proteins | sample P1T30metagenome_FD_192432 | JGI IMG/M metagenome (GOLD analysis project Ga0265780, IMG submission 192432) | Plant litter microbial communities from East Loma Ridge, Irvine, California - P1 T30 | ecosystem: Environmental > Terrestrial > Plant litter > Unclassified | place: USA: California... | reverse complement strand
GGGCGGCCCGGGGGCCGGGGGGCCCCCGGCGGGCCCCCCCCCCCACATCCCCCCCCCCCCGGCGCCCCCCCCGGGGCGCCGCCGCCGCGGCGGCGCCGTCAGGCCAGGTCGAGATCCGAGGGGAGGCTGGCTTCCGTGCCGGGGACGCCCAGGTCGGCGGCCTTCTTGTCGGCCATGGCCAGCAGGCGCCGGATGCGACCGGCGACGGCGTCCTTCGTCATGGGCGGGTCGGCGTGGTGCCCCAGCTCGTCGAGGCTGGCGTCGCGGTGCGCGAGTCGGAGGTCGCCCGCGTAGCGGAGGTGCTCCGGCATGTCGTCCGCGAGCAGCTCCATGGCCCGTTCGACGCGGGCGCACGCGGCGACCGCCGCCTGCGCCGATCGTCGGAGGTTGGCGTCGTCGAAGTTCACGAGCCGGTTGGCCGTCGCTCGGACCTCGCGCCGCTGGCGGAGCTCGTCCCAGGCCTGGAGCGACCGGGCGGCGCCCATGACCCCGAGCATGGCCCCGATGGCGTCGCCGTCGCGCAGCAGCACGCGGTGGACGCCGCGGACCTCGCGGGCCTTGGCGGGGACTCCCAGGCGTGCGGCCGCGCCCACGAGGGCCATCGCGGTCTCGTTGCCGGGGCAGACGACCTCGAGCGAGGCGGAGCGCCCCGGCTCGGTGAGCGAGCCCTGGGCGAGGAAGGCCCCTCGCCAGATGGCGGCGAGGTCCTCCCGGGAGCCCGTGGTCAGGCGGTTCGGCAGCCCGCGCACCGGTCGACGGCGCGCGTCGAGCAACCCGGTCTGACGGGCCAGGGTCTCCCCCGCCTCGTGCACGCGGACCAGGTAGGACGGCTCACGCCGCTGCCCCGACGGAGCGATCTGGGCGACGTCGCTGCGGGCTCCGTACAGCTCGGCGAGGTCCTTCCGGACGCGTCGGGCGATGACCGGGGTGTCGAGCTCGGCCTCCACCGCGATGCGACCGGAGATGACGTGCAGGCCACCGGCGAAGCGCAGGATCGTCGCCACCTCCGCGGCCCGGACCGTCGTCCTGCTCACCTCGACCTGGGCGAGCTCTTCTTTGACGTCGGCGGTCTGGGCCACTCGTGCATTCCTTCGTTCGGGGTGGGCGGGGGCGCGGCCCGCCGTCGGGGAGGCGGGCACGGCCGGAGGCGCGGACTCGTGGCGCCGGACGTCGCGGACGGTCGTCACTCGCGACCGAGGTCGCGGTGCTTGACGTTCACGGCGACGCCGGGGAGGCCGCGCAGATGGGCTGCGAGCTCGCGGACGAGCGTGACGGAGCGGTGCTTGCCCCCCGTGCAGCCGATGGCGATCGTAGCGTGTCTCTTGTTCTCGCGCTGGTACCCGGCGAGGACGGGCTCGAGCGCGGCCCCGAACGCGTCGATGAACCGCCGTGCGCCGTCCTGGCGCATGACGTACTCCTGGACGGGCTCGTCGAGCCCCGTGTGCGCCCTCAGCTCCGGCACCCAGAACGGGTTGGGGAGGAAGCGCGCGTCGCCGACCGTGTCGGCGTCGGTCGGCAGCCCGTACTTGAACCCGAAGCTCAGGACGGTGACCTGGACGCCCGCCCGGTCGTGCTCCGCGAACTTCTCGGTGATCGTCGTGGCGAGCTGGTGGATGTTGAGCTCGGACGTGTCGATGATGACGTCGCTGGTCTCGCGGAGCTCCTCCATCCGCGCGCGCTCGGCGACGATGCCGTCGAGGAGCGTGCCGTCGCCCTGGAGCGGGTGCGGGCGCCGGACCTGCTCGAAGCGTCGCACGAGGGCGGCGTCGGTGGCGTCGAGGAACAGCACCCGCGTCTTCGAGCCCATGCCCTCCCGCAGCGAGCGGATGGCCTGCTGGGCCTCGGAGAAGAGCCGACCGCCCCGGACGTCGACGACGGCGGCGATCTTCGGCAGGCTGTCGCCCGCCCTCTCCGCGAGGTCGATGAGCGGCCGCAGCATCTGCGCGGGGAGGTTGTCGACGACGTACCAGCCGAGGTCCTCCAAGGCGTTGCCCACGGTGGACCGTCCTGCGCCGGACATGCCGGTGACGACGAGGACCTCTTGCTGGTCGGACGCGTCGGTCATGCGGTGCTCGCCTTCGGTCGGAGGGGTCGTCGCTCGATTCTAGGCACGAGAGGTGGACGCCTCCTGTCGCGCACCGTCGGCCTCGAGGCCGTCGGGCCCGCTGGCCTCGGCCCCGACGTCGGTCACCTCGGCCTCCTCCTGGCCCGTCGGTGCCCCGAGCCGGGCGACGATGGCGGAGGCGAGGCGGGGCCCGATGCCGCGGATGCTGGCGATCTCGTCGGCGTCGGCCTGACGGAGCCTCTTGACCGAGCCGAAGTGCTTGAGCAGGCCGGCGACCCGGGAGGGACCGAGGCCGGGGATCTCGGCCAGCTGCGTCGCGACGTCGCGCTTGCGACGCTGTCGCTGGAAGCTGATCGCGAAGCGGTGGGCCTCGTCCCGGATGCGCTGCACGAGGAAGAGAGCGTCGGAGTTGCGCGGCAGGATGACGGGGAACTCGTCGTCGGGCAGCCAGATCTCCTCCAGGCGCTTCGCGATGCCGCAGAGCGCGATGTCGGTCACGCCGGCGTCCGCCAGGGCCCGTGCGGCGGCGGCGACCTGGGGCTGGCCGCCGTCGACGATGAGCAGGTGGGGGCGGTACGCGAAGCGCTTGCGCTGCTCCCCGACCTCCTCGACGGGCGCGAGCTCGTCGTCCAACCGCGCGAGCCTCCTGCTCAGGGTCTGGTAGATCGACTCGGTGTCGTCGGTCGACGACGGGATGGAGAAGCGCCGGTACTGGTCCTTGCGCGGCAGGCCGTCCTCGAAGACCACCATCGACGCGACGATGTTCGTGCCCTGCAGGTGCGAGACGTCGTAGCACTCCATGCGCAGGGGCGCCTCGGTCATGCCCAGCGCCTCCTGGATGTCGGCCAGTGCGGTCGACCGCGTGGCGAAGTCCGCGCTGCGGCGCGTCTTGTAGAGCATGAGCGACTGCTGCGCGTTGAGCGTGGCGGTCTGCAGGAGGTTCGCCTTCTCGCCGCGCTGAGCCGTGCGGATCTGGACGCGGCCGCGACCGCGCAGTCCGCCGAGCAGGGACTCGAGGGCCTCGACGTCGTCGGGCACGGCGGCGACGACGATCTCGCGCGGCACCTCGGCACCCGCCGTGTAGACGCCCTGCACGACCTGCTCGACGAGGTCGCCGGTGCCGATGTCGATCTCCTTGTCGACGACCCATCCGCGCGAACCGCGGATGCGGCCACCGCGGACGGTGAAGAGCTGCACCGCGGCGGCGAGCTCGTCCTCGGCGATCGCGAACAGGTCGAGGTCGGCCGAGTCCCGCAGCACGACCGCCGACTTGTCGAGGACGGCCTCGAGCGCCTGCACCTGGTCGCGGTAGCGCGCGGCGTCCTCGTAGCGCTGTTCGACGGCCGCGGTGCGCATGAGCGCCTGGCGCTCCGCGATGACCTTCTTGTCGTAGCTGCCCATGAACTTGACGAACTGGTCGACGATCTCCCGGTGCTCCTCGATCGTGACCCTGCCCGAGCACGGCCCGCCGCAGCGGCCGATCTGGCCGGGGAAGCACGGCTTGCCCGTCTGCATCGCCTTCTTGTAGCTGCTGTCGCTGCAGGTCCGGATGGGGAAGACCTTGATCATGAGGTCGATCGTGTCGTGCACGGCCCAGATCTTCGGGTACGGGCCGAAGTACTTGGCCCCCCGGATCTTCGGGTTTCGCGTCACCATGACGCGCGGGGCCTCGTCGCCCAGGGTGATCGCCAGGAACGGGTACGTCTTGTCGTCGCGGAACTTGACGTTGAAGGGCGGGTCGTACTCCTTGATCCAGGTGTACTCGAGCTGCAGCGCCTCGATGTCGCTCCCGACGACGGTCCAGTCGACGGACCGCGCCGTGAGCACCATGCGGCGCGTGCGCTCGTGCAGCGTGGGCAGGGGGGCGAAGTAGTTGCTCAGCCGGGCGCGGAGGTTCTTCGCCTTGCCCACGTAGAGGACGCGGCCGCGCTCGTCCAGCCAGCGGTAGACCCCGGGATCGGTCGGGATCTCGCCGGCAGGGGGGCGCCACGAGACCGTGTTGCTCATCTCGCCGCGGCGCTCCCCCGGCGACCGCCGCGGGCCGGAGCGGGCTCGGCTCCCTTGACGGCCGAGACCGGGGCGGAGTGGCCCTGCTCGAGGATCTCGCGCAGGAACACGCCCGTGTGGCTCTCGGGCACCGTCGCGAGGTGCTCCGGCGTGCCCGTCGCGAGCAGGGTGCCACCGCCGGCGCCGCCCTCCGGGCCCATGTCGATGAGCCAGTCGGCCGACTTGATGACGTCGAGGTTGTGCTCGATGACGATGACGGTGTTGCCCTTGTCGACGAGGCCGTTCAGCACGAGGAGCAGCTTGCGGACGTCCTCGAAGTGCAGGCCCGTGGTGGGCTCGTCGAGCACGTAGACGCTCCGGCCGTTCGACCGACGCTGCAGCTCGGTGGCGAGCTTGACGCGCTGCGCCTCGCCGCCGCTGAGGGTGGTCGCGCTCTGTCCGAGGCGGACGTAGCCGAGGCCCACCTCGACGAGGGTCGTCATGTAGCGCGAGATCGCCGAGATCGGCGCGAAGAACTCCGCCGCCTCGCTGATGGGCATGTCGAGGACCTCGGAGATGTTCTTGCCCTTGTAGTGCACCGCGAGGGTGTCGCGGTTGTACCGGGCGCCGCCGCAGACCTCGCAGGCGACGTAGACGTCGGGCAGGAAGTTCATCTCGATCTTGATGGTGCCGTCGCCCGCGCAGTTCTCGCAGCGACCGCCCTTGACGTTGAAGCTGAACCGGCCGGGCAGGTAGCCCCGCGCCTTGGCCTCGACCGTCTCGGCGAAGAGGTTGCGGATGCGGTCGAAGACGCCCGTGTAGGTGGCCGGGTTCGACCGGGGCGTGCGCCCGATGGGCGCCTGGTCGACGTGCACGACCTTGTCGAGCGCCTCGAGGCCCGTCACGCGCGTGTGCTTGCCGGGGATCTGGCGGGCCCCGTTGAGCTGGTTCGCGAGCACCTTGTAGAGGATGTCGTTGACGAGCGAGGACTTGCCCGAGCCGCTCACGCCGGTGACGGCCACGAGCGTCCCGAGCGGGAACTCGACGGTGACGTCGCGCAGGTTGTTCGCGCGCGCGCCCACGACGCGGAGGACGCGGGCGGGATCGATCGGGCGCCGTTCGGTCGGGGTCTCGATGCTGCGACGGCCCGAGAGGTAGTCGCCCGTCACCGACCCTCGGTTCTCGACGAGGTCCGCGTAGCTGCCCGAGTGGACGACGAGCCCGCCGTTGACGCCCGCACCCGGTCCGATGTCGACGACCCAGTCGGCGGTCTTGATGGTGTCCTCGTCGTGCTCGACGACGATGAGCGTGTTGCCGAGGTCGCGGAGCTTCACGAGCGTGTCGATGAGCCGCCGGTTGTCGCGCTGGTGGAGCCCGATGCTCGGTTCGTCGAGGACGTACAGGACCCCGGTCAGGCCCGACCCGATCTGGGTCGCCAGGCGGATGCGCTGGGCCTCGCCGCCCGAGAGCGAGCCGGCCGACCGGGCCAGCGTGAGGTAGGTGAGCCCGACCTCGAGCAGGAACTCCAGGCGGACGCGGATCTCGCGCAGCACCTGGGCGGCGATCTTCGCCTCGCGCGTCGTGAGCTGCACGCCGTTCATGAAGTCGAAGGCCTCGCTGAGGCTGAGGTCGGCGACGTCGGCGATGTTGTGCCCGTCGACCAGGACGGCCAGGACCTCGGGCTTGAGCCGCTTGCCCTTGCAGACGGCACAGGGGATCTCGCGCAGGTACTCGGAGTAGCGCTGCCGCTGCGTGTCGCTCTCGGCCTCCGCGTACTTGCGCTCGATGTAGGGCATGACGCCCTCGAAGCCGGTCGTGTACTTCATCTCGCGGCCGAAGCGGTTGCGCCACTTCACCTGGACCTCGAAGTCGTTGCCCTCGAGGACGGCGCGGTGGACGTCGGGCGAGAGGTCGCTCCACGGGGTCTTGAGCGAGAAGCCCATGTCGCCGGCGAGGCCCTCGAGCAGCTTCTGGAAGTAGTTGTAGAGGCCCTTGCCGCTCTGCGTCCACGGCAGGATCACGCCGTCGGCCAGGCTCAGTTCGGGGTCGCCGAGCAGCAGGTCGGAGTCGACCGACATGCGCGTGCCGATGCCGGAGCACTCGGGGCAGGCCCCGAACGGCGCGTTGAAGGAGAAGGTGCGCGGCTCGATCTCGGTCAGCTGCAGGGGGTGCGCGTTGGGGCAGGAGAGCTTCTCGGAGAACGTGCGCTGCCCGTCGGCCCCGTCACGGTCCACGAAGTCGATCGTCACGAGCCCGTCGGTGAGGCGGAGCGCGGTCTCGAGGGAGTCGGTGAGGCGCGTGAGGCCGGAGGGCGAGGCGACGAGCCGGTCGACGACGACCGAGATGTCGTGCTTGACCTGCTTCTTGAGCTTCGGCGGTGCGCTCAGCTGGATCTGCTCGCCGTCGACGACGGCGCGAGAGTAGCCCGACGACGCGAGCTCGGCGAAGAGGTCGACGAACTCGCCCTTCTTCTGCGAGACGACCGGGCTGAGCACCTGGTAGCGCGTGCCCTCCTCGAGCGTCATGAGCTGGTCCGCGATCTGCTGGACCGTCTGCCGGCTGATGGGCTCGCCGCAGACAGGGCAGTGGGGCACGCCGATGCGAGCCCACAGCAGGCGCATGTAGTCGTAGATCTCGGTGATCGTGCCGACCGTGGACCGGGGGTTGCGGTTCGTCGACTTCTGGTCGATGGACACCGCAGGGCTGAGACCCTCGATGAAGTCGACGTCGGGGCGGTCGACCTGGCCGAGGAACTGCCGCGCGTAGGCCGAGAGCGACTCGACGTAGCGGCGTTGCCCCTCGGCGAAGATCGTGTCGAAGGCCAGCGAGGACTTGCCGGAGCCGGAGAGGCCGGTGAAGACGACGAGGGAGTCCCGGGGGATCTCGAGGTCGACGTCGTGCAGGTTGTGGACGCGAGCACCTCGGACGCTGAGCTTCGAGGCATCGTTCACGGGAGAGATCGTCACTGGAGCCATTCTACGGGCGCGCACCGGCCGAGGGCCGGTCCGCTCGTGGGGAGGGTGGTCAGGGGGTGGGGTCGGTCGAGGTCAGCCGCGCCGACAGGGACCAGAGCGCCTCGGCGGCCGCGCGATCGCGGGCGTGGGGCTTCGCTCGCACGACCGCCGGAGGGCCGGTGAGCTGGAACCAGCCTGCGGGGCCGAGGTATTCCCCGCCGGAGACACCGTCGCCGACGGCCGCCTGCACGAGGGGCTCGGCTCCGACCTCCTTGCCCTGCGCGATGGTGTGCAGCATCGAGGTGACGACCGCGGGCGGGCGGCGCGGTTCGACGACGGGGGGTCGGGGGTCGCTGAGGCCCTCGAGCGAGAGACCCGGGTGCGCGACGACGCTGGACACGGAGGAGCCCGCAGCGCGGAGACGACGATCGAGCTCGAAGCCGAACGTCATGACGGCGAGCTTGGACCGCGCGTAGGCCACCGCCCCCGTGTAGTGGTACTGCATCATGGGGTCGTCGAGATCGAGCCGCACGAACCGGTGCGAGATGCTGCCCAGGTGGACGACGCGACCGGCCCCCGCCTCGCGCAGGGCGGGCAGCAGGTGCGCCACGAGGGCGAAGTGCCCCAGGTGGTTGGTGCCGAACTGCAGCTCGTGCCCGTCGGCGGTCTCACGCCGGCGTCGGGCGCCGACGACGCCGGCGTTGGCGAGCAGGACGTCGACGGGACCGCCCGCGCCGATGGCGGACGCCCCCGACCGGACCGACGCGAGGTCGGCCAGATCGAGGTCGACGGTCTCGAGCTCGGCGCCGGGGACCCGGGACCGGATCGCGTCGGCGGCCCGGACCGCACGTTCGGCAGATCGGGCCGCGAGCACGACGCGGTGGCCGCCCGTGGCCAGCGCCTCGGCCGCGAAGAACCCCAGCCCGGCCGTCGCGCCGGTGACGACGACGCGTCGAGACTCAGCGGACATGGCCGGCAGCCTCCATCTGGCGGAGCTCCTTCTTCAGGTCGGCCACCTCGTCGCGCAGGCGCCCGGCCAGCTCGAACTTGAGCTCGGCCGCGGCCTGCAGCATCTGGTCGTTGAGGTCGGCGATGATCGACTCGAGCCCCTGGGCAGCGCCCGCAGCACGACCCTGCCGCGCGAGCCCCGGCGTGGGCGACCGCTTCGCGCCCTGACGCCCTTCGAGCAGCGCGGCCGTGTCGGCACCCTCACGGGCGAGGACCTCGGTGATGTCGGCGATCTTCTTGCGCAGTGGCTGGGGGTCGATGCCCCGTTCACGGTTGTAGGCGATCTGCTTGTCGCGTCGTCGCTCCGTCTCGTCGAGCGCCTGCCGCATCGAGTCGGTGATCTTGTCGGCGTACATGTGCACCTCGCCGGAGACGTTGCGCGCCGCGCGACCGATGGTCTGGATGAGCGACGTCGACGACCGGAGGAACCCCTCCTTGTCGGCGTCGAGGATCGCGACGAGCGACACCTCGGGCAGGTCGAGGCCCTCGCGCAGGAGGTTGATGCCGATGAGCACGTCGTAGACGCCCTGGCGGAGCTCCGTGAGGAGCTCGACCCGCCGCAGCGTGTCGACGTCGCTGTGCAGGTACCGCACGCGCACGCCGGCCTCCGTGAGGAAGTCGGTCAGCTCTTCGGCCATCTTCTTCGTCAAGGTCGTGACGAGGACGCGCTCGTCGCGCTCCGACCGGGTGCGGATCTCGTCGAGGAGGTCGTCGATCTGGCCCTCGGAGGGCTTGATGACGATCTGGGGGTCGACGAGACCGGTCGGGCGGATGATCTGCTCGACGACGCTGTCGGTGATGCCGAGCTCGTACCGCCCCGGCGTCGCCGACAGGTAGACCTTCTGGCCGACCCGGTCGAGGAACTCCTCGAACTTGAGCGGACGGTTGTCGAGGGCGCTCGGGAGGCGGAACCCGTGGTCGACCAGCGTGCGCTTGCGCGAGGCGTCGCCCTCGAACATGGCCCCGATCTGGGGCACGGTGACGTGGGACTCGTCGATGACGACGAGGAGGTCGTCGGGGAAGTAGTCGAGCAGGCAGTGCGGGGCCTCGCCCGGCGAGCGACCGTCGATGTGCGCGGAGTAGTTCTCGATGCCGTTGCAGAAGCCGATCTGCTCCATCATCTCGAGGTCGAAGGTGGTCCGCATGCGCAGGCGCTGCGACTCGAGGAGCTTGCCCTGCTGGTCGAGCTCGGCCAGCCGACCCGCGAGCTCGTCCTTGATGGTGCCGATGGCCCGGTGCATGACGTCGGTGCCGGCCACGTAGTGCGACCCGGGGAAGACGGAGACCGCGTCGAGGGTCTTGACGACGTCGCCGGTCAACGGGTGCAGTGCGTAGAGCGCCTCGATCTCGTCGCCGAACATCTCGATGCGGATCGCCAGCTCTTCGTACATCGGGATGATCTCGATGGTGTCGCCGCGCACGCGGAAGTTGCCGCGGGAGAAGTCGATGTCGTTGCGCTGGTACTGCATCGAGACGAAGCGGCGGATGAGGGTCTCGCGGTCGATGCGCTCCCCCACCTGGAGGGCGATCATGGCCTCGAGGTAGCCCTCGGGCGTGCCCAGGCCGTAGATGCAGGAGACCGTCGAGACGACGATGACGTCGCGCCGGCTGAGCAGCGAGTTGGTGGTCGAGTGCCGCAACCGCTCGACCTCGGCGTTGATCGAGCTGTCCTTCTCGATGAAGGTGTCGGTCTGCGGCACGTAGGCCTCGGGCTGGTAGTAGTCGTAGTACGAGACGAAGTACTCGACCGCGTTGTGCGGGAACATCTCGCGGAACTCGTTCGCGAGCTGCGCGGCGAGCGTCTTGTTGTGGGCGAGCACCAGGGTGGGCCTCTGCACGGCCTCGACCAGCCAGGCCGTGGTCGCCGACTTGCCGGTGCCCGTCGCGCCGAGGAGCACCACGTCGGTCTCGCCCGCGGTGATCCGCCCGGCCAGCTCGGCGATCGCCGCGGGCTGGTCGCCGCTCGGCTCGTACTCGCTGACGACCTCGAACGGCCGGACGCTACGGGTGGGTTCCATGGTCCCGAGTCTACGAGCGGCCACCGACACCGGTGGCCGGTCGGCCCTCCTGCTTCGCCGCTGCCAGCGAACGCAGCACGGGCCAGAGGGCGTCGACCGCCCGCAGCGTCTCCTCCAGGCTGCCGGACGCGTCGACCACGTGGTCGGCGACCGCCAGGCGGGCCGCGTCGTCGGCCTGGGCGGCGATGCGGCGCCGGGCGTCGGCCTCGTCCGTGCCGCGCAGCTCGACGAGACGGCGGAGGCGCTCCTCGGCCGGGGCGTGCACGACCACCACGACGTCGAACTCGCCGCTCCCCCGCGACTCGACGAGCAGGGGCACGTCGTAGACGACGACCCGAGCCGGGTCCCCCGCGACCGCCTCGGCCATCCGCCGGCGACTGAGCTCCTGCACGGCAGGGTGCGTGATGGCCTCGAGGTCCCGTCGGGCCGACTCGTCGGCGAAGACGATCGCGCCCAGGGCAGGACGGTCGAGGGTGCCGTCCTCGCGGAGCACCTCCGGGCCGAACCGCTCGACGACCCGGGCGAGTCCCGGGGTGCCGTACGCGACGGCCTCGCGGGCGAGCAGGTCGGCGTCGACGACGGCGGCCCCCCGCTCGGCGAGGCGGCGGGACACGACGCTCTTGCCGGCGGCGATGCCCCCGGTCAGGCCACAGACGAACACGCGGACGACGCTACACGTGCCGCCGCCGGGAACGCCGAGAGGCGGCTCCCCCAAGGGGGAA
>Ga0265780_10010987_pt1 | contig 10754 bp, 11 predicted proteins | sample P1T30metagenome_FD_192432 | JGI IMG/M metagenome (GOLD analysis project Ga0265780, IMG submission 192432) | Plant litter microbial communities from East Loma Ridge, Irvine, California - P1 T30 | ecosystem: Environmental > Terrestrial > Plant litter > Unclassified | place: USA: California... | reverse complement strand
TACCGTCCTTGCCAAGGCCATCATCGACCAGCTGCGCAAGCTGGGTTACAAGGGTCCCGATTTCGGCCCGAGCGATCCCGGCCTGCAGGAGCGCAACCTGATCGTGCTCGAAGCGCCGGAAGAGTTCGCCGCATTTGCGAAAAGTAAAGGCTGGAAAAACCTCGCCGAAGAATTCGACGACGAGTAAGCAGCATCACCGCGTAATGCAAATCGAACGGCATCGCCGGCCCTGGCCAGCGATGCCGTTCACGCTTTCTGCGCCAGCGGCATGCCTGCCAGTTGCGGCTCGAACGCGGTATCGACTACCTCATCATCGACATACGCATCCTGTCCATCGAGGATATGGTGCATGCGGTCCTGGTCGACCGCCCCCACCCAGCGCGCAATGGCCAGCGTGCCAACCGCATTGCCGATCGTATTCGTAATCGCGCGCGCCTCGGACATGAAGCGGTCCACACCCAGCAGCAGCACCATGCCTGCCACCGGAATCTTGCCCATCGACGCCAGCGTGGCAGCCAGCGTGATGAAGCCGGAACCGGTCACGCCAGCCGAACCTTTCGACGTCACCATCAGCACGCCCAGCACCACCAGCTGGTCTACGAACGTCAGCGGTGTGTTGGTGGCCTGCGCGATGAAGATCGCCGCCATCGTGTAGTAGATGCACTGGCCGTCCGGATTGAACGTCACGCCGGCGGGAATCACGAGACCCACTACCGGTTTCGACACGCCGAGGTGTTCCAGCTTGCGCATCAGTTGCGGCACCACCGACTCCGATGAACTGGTGCCGAGCACCGTGAAGATTTCATCCTTGATGTAGCGAAGGAATTTCCACAGGCTGAAGCCGCACACGCGCGCCACCACGCCCAGCACGACAAACACGAACACGACGCAGGTGATGTACATGCAACCCATCAGCTGGCCGAGCGACAGCAGCGACGCCACGCCATATTTGCCCACCGTGAAAGCGATCGCCCCAAACGCGGCAATCGGTGCGATGCGCATGATCATGCCCACCACCACGAACATGCCGGTGCTGAAGGCTTCGAGCACATCGATCACGGGCTTGGCGCGCCGCCCCATGTGCGACAGCGCGATGCCGAACATGGTGGCAAACACGACGATCTGCAGGATGTCGTTCTTGCCCAGCGCATCGACGACGCTGGTGGGCACCATATTGAGCAGGAAGTCGATGAAGCCGGTGGACTTGGCGGCCGCCGCCGTGTAGCTCTTGATGCTGCCGGTGTCGAGCGTGTGGACGTCGACATTCATGCCGGCGCCCGGCTGGAACACGTTCACGACCAGGAGCCCCAGCCCCAGCGCGAACGTCGACATCACCTCGAAGTACAGCAGCGCGCGCACGCCCACGCGGCCGAGCTCCTTCATGCTTTCCATGCGCGCGATGCCCAGCACGACCATCGCAAAGATGACCGGTGCGAACACCATCTTGATCAGGCGGATGAAGACGTCGCCCAAGGGTTTGAGGTCGGTGCCGAGTTGCGGATAAAAAAAGCCGAGGACGCCGCCGGCAACAACGCCGATCAGCACCTGGACGTACAGCTTGCCAAAGAAATGCCTGGTCATGATGGTCTCCTTGATGGATGCTGCGGGCGCCGCTCCCGCTCTGTGGCGGGATGTCAGTGGCGCTCCGGAGTGGGTCAGGCGGCAGCGCGCTCCTCGCGGGCAGCCAGCGATTGACACACCGCTTCGGTCACCTGCGCCGTGGTGGCGGTGCCGCCCAGGTCACGCGTGTGCAGCGATGGCGTGCGCGTGACCTGTTCGATGGCCTGCATTAATGTGGCGGCGGCAGCCGTCTCGCCCAGGTGCTCAAGCAGCATAACGGCAGACCAGAACGTACCGACCGGATTGGCGAGGCCCTTCCCCATGATGTCGAAGGCCGAGCCGTGGATCGGTTCGAACATCGACGGATAACGCCGCTCGGGATCAATATTGCCGGTCGGCGCGATGCCGAGGCTGCCCGCCAGCGCGGCTGCAAGGTCACTGAGAATGTCGGCGTGCAGGTTGGTGGCAACGATGGTGTCGAGGGTGGCGGGACGGTTGACCATGCGCGCGGTGGCGGCGTCGACCAGCTCCTTGTCCCATTTCACGTCGGGGAACTCTTGCGCCACCTGCACCGCGATCTCGTCCCACATCACCATCGCGTGGCGCTGGGCATTGCTCTTGGTGACCACGGTGAGCAGCTTGCGCGGACGCGACTGGGCCAGTTTGAAGGCGTAGCGCAGGATGCGTTCGACGCCGACGCGCGTCATGATGCTGACATCGGTGGCCGCTTCGATCGGATGGCCCTGGTGCACACGCCCACCCACGCCCGAATACTCGCCTTCCGAATTTTCCCGCACGATGACCCAGTCGAGGTCGTTCGGGCCGCAGCGTTTCAAAGGCCCGTCGATGCCAGGCAAGATGCGCGTTGGACGCACGTTGGCGTACTGGTCGAAACCCTGGCAGATCTTCAAACGCAGGCCCCACAGCGTGATGTGGTCGGGGATATCCGGGTCGCCCGCCGAGCCGAACAGGATGGCGTCCTTGCCGCGCAAGGCGTCAAGGCCATCGGCCGGCATCATGACGCCGTGCTGGCGGTAGTAGTCTCCGCCCCAGTCGAAGTTTTCGAAGTCGAAAGCGAAGGTCTTGCTCGCGGCGGCCAGTGCGGCCAGGACCTGCTGGCCGGCTGGCACGACTTCCTTGCCGATGCCGTCGCCGGGAATGGTCGCGATGCTGTAGGTTTTCATGGTGCGTCTCCTGGTGGGTATGGCAACCACTCTAGCCGCTGGCGCGGCCCGCGCGCCGGCGTTAAACTCACACCATTGTTAACTTCAATTCAACAGTGTCCATGAGCACAGGCATCCAGCCATCCGAACTGGCGTTTTTTGCCAGCCTGGCCGCCTGCGGCAGCCTGAGCGCTGCCGCGCGGGAGCTTGGCATCACCACGCCGGCAGTCAGCAAACGGCTGGCGCAGATGGAAGCGCGCGCCGGCATCGCGCTGGTCAACCGCACCACCCGCCGCATGAGCCTGACACCCGAAGGTGAAGTGCTGTTCGAGCACGCGCGCCGCATCCTCGGCGACATCGCCGAACTGGACCAGCTGCTGACGATGTCGAAGGGCCAGCCAAAGGGGCAACTGCGCGTGAATGCCACGCTCGGCTTCGGGCGGCTGCATGTGGCGCCCGCCATTTCACAATACGTGCTGGCGTATCCGGAAGTCGATGTGCAATTGCAGCTGTCGGTCAATCCGCCTGCGCTGCTGGACGACCAGTTCGATGTCTGCATCCGCTTCGGCGCGCCGGCTGACGCGCGCGTCATCGCCAAACGCCTGGCCAGCAACCGGCGCCTGCTGTGCGCGGCACCAGCCTACCTGGCAAAGCACGGCACGCCGGCGGTCCCGGCCGACCTGGCGCGGCACAACTGCATCTGCATCCGCCAGGGCGACGAAGCGTACGGCAGCTGGCGCCTGGCGCCATTAACGGATGCAACCAGTGCGCCGGAAACGGTCAAGGTGCACGGCAACCTGACCACCAACGATGGCGAAATTGCGGTCAACTGGGCATTGGCCGGGCACGGCATCCTGATGCGCGCCGAGTGGGACATCGAGCGCTACCTGGACAGCGGCCGGCTGGTGCAGGTGCTGGCGCAATACCGCACGCCGGACGCCGATATCTACGCGGTGTATCCGCAGCGCGACCAATTATCTGCGCGGGTGCGGACGTTCGTGGCGTTTCTGGGGGAGGCGTTCGGGCGGTTTGATTAAGCAGACCAGCGTTGAGCAGACCAGCGCAACGAGGACAAGGAACGCCACAAGGCCAGAAAATGTCGCAAGGCGGCATCGAATTCAGATGGCCAGCGGCGAGTCGGCCCATTGACGCAACAACGTCGCCGGATCATCGAAGATGGCAGCCGCTTCGGACAAAGCTGCATCGTCCCAGTACCCGCCGCAGCGCACTGCAATGCACTTGACGCCGGCGGCCTTGGCTGCCGCGATATCGTAGGGAGTGTCACCAATCATCAGCGCTTCCGAGGGTTCGAAGCCGGCCTTGCGCAAGGCAACTTCGATGATGTCACCGTCAGGTTTGGACTCCTTTATCTCATCAGAAGAGACCGCCGTGTCGAGCAGGTCCGTCAGGCCAGCCTGTGCGAGTAAAGCCGGCAGCTCTTCTCCACTGGACGAAGCAATCACCAGGCGCAGGCCTTCGGACTTCATGCGTTGCACCAGGAGCCGGGCACCAGGTGTAGGGACCAGGTTCGGAATAAAGCTGTTCAGCAACAACTGTGCGCGGTCTTTGGTAATCTGTTTCGCGAGAGCTGAATCCGACTCGATGCCGAGTACGTCGTCGAAAACCTTGTCCGATCCCTTGCCGATGACACTCCGTATCTGCTCGTAACTAACATGGCGACCATGGCGTTGAAGGGTCTGAATCCACGCTTGCGTATGTGCATCATTGCTGTCGATGAGCGTGCCGTCGATGTCAAACAAGACAGCTTTTAGTGCGATTTTATTCATCATATAGGCTTGATAGAAAAGGAACTTCTCCGGTAAATTTAGTCGTTACTGTTCAGCCTTATTGATCGAAGTCATCCATCGTTCGTATCGAAAACAGCGATTCCGCCTCGATTGTCCTGGGGGATGAAGGCGTCGATCCGGACCGGGCAACGTACGCACTTCCAATCCGTTTAGCCACCGGGCAAATGGCATGATCGAATCGCCAGGAAACGCCTGGCGCAGCGCCTGCAGGCACAGTGTGCCTTTGCTTGCGCAGTTTGGTCGCGCTGTTGATGAGCGGAAATATTTCTCCTGATTGCAATGCACAGCGCAAGCAGCGTCAGGCTGTAATCGACCTCATCGCAGTCCATACAGGTGGTCAACACCCGTGTGACAGAAATGCGCAAAGGATAAAAATAGGGAACCCGGAATTGGTGTCGGGAAGAAAGGGGGGCTGGACGGCCGCGCGTCAGGTTTTTGCGATCATGCGCGTGATAGCGGCTGGCGCAATCCGCATCAGAAGTGGCAACATCCGTACTGGTCCAGGCAGAGCCAGCGGCCGGCGCTTTGCAAGCGCTTCAAGCGTGACTTGCGCTACCTCGGCGGTCGACATTTTCTTCCCCGTGGCACCGGCATTCATGGGTGTATCGGTCATGGCCGGCATCAGCTCGAGAACATGTGTGCTCCTGGGAGCGAGCTGGCGTCGCAATGCGTCTGCAAACGCGTGCAGTCCTGCCTTTACCGCGCCATAGGTCGGTGCACGGGTAGGCGACACCAGCGCGAAGCCGGAGGTAACAAACACAATCGCCGTCAGCGTTGGCCAACGCAACAGCACTTCTCCCGTCAACTGGATGGGCGCGGTCAGATTCAACGCGATCTCCTCTTCCAGTGCGAAAGTGGCATCGACATCAGCAGCAAAGTCACGTTCGACGAAGGTGCCTGCGTTATTGACCAATACGTCGATCCGGCCGAATCGATCGGCAACTGTTTGCAGCATGCCAGTGCGCGCTACAACGTCCGTTACGTCGGCTTGTATTGCCAGCGCCTGTGGAAAACGTTCAGTGAAACGCGCGAGCTTTGGCGCCGAGCGACCGCATACAGCCACCTGGGCGCCATGGTCGATGAATGCCTGGGCCAAACCAAGGCCAATACCGGAAGTACCACCTGTAATCAAGATCACTTGCTGCGTCATGAACCATGCACTCCTGTCGGCCGAAGGGATAAGATGCTCTCTAACAGTTAGCTACTGTATAGCCGAAACCATCTGACGCCAAGGAGGCACTATTTTGAAACCAAGTTCCCTTGAGGTGACTGCACCGTGCGCACGCCTGACCTGCGCGCTGGCTCGGATCGGCGACAAATGGACAGTGCAAATTGTCATGCAATTGGAAGCCGGACCGCAACGCTTCAGCACGTTGCGACGTGCTATCGCGGGCATCTCACAGAAAATGCTTGCACAAACGTTGAAAGGGCTTGAGCGCGACGGCTTCGTCAAACGCACCGTGTACCCGACCAAGCCACCAAGCGTCGATTATGTGCTGACTGAGCTAGGCTGCGAAATGGTCGTGCCCGTCAAATTGCTCGGCACTTGGGTGAATACCAATCTTGACCGAATCGACAGCGCCCGCCAGCACTTCGACATGCAGCGAATCGCGGCTGACAGTTCTCCGAACTTGCCAAAAACTCCATAAGAGGTCAAAACAAAATGCGGGAAAGGCCCGGGATATTCATAAAACGGATGCCTTCGGTGGTTTAGTACTCGCCACGCCCCCGCGCTAACGCATTTATCGATTTCTGCTTGTGACCAAATCGGCCGGTCGCTGTCAGGCCGGTTTCGACCCACAGCAGTCATTCGAAAAAGTGCATGAGTCACTTGCTCAGCGAAGTCCCGTCGAGCCAATGAGGCTGTTACCAAATGAATCATGTTACGATCAGAAAATATTTTTAATAATTCTGATGAGAGCAGATATATGCTGGGAATGTCGAAAAAAGTAGATCATTACGTAACACAACTCGACGACACACCTTGGCTGACCGTACTTGGCTACGCTTGGGGAGCATTCTCGATGATCGTGCTCATGGTATTAGTTGCGCCTGCGGCTTGGCGCCCTACGGTCAAGATGGCGGGCCTAGCATTGCCTCTACTATTTTTCATGGCTAAAGATTTAGCCCAGATACCCCGGGTCCTAGTTGCGATGCATAATTTACGAGGCCAACGTGCAGGAGTCCTTCGATACGTTTTGACCTGCCTGCCACCTGCGTTGATAGGAGCTGCACGCCTTGATCGTGCATTGTGGGGAAACTTTCTAAAGTGGGCGCGTCGCCAGCCAACCCCGCTGCGGCCCGCTGGCATAAGGCTCAGCTACGACGAACGTGGAGCATATCCGACTGTAGTCGCGTTAGGCCTATTCTCTATGCTCGTTGAACTGCCCATCGGTGGGGCAATCCTGCCTTTACTCATCGCTAATTCCAGCGCCACCAAAGCCATTCATTTACTGTCCGCGTTATCCGCTGCATACAGCCTTGTTTGGCTTCTCGGTGACCGTTGGTCAGTTCGACATGGCTATCATGTTCTTACCGATTCACACCTTGACCTCCATATTGGGGCCCGAGCAAAAGCTTATATTCCGCTTGCAGCAATTGAAGACATTTCTCCTTTGCATGAATCGATGGACGAGTGGCGCGGAAAACGTTCATTACGTCATGCGGAGACGGTCAATATCACCCCTTTTGATAAGCCGAATTTAGTCGTACGCCTCTCGCCGAGAGCCGACTGCATGATCAACAATCATGGGCTTGACCGAAACGGAACTAGGTATGTTTTCCTTTATCTCGACCACCCAGGCCAACTGGTTTCTGCGTTTGCCTCTAAGCTTTAACGGCCCAGAACTACCCAACAAATATCAAGCACGTCGCATTTGGGGAAAGACCGCTTCTGGCCGAACCCGGTCGTTCAGGCCAGCATAGCAGGTGGCCAGGTTGAGAAGTCACTGACCGTCTCGACAGGCCGCTGTCGACCCGAAGCGGACGGTCCACATGCGCTCTCGCTGTCACCATTCCCAGTCGCCTTTTTCCTCCAGGAGCACCTTCTTTCCTTGCATGACCAGCAGACTCCCATCCTCCAGCACTCGATAATAGGTTGTGCCGTTCCAGAATTCGTAGCCTTGAAAGTGGCAGGGAGTGATGCCATCGACACACATGCTTTGCTTGGTCCTGCCATGCAACCTAATGCTTTTACCGGTCTTCTTGCTGGTCCCCACATAAGTCACGTTCTCACAGGTAACGTTGCCTTCCGCGCAATTTACTTCAATCTGAATAATGAATGAAGGCGTTGTTAGCGTGCTGGCGCATGCTTCATCAGCAAAGAGCAACAGGGCTATAAACAGCACTCGAATCATTCTGATAGCGTTCTATATGGAAAGGGAATGACCGCTCCTGGCCGAACCCGGCCGTTCAGGGGAGCTTAGCAGGTCGCCAGGTTGAAAATCTAGCAGTGCTGGCGACGGCCAAAACCGACGCAGAGCAGACACTCATGATTTTGCCAGTGCTGCGAGTCAAGGTATAGCAGTTCTGCTGAACCAATTGAGGGCCGCCTCCTGCTCCAGATCCAGTTGGCCCCAATTCTTGGCGTCGCGGTGGTTGAGACTATGATCCCCATCGACTACCCTTCTAACAGTCACGTCTCGGCCAGAAATTAAAAGCTTTGCCACCAAAATCTCCTGAGAAATCGCTGGCACCGAATCGTCCGCGGTGCCGATCGCGATATATATCCGCGCTTTACTTCGTAAAAGCAAAGCGCTAGGGTCAATGGAGAAAAAGCTTGTCCATCTCTTATAGGGGTGACCCCACGCGAATTTAGTTGCGCTGCTTGGATCGCTTTTTATCGCTACTAGGTCTTTCTCGATGTCTGCCAAGCATGCGGATACGTTGAAGCAACTGCGATAAGCTTGCGCGATAAAATCGAAAAGCTGGGTTGTACCTGAACCACTCATAAAGACAACGTCGGTGATTGATGAATCGTTTGCAGCCACCACGGAAGCCATCACGGCGCCTTCTGACGAGCCGAAAATGAGCGTGCGATTGCGATCAACTCTACTAAGTTTTCGGGCGTCGTTTAGCGCTGCCTGTAGCGCAATTCGCCAACTTTCAGCAGTGAAGTCCGAATTAAATGCATCGCTACACCCTGGCGTCGAACCGGCCTTTGTAACTAGCCCGGAAAACGGCTTTTCTACTGAAATAACGGTGAACCTACCGTCTCGCGCGAACTTCTGTAAGTTGTAGACCGAGCTCGATGCGCCTCCTGCTGTCATCGTTAGCACTGGTATACATCCCGACCCTTGAATGACGAGCATGATTGGTTTGGGTTCACTTGTCGGCAGGGTTACATAATATGTAACGCTCCGACCTAACGTGTCGCGCACCACATGTTGCTCGAACGGCGTACCAGCGATCGGACCTTCCATGGCGAGAGCAAATTTCGACAAGAAGCAAATCGCTGATAATAGAATGTAACACTGCCAACGGATTTCCTTAAGGCTCAAACGTTTCTCCAGTCAAAAAGTCGGATGTGCTCACCGAAGTCTATCCCCTACCTTTCGGAAGCTAATTAATCGATGTCCGGTTGCAGCCAAATCGGACGGTCGTTGTCAGGCAGGTTTCGACCCATTGCGGACCTTCGCAGCCGCGTATGGCAGTGCCAAATCGTACTTTCAAAGCTACTTGCCTTTACGTACCCCTAGCATTCCCCCACAAATCAACAAGCACCCTAGGGCGGCTAATGTCATACGAACGTATCCATCGCCGCTCTCTCCAGGCACCACTCTGAAAAACACGGGTTTATTTGGTTGAAAAATGTAGTCCCACCCCTGAACCGGTAGCATATCCGCTAAATAAGGCTCAATAAGAGCATAAATGACGAGGCAAATTCCGATTCGGATGATCCAGCGGAAGCTTAGATTTTTTCGTGACATGTTAAGTGATCGATTTTGCGTTGGGCCAATGGGTCGTTTTCCAGTACGTTTGCATTTTTGATGCTCCTTGCATGTACTTTTAAGACAACTAAATGTCTCACGTTCATTCGTTCGAAACTTGCCGAGTGGCCGCTTCTGGCCGAAATCGGCCAGTCGCTGTCAGACCGGTTTCGACCCATTGCGGACGTTCACGCCTTTTAATGGACGGTGGTACGCTTGGGAAATTGCCCTCTGAATCGGCGCGCAACGAAGAAACAGATCATGGCGCCGACTAATCAAGCTAACCGAATCAAAAGGGATTGCGTTGCCCTTTGTACCACCCGGCAAGCCCGGCGATGAATTGTGGAAGGTAGTTTCTCTCCGGCGCCTGCAGTGCGTGCCCTGCGCCGGGATATTCAACAAACGTGAATTTGTTGCCAGGAAGGCTCTCGAAAAAGACGTGCAGTTTGCGGCCGGATTCGATTGGGACGCTGTCGTCCTTTTCGCCCATTGCTACGACTACCGGAATGTCAAGTTTTGCGTACGTGGGCAGTGGATCGTAGAACAGGTTTGAACTCCAGTACCGGTAAGGGTGGCCGAAGAATCCCTTATCGAGGCTGTCCGGATCGGCCTTGATGGCGGCATACGTCTGCAGGAATTGCGCGCGCGAGAACAGCGTCGCATAGGGCGCGACGCCGCGCGCTGCGAAGATCAAGAACTCTTCGCTTTGCGGCAGACCGCCGCTGCCCACCACCGCAAGCCAGCCGATTTTCGCGCTGCTCGCGGCTGCAAGCGGCGCGACCGTACCGCCCTCCGAAAAGCCGACGATCGCTAAGCTGCGCGGGGCCAGGGAATGTAGCCGGGGCTGAATATCGATGAATGACAGCGTGTCGCCTACCCGACGTTCTAGGACGTCTTCGCGGTTGTACGTCTCTGAACAATGCTCTCCGTCGTCGCCCTTTTCGATGCCCACCTTTTCTAAGAAGTAGAGATCGACTGGCGCGGGGTAGTGCTCGAAAAAGAACTGCACGCGCGATGCGAAATCGCGGCAGCCCGAGCCGCTGACGAGCACGATCGGGGTGGTTTTTCCTTCCGCGTCGCTGTCGTGCAGATGGTAGTAACGGCGCGGTTTGCCATCGATGCGGATTGTTGCTTCGTCATAGGCACGCGCCGCTAGTGCGGAAGTCGCGGCCAGTGCACCGCACAGGCAGACCAGCAGGTGAGCGAGGAATCGCCGCGTCATGAGAACGCAAGCTGAACGATAAGGTGATTTTTCAACATTTCTATGTCCAGTAATTTAGTTGTCTGCTGTTTGC
>Ga0265780_10010986_pt1 | contig 10755 bp, 10 predicted proteins | sample P1T30metagenome_FD_192432 | JGI IMG/M metagenome (GOLD analysis project Ga0265780, IMG submission 192432) | Plant litter microbial communities from East Loma Ridge, Irvine, California - P1 T30 | ecosystem: Environmental > Terrestrial > Plant litter > Unclassified | place: USA: California... | reverse complement strand
CTTCCGATTTTGCGGGTAAGGTTTGATTCTTGGGCGAAATGGGAATAAAAGCCCTGCCGTTTGCGCTAACATGCGCGTCACGCAGCCATGATATCCCTAGCCGCGCTGCGCCGCGAGGGCTTCGCGGGCGGCCGCCCGGCCCTCTTCCATATGGCGCGCGATCGACAGCGCCGAAAAATCGTAGTCGCGCGCCGAGGTCTCGCATTCGCTACCCCTGCGCACGATCCGGGTGATGCTGGGCCCGGCATCCTTGTCGCCCATCAGCTGGATATAGGTGGGCCACTGGCGTACCTGGTCGGCCTGGGTTGGCGACGTGGCATAGGCCAGGATGCCCTCGACCAGCTTGCGAAAGTCGCGCACCAGGGTCTGCTCGGCGCTGTCGCGCCGGATGCGCTCGGCGAACACGATTTCGTCGCGCCGACCCTGCACTTCCATCAGGCTGGTGGGGAGCGAACCGGTTCCTGGATACAGGTCGACGATGAAGATGCGCTTGCGCGCGGTGCCGGAATGCTCCAGCAGCAGCTCGAGCGGCGAATTGCTGATGATGCCGCCATCCCAGTAATGCTTGCCGTCGATCGTGGTCCAGGGAAAACCCGGCGGCAGGCTGCCGCTGGCCAGGATATGGTCGGCGCTCAGGTCGTCTACGTAGCTGTCGAAGGTTTCCAGGCGCGCCGTCTCGACATTGACCGCGCTGACCAGCAGCCGGACCGGGCTCGATTTCAGCGCTCCGAAATCGACGTATCGTTTCAGTAACTCCTTGACCGGGGTCGGGTCATAGAGGCTGGTCCAGGACTGCGGCATCGTGCCCGTGAACGGCAGGCCGGCCCAGCGCGGCCGAAAGAACGCCGGCACGCCGAAGGCCAGCGTCTGCCAGGAGCCGAGCAGGCGCCGCAGCCGGTCGTCGAGCAGGGACTCGGCCGCCATTGGCAGGTGTAGCGGCAGGTCGAGCGACAGCCTATGCCAGAAATCCTCCAGCGCCTCGGCTGCATGACCTGGATTGGCGGCCATGATGACGCCATTGAAGGCCCCGATCGACACCCCGGCGATGACGTCGGGCTGGATGCCGGCGTCTTCCAGCGCACGGGCCACGCCGCATTCGAAGGCGCCCAGCGCGCCGCCGCCCTGCAGGATCAATGCGGTCTGGCTGGGGATGCGCGTGATGGAAAAATCCGGCTCGTGCAGGCGCTTGCAGGCCCAGCCGATATTGGTGCGGTAGCGGATCAGGGATTCGATCGCACGCGTCTCGATCGCGGGCCGCCCCGTGGAAAACAGGGCGCGCGGCACCTCGTGGTCGAGGTAGAGGCAGGCCCAGGAGCGGGTTTCCGGGAGGCCCAGCCGGGCATGCTGGTGGCGGGCGTCCGGCTGGCCCAGGAACTGGAAGCCCTGGCCGAACAGCTCGCAGGAGAAATACGGCACCTCGTCGTAGCGCAGCCGCATGCCGAGCATATTGCGCGCCGCCAGCCGTCCCTGCTTGACGGCGTTGTCCCAGTGCTCGATGCGGTGGCGCAGGCGGAATACGGGATCCATGAAATTGGCGACGTCGCCCGCCGCCCACACCAGCGGATGCGCGGCTTGCAGGTACTCGTCGACGCACACGCCGTCGTCCAGCGCCAGGCCGCTATCGTGCAGCCAGCCGAGATCGGGGGCGACGCCGATGCCGACTCCCACCAGCTCGCATGGCAGCCGGCGCCCGCCTTCGGTCACCACCATCTCCACCCGTTTGTCGCCATGGAAGGCGGCGGCGCTATCGGCCAGCACTTCCACGCCCTGACTGACGTACAGCGCGCGCAGGTAGTCGCTGATGCCGCGGTCGTGCAGCTTGTCGAACAGGATGCCGTGGCGCGCCAGCACGGTCACCCGCACGCCCTTGCGTGCAAAAGCCGCGGCCATCTCGAGGGCGATGAAGCCGGAACCGACCACCACGGCCCGCGCCGCGCCCTCCATCGCGCCGCGCAGGGTACGCGCGTCAACGGCCGTGCGCAGGTAGTGAATGCCGGGCAGCCCGGCGCCCGGCACGTCGAGGTGAATGGGACGCACCCCGGTGGCGACCAGCAGCCGGTCATAGCGGATGACGCCGGCATGATCGGTGCGCACCAGCTGGGCCTCGGCATCGAGGCCGGTGGCGCGCACGCCGGACAGCAGGGTCACGCCATTGTCGTGGAAGTAATCGGGCGGCAGCACGGTCGCCAGTGGCGGCGCGGTATCTCCCTCAAGGAAGCGCGTCGAGAGCTGCGGCCGGTGATACGGCGGGTCGCGCTCGTCCGCCACCATCACGATGGCGCCCTGGGCCCCCTCCAGGCGCAGCGTTTCGGCGGCAGTGGCAGCGGCCAGGCCGCCGCCGAGCAGCAGGAAGCTCGCATGCCGCGTGTGGTCGTGCGCGCCGGACTCCCCGGACTGTGGCTGATCCGCCATCGGTCATCCTTTCGCAAGCGGCGTCGATGCGGGTTGGACCGCGCCGGGGCTGCGGCGTTCGCTCGGCGTCCAGGCAGAGATAGTTCCATGCTGACAAGACGCCACGCCGCGCATGACGCGCAGGCCTCATCTCGCTATAATCTCGTCCTTCGCCCCAAAGGAAATACCATGTCCCTTCTTGCCCATGAGCTCGAATTGCTCTCGCCCGCCAAGACCGCCGAGATCGGCCGCGAAGCGATCCTCCATGGCGCCGACGCCGTGTACATCGGCGGACCGGCCTTCGGGGCGCGCCACAATGCCAGCAATCCGCTGGAAGACATCGCCGCGCTGGTGCGGTTTGCCCATGGCTACCGTGCGCGCATCTTCGTGACCATGAACACGATCATGCACGACAGCGAACTCGAGCTGGCGCGCAAGCAGATCTGGCAGCTGTACGAAGCCGGCGTCGATGCGCTGATCATCCAGGACCTGGGCCTGCTCGAACTCGACCTGCCGCCGATCCAGCTGCACGCCAGCACCCAGTGCGACATTCGCGGCGCCGAGAAGGCGAAATTCCTGGGCGACGTCGGCTTCTCGCAGCTGGTGCTGGCGCGCGAGCTGACGGTCGAGCAGATCCGCAAGATCCACGCCGCCACCGACACGCCGCTCGAATACTTCGTGCACGGCGCGCTGTGCGTGGCCTATTCGGGCCAGTGCTATATCTCGCACGCCGATACCGGCCGCTCGGCCAACCGCGGCGACTGCTCGCAGGCCTGCCGCCTGCCCTACACCCTCTCCGACGGCCAGGGCCGCGTGGTCGCCTTCGACAAGCACCTGCTGTCGATGAAGGATAACGACCAGAGCCGCAACCTGGAAGCGCTGGTCGACGCCGGCATCCGCTCGTTCAAGATCGAGGGCCGCTACAAGGACATGGGCTACGTCAAGAACATCACGGCCAACTACCGCCTGTTGCTGGACGAGCTGCTCGAGCGCCGTCCGGAGTTCGCGCGCGCCGCCAGTGGCCGCACCCGCGTGATGTTCACGCCCGACGTCGACAAGAACTTCCACCGCGGCCACACCGAATACTTCGCCCAGGGCCGCCTGACGGACATCGGCGCCTTCGACTCGCCGAAGTACGTCGGCGTGGAACTGGGCATCGTGGCGCGCCTGAATGGCGACAGCTTCGACATCGTCACCACGGCGCCGATGGCCAATGGCGACGGCCTGAACTACATGAACAAGCGCGACACCTGCGGCATCCAGGCCAACCGCGCCGAGAAGCTGGGCGAGGAAGCCGAGGGCCAGCGCTGGCGCGTGTTCCCCAACGAGCCGATGCAGTCCCTGACCGGCCTGAAGGTGGGCACCGTCATCCACCGCAACCGCGACCACCAGTGGGAAGCCACACTCAGTAAGAAATCGTCCGAGCGCAAGGTGGCGGTCGACCTGATCCTGAGCGAAGTGCCGGGCGGCCTGCGCCTGGACATCATCGACGAGGACGGCATCGCATCGAGCGCCGAAGCCATGCTAGAGCTGCAGCCGGCCCAGCAAGCGGCCCAGGCCGACGCCGGGCTGCGCGCCAGCCTGGCCAAGCTGGGCAACACGATGTTCGAGGCCGGCCACGTCGCGCTGCAGCTGAGCCAGCCATGGTTCGTGCCGAGCGCCGCCATCAACGCCCTGCGCCGCGACGCCATCGCGGCGCACGAGGCGGCGCGCCTGGCGGCCTGGGAACGCCCGCAGCGCAAGGCCTCGGTGGAACCGCCGCCCGTCTACCCGGACACCCAGCTCAGCTACCTGGCCAACGTCTACAATGAAAAGGCGCGCGCCTTCTACCACAAGCACGGCGTGCAGCTGATCGACGCGGCGTATGAGGCGCACGAGGAAGCCGGCGAAGTGTCGCTGATGATCACCAAGCACTGCCTGCGCTTCTCGTTCAACCTGTGCCCCAAGCAGGCCAAGGGCGTGCAAGGCGTGCAGGGCCAGGTCAAGGCCGAGCCGATGACGCTGGTCAGCGGCGACGAGAAGTACACGCTGCGCTTCGACTGCAAGCCGTGCGAGATGCACGTGGTGGGCGCCATGAAGACGAATATCCTCAAATCCCCGCCGCCGTCGAATGTGGCTTACACCCCGTTGACATTCCACCGCCAGCGTCCGCGCGACCCGGCGGGATCGAAGGCATAAACGGGATTTTGTCCGGGCGGCATTGGACGCTGCCTCCTTGAACGGCGCCTGTGGGCGCCGTTTTCATTTCCGGACTATTGTGCAATCGGCCGCGATTTTTCGGCATGGGCGGCGCGAGCGTCCGCGTCCATACTGGCTCCACTGTCCAACCACACAACGGAGCCCACCATGAAAGACCAATCGTCCAAAGTCGTCCTGATCACCGGCGCCAGCAGCGGCATCGGCGAAGCCACCGCCCGCCATCTCGCCGCGCTTGGCCACCGCGTCGTGCTGGGCGCGCGCCGTACCGAGCGCCTGGTGGCGCTGGCGGCCGATATCCGTGAAGCCGGCGGCAAGGCCGACGTCGCCCAGCTCGACGTGACGAGCCTGGAAAGCATGCGCGAATTCGTCGACTTCGCCATCGAGCGCCATGGCCAGGTCGACGTGTTGATCAACAATGCGGGCGTGATGCCGCTGTCGAAGCTCGATGCGCTCAAGATCGACGAATGGAACCGCATGATCGACGTGAATATCCGCGGCGTGCTGCACGGGATCGCTACCGTGCTGCCGGGAATGCAGGCGCGCCGCAGCGGCCAGTTCATCAATATCGCCTCGATCGGCGCCTATGCCGTCAGCCCGACGGCGGCCGTCTACTGCGCCACCAAGTTCGCGGTGGCGGCCATCACCGAGGGCCTGCGCCAGGAAGTGGGCGGCGACATCCGCGTAACCCTCGTCTCGCCCGGCGTGGTGGAATCGGAACTGGCCGACTCGATCTCGGACCCGCTGGCGCGCGATGCGATGCGCGGATTCCGCAAGGGCGCCATCAAGCCGGAAGCGATCGCGCGCGCCATCGCCTTCGCCATCGAGCAGCCGGCGGATGTCGACGTCAGCGAGATGATCGTGCGGCCGACGTCCAGCCCCTACTGATCGACGGCGCAGTCAGGCCGGGATATTGAGTCCCTTCCTGACCGAGGGGCGCGCCAGGAAACGATCCAGCGCGTCCCTCACATTGCCGAAGTATTCGGCGCCGATCAGGTCCTCCGCCTCGTAGAAGTTCAGCAAGCCATTAATCCAGGGGAATACCGCGATGTCGGCAATGGTGAAGTCGTTGCCCGCGATCCAGGTATGCTGCGCCAGCTGCGCGTCGATCACGCCGAGTAGCCGGCGCGATTCGGCCACGTAGCGGTCACGCGGGCGCTTGTCTTCGTAGTCCTTGCCGGCGAACTTGACGAAGAAGCCGAGCTGGCCAAACATCGGTCCTACCCCACCGATCTGGAACATCACCCACTGGATGACGCGGTAGCGTCCCGCCGCGTCGCTCGGAATGAGCTTGCCGCTTTTCTCGGCCAGGTAGAGCATGATCGCGCCCGATTCGAACAGCGCCAGCGGCTGCCCGTCCGGGCCGTCCGGGTCGAGGATGGCGGGAATCTTGTTGTTCGGGTTGAGGGACAGGAAGGCCGGCGAATTCTGCTCGTCTTTCGCGAAGTCGACCTTGTGTACCTCGTACGGCAGGCCGATCTCTTCCAGCATGATCGGGACCTTGACCCCGTTCGGGGTGGGCATCGAGTACAGCTGCAGCCGCTCGGGATGTAAGGCCGGCCATTTTTTGGTGATGGGGAAATCGGAAAGCGTGGTCATGTCGTTGGCGCCTCATGAAGAACCGCCGCGGCGGCAGAGTGCCAAGATACCAAAGATTCAATATGCCCGCTGCGCACCAGGAACCTTTCCCGGGGCAGCGGGCCGGATCGCGTGGATCAGCCGAACAGCTTGTTGGCGGTCTTGGCGATGAGTTCGCCCTGGTGGCGGGCGCCGCCCAGGTCTTTCTCGCTCGGCTGGCGCTGGCCCTGGCCGCCGGCGATGGTGGTGGCGCCGTAGGGGCTGCCGCCGACGATCTCGTCCAGGGTCATCTGCTCCTGGTAGCTGTACGGCAGGCCGACGATGGTCATGCCGAAGTGCAGCAGGTTGGTGATGATCGAGAACAGCGTGGCTTCCTGGCCGCCGTGCTGGGTGGCGGTAGAGGTGAAGGCGCCGCCCACCTTGCCGTTGAGCGCGCCGCGCGCCCACAGGCTGCCGGTCTGGTCGAGGAATGCCGCCATCTGGCCCGGCATGCGGCCATAGCGGGTCGGCGCGCCGACGATGATGGCATCGTAGTGCTCCAGCTCGGCTACGGTGGCGACTGGCGCGGACTGGTCGAGCTTGAAGTGGGCGCCCTTTGCGACGTCTTCGGGCACGGTCTCGGGAACCCGCTTGACGTCGACTGTCGCGCCCGTACTGCGTGCGCCTTCCGCGACGGCGTTCGCCATCGTCTCGATGTGGCCATACGACGAGTAATACAGTACCAGTACTTTTGCCATCGACTTCCTCCATGTGTGGGATTCAGGACGGCCATTGTAGCGACAATGGCCGAATGTCCGTTTTCGGGAACACAGGGATTGTGCAGGCGTGGACGCCTGCGCGCACTAGGGCTTAAGCGAGATCAGAGCCAGTAGATGAAGGCGATCAGCGCGATGACCAGCGCCACGCGGGTAATGTTGTAGGCAGTCTTGTTCCAGGCCTTGAAGCGGCGGCGGTACTGGCCGGCATAGAAGGAAATGCGGAACAGCTTGCTCACCAGGCCGACCTGGTCGCCGGTTTCATTCGGCGAGGCGGCGGCGGTCATCACGGTGCGGCCGAACCAGCGGTTGAAGGCCTGCATCCAGCGGTAGCGCATCGGGCGTTCGACGTCGCAGAACAGGATCACGCGGTCGCTCTCGCTGCCGTTGATCGCCCAGTGAATATAGGTTTCGTCGAACACGACGCCCTCGCCGTCGCGCCAGCTATGGCGCTCGCCGTCGACGTCGATGAAGCAGCGATCGTCGTTCGGCGTGGCCAGGCCCAGGTGGTAGCGCATCGAGCCGGCGAACGGATCGCGGTGCGGATTGAGCTTGCCGCCCGGCGGCAGCTCAGCGAACATCGCGGCCTTGACCGAAGGGATCGATTGCAGCAGCGCATAGGTTTGCGGGCACAGGCGCTCGGCCGACGGATGGCTGGCGTCATACCACTTGAGGTAGAAGCGCTTCCAGCCGTTCTTGAAGAAGGAGTTGAAGCCGGCATCGTCGTTCTGCTCGGCGGCCTTGATCTTCTTGAGCGCAAGCAGGTTCTCGGCTTCGGCGCGGATGATTGGCCAGTTCTCTTGCAGGCGCGCCAGTTCGGGGAACTCGCTCACCGGGATGAAGGGCGTGTTCGGCACCTTCGAGAACTTGTGCATGAAGATATTGATGGGCGCCATGAACGACGAGTGATCGAAAATCTGGCGACGCAGCGGCAGGCGCACGCGCCCGCGGAAATGGATGTGCAGGATAGACAGAATATAGAAACCCACCACGACCCACTTCATCACATCCTCCATCGCAGCCACGCAAGCGGCCGACTCCCTTGATCAAGGACGCAGGATACCACATCGGCTACTGGGCCGTGACGGCCCTGCCGACTCGCTGGGGAGAGAGTATAACGCCGGCACACGGGCCGGATGGCCCGCCTGCCGGCGGCGGCGGTGGCTAGACCGCCAGGAAAATGTTAGTGCAGCACCGACGTCATCGCATACCCTTTTTCGGCGATCTGGCCGTTGAGGTTGTCGATGTCGAAATCCTCGATCTGGTCGGCGCTGTCGTCGACCTCGAAGGCACGGGCTTCGATCTCCCAATCGGTATTGGTGGCTTCTTCGGGGATGTTCTTCGCTTCGGGCACGGCCAGGTACGAGAACTTGCCGTCGTGTTCGGCTCTGCGGTAAATATCCAGGCGCATAGTCATTTTCCTCTATTCAATGCGCGCTTTCCGGATGAAAGCGCGCAGCTCCACAGTAGAAGATCAAGTGGCCATAGTCTGTTATCTGCCGAACATTCTGCCGAAGACTTAAGCAGGCTCGTCAGCGCGCCGGATTGTAGCCGAGCACGCGCGCGGGCAGCATGACGATCGCGCGCAGCAGGCTGAACACGGCATCGACGCCGATGCCAAGCAGGCGGAACGGCAGTAACAGCAGCCACACCACAGGATACAGCAGCAGGGCAAGCAGCGCGATTGGCCAGCAAAGGAACAGCAGCACCAACCATACCAGGAAACTCAGCATTGTCTTTCTCCATGAAGAAGCATCATGGTGAATGTAGGCCGAAAGTGGTGACCGGGCCAGTGCCGTGCGATAAACGGGGGGAAAGATGGGATGAACGGTAGAGCGTTCGTGAATCGCTGCTTCCAGATACGTCGTCCCCGCGAAGGCGGGGACCCAAGGCTGCCAGCACAGCAACGTTGGTATCCGTAAGCGGCGTGCATGAAACCCGGGGCCCCGCCGGCGCGGGGACGACGTTATATGGTTTTGCGGATTAGGCGATCGCCGCGGTTTCCTGCTCGGCAGGAATGTACGACTCCTGCGGGCTGACGACCTCGACCTTGATCGACGCCTGCAGCGACGGGATCGAACCGCCAGCGCGGTAGGCGAACGACATGCGCAGCAGGTCGCCGGCCTTGACCTCGACCGGGCGGTACAGCGGCAGGGTCATGTAGTGGTTGAGCCAGTCGATCGTGGTCGCCTGCTCCTGCACGATGGCCAGCACGTTCTTGGTCACGAAACGCATCGCGTTCAGGGTGCCGCCCTGCTCCACCACCATCGAGCCTTCCCAGGCGATCAGGCTGTCGACCGGCTGGCTGAAATCGAGGATGCTGTACACGGCGGGCTGGGCCAGCTCGACCGTGCCGGGCTGGACCACGCCGGTTTCCTGGAACTGGACGATCGGGGCGTAGAAGCCATCGAAGTCATACGCCTGCTGCAGCGGCTGGACCGCCATGATCACGGCTTCCGGCATGAACAGCGGCAGCGGGCCGCCGAACTTGGCCAGGTAGCGGCGCTTGAACGATTCGATCACCTCGACCTGCTTTTCGCGCAGCATGCCGACGTGGATCATCTCGCAGATGACGACATCGACCGGCTCCGGCGGCAGATAGTCGAAGGCGTCGGCATGCACCACCTCGACCTTGTCGCCATTCGGGTTCATCGCCAGGAACCGGCGCGCCTCTTGCACCATGTCCGGGTTGAATTCGACGCAATACACTTTCGAAGCGTTCTGGGCCGCGAAGAAAGACAGCACGCCGGTGCCACCGCCCAGCTCCAGCACTTTCGCGCCAGGGAACACGGAATAGTGGATGGCGTTCTTGAAGCTGTGCATCCGGTTCTGGTCCATCAGCATATTGTGATGGTAGTGGACTGGAATGAACTGCCCCAGGTAGCAGCTTTCGATTTCGCGTTCGTTGAGCATGGGTTTCCTTGTTGGTCGGTGGTCGTTAAACCGTAGACACATTATGGATACCATTGCCTTCACGCAATTGGTCGAGCTAAGCGCGTTTTACCGTCCAATTCACCATCGAATTGTCACGCGGCCTGGTTTAGCGGGCATTACTAGCCAGTTCCCTGGCCATGTCGTCGCGTCCGGCCTGCTTGGCGATCTGGGCCGCGGTGTGCCCTTCCGTATTCGTCAGCTTGATGTTGGCGCCGCGGGCGACCAGCAGGCGCGCCGTCGTATCCTTGCCTTCGCGCGCCGCCAGCATCAGGGGCGTGAAGGCGCCGCTCGCACGCGGCGACACGGCGTCCAGTTTCGCCCCGTTCTCGATTAGCAATTGGGCGATCTTGTCGTCGCCGCTGGCAGCGGCGTAGTGCAGCGCGGTCCAGCCCGGCTGGTTGACCTTGGCGCCTTTTTTCAACAGGGCGCGCACGACTTCTTCGTCGCGCTTGAAAGCAGCCATCATCAGCGCCGTATTGCCATTAACAGCCTTGCGCTCGAGGTCGGTGCCGGGATGGCGCAGCAGTTCGGCCGTCACTTCGCGCGCGCCTTCGCGAATCGCCAGCACCAGGGCCGGCTCGCCTCCCAGGGGATTGAGCTCGTTGGCATTGACGACCGCGCCGACCATCTTGCGCACTGTGCTGGCGTCATCCATCTGCACGGCGCGGAAGAAGGACGTCACCTGCTGCGGCGTCGGCGGCTCGGCCGCGTGGGCACTGGCGATTGCGGCAAACAACAAACTGGTGGCAAGCAAGCGGCGGATCGGCACGGGTCAGCTCCTGGCGGTATTGAACAGCTTGAAGAAATTCTCGCTGGTGCGGTCGGCAACCTCGCGCAGCGAGACGCCCTTGAGCGTGGCGATGTATTCGGCCACATGGGCCACATAGCCCGGCTCGTTCAT
>Ga0265780_10010985_pt1 | contig 10755 bp, 6 predicted proteins | sample P1T30metagenome_FD_192432 | JGI IMG/M metagenome (GOLD analysis project Ga0265780, IMG submission 192432) | Plant litter microbial communities from East Loma Ridge, Irvine, California - P1 T30 | ecosystem: Environmental > Terrestrial > Plant litter > Unclassified | place: USA: California... | reverse complement strand
CAATATTGTTCCTTGTGGGATACGCGGTAAAGGTGTTACGTCTCTAAATGTGGAGCTTGGCGTGGCCGAAGTTCCGATTGCAGAAGTTAAGTCAAAAATCCTGACCCACTTCAGCTCGTTATTCTCAGCCGAACTCCTTCAAAACTCAGATCTTCCTCAAAATCAAGCGCGAGTTGATCAGGCAATAACCTGAATGACGTCCTGTGATATTTGGTAACACCATGGTCTCGAATGGCCTGTCTGTGTTCTAAAGTCGGGTATCCTTTGTTCTGCTTCCAGTTGTACATCGGAAATTCGTCGTGAAGTTGTTCCATGTGATCATCCCGATACGTCTTTGCTAAAATCGAGGCGGCCGCTATGCTCAGGTATTTGCTATCTCCCTTAACGATGCAATTGTGCGGGATGTTTCCAACCTTCTTGAAACGATTGCCATCTACTATAATATGTAGCGGTTCGGGATTAAGTTTCAGGATGCATTCCTGCATAGCCTGTATCGACGCGTTCAGGATATTGATTTCGTCAATAACTGAGTGATCGAGGTGGGTGACGGAAAAGCACAGTGCTTTGTCTTCAATAAGAGGCCGTAAGTATTGCCTTTGTTTTTCTGTAAGTTGCTTAGAGTCGTTAAGCAGTTTGTTTCGGAATTTTTCAGGAAGAATGACGGCTGCGGCGGTTACCGGGCCGCAAAGGCAACCCCTCCCGGCTTCATCCGTACCAGCTTCATGAATATGCTCTGAAAACCTTCTGATTAACATTAATTTAAAATTTGGACAAAAATAAGAAAATGACGCAACCTTTCCGAAAAGTTGTCATCTTGGTAACAGTTATTTGCAAAAAGCCAATGAATCTGGTCATTTCACTGAAAATAAATGATATTAATCCGAAGTAATATTTGTTTAATTAAGAAATAATTGTGAAGTTTGCGGAATAACTAACTCAAATAAATTTAATATGAGATCGAAGTTTAAATGGATTTTTACGCTTGTTTTAGCGTTAACAATGCAGCTTTCTTTTGCTCAGGGAAAGACTGTAACTGGTACGGTTTCTGACAATTCAGGTCCGCTTCCGGGTGCCAATGTCGTGGTAAAAGAGACCAAGGCTGGCGTTCAAACTGACGTTGATGGTAAATACTCTATCAAGGTCGATCAAGGGCAGACTCTTGTAATCTCTTTCGTCGGAATGTCCGATCAGGAAGTAAAAGTAGGAGTGAGCAACACCGTTAATGTAAAATTAACTGAAGGTGGTATTAACCTTGGTGAAGTTATTGTTACGGGTGCGTTAGGTATTCAAAAGAAAATGGATGCTCAAACTGCAACTCAACAGTTAGTAAAAAATGAGGAGCTTACCAGAGCGGCTCAGCCAAACGCCGTTTTGGCATTGGTTGGTAAGGTTTCGGGTTTGCAGATTAACACTACAAGTACAGGTGTTAACTCTTCTACACGTGTTGTCCTTCGTGGTAACATATCACTTACGCAGAGCAACGAGGCTTTGGTGGTTATTGATAATGCAGTTTCGTCGATTGCAGCGTATCAGCAATTGCCGCCGGATCTCATTGACAGCGTGAATATTATTAAAGGTGCTCAAGGTGCCGCACTTTATGGTCAGGCAGGTGGTAATGGTGTTATTATTGTAACAACTAAGAAAGGATCCAGAGGTTCTAAGCCAACTGTTCAATTGACGTCGTCTATCGACTTTGAAGAAATTTCATTCGTTCCACAACGTCAACAACGTTACGGTCAGGGATGGAGTGGTCAGCACATCAACTATGAAAATGGTGCATGGGGTGCTGAATTTGATGGAGTGCCAAGATCAACAGGTTTGCCTCAGGCTGACGGAAGTTATATTGTGGCTCCCTACCGTCCGATCAAAGACAATATCAAAGAATTTTTCCAGACGGGAACTATCGCTCAAAGTGGCGTGTCAATTTCAGCAGGAGACGAAAATGGATATGCGTCTTTCCTAGCCAACCGTCAGGCCACTGACTTTGTTGTTGATGGTGATAATTTGACACGAAATGCATTCATTTTTCGTGGTGGTAAGAAGTTAGGCAAATGGAGTATCGATGGTAACGCTTCGTATACCACACAAACTATCAGGAACACTTCAGCTACATTGTACCAGGAACTTTTGCAAGCAGCTTCCAACATCCCGGTTGAGCGTTTTGCACGTCCTTTTAACCAGTACCACTGGACATCTTATTACAACAGCCCATATTGGACAAGAGATAATATCCGTACTGAAAATCGTCAGGATCGTTTCCGTGGGGTTGTTGATTTGGGTTATAAGTTCAATGACAACATCAGTGCGAGATACACTGTGAATATCAACACTATCCAAACAAGTAATTTGTCATATACAAATGGATATGTTGATCAACTCCAAATTGGAGGGGGTGACCATACTGTAGTGTCTAGTTTTGATACATTCAATTCTATGGCAAGAAATATTTATGCTGACTTTATTGTCAATTTTGATTACAAACTAGCTGAGAAAATCGGTTTGAAAATCAATGTTGGTAATAACGTACGTGATGATTATTTCAGTAGAGCTTCCGTTGGTGGGGATAACCTTACTGTTCCAGGTGTTTACAATGTGTCTAACGTAACAGGTATTCCTCGTGCTGAGAATGCACGTACACGTGTTAGAGCAGCGGCATTGTTTGCAAACGTTGACGTTGATTATGGCGAGTGGATCTTTTTGAACCTGACTGCACGTAATGACTGGACATCCCGTCTTATTGATGACCAAAACAATTTCTTCTATCCATCAGCCGGTATTTCATTTGTGCCGACTCAGGCATTTGAAGCTTTAAAAGATAACAGAATCCTTAGTCGTGCTAAAATCTATGCCAACATTGTGAAGAATGGTAATGATGGAACCATTGGTTTTGGTAGTATTTTTGACAATTACGTTCAGGCAACTGGATATGCATTTGGTGATTTGAACTCATTTGTACAGTCTCCAAGTTCTACTTTCAGAGATCTTAGACCAGAATTTTATGTAAACAAAGAAGTAGGTATAAGCCTTGAATTCCTTCAAGGGCGTATTACACTTGACGCTGCTTATTTCCGTTCTGACAACACAGATTTGATCACGGCTATCAGCCCATCTTTTGCTTCTGGTCTTCAGAGTACTATTACCAATATTGGTGAAACGCATGTTACTGGTGGTGAAATCGATTTGGGCTTCACGCCAATTGAGACTAAAGATTTCGGGAACCTGGGATTGAGATGGACAAACCGTCTTGGTTATTCCAGAGCGATTACAAAAGTTGATAAGGTAAGCGATCAATCTGATGAGGTGGCACTTGCTAACTTCGCTACTTCAGGAGGTATCGGTATTTTCGCAACTAAAGGGGAAGAATTTCCTTTGATCAGAGGTATTGGCTATGAGCGTGATGATGAAGGAAATGTAATCATCGACCCTACTAATGGTAACCCTGTTAAGACTTCAGAGTATGTTACTTTAGGTAAATCAACTCCTGACTACATTTTGACTTACAACACCTCGATTCAGTTTAAAGGATTCCAATTGTCTGCTACCATGGATTACAGAACAGGTCACCAGTTCTGGTCAGGAAGTAAGCAATGGTTGTCATGGTCAGGTCACTTGTATGATTCTGCAGTTAACGGACGCACAGGATTTGTATTCCCTAATTCTGTAACCCTTGATGGTGCAGGAAACTCGGTTCCTAACACAAATATCCTTACGGGAGGAACAACTTACGGAAGTTATATTTCGTACTTCCAGGATGAATACGCTGAGACTGCTGAAAACTTTGTTTTGGATGCTACGGCATTTAAAGTACGTGAATTGTCTTTGAGCTATTCTTTCCAAAAAGAGACTTTGGATCGTCTTGGTCTTACAGCGCTTCGTTTGGGTGTTAATGCACGTAACCCGTTCATCGTATTGCCAAAAGAAAACCGCAACTATAGTGATCCTGAGCAATCTAGAACAACCGGTAATGATCAAGGTATTGCGGCTATCGGGCAATACCCTGTTACAAGAACCTACGGTTTTTCTATTAATGTGACATTCTAAAATAAAAAAGCAATGAAAAAATTAAAATATTTAGTTCCAGCTTTGGCACTCGCATTTTTCTCGTGCGATGACTATCTGGACGTGAACACACCGGTGGACAATCCGGTGGGATCTCAAGTTACGCCTAACTTATCTCTTGCTGCTGCCCAAACCCAAACATACCGGACTTTGGCGCGCACAGGAAATACATTTGGTAACCTATTCCTTAACAATTGGGGTTATAATGTGAATTCATTTGCGGTAACTGCACCTGATGAGTTTACGCTATCTCTAAATAATAATACCTATTCAGGTATTTGGGATGGTTTCTACATCAATACGGCCAACTTTACCAATATTATCAATCACCCTGCGGCCAATTATGAGAACCATAAGGCAATCGCTAAGATTCTTAAATCATTTTACTTCCAGTACCTGGTAGATCTTTATGGAGATATTCCTTACACGGAAGCTCATAAAGGGAGTGGGAATCTTACTCCGGAATATGATGATGATCAGGCGGTATACCGTGACTTGGTTGTTCAAATTGAGGACGCTATCAACACAATAGATAACCCTTCTGCTGCAACAATCGCTGTTGGAACTGAAGACGTAATCTACGGAGGTAACATGGGTGCATGGAAAACTTTTGCCAACACCTTGAAAATGCGTATCCTTTTGCGTCAATCAGAAATGACTGATCCGGAAACAGTTGCGTATCTATATCAGGAGTTTGCTGAATTGGCCGATGCTACTTTTGTAACTACAGATGTTACCATTAATCCTGGATACTCGAATTCGAACTTGGAGCAACAGAATCCATTTTTCAACCAGTTTACCAATATAGATGGAACTGTTACGACATTTTACCGTCAATGGGCTGCTTCCAAATATTTTGGGGACCTACTCAATGATTCATCTTTGCCTGATCCACGTCGTGGCCGCATCTTTACAACTATCGGTGGTAATGTAGCCGGTGTTTTGCAAGGTGATACATCTGCTACAAATGGCGGAACAGCTCCGAATCCACTGTCTCAGTTGGGACCTGGAATCATTTCGAGCGCGGCACAAGACGGTTATATGATGCTTGCTGCTGAAAGTTATTTCCTTCAAGCAGAAGCCGCTTTACGTGGTTATATTGCCGGTGACGCTCAAGCATTGTTTGAACTTGGTGTAACTGCTTCTATGGCTCAAATGGGTGTAGCTGGAGGAGCTTATGTTGACGCTCTTTCTGAAACTCCAGGAAAAGGAGTTAGCCCATCATTCTCTTTCGACCAGAACATCAGAGCTATCATGTACCAGAAAAACGTTGCTCTGACCGGAGTTAATGCTATGGAAGTTTTCATCGAATACACCCGTACAGGTGTTATTGACGACTTGCCTTTGGCAGGAACGGGTACTGCAGGTGGTGTAGTTACGTCCAGACCAAACAGAATGAGAAGATTGTTGTATCCAAATTCCGAATTGGTTGGTAACTCTGCTAATGTACCTGTGGTAACATTGGATCAGATCTTTACACAAGGGCCTTTCTGGTTTGTAGATTAACTAAAAAAATGATAAAGATGAAAAAGTTATTAGCATTAGCAATCGTAATGGCATCGGTCGTTGCGTGTTCAGATGACGATTTGCCGAATGGCCCGAACCTTCAACCTAGTGATCAATTTATTGTAGGATTTCCTGCCGCTGGCGCTTCTTACAGCTATTTTGCTGATGAAGGCCAGGTTGAACGCACATTTCCAATTGATTTGATCGGTGGAAATTCTGGCAGTCCTTCAGATGAGCCAATCGTAATTAATTACGAAGTAGTTCCATTTGATCCGGCTACCGGAGAAGGAAGTACGGCTGTTGAAGGTACAGAATATAATTTTGCAAACGCAACGGGTCAAATTACGATCCCTGCAGGTCAGGATTTCGTGCAGTTCCCAATTTTGGTGAACACCGGAAACCTTGATGAGAGTGCAGCCACGAGATTGGTTCTTAACTTGACGCAAGTGTCAGGTGAAGACAATATCATTTCTCAGAACCACCGTACTTTTACCATTAGTTTTGTTGGATGCCAGGCGGATCTTGCCGGAACATATACTGTTTCAGTGGTAAGAGAGTCTACCGGAGCAACAACAACCTTGCAAAATGAAGTTGTCTCTGAAATTAGCACAAACTATTTCAAAACTACCAATACAGGTACCTTTAACCCAGGACAGGGCGCTGATCAAGGTTTCTTTTTCAATGTACTGTGTGACGCGATTACTATTCCATCACAGGGACTTTTTGCCGATTCACTTCCAAACGAGGTTGTAGGTGTTCCTTTTGATTCTGGTGAATTCGCTGGTATGGAAGGTGTTATACTTGACGAGAATTCTTTCAGGGTTCGTTATAAGGCAAACGCTGGTGGTGCTACAGGATTTATTTTCTGGACGAGTACATACGTCAGAAACTAATTAATAAATTATTCAAACAATGAGAAAAATTTTCGGATATAAATTATTGCTTGCTTCGGCACTGATAGCATCGTTCGCTTCTTGTAGCGATGATGACGATATCACGCGTACAACGCGCACCGACAAGCCGAATGTAACCTTCACTGTTGCATCATCGAATGTGACTGAAGGTCAGCCTATCGAGATTACTATGACTACAGACCGCGCAATCAGCGATCCTATGGAGTTCAAGTTGTCAGTCCTTTCGACTGCAGCCGGCACTTTCCGCGAGCTGACGTCTGAAGATGGTACAGAAACCAATCCTGATACAGGTTTTGGCAGTATCGGATTTCAGGTAACTATGCCGGCTTACACGACTTCTTACACGTTTACTGTTACCCCAAACATCGATTTCGAAGTTGAAGGTACAGAAGCATTCAATTTTAAATTGGAGGAAGAAGGTAACTCAAAAGGTTTGATCGCTGCAGCAGCACAGAATTTCACTGTTAATGTTGCTGATTATGTAAGCAATGATATCGGTATTGAATTGGTTTGGGATGGCAACATGCCAAACTGGTTCGGCAATATTGAGACTGGTACTTACTTAGGTGCTGATGGTGAACTTCATGACCTGACTGATTTCGATTTTGATATCTATGTCTTTGGTGATGGTGGTTCTACAGAAGTAACTGATTTTGCCGGAGCTACTTCCAATTCTCCTGAAATGGTAGTTCTATCTGAAGATTTACCTGATGGAGAGTACTTGATTATTGCAGATTTTTTTGCTACCGCTCCTGCAGCACCTGCTCAACCATTTTCTTTGGACATCACAATGAACATCACTAAGTACGGTGTTTGGTCTGTGTCGTTGCCACTTGATTATGTGTCTGACGGGCCAACATCAGAAGCTGCCGGCGGATTGGATGCCGGACTTTTGATTCCTGCTATTCTAATAAAAACAGGTACTACTTATGAGTTGATTGATGCTAATACTGAAGAAACTCTTGCACAAGGACGCATGGGTGGAATTAAGAGCCAAATCGCTGCTAAAAGAGCTGCTAAAGGAAGAAAATAATCTTCTCAAGCAAGTTATATTAAAGGCTGTCAGAAATGACGGCCTTTTTTTATTATGGCATTAAGAAATCCTTTGTGTATTTTTACCGCTCAATTTGAATGGATGAAATATCTGATGTCTTTATTGGCGGCTTGTTTCGCTCTTTCTGTTTCTGGGCAAACCGTCGAAAGTGCACCCGGGGAAAAAACAGTTTCTGCTGAAAAGAAAGCGACCATTGACATGTACCGCATCATTACGCTGGAGCGCGACACGACATACGTGGACACCTCGCTTTCCATACAGGATGAATACCGACATAATTACCTGCGCAAAGACATCTTTGGCCTCTTGCCGTTTGCGAACGAAGGCCAGACCTATCAACGCCTTGATTATGGTCTCAAGCGCTACAATCCTTACCCGGAATTCGGGCATAGTGCCAAGCATTTTGCCTACATGGAAGCAGAAGATATCCGTTATTATTCTGTCGCAACGCCATTCACGGAATTATACTTCAGGTCCGTTATGGAACGCGGTCAAAATGTTGATGCGCTTGTTACGGCCAACATATCGCCACAGTTTAATTTTTCTATTGCCTATAAAGGATTACGGTCTGAAGGAAAATATATAAATCAACTTTCGAGTACTGGAAATTTCAGGCTTGCCGGAAGTTACCACACCAAATCAAATCGTTATTCTGCTAACTTTCATTTCGTTTCCCAGGACTTCCTGAACCAGGAAAACGGAGGCGTATCTAACATTGTCGATTTTGAGGATGAGAGCGACCAATACAAAAACCGTCAGCGTTTCAATGTCTACTCTCGCGATGCCCGTTCCTTTATGCGTGCCAAGCGTCTTTTTCTCGATCATGGCTTTCGCGTAAACGGCAGTGATGCCCAGAATAATCTTTACGTGACGCATCAGGTCAATTACGAAACCAAGTTCTATGAATATAACCAACCTACGTTACTTTCTACCCTAGAAGACAGGACCATCATCCAACGATTTGGTCCCTCGTTCCGCCCATCGGCAATTAATGACCAAACCCATTACAACCGGTTGTATAATAAAATCGGTGCGGTGTATGAGAATAAGAGTTTAGGGAAGTTTAAATTTTTCGCAGAAGATTTCCGCTATAACTATTATTTTGACCGCGTATTGTTGCTCGATCCGATCAATACCGGCCTTCTCAGCGATGAGATCCAAAGCGTAGGCGGAGAATACGAATACCGAAAGGATAAATGGACGGCAAACGGATTAATTTCACAATCCATGACCGATCAATCCATGTCGGTAATTCAAGGCAAGGTTCGCTACAGGTTCAATGAAGCCAATGTCGTGTCGTTCCAATACGAGCGCATGAACAAGATCGCAGACCACGTCTACAATCTTAACCAAAGCAGCTTCATTGCCTACAACTGGTCCAATAGTTTCAAGAACGAAAAGATCAACAACATCAACATCAATGCTGAGACGAAGTGGTTTACCGCGGCCGTCCAGGTTTCCTCCTACAAAGACATGTTGTACTTTGAAAATACAACCCAAACCGACACGATTCTTGTGGCCCCGAAACAGCACTCAGGCTCCATCAACTATTTGTCCGTGAAAATCGGTCGGGAGTTCAGGTTGGGCAATTTTGCGCTGGACAACACCATACTTTACCAACAGGTAGACCAGGACAGCGACGTGCTTAATGTCCCGAAAATTACGACGCGCAACACGCTCTATTTTCAAAACCACTTTTTCAAGAAAGCCCTTTTTATCCAAACCGGAATTACGTTCAACTATTTCACGAAATATTATGCTAATGATTACAGTCCCGTCATTGGTGAATTTTTCGTGCAGAATAAAAAAGAAATCGGGGATTTTCCCATGTTGGATTTCTTTCTCGACATGAAAATCCGCACGGCCAGGATTTATCTAAAGGCCGAACATTTCAACTCCGCCTGGACCGGCAATAACTTCCTGACCGCTCCAAATTACCCGTACCGTGACTTTATGTTCCGCATCGGGATGGAATGGAATTTCTTCAAGTAAAAGGGCGTGCCGGCGGCGCTACCTGAAACCTATTATCTTCAGGGTAAAGAAGGCCGGCGTCGGGCTGTCCGCTTTAGCTTCTTCGGCTGACGGCATTTTTCTAACGGTGCGAAAGCTTCCTGCGGTCGCTTCCGCACCCCAATAAAAATAGCCGTCAACCTCAAAAGGCTGCCGCTTCCATCCCTCACGCAACGTCCGCCCGATATCTGGTCCCGAAAACGATTGAGGTTTCCCGCATCAAACATAATCCCTACCTTTGCGGCTTGAAAACAAGTTGAAAGCATGAAATACGCAGAAAACATATTGGGTACGATCGGCAATACGCCTATGGTCAAACTCAACAAAGTCACCAACGGAATCGATGCCCTGGTACTTGCCAAAGTCGAAACTTTTAATCCCGGAAATTCGGTAAAAGACCGCATGGCCGTCAAAATGATCGAAGACGCTGAAGCCGACGGACGCCTGCAAGCAGGAGGGACGATCATAGAAGGAACTTCGGGCAATACCGGAATGGGCCTCGCCCTTGGCGCCATCGTTAAAGGGTACAAACTGGTTTGCGTCATTACAGACAAGCAGTCCAAGGAAAAAATGGATATCCTGCGCGCGGTTGGTGCCAAAGTAGTGGTTTGCCCAACTGACGTAGAACCAACTGATCCGCGATCTTATTATTCCGTTTCAAGGCGGCTTGCAGAAGAAACGCCAAATTCCTGGTACGTCAATCAGTACGACAATTTGTCAAATACACAAGCGCATTACGAACAAACCGGCCCTGAAATCTGGGAACAAACCGACGGAAAGATTACGCACTTTGTCGTTGGCGTCGGAACAGGAGGAACGATTTCCGGAGTGGCAAAATATATCAAAGAGCGCAACCCGAATGTTAAAATCTGGGGTGTAGATACGTATGGATCTGTTTTTAAGAAATACCACGAAACCGGTATTTTCGATGAGAACGAAATCTATTCCTATATCACCGAAGGAATCGGGGAAGACATCCTTCCCAAAAATGTTGACTTCTCGCTGATTGACGGCTTTACCAAAGTGACCGATAAAGACGCGGCCGTTTACACCCGCAGGCTGGCACTCGAAGAAGGCATTTTTGTCGGTAATTCTGCCGGAGCCGCCATTAAAGGCGTTTTACAGCTAAAAGACCAATTTAAGCCTGACGATGTTGTTGTGGTTCTTTTCCACGACTCAGGCAGCCGTTATGTGGGCAAAATGTTTAATGAT
>Ga0265780_10010983_pt1 | contig 10756 bp, 10 predicted proteins | sample P1T30metagenome_FD_192432 | JGI IMG/M metagenome (GOLD analysis project Ga0265780, IMG submission 192432) | Plant litter microbial communities from East Loma Ridge, Irvine, California - P1 T30 | ecosystem: Environmental > Terrestrial > Plant litter > Unclassified | place: USA: California... | reverse complement strand
TGCTGAACCAGCAGGACTGGGGCACCTTCAACCGGGCCGAGGGAAGGCCGGCGGCACATCGCAACTATGGCAGCTTCGCGGGTAGCATCCACTCGGAGCAGAGCTTCGGCGGCACCTTTCCTGGCATCCGCGAGACGGCAGAGGGCGATGCGCCCGACGAGGCACACGCTCTCCTGGGCGACGCCTTTGCAGACGGCGTGCTGAACAAGGGGAACGGGCAGAAGATGAGCACGACGCGCTGGCTCGCTGAGCGCCACGGCATCAAGGACAAGCGCATGATGTACCTCAAGTACTACATTCCCGTCCTCAACTGGACGCAGCAGTACAAGTGGCGCTACTTCAAGGGCGACCTCATCGCAGCCATCACCATGGCCTCGTTCTATATTCCCATGGCCCTCTCTTATGCCTCCAACCTCGCCCACCTGCCGCCTGTCCACGGTCTCTACAGCTTCGCCCTGAATCCTCTGATATACGCCGTACTCGGCACCTGTCCGCAGATGATCGTTGGTCCCGAGGCGCCTGGCTCGCTGCTCATTGGCGAGATCGTGCGTGAGAACATCAAGAAGGGCACTACCGGCGACAACGACGGTAGGCGTAATGCCGAGATTGCTGGCATCGTGACCTGCATGGCTGGTGCTTTTATTCTCATTGCAGGCTTCTTCCGGCTTGGTTTCCTGGACAATGTCTTGAGCCGGCCCTTTTTGCGAGGCTTCATCAGCGCCATTGGTGTAGTCATCTTTGTAGACCAGCTCATTCCCCAGATGGGGCTCGCACGACTGGCTGCTGACCAAGTATCCCACGGCAGTTGTTTGGACAAAGTCGTCTTTCTCTTTCGCAATGTTGGACGCGCCCATGGACTCACATGTGCCATGTCCTTCACTGCCTTTTTCATCATCATGTTCTTTCGGTATGTTGCGAGACTTTGTCCTCATGCTGGACTCACTAACGAATGCGCAGAGAATTCAAGAAGCGACTGCAACCACGATACCCCAATGTCGCCTACATCCCAGACCGATTTGTCGTTGTCGTGCTATCTGCTGTGCTTACCTGGAGATATCGTCTTGACCAACAAGGCCTCGCTGTCCTAGGAGAGGTCAACTCCAGCGCCAAACTATTCACCGTACACTTCCCTTTCGAGACCTCGCATCTCAAGTATGTATCTGACGCCATCAACACGGCATTGATTATTGCTATGTTGGGCTTCTTCGAGTCTTCCGTTGCTGCCAAGTCGCTGGGCAGCGGTGACCACACCAAGGACGGCGTCCAGATGCCATTAAGCGCGAACCGCGAGCTCATCGCTCTGGGTACTGCAAACATCACCGGTGGACTGTTCATGGCGCTTCCAGCTTTCGGTGGCTACGGTCGCTCCAAGGTCAATGCATCCACTGGTGGTTTGACGCCAATGAGTTCAGTCTTGTTGTCCATCATCACTATTCTATGTACCGTCTTCATGCTGCCATATTTCTACTACCTACCCAAAGGCGTTCTTTGCGCCATGGTCTCAGTCGTAGCATACTCGCTTGTTGAGGAGGCACCACACGATGTCAAGTTCTTCCTTAAGATCCGTGGCTGGTCAGAGTTGATCCTTATGGGTCTTATCTTCTTCATCACCATCGTGTGGGATCTGAAACGTGGTATTGGTGTCGGTATCGGACTCTCTATCCTGCGTCTGATCCGTCATTCGGTTCGCCCGCGCATTCAAATTCTAGGCCGCGTGCCTGGAACTACCAACCAGTTCTCAAACGCGGAACATCACCCCGGAGATGTCGAATTCATTGAAGGGTGCTTGATCGTCAAGATCCCCGAGCCTCTGACATTTGCCAACACCGGAAACCTGAAGACCCGTCTGCGCCGCCTTGAGGACCATGGTACGGAGAATGCGCACCCTGCCCTTCCGCGCGTTCGCCGTGCAGAACACAACAAAAATGTCATCTTTGATGTTCACGGCGTCACATCGCTCGATGGTGCCGGCGCCCAGGTCCTGGCTGAGATTGTAGAGTCTTATAGGAAGCGGGATGTCAGAGTCTTCTTCTGCAGAGTGCCGCAAGAGTCCAGTCCCGTCTACCAGCTGTTCGACAAGAGCGGTATTATCGAAATGTGTGGTGGTCCAAGACACTTTGTCCAGAGTGTTGAGGAGGCGCTTCGCATGACCGAACTGGAGCGACTCACGGAAGAATGGGCGAGCTCTGCGGAGAGCTCCCGGGCTGTATCTAGCAGAGCTTGATTCAGTTCAATGACACATGTAAGCTTTTGGCCTACGGGCGACGAACAAGAGTACGCGAGCATTGCATTTGGGAATTGGCGTATATGAGCGTTTTATGGCGATTAGACTTCTTGTATCTTCCTTTTAGCTTTGGGCAACGAACTGCAGTCTCGGTATCAATATGAAAAGCATGGTCATTTTCCAGTTTCCCGTGTCAGAACCTCTGACTGTTTGGAAGTCTGCCAGGCGTCCAGCAACTTTGCCGAGCAACGACCCGGTCGCGAACATCGGAGCTAGATCTGCCTCCAGGGCGTCGGCTGCGTATGGTGTCCTGCAACCGGTGTTTAGCCCCAACGCCTATTTTCTGGTTCCCATTTTCAATCACGTTTGAGATGATGCAATCGTTAGATGCGCTCTTATGCAGGGCTGCTTCAATCTCGCAGTCATAATCAATGCTGCCGTGACTGAGATTCGAGAATGCCGTGTTCAAAGATCCCCAGATGCGGGGATAAGCCGGTGGACGCGCTACCCTTGGGACAGCACCGCGTCTTCACTCCACTTTGGAACATCCTCACGACCCAATACCGGTACGCATTATGAGCTAGAACCAGCTCGCGAGACCAACTTCCAAACACAGCATCAAAAATCGTATCAACTGCGAGCCCACAACCTTGACTTATCCCCAACAGTCCGCGGATGTCTGAGTGCAGCGCGTTCAGACAGTTGACGCCCCAAGCCTTTGACGTCGACCAAGCTTTTCGGCGTCTTTCAACAAAGCTTCGCTGTGCCGTCTTTTCCAAGCCAAGCGACGCTTATCACCTCTTGACCACTCTTAGCACGCAGTGGTCCCTGTCGTGTGCTCCATCCCATGTCGCTTGCTAGCCGACTCTGATCTATCGTGCCGCTCTCCGCGGGGGTGCCATTGGATGGCAAGTCAACATGCGGGGTTGCGGGGACGTCATGAGGATGTCGAAGATGCATGCTCGGGTCGCACTGGTTATCTGTGATATCGTTTCCGGAAGGTTCAACGACGATCGCGTGCATGTCTAGTGGGATTAAAGAAAGCGTCGCGCCCGCGGTGTCTTATAACCTCTTGTTGGCTCATCAGTCTGTCGATCTCGTTCGGAGAAAGAAGACAGACCTCTCCCTCACGCTTCGCGTTCAGAAGTTGCCCGCGCGTTGTCCTCGATTCGCACTATGTCGGACGAGAAATACGACACCACAGAGCAGCGCGAGTTCGCGCCACCGGCCGCAAAAATGTTGGCCGGTCGCTACATGGCAACGCGCATCCCCACTCTCAAGCCTGCCCACGACAAGGTCGCCAATCCCATCGCGCTCCTGCGTATGCTGAATCTCCAGCAATGGCTCTTCTTCCTAGTTGCTTTCGTTGCTTGGACCTGGGACGCCTTCGACTTCTTCACCGTCTCCCTCACCGTGGAAGATCTTGCCGAAACCTTTGGTAAAACCAAGGCGGATATCACATGGGGTATTACATTGGTCCTCATGCTGCGAAGCGTAGGTAGTATCATCTTTGGTCTGGCGGCTGATCGGTACGGAAGGAAGTGGCCTTTCATCATCAACAACCTACTCTTCATCGTGTTGGAGCTGGGCACAGGTTTCTGCTCGACCTACAACGAGTTTTTGGGAGTGAGGGCTTTGTTCGGTATCGCCATGGGTGGACTGTACGGAAATGCTGCTGCCACTGGTGAGTCTTCCTTCCCATCCCTGCATCGTGCAGATAGCTGACACTGTCACAGCCCTTGAGGATTGTCCTGAGCAAGCCCGTGGAATCATCTCCGGTATGCTACAACAAGGTTACGCGTTCGGGTATCTACTAGCGACCGTCTTTGCACGCGCGTTCGTCAACACCGTCGGTCACGAATGGCGACCGCTATTCTGGTTTGGTGCAGGCCCGCCAGTTCTGTTCATCATCTTCCGGCTCTGCCTCCCAGAAACGAACGCTTACCTCGAGCGCAAACGGATACGCGAAGAACAACCCAACGCAGCCAACGTCTTTGCTCAAGAAGGCAAGGTTGCTTTGAAGCGCCACTGGCTTTTGCTGATGTATCTTGTCTTGCTCATGGCGGGCTTCAACTTCATGTCGCACGGAAGCCAGGACCTGTACCCAACCATGCTGAGTAACCAGTACAACTTCTCTCCCAACCAGGTCACCGTCACACAGGTCGTCGCTAATCTCGGCGCTATGACAGGCGGTACGGTAGTCGGTTATTGCTCATCGATTTTCGGTCGTCGTATCAGCATCATCGTCATGTGCGTTATTGGCGGCGCTCTACTCTACCCTTACACATTCGTCTCCACCAACGCCGTCATCGCCGCAGCCTTCTTCCAACAGTTCTGCGTCCAGGGTGCGTGGGGTGTCATCCCAATCCACCTTATGGAACTCTCACCAGGATCATTCCGCACTTTTGTCGTCGGTACATCTTATCAACTCGGAAATCTTGCTTCTTCTGCCTCATCGACTATCGAAGCGACTATTGGCGAGAGGTTTCCACTTCCACCGAAAGGGAAGACAACCCGTTACAAGTACGGGCTGGTGATCTGCATTTTCATGGGATGCGTGTATGCATACGTTATCCTGCTCACAGCCTTGGGACCAGAGTATCGAGGTAGAAGCTTCGATGTGGCTGCCGACGAGGATATGAATGTCGTTACTAGTGCAGATGATGGCAAGTACGGTGCGAGACACGACAGCGAGGACGCGGAGGCGAGAGAGCGTGTGTAGAACTCGCGTTTCGAGAGACGCTTACCATGTAGCTATTTCTAGTCGTTCCCATAGAGTAAGAATAGTACATGATGCTTCTAGATTTTATCTCCAGCATGGAAATGTTGAGTTCTCACCGTGAGCGTTAGCGATGTTCGACATCCGGAGTCGGCAACCGCCTTGTCTTTGAGGCTGTGTCTACCCGATGTGGAGAGACAGGCCAGAAATCTGTACTCGTGTGATCGCATCTCGTAAATTGTATATTGCCTGATCCATGGCGTTGACGTAGGCAATTTGGACATTTCAAGCAAGCTCGGTGCTGCCATTGGCCACAATTAAAATCGGCAGCGGCATCCGTCGCTAGCGTTGTACGACTGGTAGCCGCCTCGCACACCAAATAGATTGTCTTCATCACTCGTAATCTATGCAACACTCACATCGTCTTGTACACCTTCGCTTACAACCAATTCGCGCTCAAGGTTCGGGTCTTTCGCGATGGGTACGGCTCTTTCGACCTTATTGCCGGTGGGTGTCTCGTAACGAACGAGCCAACCTGGGGCAAAAGACAAAGTATATATGTCGCTCGGGAGATGTTGATATGCCGGCACCAACTGCATATTCATTGCATCTCATCTCCAGGTTCAGCCAAAGATCCTCGCCAAGATGAAGTCCTCTGCCGTTTTGCTAGCAGCTACTGCGTCTGTCGCCAGCGCTCACTGTACGTCCCGTTGCACCGCTCGCCTTCCGGACATGCAAGCTGACCTCTCAAGACACTCTCCCAAGCATCAACGGTGCCGCAGCCTGGACTAGTGTCCGTCAAGCCAAGAACTGGCAGGACAATGGATTCGTCGGCAACGTGCAAAGCAACGACATCCGCTGCAACCAACTCAAGGCAGGAACAGCGACCACCACTGTTGCTGCTGGCTCGAATGTAAAGGTCAGCGTCAACCCGAACGCTTACCACCCAGGTCCCTTCCAGTCGTACCTTGCCAAAGTACCAGAGGGCGCAGACATCAACACCTGGGACCCTACCGGCGCCGTCTGGTTCCGAATCTACGCCGAACAGCCCAAGTTTGGTTCCCAGTTGACCTGGCTGAGTATGTTTCCCACGATGCTCTTGCTCAGCTAGCATATACTAACATCTTTACGCGCAGGCGCTGCCACCTACGACATCAAGATCCCTCAGTGCATTGCACCTGGAAAATACCTGATGCGCAACGAGCACATCGCCATCCACACTGCTCAGAGCGTAGTCGGAGCCCAGTTTTACCTATCTTGCGCACAGCTTGAGGTTACTGGTGGCGGCAGCAAGGCGCCCTCGAACCTCGTCGCGTTCCCTGGCGCGTACAAGGCTACCGACCCGGGTATCCAGATCAACATCAACTACCCTATTCCTACAAGCTACACCAACCCCGGCCCGCCTACTTTTACTTGCTAGATGCAAAGGGTTTGCGATAGGGGCATATGTGCTTGCGTGAAGCAAAACTTGAAGGCTACCTCGATGTAGATGTAAATAGGTGTTCCATAGACATGATCAGTTTGCGAATAGTACGACTTGCATAGAGTTCACATTTTGACGAACCAAGAAAACAGTCATTTGAGCGAAACAGGCTTACGCAGATGAGATGTTGATGTATTGACTTCTGTCTTTTCGTTTTCAATACCTTTGACTTCGACCATGAAGATCAATTTACCACTGAAGTAGCAAACTCGTAGGTACCTCCTGGTATGACACTAATCGACTGCTCATCTTCGACTTCGATCAGGAATCTCGCTTACATCGGTACCTCCAAAACCAACCATACACCTAATCTACGCTCCATTCGAGAGGCCACAACTTCCCATCCACCTCAAATAGCATGATAGCGCTCGGAAAGCTTCTCAGCATCATACATCTTCGCAGTCGCCCTCTCCAACTCATCCGCGACATACTTCCAAAAGTTGCGCTCACACTTCGCCACCGCATCCATGAGCTGCTCCGTCATCTGCGGCGTCTCCAAATCATTCTCGTGTACCTCGGAGGGAACGGCATGGCGCAAGTTGTCCTTGAGCTCCGTCGCGTTGTTGAAGTCCTTGATGCGCTTCTTACCCGCCTTGCTAAGAACACCTGTTCCTTCGGCGTTGGAGTACTGGTTTGGGTTGCGCAAGTGCATGTAGTCCTTGGGGTCGAAGCCGATCTCGCCGACGGAGGTGGCGATGCGGGGCGCGTTGCGGACAAAGCGGCTGTAGACTGCGGCGTCGGTGAAGGTTGCTGGTTCGCCTTTGGCGAGGCGCTCTTGGTTGAGGTGGCTGGCGATCTCGCTCCAGAGTAGCTTTTGATCTTGACGGAGGGTCTTGATGAGGATGTTTTCGGGGTCCTCTTCGACGCTGGGGCGGGTGCTGGTTTTCTTGTTCTGAGGCATGAGCACGGAGATGTTGTTCTCGACCTCCGCCTTGGTGGCTTTTGCGCGCTTGAGTCCGTCCATGACGCTATGTTTGTACGGGCCTTGGTTTCTCGGGCGATTGAAAAATGTACTTCCTTGGGCAGGGAAGGCGTGGTCAGAAGCTTCTCCGTCTTCAGGCTCGAACAATGGAGATTCCGCTCGGTAACTGGTTGGCGCGACTGGGGGATGGAGCGTTTGGGAAGAAGGAGACTGATAGCTGCCTGAGATTCATAAATACTATCCAGTGTAACTGTGTCTTACTAGACTCACTTGGGTTCTCGGTGGCGGTGCTCAGGTGAGAGAGTGGGCCACTGGCGCTCGTGATTTTACTGCCCCGTGCAGTCTTGATCGTTCCTTTCTTCACTCCGTCCTTTCTGAATCGCTTCTTACCGCTGCGGAATATCGTGTCTTCCCCAGCAGCGTCAAAGAAGAACACGTCATTTCCCATCTCTTCGCCCGAGAAGCCGATGTCCGGTACAATGACTTGGTCATCTTCAGCCAAATCGCTCGCGCTTGTCGGAGACGTCAATAGCCTAATAACAAGAGCTTGTTAGCCTCAGTTCTAAAAGACTTCATTACGTTCAATGCTATGATCAACGCAGGGGGCTGCAATGGACCATCAGACAGCAACAGTGGTCGTAATCTTAGGCGCTGCCGGCGACAATAGCCTGAACACCTTCAGAGCAACTTACTGATTATCATCTTCGACAAAGTCCATGTTGTGTCCGAAACCTACAACAGACATACTTGCGTTCTTTCGTACGGTGTAGATTATGGGAGACAGAGGGGAAGAAACCGACAGGCCTAATGTACCTGGTACCGTACAATGGGTGTAGGAGAAATGCCTGGTGTATACTGGATGTAATGCTATGTAGCATAAGGCACGTACCTCGCGGGTCGCAAAGGTGACCGAAAACTGCCTGGGACGTGAAGGGCTCCCAGTGGATAGGGCCCTGATCGTCACGCCATGCGGTAGCGCGGTCTCGCACTGTGATGCAATCACAAGCCAAGCGACTGTGGCCAATGATAGGTCAGAAGAAGAGCAGACTTGGAAAAGAATTACTAAGTCTCATGTGCAAACGCTTAGCGTTTGCAATCAGAACCGTGTCAGTGAGTCTAGACCTAGATTCTGAATTGCGACTCAGCATATTGCGAAAGTGCCATTATGCGAAAACAGCCTATGAGGCCTCTGCGCGATTTGTCAAGGCGAACAGAATGAGGAGCTACATGTCGCAAAAGATCAGAAGATAGCTTATTGAGTATGTGCCATGTTTACAAACCACACTTTCAAGGTCAGTTGAGCATCTTCCTACTTATGTATGCGGAGAAGACTAAAGCTTCGGCCCTGTTCAATCCGTCTTGCGCCGTGTCGGCTGGCAATCCCGTGCTTCTCGTCTCACGAGTGTCTTTTGACTGCTTACGAGAAAGCAGGGATCGAAGAAGAGACTTGGTAGATGCCATCGTTGACCCTGACTTCGTTGATTTGGTGTCCGATTGCGATTGTTTGCCGAAGTCAGCTCTATCGGTTGTTGACATGGTCTGGAGATTTTCGTGGAAGAGCTTGCTTTGGGTGTATAGATGAGCTTTGAATGACAGTGGTAGCAGGCCGTATGTGGACGCCTGCTTGCTGTTAAGTAGATATGTAGGGGCGCTTGCTTGGTCTCACACATCTCGCTTCATCGCTTACAGTAACACGCAACTTGTCATATAGAATCAGAACAATCATCAATCCATCTTTGAGATGATACCGTAAACAGCACAGATACATGGTCTGCGAAAGTCGATTTGCGAGCTCTTATCAGCAAGTCGACCAGAAGGCGGGTTTGCGCGCACCACAGTCTCGGCGAGTAAGCGAAGAGACATACAGCTCTACAGCCGGAGGGCACAATGATGGTTGTCACTGCAAAGATCCATGGCTGGAAGACCGTGAAGCGAGGAGCAAGGTTGAGCTAGGTCTATGTCTGGTGATGACGTAGTAATGACGAAAGGGGTCTAGTGCTTTCCGTATTGGCCGCACGCGGGAGTTTGTCAATCATCACACATCATGCGCGCACGCTTGTCCGGACCCCAACACGAGCACTGGTAGAGCTCACGGTCACCATCTTCATGCCTGATCATACGATGACGATCTTGATGATGATCTCGGCAGATCTAGATCACACAATCGCGCGCCCGCCAACACAACATCGCGACTTTGACAAACGCATAATAATTCACCGACATTACATGTCACCACGTTTGTGGACTCGTTACTCAACAGAAGAGCTCATTCTTATATTTACAGCTAACTTGAGAGCTCACTGCCTACGCAGTCCAACGGCGCATAGTGGAATTTGAACCAGCGAATGTGGATCCAATCTCACCCCACTTGATCTGGCTGAAGGTGACTGTAGGTGCCTTCTCGATCTGTTGGATCGCCTTGGGGAAGCCTTCAGTCGCATTGCATGGTCCGGATCCGGACTCGGAGCCGTCAAGCCACTGCATGGCACCGCTCTCATCCCACCAGATGCTCAGCGCGAGAACCATACCACGGGCCAGAGCATCACCCATGCCCTTGTGGCCACCAAGCTTGCTGTACATCTCAGCGCCAGGTTGAGCACTGCAGAACTCCTGGTCCATAATGATCTCCTTCCTGGCGTTCTCAATGACGACGCCGTCCTGGACGTACTTGCGGACAATGGCCTGGAGAACGCCGTCCTTGGCAGGGAACTGGGTGATGACGGTGAAAGGCTTCGTGGTGTCGACTTTAAGGCCAGTACCGTAGTAGTCGGGAGAGCTTCGGTGCTTGTAGGGGTTGTCTCCGCATCCGTTCTTGTCGCACAATCCAGCCTTGCCACACTCATCGCCTGTGCAGCCAAAGAGACCATCGGTACTGCAGGTGTGAGGTGCGATCTGGTTGGAGCGAGCGTTTGCCTCCCAGATATCCATTTCGTTGCAGCAAACACCTTGACCCTTGACGTTTCCCTGGAACGAGTAAGCATGAGTACTGAGGGAGAAGACAGCTTGTACTTACTACACCGTTGATCCATGGTGTGACGAAGCACTGAGCATCACAGTATCCCGTGCCATAGGCGGCGCCACCTGGGTTCAGTTGAGAACGTCCACCATCAGCCTCCATCTCGCTGAGGTAAAGGGCGCCGTTCATGCCGCATGGCAGCTTTGATACGTCGACATCGAAAGCCAGCTCGTTACCGGTCAGTTGAAGCATCTCGTAATTCTCCTCGTCCTCGGCCAAGAGGTAGACCCTAGGGCTAGCTTGGCCGCCACTGGGGTTGAACATGTCCAGACGAAGCTCGCCTCCGGTAGTGTTGACACCCATTGTGGAGTAGTCTTGGATGCCTTCCATGATGCAGTTCTTTGCACATGTTTCCTCATCAGGGCACGCAACCGGGTCGGCTCCACTACCCC
>Ga0265780_10010982_pt1 | contig 10756 bp, 9 predicted proteins | sample P1T30metagenome_FD_192432 | JGI IMG/M metagenome (GOLD analysis project Ga0265780, IMG submission 192432) | Plant litter microbial communities from East Loma Ridge, Irvine, California - P1 T30 | ecosystem: Environmental > Terrestrial > Plant litter > Unclassified | place: USA: California... | reverse complement strand
GCCGTAGCTGCGTGTCCAAGAAGACAGTGCTTAACAGCAACATACGCCTCGCCGCAGACTTGAATGTCAGGATGCAAACCGTGTAGATTGGCGAGTAAATCCAGAGTGAAGACGACGCTGCCGTTGGAGCTGTTTTCAAATGGTACGACGCCGCGTGTTGCGGTGCGGTTTTGCACGGCGGTGAAGATCTCTGCTATGGTGGGTTGGGGGGTGAGGATGGTGTTGTTTGGGTAGAAGGAATCGAGGGCGGCCTGGTGGGGGCGTGAGTATGGATGTTGGGAGGATAGAAATGGTGAATGGATAGAGTGACTGAATGGGATGGTTGCAAGCGAGTAAAGATGTCGGGAGCGAGAGGGATATGCGCGTGTGGATACTTGATTTGTATAAAGAGAGTAACGTGACGTACCTGGTGTGTATAGCTAGCTTCGGGGCCTAGGTAGGCTACTGTCCGTCGCTCGTGTTCTGCCATACTTGTTGTTGTTATTGTTGTTGTTGTGTCGTATGCTCTGAGTGGTGCAAGTGTGGCATTGACGTTCGAAATGGGACCGAGGTGCGAGATCGGCGTGACAAACGTTGGAGAAACTGGCTAGGACATAACGCATGCGAGTGTGTGACGGATACCTATTGATTCATGCATGTGCAATCATTGAGATGGGCAATTTGGTCATGGTAGGTGTTCAGAAGTTAGGGTGTCATTCATGATTTGGCCTCGCCAAGTGTGGCATTCACGCGTCACTTGCATCACTCATTATTGTGCAAAAAGATCGAAAATCAAATGTTTTATTTCAGCTTGATGTGAGTGAGTGACCAGCCGACGCATGTGCAAATGAGCAATTTGCCTCATTCATCCTTCTAAATCTGCTCTCTGGGATATGGTTGCGAGTAGATGATTGATCTTAGCCATTCTTCACGTTGTGTCGAGCCAAGCCTAGGCTGGAAAGCATTCTTCCTGTATTCCCGAAGGTTTTTGACTTGGATGAGACTGCTGCCTCTCCGTTGGAGCGAGAGCGGGTCGTGGTAAGAATGGGTAGTTCATCAGCCTACGAACGATTAGTCCGAGTGGAGTGAATAGGGTCAGGTTCAGGCTTACATTGCAAACCCTCCGTGAGCACTCTCGTAGTCCATTTACAACTTGGAGAGGCGAAGCGTCATGGCTTCGACAGCTCCGTCCTTCCCGGGCGCGTCATGTTGACCTTGCGCGGCGACACCGGACGTTCCCTCACTCGACGCGTGGAGTGGAGCCGGTGCCTCGCGGTCAGCGAGGGCGCTTAACCGTCAATCATCGTAGAACTCGTCTTCATCATCATCAAAGTCGGCCAGCTGCTCGAAGTTGAGAGCATAGCGGAGAATGGCACCGATACCACCAAAGCCCTTGACGAACTGGTTGCCTTCGGAGGAACGATCAGAGACGAATTCAAGGTTCGCGCCAAAGTCGCGGTACTTCTCGGCGAGCCACTCAAGCATGGAGCCCTGCTCGATGACTTCCATCTCCTGGCCGGTCTCCTTGTCCATGAAGATGCTGCGGTCTTGCTCTTGCAGTTTGGTGGTGTGCAGGATGATCTCTTTGCCGTCTGAAGCCTTCAGAATCCAGCGAGTGACCTCCAGGTTCTCAAACACGATCAGGGTCTCGGCAGCACCGGCCTCCAAAGCTTTTAGGGTGTCGTCAATACCGTAACACACCTTGCCGGAGTCCTTGGAGATGTGATCGAAGTACTCGTTGATGAGCTTCTTTTCCTGGATGAACTTGACGTTGCTGAGAGTCTCGCCAGACAGCTCAATTGCCTGGTTGAAGCCGTTCTCGCCTCCATAGGACACGTCGACGACCTTGATGACCTTGGACTGAAGACGGTTATCGAAAAGGTCAGACTGGTTGAGATCGTTCTTGAAGTCGGCGGAACCAGCCAAGATGATACCAGCAACATTGACCTTGTCGGCGGTGACGAAGTTCTGGACAGCCAGCTCAGCGACCTTGCGGACGTAGTTGTGACGCTTCTCCTCTCGCAGACGGGCGAAACGCAGGGCGGACTGACCACCACGGCCGTGCTTCTTGGGCAAGTCGACGGAAAACTTGTGTACGATTTCGCGGGTGTTGCCGGACAAGGTGCCGAAGAGGGCACCGTTTCCGTCCATGATGATGAAACCGAACTTCTGGTCCGACTCTAGCAGCTCACTCAAAGCCTCGGTGTGAAATTTGTTATCACAAAGATACAGCGAGGTGTTGATTGGCTTGAAGGGTTCGAAGTCGATGTTGATCTTGCGCTCCTTGCCTTCCGAGGTGATGATTTCACCACAGTAGACTACGAGGCCATTCGGCGGGACCTTGGAGTACAGCTTCAGACGCTGCTGGGTGGAGGTGATGGCGGAGAGGACGGAGAGACGGTTGACGCGGGACTTGATGTTGGAGGCGGTACCAAACTCTTCAGCCAACATCTTCGCGGCGCGCGAAACTTGGTCCTTGGGCGCTACATAGGTCAGCTTTTATTTCTCAGTCAATTTTTCGTAGGGCTCATTACGGATGATGAGGGAAATCATGGATGTGCCATTTCCGCGGGCAGCTTCGAGACGCTTGATCAGCTTCTTGACCTTCCAAATCTCGATGTTCTTCTCGGCATCGTTGGGCTGCTGTTCTTTGCCCGACATGACTGCGGTTGTGGCTTGTGGTTGTGTGGTGTGTGTGTGTGATTGTGGGAGTGGTGGGGATCAAGAGATTTTATGGTCCGGCGGAGGGGCAGTGACAGGGTAGCCGACTTGCGGCGTCTGCGGTGAAAGCGTACTATGCGGCGTTCACAGTGCGCGCACTTGTCGCAGGCAGAGGGGTAGTGAATGGAGTGAGTGGTATACAGCAGCCGGTGGCGGTCGTGTGTGAATTTAGGTGTAGGTCAGACTCGTGCGCGGCTCTGACTGTACGGCAAGGCAGCGCAGCGCACCGTCGCGAGCCTAACCGTTCGCTTGGGCGCCCAGTCAGAGGCCGGCGGAGATGACGATGCTGCACCCTCCCGGGCGTGCACATGTGGAACATGCACGCGCTCTGCACCAATGACGATGTTTGTGGGGCTCTGTATCCTCGTGATAGCTTCGTCAAATAACTCACCACATCATGAGATAATCGCATAAGATAAAAGCCGCCGCCCTCCATGGACAGTGCTATCGTATCGCACCCACAGCGCCGCCAACCCTGCTGCCGACGATAGCCTGCCCGGCATCGATTCAGTGCCAGTACCGTTCCTAGCTCCCGTACCCTGCACGTCTCAACGAACGAGTTTTATGAGCATCTCCACACGACTCGCCCTTATCTCTGCCTGACAAGCCCCTTGTCTGCTCATTGTGAGTGTTCATGAGTGAAGACCCGTTCCAATGGACATCAGAGGGAAGAAGCCGTCCACAATGGACGACTACGAGAGCGGCCACCGCGGTTCCGTAGGCTCGACGGGCAGTCGCGTGCAATGGGACCAGCTGGAGCGGAGACCCAGCGGCGAGAGCACGGCTGCGTCAGGGACATGGTCACGAATGCCTGGCGAATTGCGGAGAAGGAGGTACGAACTGGAGTGAGAAGGAGTAAACGACGCATGGCATTAATAAGTTTGTAGATCCTCAATAACACAGCATATCGGTGCTATACGTGATGCTGGTGGCGTCAACAGCATCAACAATTTCGCCCGGTCGTGGCAGCGTGCCGCAGGCTTCTTCGAAATCACGCCGGTCCGACCCAGCTTCCGCGTCGCAGCCGAAGACGAAGACGAAATTGAACACCCCGACGATAGCGAATCTGCCGCTGGTTTCCCACGCGCAGGCCTTGGCCCTCCCTCTCCTCTCGATCACCGGTCAGCACTGCGACATGCCCTGCAGGATGGTGGTCGCCGCGCATCGGATAATGCTGTGGCCGACGAGGAAAGCGTGGCAACAGAAGAGACGCCTCTCGTACCAACAGCAAGCGAGCAAAGACTGAGGGGGCGGGGTGAGAGCATCTTCAACATCGAGCCTTCGCTGTCGTCACCCTTTGGAGGAAGCTACGGCACCGGATATGGCAGTCTGTCTGCGCGCGTCAACGAGTCGTCTATGCGCCATGCTGGACGTCTCTTTACAGACCAGCAATTGAAGGGCGTCACAGAGCCCGAGCAAGAGCGCGAACCGCTGCTGGTGAAGCAGATCGAAGAGGACGGCCTCATCATCAATGTTGTAGTCGGTCAATCGACGCTTCCACAGACCGTCTTCAACTCCGTGAACGTCTTGGTTGGCGTGGGACTGCTGACTCTACCCCTGGCATTTAAATACTCCGGATGGTTGGTTGGTATGATATTCCTGGCCTGGTCGGCCATTGTCACATCCTACACGGCGAAACTGCTGGCAAAGTGCTTGGACGTCGACAGCTCGCTCATCACTTTCGCCGACCTGGCATACGTCTCCTTCGGCAACAAGGCGCGCATCGCAGTCAGCATTCTCTTCTCGCTTGAACTGCTCGCAGCATGCGTCGCCCTTATAGTTCTCTTCGCCGATAGCATGGACGCACTCATCCCAGGCTGGGGCGTTCTCATCTGGAAATACGTCTGTGGACTGATTCTCGTACCCCTGAGCTTCCTACCACTGCGGTTCCTATCATTCACCTCAGTCCTTGGCGTCATGTCCTGTTTCGGCAGTAAGTCTTCACTTGCATTGTATAATCACCACACATACTGACACATCTCCAGTCGTCCTCGCCGTCTGGGTCGACGGCCTTATCAAGCCCCACCAGCCCGGTTCCATTCGCGAACCAGCAACCCAATACCTTTTCCCCTCCAACTGGCTGACCATCCCGCTCTCCTTCGGGCTCCTCATGTCGCCGTGGGGCGGGCATAGTGTGTTCCCCAACATCTACCGCGACATGCGCCACCCGTACAAGTACCGCCGTGCCGTCGACATTACCTACATCTTCACATATTTACTCGACACTGGCCTCGCCTGTGCCGGCATCATCATGTTCGGCGACAACGTCCGCGACGAAGTCACGAACAACATATTCCTGACCGAAGGATACCCGGCGTGGATCAGCGTCTTCATCGCAGTCTGCATCGCCATCATTCCCTTAACAAAAGTCCCCCTCAACGCGCGCCCCATCGTATCCACGTTCGAAGTCCTCTTCGGCCTCGACACACGCGCCCTTGCAACATCGCCGTCCATAAACGGCATGTCCGGTCTCAACCGCGGCATCGCCAAAATCTCCCTGCGCATCGGCACAATCATCGTCTTCGTCGTCATCGCCATTCTCTTCCCTTCATTCGATCGCATCATGACGCTGCTGGGTAGTGTAGCGTGTTTTTCAATCTGCATTATCTTGCCGCTGGCGTTCCACTTGAAGTTATTTGGCAAAGAAATTTCGGGCATGGAGAAGACGGTGAATTGGGTGTTGATTGTTATGAGCTCGGTTATGGCGGTGGTCAGTACGGTGTTTGCGTGTATCCCCAAGGAGTTGATTGGTGCTTAGATTGGGGAATGTTGGTTGATTGTAGAAAGAGGTTTGGAGTGAAAAGCATATTGTGTGGCAAAATCGTATTATATCACTTGCAACATACTTGAACCAAACAAAATGCTTTATCACATGACTCTTTGTGCCCTCCAGATGCATGTGTCAACTTGCAGACATTGTGCTTCGCCCAAAACGCTCTAGCCAAAACGGTACCTGAATCGCGTTTTGGCCGGCCGATCATCCACCACGCGACATGCCGAAGGGTTTTCGATCGTCGATGTACGGGCCTAGACGCCTTCCGGCCGCCACCATGGCCTTGCAGTGACAAGTCGTCGACGAGTTGAAGCTCGAAAGATGGATTATTGCGGTTGACGTCATACTCAGTCTCCGCCCACCACGCCTGTCTAGTCCCAGCGTGCAGGTGCGCCATTCTCGTGGGCCAGACGTCTCCTTCACAGTCCTCCGCGGCGCTGCTCGGCGGACATGGAGAACCTGGACAAGCTTACGGCAGCGGGCTTGCCTATTTTCGACCTGAACACGGAACATCTGGAACAGAAAGACTGGTGAATGCGCCCGTGTGGAGTTGCAGTTTGCAGTTGCACTTGCGCCCTCAGCTAACTGAAGCAGGTCTCAGACGACTCTTGGACCCCGCGACACATGGCCCAGCGCGCTCAAATGCCTCGTCAACTCGTGCATCCTGCCCGTGCCCTACTGCGCCGCCATATTCTGGGGAGAGAAGCTCGCCGTCGTGCACAACCTCGCATGGGGGAAATCGCGGGGTGCCTATGACGGCCAGGGTTCGACGGGCCATGTCAGCTACGGCGGCGAAGCCCTGAGCGCACTTTCCAAGGCGCTGCGAGGGCGCACAATCAAGGTAGGTAAGCATCGGCCTACGTCTATGGCTCTGTGCTCTCCAGACTGACGGGCGCCAGCCGCGCGCTTCTTCCTAGAAAGACTGCCCGACGGAGGCCGGGATGCGCAACTCATTCTCAGCACGCTGCTCGACGAGAACGGCTCGCGACAGGGCGTCTTGGCCCAGCTGCTTGGTGTCGGCGGCACTGAGCACTACATGCCCATCGACGGCCTGGACAAGCTCACACAAACGAGCCAAGGCCGGCAGGTCAAGGACTCCCAGACGCAACAGTCGCCCTCCCCAGCTGGCACCAACCAAGTAGACCACAAGCAGACGCAGCTGTTCCAGAGGTTCGCCGAGCTGCTGCCTACCGGACTCGCTATTCTCGATTCAGAGGCCGAGGCCATGTTTGTCAACGACGGCTTCTTCAAGCTGACCACCAACAAGATCCAGAACGAGTTCCGTGCCTGGCCAGAGAGCATCCACCCGGACGACTACGAGCACGTCATGACTGCCTACCGCGAGGCCTTTTCTAGCCGCCAGGAACTGAGATGTGAATTCCGGTGTGCCGTTAGCGCCACGGGCGAAGAGGGCGAATGGAGACTGTTTCTCCTCCGACCCCTCAGCGACGAGGCGGATGCCGGCTTCATCGCCGCTGTTGTGGACATCACCGAGATCAAGCAGGCTCAGCTCACCCAAGAACGAGCTGCAATAGAGGCGCAAGAACGAAAGGAGCAGCAGGAGAGGTTCATTGACATGGTGAGCCACGAGATCAGGAACCCTCTAAGTGCCGTGCTGCATCTGGCAGAAGAAGTGCGCGAGGTCACACAGGAGATTGGCGCCACACACGAGGACCTCAAAGAGCAGGTCGCCGATATCCTTGATGCGGCAGAAACGATTTTGCTCTGTGTCTCGCATCAAAACACGCTCGTTGACGACATCCTGTCCTTCTCAAAGCTCGACTCTATGATGCTGTCATTGGTTCCCCGCGGTAGGCTACTCGGCTCACTTCTACTAACTGCGCTAATCGTGGATAGAGGTGCGACCCAAATGGGAATTTGCCCAGGCGCTCAAAGTGTTCCAGTCCGAGTTCAAAGCCAAGAACATCAAGTTCCACTATGCCATGGACATATCTTACGACGAAAAAGGAATAGATCACGTCGTCGCTGATCTCAACAGAATGAAACAAGGTATATACATTCATGTAGTTCCCAACACTAACGCCATGCTGACACGACCTAAGTACTCACAAACCTAATTACCAACGCTATCAAATTTACGGCGAGAAAGAAAGGAGAAAGAAAGATCGTGGTATCAATGGGCGTCTCCTCGCAGCGACCAACCTCTTATCCACCCAACCTCATATATTTCAGCCACGATCAAGAAGCACTTCATTTCGATTCCACGACAACTTCCGAGTGGGGCGGCGGTGATGTCATGTACCTGATGGTGGCAGTGAAAGACACTGGCATTGGCATCAGCCAAGATGGCCAGGCAAAGTTGTTCGAACGGTTTAGGTCAGTTTTCCCACATGACCCGAGAGTTACATCACTAACTGATTTCTTCAGGCAAGCGACGCCGAAAACACAAGAAAACTATGGAGGTTCCGGCCTTGGACTGTTCATATCCCGCAAATGTACGTGTTCAGACCAAGTGGTGGGTTTTTCCACTGACCATGATACACAGTGTGCCAACTTCACGGCGGAGATATCGGCGTCAGTTCCAAAGAAGGCGATGGCTCTACTTTTGGCTTCTTCTTCAAAGTTCGGCAGTCAGATGGATCGAGCGAAGACGGCCGACCGCCATTCCAATCCCGGACCAATTCCGAAGTTTCGCAACAGAGCAACCGCACACAGACACCCCCATCGAAGCCGCAACGACCAGGATACAATCGTGCAAACTCCAGCTTGACCCAAATCAAGGAGCGGCAGAATGAGCGCCCCAAGAACAAGACGCTAACAAGTCACGACGGCGTAGAGGTCGAAGAAGCCATGCACGAGTCCTTGAGGAATCCGCCTACAGAATACACGGCAGAGTCACACCCCTCAGCCTCTTCTGACAGTAGGTACACGGAGACGGAGGGAGTAGCCAAAAAGATCCCCTCAGAACAGTCAGCTAGCAACAAGAAGATCGAAGAGAACGCGTCGTCCATGCAGCATGGCGAGTCAAAACGCCAAAAAGGCGCTGCAGAGATCAAATCCGAAAGACAAAGCAAACAGCATTCCAATTCAAAGCAGACCCTACTGCTGGTAGAAGACAATTTGATCAACCAGAAAGTACTACGTCGGCAACTCCAGACGCGAGGTTTCGAAGTGTTCACCGCGAACAACGGGCAGGAGGCTATCGACATGGTTGCTGAACGCGGATTGATGTCCCCGCAAAGTACCACCGACCGCAATTTTTTTGACATCATTCTGATGGACCAGGTATGTGTTTCAAGCTCTACGATGCCTCTTCCTTCCTGTCCATCGAATGCTTCCGCTCTATCGCCCTCGATCAGTAGATAGAGCAAAATACTTCGCATAGACACGAACACATGCTAATTAAATTGTGCGTCATAGGAAATGCCGGTCAAAGACGGGAATGCCGCCACGCAGGAAATACGACAGCTACAAGACGACGGTAAAGCTGGTTACAGCCATATTCTTGGTGTCTCAGCAAACGTGCGAGAAGCGCAGACGGACAGCATGCGGGCCGCTGGGATGGACGACATCATATCAAAGCCGTTCAAAGTCGACGATCTGGTCAAACGCATCCGGAGCATTGTCCTCGAAGAAAAGCCAGCTAAAAAGGAGGCGAACGAAGACTCGTCTCCGGCCGAAAAAATGGGAAGCAACAAGGAGGTACGCAACCTGGAAAATGTGCCGATTCGGTCGCGCAGCGGACAAGATAGATTCGAAGTGAGCGAAGCAGGCAGAAGGAACGAAGAAGGAGCTAGTAGGGACAGCTCAGGTCACGCGAGTGTTGAGTTGGGCGGTAAGCTGCAACCAAGGCGTCAGACTAGCAAGGACCAAGACGGTACTGAGCGAGCAAAAGATGAGGCCGGCGGAGGCAGGGCCGAAAAGGCGCAATCCGACAAAAATGAAGTGCAAGAGGACAGGGACAGGAGAGCTGGTCACGCTGGGCGACCATCTGGCAGAGAAGGTGAGGCCAGAGGTGGAGAGAGATCGCGATCGGTGCAGAGGCGAGAGAAGTAGTGGCTGGATATATTCACGTTTGACGATCGCATTGCGCGGCGTTCCGGGTGGGTTCATGTAATGGGGTTGCATTTGCACTGGTTGATAACGGGATGGTTTTGCTCATGTGTTGGACTAGAGTCCCGATCAATGTGATACCCTGACTCAAAGCGTACGTCTGATACTGAAGCACAATGAGGTAGTGCTTTGATAAGAGCTCAACGCGAGTCATGCTTCGATATCCCACTTCATCACCCCACCTTTCTCCGCCGACCAGCGTCGTCACTCGTGCACCATCATGCAGGACCTACGCATATCGAGCGATACTTGCCATCGTTACAGTTCCATTCGTCCTCCTTGATGAACACGGATAGTCGTCAATTGTAACACATTCTATCATGGCCAAACCATTCCAAGACAAAGTCGTCCTAATCACCGGAGGCGCAAGCGGCATAGGGTACGCCATCTCCCACCTCCCTTCCCTCACCCACAGTCTCCCGAACTAACACCTCCCCCCAGCCGCGCCACCGCCCTCAAGCTCTCCTCCCTCGGCGCCTCCCTCTCAATCTGCGACATCAACGCCTCCGCCCTCGCCCCCCTCGCCTCTTCCTGCCCAACCCCAACCCACACGCAAGCCATCGACGTATCCTCTACGCCCCAAGTGCAATCCTTCGTCGCCGCCACGCTCGCCAAATTCCACCGCATCGACCACGTCTTCAACTGCGCGGGCGTAAACCCCACCAGCATACCACTCGCAGACACGCCCGACACGTACTGGGACAAACTCATCAACACGAACCTCAAAGGCGTGTTCGTCGTCACGCGCGAATGCACACCGCACATGGAGCCCGGATCATCCATTGTGAATGTATCTTCTATATCCGGGCTGCGTGGCGCCGCGTTACAATCTGTTTACTGCACGACTAAATTCGGACTCATTGGCATGTCCAAGTCCCTGGCGCTGGAGCTGGGGCCGAGGGGGATTAGAGTTAATTGTGTGGCGCCGGGGTATATTGATACGCCGAGTAATGCGGGGGTTGTGGAGGGGGGCCAGGCGGTGGAGAGGATGAGGATGGGGAATGCGTTGGGAAGGTTGGGGGGGCCAGAGGAAGTGGCGGATGTGGTTGTGTTTTTGATGGGGGTGGGGGCGGGGTATGTTAATGGGGCGGTGGTGGAGGTTGATGGGGCGGTGAGGATGTAGGTTGATGAGTTGGGGCAGTAGGGAGGTATGGAGGAGGCATGGATGTATAGAAGGCTATATTGTGCGGTTGTACTGTTTGAAGTCGA
>Ga0265780_10010980_pt1 | contig 10756 bp, 8 predicted proteins | sample P1T30metagenome_FD_192432 | JGI IMG/M metagenome (GOLD analysis project Ga0265780, IMG submission 192432) | Plant litter microbial communities from East Loma Ridge, Irvine, California - P1 T30 | ecosystem: Environmental > Terrestrial > Plant litter > Unclassified | place: USA: California... | reverse complement strand
AGATCTACGACCTCGCATGGCGGACAGCACTGTCATACCGGTTCCGAAAAGGCGAGCTGATCATTGTGGACAACGCAATGGAGATTGAGAGCCCGTCTGTGAGGTTACTAGGTGACACCCTCAAGTATCACGAGAAGTTGCTGGGCAGGGGCAGGAGCTTGATGGTAACATTGGAAGAGCGACCCTTACTAGAGCAAGCATTGGCGGAGATGGATCGCGGCGAGCAAACACTCACATGGGAAGAAATCGACGTCAAGAACCTTCTCGAGCTGTCTCGCGTCATTATCGAGCGCGACGCCCTGCACAACATACTCCTCTCCCACGAGGAAGACCTCACACACAAGGCTCTCCAGCCCTGGCATAAGAGCCTCATCCGATCATCGCCACCCACGGAGCTCGAATCGACCATCGGCTGGGAAGAATTCCGCGAACTCTCCCTCTCCGACCCCAAGGAAAAGGACACCATTCGCGCCGACATCTACGAGAACGTAGCAGGAACCCGCTACGCCTACGCCGAGTCCCTCCCTCAAGGACCCAAGCGCAACGAGCTTACCGTATCCGCGTACAACCTCCTCGCCGAAGCCAAAGAACTGCAATTCGCTGAAAGGACCGGCCACTCTTTCGCTGACTACCTCAACGACGCCAACACTGAATCCTTCCCTCGTCTGCAGATGTTGACCTACCAAATCAACACAAAACAAGATCTCGCCGGGCCCGGTGGAACTTTGGAAACCTCGCCTGTAAAGTCTGAAGAACTCATGATCGAGGTTCGTGAGCTCGAAGTGCAGAAACATGAGGTGGAGTACGAAGCCGCTTTGCTCGCAGCCCAAATCCACGAGCACCGCTCCGCAGCCTTGCGTCTAGCCGGTAATGAAGCGAGCGCGGATGAGCAGCTCGAATTGGCTAGTGATCAGAGGACTTATGTCTCGGACGCTGAGCTGTTGATTCTGGAGGCTAAGCTTGAAGTAGCCAGGCAAAAGAACACTGTCGCTACGCTCAAGCGCGATGTTGCTGGCCAGAAGAAAACAAGGGAAGAGATGAGGGTGTGTGAGCAAGTGCTCGAGGCTAAGAGGGCGGAGGTAGATGCCGAGACTGGGGAGCTCGAGGCTGTTGAGGATGAGATGCCAGAGGTTGATGTTGCGACGGGAGTTGAGACGAGGGCTGAGCCGGTCAAGGAGGAGAAGAGGATATGAAGCTTTTCATCGTGTTTACTGTACAGTGTATCTATAGATGTTCATGAATCGTTACACCACGTGTAGGTGGGTTGTGTTGTACAGTATACTACATGACACGGAAAATGCTCACGTGCTTTTCCTTACCATACCTTCTTGCGTCTTCAGCCCACATTCCCATCATCCGCGGCTCGGCATTTGCGTCAGGAGCACATGGCGAGGGTTTCCCTAGGTTTGCTTGTCCATCTCATCTCGACGTTCTCTCAAGCCGCCTCATCGTCGCCCTCCTTCTTCTCCACCTTCTTACCTTCATACATAACGGTCATAATTCCGCCAACCTCACCCTCCCTCTTAGTCTCCCTCGCTCCCTTACAATCCGCCACTGCGTTCTCAATTGCCTTGAAAACCGCATTCGCTTCTTGCTCTGTCGCCTTCCTGCCATGCTTCTTCGGCCCGAGTGTAACCTCGACCTTGCGCCCCTCCTTCAGAAACTTCTTCATAGCCACCAGTCTGTGCTTCAGGTCGCCCGCCGCTATCGCCCAGTTCAGTTCGAGCGACTTTGTAGCAGGTCCTGTGCCCTGGCCCTTGGCTTGCCGTCGGAGCGTCTCGAGCTTCTTTTGGTGCTGTGCGCGGAGATCGATTTTGGAAATGACACGGCATGTTGGTAGGCTGTTGGGGTCCAGGTTTCCATCTTCGTCGTATTTCCCTGGCGTCATTTGTACGAGGTGGTGGGTGACTTTGTTGAAACTTGTCAGTGCCTCGTCGAGTGGGACGTTGTTGTGGAAAACGCCCTCTTCGTCTACGAGGTTGATGATGTCGGCTTCGATGGCTTGGTCGATGACGTAGTAGTCGGAGATGGCATGACGGCGTGTGTCTTTCGTGTACTTTATGCCGCGGGTGGAGGTCCGGCTCGTGAGACTGGGTGTGGATGAGGAGAGGGAGGTGGGAGACGATGTCGGCGCAAATGCTGGGGCGTAGAGAAGTGGGATGGATGTTGTGTTGCGTAGGTTTGGCGCGATGAACACACGGTAAAGGGCCCTCGAGGTGCCGGAGATGTGTGTTGGTGGCATCTTGAGCGATTGACGGCGGGTCGTAAGAATCAATTGAACGGGAGAGAAGTTTGACTTTGTTGCTGCAACATGCGATATTCAAGACCGAAGCTTCCCGAGATCGACGCTAGCAGGGGTCGAGTCGAATCGGAGCAGTGACGACCTCCGCAATCGTCCATGGTGACCATCTTCAGCCTGCTCACGTAGCAAACCACCATGACAGCGATAAAGACGACTTGTACATTCTTTGATCTCGCGCAACCTTACCTGCCGCCATGAGTAGCTCTCTGGCGGAATATTTGTCTGCACTCGATGCGCGTGACGCGAGAGAGAAGGCGCACGAGCAGTACATCAACGCCTGTATGTTATCTGCCCATGCGAGACGCGCAGTGCTACGAGAAGATACTGATGTCCATAGATACCAGGCTCGCCGACAATACTGCACAGTTGTCAACCCAGACGTCCTCCGGGGAGGAGCCCACACCCGCAGCCAGCGCCTCTACCAAAGCCATCCCGTCAAAGGGCAAAGGCGCAGCGACAACCGATATATCTTCTCCGTCCGCTGTCGCGCAACTCCGCTCCGAACTTGCCATCACTCAGCGCACGCGCGGTGATCTCGAAACGCAACTGAGTAGTTTGACTGCTGAGCTCAGCGCCCTCAAAGCGTCGGACACACAACAGAAGCAGCGCATAGAACAACTTGAGAAGGCGCGAACAGCACTGGAAAGGCGGGGCAAGGACAGAGCGGAGGAGCTCAAGGGCAAGGGGAGACTTGTAGAGGAGGTCCACGATGAGATGGTTGCGCTGAACCTGCAACTCAACATGGCGGAGCAGGAAAAGGAGAAACTGCGCAAGGAGAATGAGGAGTTGACTAAGCGGTGGGTCAAGAAGATGGAGGATGAGGCGCGGAGGATGAATGAGAAGTCCGGGTGGGAAGATCAGTCGCGGCGGAAGAAGTAACGATGATGGACTACCTTGGCGTCACTCTTGTTCTATTTTGTTGGCCCTTTTGCGATATGAATCTCAGCGTTTAGCGCAATAGACTGCTTTCACTTCATCTCACCCTCCTGTGGACTGCCCGCTTGCTCGCTGATGCCTTGTATCTCTTGGCGCCAGAGCTCCCCGCCGCAAGCATACAGCTCCTTCGCCTCCCCACCAGAACACCAAACTCACCCAAACAAAGCTACGCCATCTTCAACCATGGGGACCGCATTGAAGACCTGGGGTAAGATTAGTCCTGTTCTTATCATGACATATCCATTCCCACGCCACTATACCCCGCATCTGTCGCATGGCTAACAAACATCCCAGAGCTCGAGAACTCCGTCAAGCTCGTCGACCCCAGCAAAGACGCCCTCTACAACTACTCAGCCTCCGCACAGAAAGCCATCAACGACGCGCACCCATGGCGAACCGACCCCAACTACTTCACCTCCGTCCGCATCTCGGCCATCGCCCTCCTCAAGATGGTCATGCACGCGCGCTCGGGCGGCTCAATCGAAGTCATGGGCCTAATGCTAGGCAAGATTGAAGCACACACATTCGTCGTCACCGACGCATTCCGGTTACCAGTTGAAGGAACAGAGACACGAGTTAACGCACAAGACGAGGCAAACGAGTACATGGTAGAGTTCCTGCAGCGCGCACGAGAACAAGGCCAGATGGAGAACGCCGTCGGCTGGTACCACTCACATCCCGGCTATGGCTGCTGGCTTTCAGGTATCGACGTCAACACACAGAAGACGCAGCAAATGTTCCAGGACCCTTTCTGCGCCATCGTTATCGACCCCGACCGAACCGTCTCCGCGGGTAAAGTCGAGATCGGCGCCTTCCGTACATACTCCACAGAGTACGTAGAGAACCAAGCGAAAGCGGGTGGCGGCTCCAAGAACGTGAGCGGCGCAGAGAGCGATGGCTTCGAGACTATTCCGCTCGGCAAGATTGAGGATTTCGGTGCACATGCCAACCACTACTATTCCCTGGAAGTCTCGCACTACAAGTCTTCGCTTGACGCCAAGTTGCTAGAAGCGCTATGGAACAAGTACTGGGTACAAACACTCTCCTCATCGCCCCTCATCTCCAACCGCGACTACGGCACCAAGCAGATCTCCGACCTCGCCCGCAAAATGCAGCAGGAGAACAACGCCAGCAAGCGCTTCAAGGGCGGAGCGGGATACGCAACGAACAACGAGAGCAAGAACCAGTTGACCAAGCTGGGTGCGGCGGGAAGCAAGATTGCTCGTGAAGAGGACATGGGACTGCTAGCGGCGAAGGTCAAGGATAAGGTCTTTGGTCTTGCGGATGGCGGGGAGGTTAAGAGCCAAGAGGTTGAGATGGAGACTTCCTAGACATGACAACGTGGTCAACTGTGGAAAGCATGGCATGGCAAGGCGTTCAAGGGCGTAAATGAATAGATCAGGGTGGGATGATATCACGAATTGAAGTCAACGAGTTCATCGTAGCAATGCAAGAAAATTAACTAACATGTATAGTCATGACCTCGTTTCTTATACACTATCGTTACACTTGCGCAATTATACATTCTTCTAATTGACCAACAGCCCCAGTCTCTTCAACGTCTCCGTCCGACCCAGGATCACAAAGATATCGTACAACCGCATGCCCTGCTCCTGCCCCGTAATCGTCTTCCTCAGATAATGATACACATCCTTCGCCCCCTTCTTCCCCTCAGGCCTCCCATCAATCATCTCATGCACCTTCTGCATCAAATTGTCCTTGTTCCAGTCCTTCTCTTCAATCTGCGCTAGCATCTGTGCGCGCATGGGTATATCGGAAGTCGTCGACATGGGCGGTTGCTTATCAAACGGACGGAGAGGGGTGAAGAAGAAGGAGTTGCGGTACAGGAACTCGTTCGCGTTTGTGTAGTTTTCTGCGTCGGCGGTTATGATGGATCGGATGTAGTCGTCGGGGAAGGGGCTTCCGATCACGGACTTCCATTCTTGGTAGGGGGAGTCGGGGGAGGTGAGGAGGCGGGAGACGTTGCGGACCATTTCTTCGAGGGCGGGGCCGCCGGCTGATGCGCGTTGCAGGGCGTGTTTGCGTTGGAGGAATTGCATCTTTCCGAATGTGACGGTCGTGTTGCCTTTTGTGAATTTGAGGCTGAAGTTATCGATTAGTGTCTTCAGGTCCATGACATCGCTCTTTTCTTTGTGGCTCCAGCCGAGCAGTGCGGCGAAGTTGGTGAGGGTCTCGGGAAAGATTTCCATCTCTTTGAAGGCGGTGATGTCGGTGTCGAAGTTTCGCTTGCTGAGCTTGTTGCCGTTCTCGTCGACGAGCAGGCCGACGTGGGCGAACTCTGGGGGTGTCCACCCGAAGGCTTGGTACATGGCGATGTGCTTGGGGGTGCTGGGCATCCATTCGCTCCCTCGGATTACGTGGGTGATCTTCATGAGGTGGTCGTCTACTACGTTCGCGAGATGGTATGTAGGAAGGCCGTCGGACTTTAGAAGAATCGGGTCTTCGTACGCGGATTCGGTGACATGGCCGCGTCTCTTGAGAGGCCTGAAAGTGCCATAGATGCGGTCCTTGTATGTCGGGTACTGGTCTGGGACTTTGAGACGTATGGTGTGCGCCTCGCCCTTGTGCGCTCTATCGTCACTCTCTTCCTTGGATATTGCGGGCGGGGCGCATGTGCGGTCGTAGTCGGTTGCGATGCCGAGCTTGTGTCTATGTTCCGCCAACGCGTTCAAGCGCTCAGAAGAACAGAAGCAGCGGTATGCGTGGCCTGATTCCAGCAGTTGATGCGCATATTGCCTGTATATCGCGCTCCTCTCTGACTGCTTATACGGTCCATATGGGCCCCCAACCTCTGGCCCTTCATCCCACTGCAGTCCTGCCCATCGTAGATCGTCGAACAGTCGCTGCTCAGCGTCGGGTATTGTGCGTTTCTGGTCTGTATCTTCTATCCGGAGTAAGAATTGGCCGCCTGTCCGTTTCGCGAGGAGGTAGTTGAATAGCGCCGTGCGGAGTGACCCAAGATGGAGGTAGCCGGTTGGTGAAGGCGCAAAACGCGTCCGTGCGGGAGATGCTGGTACGGCGGCCTTTGCATCGGCTTTAGCACTATTCTCTTTGATGTGGTAGGTGTTCGAAGAGATCGGACGTCGCGAGGCGCGTGAAAGGCGAATTAGACACGACCGGCACGTGTACTCGGACAGTCGTGGACGGAGTAAGGAAAACGACATGGCGGTGTTGATGCGACGCAAAGGGTTCGAGTTCGCGGTTGAAAATGACGTGCAGGGATTCGACGTTAGTGGGGGCGCCGCCTGCTAACAATTTGGCCCGCATTACCTGCCTGCGATCGACAAATCTGGAGAAACTTTGTTGCCTTCACTCCCACTGGACGAGGCCCTTTACGTCGCTGTATCTCGCTTTATTCTTGTACATACTTTGGACCAGTTTGTCTGCTTCCCAATTACCCACGCCCAACCCAACAACAACAACACAAAAGTTTGTACCTCCAGTCTACTACGACACGACTCTCACTAACACGATGTCACCTCCAGTGGATGAAGAAATCGACCTCTACGGTACGTACACTTGTCTGTACATTTGAAGCATTGCTAACGCGAACAGAGGTCCTCGAGATCGAAAAGGGCGCGAGCAAGATCGAGATTAAGAAGGCATACCACAAGGTTCGTGAGCAACAACAACGCAAGGGCGACCCCATTCTGACCTGGACAGGCTGCGCTAGCACACCATCCCGACAAGGTCGCAGAAGATGACCGCGCAGAGGCCGAGACTCGCTTCAAGGCCGCGAAACAAGCCTACGAGATCCTCTCCGACGATGACAAGCGACACATGTACGACACCCACGGCATGGCTGCCTTCGACCCGTCCCGAGGCGGTATGGGCGGCGAAGGCCCGGACATCGACGACATCTTTGCGCAAATGTTCGGCGGAATGGGTGGATTTGGCGGAATGCCTGGAATGGGCGGCATGGGAGGCATGCCCGGTGGACGAAACGTGCCACGGAAAGGACGATCGGTAGAGCAGGAGTACGAGGTCAGCCTGGAGGAGCTGTACAAGGGCAAGACGACCAAGTTCTCCAGCACCAAGAACATCATCTGCAACATGTGCAAGGGCAGTGGAGGAAAGCAGGGCGCCAAGAGCAACTCTTGTGCTGTCTGTAACGGACGCGGTACGTCGCTCTTTCATCTCAAATCATTTAGACATACTAACTTTCCCAGGTGCCAAGCAAGTCCTCCGCCAGGTTGGCCCCGGCCTCGTCACCCAAGAGACCGTCCCTTGCGGCAACTGTTCAGGTTCTGGCCAGGTCATCCCCGAGAAGCATCGCTGCAAGAAGTGCAAGGGAAAGAAGGTCGTGGAAACCAGGAACGTCCTGGAACTATACATTCCCCGTGGTGCGCGACAAGGCGAACGCATCGTTCTCGCAGGGGAGGCAGACCAAGTACCCGATCAGGAGCCAGGCGACATCATCTTTACGCTCACAGAGACGCCACACGATGTTTTTGAGCGCGCAGGTGCCGATCTGAGGGCAGAGTTGAAGGTCAGCCTAGTAGAAGCTTTGACTGGCTTCAACCGCGTAGTCATCACTCATCTCGACGGACGGGGTCTCAAGCTCAACGTACAACAACCAGACGGCAACGTCCTGAGACCAGGACAGATCCTCAAGATCGAAGGCGAGGGTATGCCTATCAAACGTAGCGACGCTCGTGGCGATCTCTACCTAGTAGTCGACGTTGAATTCCCCGAGGACGGATGGCTGAAGAACGACGCTGCAGTACAGAAGCTCCGAGATGCGCTACCAAAAGACGACAAGCCGGAAGAAAAGCACGAAGAGGTGGAAGAGGTAGACGTCGAATGGGACGCCGACATGGAGGACTACGGCGCTGGCAGCGGAGACCCACGCGCAGGTGGTGCTGAATGGGAAGATGATGACGAAGAGGCAGAAGGTCCTCAATGCGCGACACAGTAGAGAGTCGCATGGTATGATTGACGAATGCATGTCTTGGCGTTGGGAGGGCGACGTTCATTCCGTATTTATACACGCGCGGATCCGTCGCGGTTATAGATTGGCTTGCATGGCTTCTAGGGCTTATTCATTTTTCTTCGGCATCACAATGCGTAAGCATAAAATGACTTTTTCCAGGCTGCATTCATCTATTCGCTTTTGAACGGTTACATGCCGCGGATTATGTAGCGATATGCGATTCGAGATCGATTCGGTCTTCGCAGTACACTGCCATGGCATTGCGACAGTATGCTACTGCCGTTGCCTCATTGTAGGTTCTATCTCTTGTCTCGCGCAACTCTTAATCGAAGGATTCTCTATGTCAAATCGTTGGTCTCAGATCCAGTAGGACTTGTTGGCCTAAAGTCAGTACTAAGATCGAGCACATATCGAACACTTGCAACACCGAATGTTCTGCAATAATAAACCGATGACAGAACTGATACCTCGAGGAAGCGCAGAACAAGAGCGAGACCTAGTCTCAGACGAAGGTTCGAAAGCCGTTTAGGAATCATGTCATCCAGTGCAGGCAAGAACAACCATGGAGTGCAGACAGATACCGGCAAGTAGTTCGGATGCAGTCGCAGCATCCACACCACGGATTCCAGGGGATCTTTCGCCTTAACCGCATCCTCGTATATTCCATGGTCACTGTCAGCGGTACACAGGTCCTGCAACGCCACAAGCCATGCGTGGATGCCATTTAAGGACACGCACATATAAGCCTCGCGCATCCTCATTGGTCCGCTCGCAAAGTCACGTGCTTAGTGGATCTTCTCCTTGGAAACGACTAAGTCGGGTGGGTCGCTTGTGCACCGTTGACCAACCAGCTTCAGAGGTGGAAGGGCGCTATCCCAGAAGAGGTAATGTACGAATGTATGGCCCGTGCGCACGTAAGATAACGGCAATAGAGGATGAAGGGATGATGGCAAGGCAGTGTCTGGGTGGAGTCAATTGTTTTGGAACGGGGCTACGCGTCTGTTGTTTAAGTGCTGCTGCCTACTACTCTGGTTCTGTTCTTTCACTCTCATTCACTCACTCCCGAGGTCACTCACTCACTCACTCACTGTCAAACCTTGGAACACCCCGAGGTCATACTGGACGGCACTTCATCTGTTTTTCGTCAGCGTCTTCAGCGAAACAAGCACAGCCACATAGAGGCACTCTACGTCCTCGCTCCGTCGTTTCTACTACCTCCGTTTGGTCCCTTCACCGTTGTCACACACGTCTTGATCCAATCCAGAGTGGCAGAGATTGAAACACTACCCAGCATCCACCGTATCTACACTCTCATCAAAACCCCGAGCAGCTACGCAGCTTCATCCAAGCCATGGTATCCCCAATCACAACCGCAATCGTCCTATTCACGATCCTCAACACCACAACCGCCTCTCCCCTCACGAAGCGCGACGCCGGCTACGCGATCCCCGAGGGCGCCATCATCCTCCTCATCCTCTTCGGCGCGGGGCTACTCGTCTGCATGGGTTACGCCATACACAAGACCTTTGGATTCAGAAGAAACCCTAATGAGTTCCGACATATGAGTGTGGAACAACAAGAGTACATGGCCGAGGTGCGGGTCAGGAACATGCAAGGATTGATGGTAGAGGGAGCGAAGAGTCAAAGGGGTGGTCCCAGGAGGGGGGAGGTGGTTTATGATTAGATGACAAGGCGATGAGGTGAGTAATTGGAGGCAGGTTGGTGTAAAGATGCGTGAGCATGCATTGGGTATCATATGTTTGGACTGCCTATCTCTCTTCGGCATACACCGGCGGCCTTTCTCCCCTCTCGTACTTTGGCACAGGATCTCTGTCTTCCACATTGCCTTCGTCTTGTACTACGTCTCCGAAGAAGACATCTGCGACGTCAACCCATAGAATCACTCGCTTCATGCCTGTTCTTGGACATCTTTCCACTTTGCCCATTCTGCCTTCGTTCTTGCCAATCGCGCTGTTTACCGCGTGAACTAGATCTTCTTTTCTGATCTCTTCGTAGTCGTGGAACTCCAAGACGACTTGGTCTGCGTACGTGATGTCGGGGTTCGACCATGATGGAAGAGGTGCATTTGGTGTGTACCTAATGGCGAAGAGATGGCGTGTGTATGTGGTGATGATGGTAGGTGGAGATCCTGGTGATGTATTCTGCCGAATTGGTGTTGCTGTGTACCTGGCTTCTTGTAGTTTGTTAGTACTACTTCTCAGGTGTCATACGACCGTATCGGGGTTCACAGTGCAAACTAACCAAATGAAGCCACGCCATCGATGACATCCTGTACCATATCACCAGCCTTCTTCACTCTGGCATCCTGCGGTCCGAAGCCGCCCTCTCCCATCGATGTTTCAATTTCAATGCCACGGGGTTCTCTTCGTTGCCTTCGTTTCCTGCGGACGGCTTCGGTTGCCCATATCTCCATCAGCTTCGTCCTCCGGCTTCCACCGCGGTCCTTGCGGTTCATATGTTCCACATCCTCGCGGGATCGAATCTCAGTGATATATGCCGAATCTGCGGGGTGGTGATCGACACGGTGTCCCCATGCAGCGAAG
>Ga0265780_10010977_pt1 | contig 10758 bp, 11 predicted proteins | sample P1T30metagenome_FD_192432 | JGI IMG/M metagenome (GOLD analysis project Ga0265780, IMG submission 192432) | Plant litter microbial communities from East Loma Ridge, Irvine, California - P1 T30 | ecosystem: Environmental > Terrestrial > Plant litter > Unclassified | place: USA: California... | reverse complement strand
CGATCGCTGTATCGCTGATCGGACGGCGTGCGTGGTCGTGGCGCTCCCGTGACGTACCTGTCCCATACGGCTTCCTTCCATTCCAACGAAAGGAGCGCACCATCAAACCGCGGGATCAAACAGCTAGCTACACACCCGTCTGTTGACAGGTTTTCGTGTCGACATGTATATGTGTGTATATGCCGACAATCGCAGTTATCAGCCAGAAGGGTGGCGCCGGGAAAACCACCCTGACGCTTCACGTCGCGGCCGCGGCCCAGGAAACAGGTGCCGTGTCGCTAATTATCGACACCGACCCCCAGGCGACGGCTAGCCAGTGGGCGTCGTGGCGTCAGGACGCACCGCCGGAGGTGATCGATAGCCCACCGCCCCGGCTTGCTGCCAAGGTCGCCCAGGCAACCGCGCAGGGAGCGAATGTCATTGTAATCGACACCCCGCCCCATGCCGACAGCGCCGCCCGCGCCGCAGTGGAAGTCGCCGATCTTGTGCTGATCCCGTGCCGTCCCAGCGCGTTCGACCTGTCGGCGATCCAGACCACGGCCAAGCTGGTACAGTTGCTCCGCAAGCCTGCATTCGTGGTGTTCACCGCCGGTCCACCCAATGCTCCGCGCATCTATCAAGAGGCAGGCGAACTGGTGGACAGTTACGGGACGCCGCCCTGCCCCGTCATCCTTCCCGACCGGGCCGCCTATCGCCACGCCAGTGCCGAGGGACGCACGGTTATGGAGCTTGACCCGGCCGGCAAGGCTGCCGAGGAGGTTCGCAGTTTCTACAGGTGGATGTGTCGACAGCTCGACATGAAGGCGCCGCGTAAGAGAAAGATCGTCCGATGAGCCGCAAGCCAAGCTTTGCAAACCTGCGCGGAACCGCGCCGGCACCGGTGGCGTCGTCCACGCCACGTGTCGCCGTAAGCGCCGAGACGTCGGAGGCGGGGCAGGGAAGGGGACCCAGCGCCCGTCCGATCAGCCGCGAGGGCAGAAAGCAAATCGCCGGCTTCTTCAGCCCGGAAATGTCCTTCGCCATGCACACTTTGGCCCGCCGCCAGAGCAGGAGCCTGCAGGCGCTGATGGCCGAAGCGTTCGACGATGTGCTGCGCAAGTACGGCGAGAGCCCCATCGGATCTTGAACGACTCAATCGGAAGGTGAGGCGTACATCCAGCGCAACGTTTCCGAGAGATCGCGCGGTTGCCACTCCGGAAGCGCATCGCGCAAGCGCGTTGGATCTCCCCCGAGCACAGGAACATCATTCGGGCGGACAAAAGCCGAGTTTACTTGCACGGCCAAGCGATGTCCACTGATGGCGGATAACAGCGCCAGCACCTCGTCAATCGAAAAGACACGGCCGGTGCAAATGTTCACCGTTGCCGGCGCCTTGTCGACCATCGCCAGGCCGACATAGACGTCAGCCACTGAGCGAACATCGCCGAAGTCACGCTTCACCCATGTGTTGCCTAGCTCGATCACCGGCATGCGTCGGCGGAAATGGTCAACCAGCTTGGGAATAAGGTACTCGACGCCCTGGCTGACGCCGGTATAATTGAACGGACGTGTCACGACGATGTCGAGGCGGTCGCGCCAAAGGGTGGCACCCCGTTCCATCGCATGTTTGCTGACAGCATAATGGTTGGCGGGTGAGGCCGGAGTCTCCTCGGCGATCAGTCCTTCGGCACCTGGGCCATAGACTTGCGCACTGCTCGCCAGGATGCAGCGCGTACCGGGACGGTGCCGGGCCACTGCGTCGAGCAGGTTGAAGGTCCCGATTTGATTGACCGTGTAAAAGGACCGCCATTCCTTTGCGTCGACGAAAGCCCGGGCGGCCAAGTGTATCAGCCGGTCGAACGACGTGTCGGCAACCGCGCATTCGAGCGCGGCGGCATCCGTCAGGTCAGCATCAAGCCATATGCATGTGGCGCCTGCGGCTTCCAAGGCGTTCACGACGAACCGGCCGGTGAAGCCGCGCCCTCCCGTGAGCGCGACACGCATCAGAATGACCAGCCGGCCGCGTTGCGGCGCAGGTCGGCCTCCACCATTAGCCGGGCGAGCTCTTCCAATTGCACGACGGGCGACCAGCCCAGCTCGCGCCGCGACTTGGCGGGATCGCCAATCAGCAGATCAACCTCGGCTGGGCGGTAGAAGGCGGGATTGACCCGCACCAGAGTGCGCCCGTCGCCACGGTGGCGCCCGATCTCGGCTTCATCCTTGCCCGACCAGTCAAGTTCGATACCGACCTGTCCAAAGGCGAGCTCGACAAAGGTGCGCACCGTTTCTGTCCGATTGGTCGCTAGAACAAAGGTATCGGCAACGTCGTGCTGCAGCATGAGGCGCATGCCTTCGACATAATCCTTGGCGTAACCCCAATCGCGCTTGGCATCGAGGTTGCCCAGTTCCAATACCTCTGCTTTGCCCTGCGCGATCTTGGCGACGGTGTCGGAGATCTTGCGAGTCACGAATTCGCGCCCGCGCAAGGGCGACTCGTGATTGAACAGGATGCCGCTGGTCCCGAAGATACCGAAGCTCTCGCGATAGTTGACCGTCAGCCAATGCGCGTACAGTTTGGCGACGCCATATGGGCTGCGCGGATAGAAGGGAGTGTCCTCGCATTGTGGGACGGCCTGAACCTTGCCGAACATTTCGGATGTCGATGCCTGGTAGAAGCGGATGTCGCGATTGACCGTGCGGATTGCTTCCAGAAGGTAGGCGGCGCCCAGCCCGGTGATCTGGCCGGTGGTGATGGGCTGGTCGAACGAGACACCCACGAAACTCTGGGCAGCGAGATTGTAGATTTCCGTGGCCTCGGACGTCTCGATCAGTCGGATCGCCGATCCCATGTCGGTCAGGTCATATTCAACCAGCTTGAGGTTGGGATGGTTGGTGATCCCCAGTTCGTCGATCCGCCAGGTGTTCACGGAGCTGGTGCGTCGGTAGGTGCCGAACACGGTGTAGCCGCGATCCAGCAGGTTCTCGGCCAGATAGGCGCCATCTTGGCCACTGATCCCTGTTACAATGGCGGTTTTGGTCATTCTCGTTCCTGTTGATGGGGCTGACGATGATGCTCATCGGCGATACGGCAGCAGCCTTAGAAGGAGGCGCCGCTGATAGCCAGCAAGCTTGATCGCTCTAGCTGCTAGTTGCCAATAGCGGTAGGCGCGGTTCGGCCTAGAAAAGGATCTTTGATTGCTGCCGTCATCCCAGCCCGACAGCGAGCCGCGTTTGGCGATCGTTCGAAGAAGCGCACGACGTCGGATGGTGGCGATTCTCGACGCGATCAAGGACGCGATCAAGGATGTAGTCCTTGAGGCACAATTGGCGCTGAGGCTGATAGAAGGGGGACGGACATCGAGACGGAGACAAGGGCAAGGTCTCCATGTCCTAATGGTCGATGACCTCGTTCCCGACCCTTTGTTCGGGGCTGGTTACCCCCGCGCCTACGCAATCACCCGTTCCCTGGTCGACGCCGGACACCATGTCGATTTTTACCCGATGCAGGCGAGCCGCGCTGACCTTGCCCGGATGAACAAGGCGTTCGCCGGATCGGTATGCTTCCACCTGGGTGAACGCGGGCGAGGCCTGCGGCGGTTGCTGCGGCGCGATGGCGACAGGTTCGACTTGCTGTTCGTCAGCCGGACCACCCCCATGCAGGCGCTGTTGCAGGCCCGCTGGCGGCCAACGGGAGGCGTCACGCGAGTGATCTACGACGCTGAGGCCGTGCTGACGCCGCGAGAGGCGCGTCGGCGGGTGTTGTTCGGGACCGCTTGGTCGGAGGCGGATTACCGCGCCGCCCTGGCAGCAGAGCTTGGGCTTGCGGCTGACGTGCAGGCGGTGACCGCGGTGGCGCAGGGGGATGCCGAGGTGATCGCATCGGCGATCGACGTCCCGGTATTTGTACTACCGCATCCGGTGAGCGTGCATCCTGCCCGCTCCGGCTTTGTCGAGAGACAGGATCTGCTCTTCGTGGGGCGGCTGACCGGCGAGCGATCCGAGTCCCCCAATGTGGACTCGATCCTTTGGTTCGCGGCAGAAGTCATGCCCGAGCTCGATCGATTGATCGGCACGCAGTATCGCCTTCACATCGTCGGGCGGGTGGAGGCGCCCGCGATCACGGCGCTGGTGTCCAATCGTATCGTGCTTCACGGTGTCGTCGAAGATCTGCATCCGATCTATGATCGCTGCCGGCTGTTTGTGGCACCGACCCGATATGCAGCGGGCATTCCGCTCAAGGTGGTAGAGGCGATGGGCGAGGGTATTCCTTGCGTGGTCACGCCCTTACTAGCCGAACAGCTTGCTGCCCGTGACGGGGCGTTGGCCATCGGCGATGGTGCTGGCGATTTCGCCAGCCAGTGTGCGCGGCTATACCGGGACGCCGAGACATGGCTGGCGGTGCGCGATGCGGGAGCGGCACATGTGCGCCGCTTCTGTTCGCCTGCCGCGTTCGACCTCGCGTTGGGCGACGTGCTTGCCCATATTATGGAAAGCTCGTAAATGCATGTCGACCATACTACCTGTCGACATGACGACAGGGGCACAAGCATTGGGACGCCTGCTTTTACGGGCAGGATCGGCTAAGCGGCCTTATGTCAGTACGCCGTTCCATTGCCTGGGCGTTGTCGGGCCAGTTCATCGCGTTTGCAGTCCAGTTCGGTGGCCTGATCGTCATTTCCCGCCTGCTGTCTCCCCGCGAGGTGGGAATCTACGCAATCGCGATGGCAGCGTTGGGCATCATTCAAGTGTTCACAACCTTCGGCATCGCATCCTTCATTGTGCGAGAGACCGAGCTGCCTCCGGGAACGCTCGAGACGGCTTTCACCGTCAACGCGGTTCTGGTCGTCTGCCTGTCGACCCTGCTGGCAGGATTGAGCTTCGCGGCCGGCCCGGTTCTGGGTGCTCCGGAAGCGGGATCGGTGCTGCGTGTTCTCGCGATCAGCAACCTGTTCGCCATAGTCAATTTTCGTCCTGCCGCGATGCTCCAGCGCGAGATGCAGTTCAAGTTGCTGTCGGTGATCACAGTCATGAATGTCAGCGTCCAGACTGGTTCCACCATCGGTTTCGCGCTGATGGGAGCCAGCTACATGAGCACGGCTTATGCTTCCCTGTTGTCGGGGGTGACGGTGATGGTGCTCAACCTCGTTTTTGGGCGGCGCCATGTCGGCTTCAGCGTGTCACTGTCAGGATGGCGACCGATCATCGTCTTCGGATTGCAGATGATGTCAGTAAGCGGGGTCGCCATGCTGACCGGCCGGTTATCCGACCTGCTGCTTGGCCGAATGCTAGGAGTGACGGCGCTGGGCCTGTACGGACGCGCCTCGCAGCTGTCGGCGATCATCTTCGACAATCTCTACGGCACCGCCACGCGGGTCGTGTTCGCACAGCTGTCCAAGGATTACCGCGATAAAGGTGACTGGCGCGGCACCTACCTGCGCAGCTTCGCCATGATAACAGCCTTCATGTGGCCTTTTCTGCTCGGTCTCGCCATTCTGTCACAACCGGCGATCCTGCTGCTATATGGCGAGCAGTGGTTGCCGGCGGCGCTTCCCCTGTCGGCATTGATGGTGGCCCAATTCATCGGCGTCGCGTTCGGTATGAACTGGGAGCTGTTTGTGCTCCGAGGCGAGACTGGGCGGCAGGCCCGTTACGAGGTCTCGCGACTGGTACTGGGCGTGCCGATCTTTGTCGTTGGTTGCGTGTTCAACATCGTCGCCGCGGCCTTGGCCAAGATCATCGATGCGGTGATTGGACTGGTAGTATATTATCCACACGTTCGGCGCTTGGCCCAACTTGATGCCTATGCGGTTCCCCGTATCTATCGCGACAGTGCGAGGCTGACTCTTGCCGCCGTGTCGCCGGCTGCGGTGGCAATGACGATCTACGGCTGGTCGCCACATATGCCCTTGTCGGTAGTGGCTGCGACGGTGCTGCTCGGCATTCTTCTATGGCTCGGCGTCATCGTCGCCATCCGCCACCCACTACTAGACGAATTGCGCATCGTTGCCCGACGATTGCGGTCTTCCCGCATCGTGCCATGATCATGCGTAGGTGCGGGATAACCGGCCTTGTTCGGTGAACCAAGCGAGTGTCGCGGTTTCGATCGCCGGGTCAGTGAGGCGCACGAGCTGGTCCTGCCCGCGCCGAATCAAGGCCATGCGCGTTTCAGGGTTAGTCATTTCCCTCATGGCCTCTGCGATTGCATGGGGGTTGCAGGGATCAATCGGCCGCACGCCGGTTCCACCCACCTCCGCCTGAGATCCGCCGGATCCTGCGATCACCGGTATTCCTGCCTGAAATCCTTCGGCGATCGCCATGCCATAGCCTTCGTAAAGCGACGGATAGACCATCGCTAGACTCTCCCCCAGGATCCGGAACTTGGTGTCATGGTCGACATACCCGGTAAAGGTGATGCGATCCCCGAGCATCAGCTCCGCGATAAGAGGGCGAAGCGCTTCGTAATTCGAGCCGACCAGTACCAAACGATGATCGGGATGGTCGCGGCCAAACAAGGCAAAGCCGCGCAGCAGCACGTCAACCTTCTTTCGAGCGTCGATTCCGCCCACATAGACGAACTGGCGCTTCGCTGCGGCGGGGGATGGCTGATCGGTCTCTTTTAATCTGATCAACCGAGCGGTGACGTTGCGGCGACGAAACACACGGTGGATGTCGCGTGCGCTCTGCTGTGAAATGGTGAGGATGGCATCCGCGCGTGTCACGGCAATTAGTTGGGCGACGGTTTCCTCGTTCGCCCTTGGATGGCGCAGCAGCTTCCTCCATTGGCGCAGATAATAATCTCGAAAGAACAGATATGGGATTACGTCGAGCAGGCCGAGCAGATAGCGCGTATTCTTGGTCTTGCGCAGCGGGATGCCTCGGTTGGCACCGGTGAAGTAAAGGTCATAGCTGGCCTTGGCGAGATGGCTTGCCAGATCGCGCTGTTCCCACCGAAAATGGCTGGCGGACCCAAATAGGCGCGTCTCGATACCTGCCGCCTCGTTGTAATAAGCCAGAAGCGGAGCATTGCAGAGCAAGGTAAGCTCCATATCGGAGTCGCGCAGGCACTGCAGGATCGAGCTAAGATAGATGGTATAGCCGCAAGGCGATCCGGCGAGCGGCCGGGCATCGATCGCGATACGGATTGGTCCGGTCATTCCCCAATTGCTTTCAGTATTGCGCGACCATAGGCAGTCTTCTTGAACATCTCGCCGCGGGCGCGTGCTTGGTCTGCGGTAATGAAGCCTTGTTCGAAGGCGACCTCCTCGAGACAGGCGATCTGGATGCCTTGGCGGTGCTGGAGCGTGCGGACGAACTCGGAGGCCTCTAGCAGGCTGTCATGGGTGCCGGTATCAAGCCAGGCATAGCCGCGCCCCATCTGCTCCACATACATGTCGCCCGCCTCCATGTAGAGCCGGTTGAGGTCGGTGATCTCGAGCTCGCCGCGCGCGGAAGGCTGGAGGTCCCGAGCCATGCCCACCACACGATTGTCATAGAAATACAGGCCGGTCACCGCGCAATTGGATTTGGGATGCTGAGGCTTTTCCTCGATTGAGAGCGCTCGGCCATCGTCGTTCAGCTCGACCACGCCATAGCGCTCGGGATCCTCGACTTGGTAGGCGAACACTGTCGCACCGGTCGTGCGCGCAACCGCGCTCGCCAGCAAATCCGGCAGGCCCGCGCCGAAAAAGATGTTGTCGCCCAGCACCAGCGCGACATTGTCGCCGTCAATGAAGTCCGCGCCGATCGTGAACGCCTGTGCCAGGCCCTCCGGCCGGGGCTGCTCGGCATAGTGGATCGACAGGCCCAAGGCAGAGCCGTCTCCGAACAGACGCTGGTAGTTGCCCAGAAACTCAGGGGACGAGATGACCAGCACCTCGCGGATGCCGGCCAGCATCAGCACCGACAAAGGATAATAGATCATCGGCTTGTCGTAGACGGGCAACAGCTGCTTGTTCACCGCCAGCGTCGCCGGATGAAGCCGAGTGCCCGAGCCGCCTGCGAGAATGATGCCCTTCACTTTGGTGCTCCGATCAGTTCATCGAGGATGTCACCCAGGGCCTCGACCCAGGGGCGGGGATGGATATCGTACGCCGCACGGATCGCGTTCGTCTCCAGCAACGAATTGTTCGGGCGGCGCGCGGGCGTTGGGTAGTCGGCCGTGGCGATCGGCTCGACGGTTGCGGTGGGGCCGCCCCGCAGCGCCGACTGGCGGAATATCTCCACCGCGAAGTCCGCCCAACTGACCGCGCCGGCGTTGGAGAAGTGGAACGTGCCAGTGGGTACGCCCTCATCTTCGAGGCGAATGGCGATCGTCATCAATGCCCGCGCCAGATCCGCCGCACCGGTCGGACTGCCGCGCTGGTCATCGACGACGCGCAGGTGCCCTCGCTCGGCGCCGACGCGAAGCATCGTTTTCACGAAATTGGACCCATGCGCGCTCACCACCCAGGCAGTACGCACGATGACGTGGCGTGCGCCCGAGGTGCGGACTGCGAGCTCGCCGCCCAGCTTGGATGCGCCATAGACTCCCAGGGGTGCAACGGGATCGTCAACGCTCCACGCACTCTGCTTGTCGCCGGCAAACACGTAATCGGTCGATACCTGGACCAGCGGCACGCCAGCCTTCGCGCATGCTGCGGCGAAGGCGGCGGGGGCGAGGGCGTTGATCTGCCAAGCGGCGACCTGATCGCTTTCTGCCCTGTCGACGGCGGTATAGGCTGCGCCATTGATGATTGCGGCCCAGGGCCGTCCCTCATTACCGCGTGCCACAATTGCGGCAATCGCAGCCGGGTCGGCCAAGTCTAGCGCATCACGTCCGAGCGCCACCACTTGCCAAGCCTGGGGCCAGGGCGCGCGGGACAGCTCGATGCCGAGCTGCCCGCTCGCACCAGTGACAAGCACAGGGCGGGAAGGGGAAGCGGCTGTCATCGATAGATCGACATGTCGACACGTCGATACATGGACATGTCATGCCTCATGCGGCGACACCGCGCCGTTCGACCGCCTTGCCCTCCACCAGTGGTCGCCACCAAGCTTCGTTGGCGAGGTACCAGGCAACCGTCTTCTCGATCCCGGTATCGAATGTCTCTTGAGGCCGCCAGCCAAGCTCGTCGTTGATGCGGAACGCGTCGATCGCATAGCGCTTGTCGTGCCCAGGCCGGTCGGCGACCGAGGTGATCTGGTCGCCATAGGGCCTGCCATCGGCGCGCGGGCGCAGCCGGTCAAGGATCGCGCAGACGGTGCGAACCACCTCGATGTTCTGCTTCTCGTTGTGCCCGCCCACATTGTAGGTTCGGCCGACCTCGCCGCGCTCGAACACCGCCTGTAGCGCGCGGACATGGTCCTCGACAAAGAGCCAGTCGCGCACCTGGTCGCCGGCACCGTAAATCGGCAGCGGCTCGCCATCGAGCGCCTTGACGATCATCAGCGGGATGAGCTTTTCGGGAAAGTGATAGGGTCCGTAATTGTTCGAGCAGTTAGTAATCAGCACCGGCAGGCCGTACGTGTGGCCCCAGGCCGAGACGAGATGGTCCGACCCCGCCTTGGACGCCGAATAGGGCGAGCGCGGGTCATAGGGCGTGTCTTCGGTGAACAGCCCCGTCTCGCCCAGCGAGCCATATACTTCGTCGGTCGAGATATGGTGAAAGCGGAAGGCAGTGCGGGCCGCCTCTCCAAGCCCCAACCAATAGCCGCGCGCTTCGGATAGCATCACAAAGGTGCCGACCAGGTTGGTCTGCACGAATGCGCCCGGACCGTCGATCGATCGGTCCACATGGCTTTCGGCGGCCAGATGGGTGATGATGTCCGGTCGGAAATCGGTGATCGCTGCACGCACCGCCTCCGCGTCGCAGATGTCGCCCCGGACGAAGCGGTAGTGATCGCTTGAGGCAACCTGCTCCACGGTCGACAGCGTGCCGGCATAGGTCAGCTTGTCGAAGTTCAGGACCTCGTGATCCGTGTTCTCGATCAGGTGGCGAACCAGTGCCGAGCCGATGAAGCCGGCTCCGCCGGTCACGAAGATACGCATGGGATGGTGTCCTTCAGGCGAGCGGCGTCAGCGGACGCCCGTCATAGAGGAAGGGGCTGTCGAACTCGGCAAGGGTAGGCTGGACTTGGTCCTTGGCGCTGAGCTCGGGCGTAGCGCCGGCCGGAAGAGGCCATTCGATATCGACGCTGTCCCACCGGATGCCTCCGTCATGCTCGGGCGCATAGGTGTTCGAGCATTTGTAGGTCACCTCGCAATTGGGTTCCAGTGTCACAAAACCATGGGCGAAACCGATCGGGATGAACAGCTGGTGGCCGTTCTCCGCCGATAGTTCGGTGCCGACCCATTGGCCATAAGTGGGGGAGCCACGGCGTACGTCCACGGCAACGTCGAAGATCCGGCCCCTGATGCACCGGACGAGCTTGTGTTGCCCCCTTGGCGGCGTCTGGAAGTGGAGCCCGCGCAGGGTAAAGGCGGGGACGGAAAGCGAGTGATTGTCCTGCACAAATCGGCAGGAGATGCCGAGCGCCTCGAAAGCCGGTTCGGAATAGACTTCGGTGAACCATCCGCGTGCATCGCCGTGGCGCTTCAGCTGGATCAGTTGAACGGGGGGCAAGGCCTGGGTCATCGCGCGCGGACTAGCCGGGTAGGCATCGACCCACAATGCCTAGCTGTTTGATCCCGCGGTTTGATGGTGCGCTCCTTTCGTTGGAATGGAAGGAAGCCGTATGGGACAGGTACGTCACGGGAGCGCCACGACCACGCACGCCGTCCGATCAGCGATACAGCGATCG
>Ga0265780_10010974_pt1 | contig 10760 bp, 12 predicted proteins | sample P1T30metagenome_FD_192432 | JGI IMG/M metagenome (GOLD analysis project Ga0265780, IMG submission 192432) | Plant litter microbial communities from East Loma Ridge, Irvine, California - P1 T30 | ecosystem: Environmental > Terrestrial > Plant litter > Unclassified | place: USA: California... | reverse complement strand
GATGAACGAGGACCGGCTGGCTCCCGGGGAGCGCTGCGCCTCGACATCGAACCGCAACTTCGAAGGCCGCCAGGGCGCCGGCGGCCGTACCCACCTGATGAGCCCCGCGATGGCGGCGGCGGCCGCGCTGCGCGGCCGCTGCATCGACGTCGCCGCGCTGTTCGACTGAAGGAGAATCCCATGCAAGCCTTTGACCGCTTCACCGGCGTCGTCGCGCCGCTCGACCGCGACGACGTCGACACCGACGCCATCATCCCCAAGCAGTTCATGAAGTCGGTGGAACGCACCGGCTTCGGTCCCAACCTGTTCGACGCCTGGCGCTACCTCGACGTCGGCGAGCCGGGCATGGACAACACCGGGCGGCCGCTCGACCCGGGCTTCGTGCTGAACCAGCCGCGCTACCGCGAGGCCGGCATCCTGCTGGCGCGCCGCAACTTCGGCTGCGGCAGCTCGCGCGAACACGCCCCCTGGGCGCTGCTGCAGGCCGGGTTCCGGGTCCTCATCGCGGCCAGCTTCGCCGACATCTTCCTGGGCAACTGCTACAAGAACGGACTGCTGGCGGTGCCGGTCGGCGCGGCGGCGGCAGGGCGGCTGTTCGATGCGGTCGCGACCAGCGAAGAAGCGGGTGCCACGCTGGCGCTGACGGTCGACCTCCGGACCCAGTCCATCAGCGGTCCGGACGGCATCGAGATCGGCTTCGAGATCCCGGCCTTCGTGCGCGCCAACCTGCTGGAAGGAAAGGATGACATCGCGCTGGCCCTGGCCCATGCCGAGGCGGTGCGCGCCTTCGAGCTGCGGCGCCACGCGCGCCATCCCTGGCTGGCGCGCGACCTCGCCCTGTAACACGGTTCAGGAGGGCGCCGACTCGTTCCTCACGATCCCGCGCACATTCATGGCACACAGCCCGCACTGCAGCACGATCAGCGCCCAGGCCCCGTCGTGCACGCCCCAGACGATCCACAGGATGTTACTGGCGATAAAGGTATAGAAGCCGAAGATGCGCCGGTGCGCATGGCGTGCGCCGACCAGGAAGGCGGCGCACAGCGTCACTACCATGGCCGGCCATTGCAGCAGGTCGATCAGCGTATCCCAATCCACGTCAAGCCGCCTTCCTGCGCGCCGGGGCCTTGGACGGCGCCGCTTTCGCCGCGGTCTTCTTCGCCGCGACCTTGGCGGGGGCCTTGGCGGCCGGCTTCTTCGCCGTCTTGGCGGCCGCCTTCACTGCGGTCTTGGTCGTGGTCTTGGCGGTGGCGGCGCGCTTGGGTTTTTCGGCGCTGGCGTGGGTCGTGCTGCGCGCCGGGGCCTTGCGGCTGCGCGGCGGCGGCGCGTCCTCGCCGTCCTCGTCCCTGGCCGGCTTGCGCGCGCGGCGCGGCGGCGGGTCGTCGTCGTCGTCGTCGTCGCTGGCGCGCGCCGGCTTCTTGCCCAGGCTGGCCTGCAGCAGCGAGACCAGGTCGATGACGTTCGACCTGGCCGGTTTTTCCTGCTCAGGTTCCGGCTCGGTGAGGGTCTTGGTCTGGTTGGCCTCGACCTTTTTCTTGATCAGGGCCAGCAGGTCTTCGCGGTAGGTGTCGTGGTACTGCTGCGGCTTCCACTTCTCGCTCATGCCCTCCACCAGGGCCTTGGCCATCTGCAGTTCCTTGTCGGTGACCTGGGCCGCCTTGGAATCCTGGGCCGGGATGTGCAGCTCGTCCGTCGGGCGGATCTCGTCCGGGTAGCGGATGGTATTGAGCACGATGGTGTCGCCCACGCAGACCAGGGCCGCGAGGTGCTGCTTGACGCGGATGACGACGTTGGCGATGCCGATCTTGCCGACCTCGCGCAGGGTCTCGCGCAGCAGGGCATAGACCTTGTCGCCACCCTTGCCGGGGGCGAGGTAGTAGGGCTGTTCGTAGTAGATGAGGGGCACCGTCTCGGCATTCACGAAGGCCAGGATGTCGATGGTGCCGGTCTTTTCCGGGTTGGCGCGGCGCAGGTCTTCGTCGGACAGGACCACGTATTCGCCGTCCTTGTACTCGTAGCCCTTGATGATGTCGTCCCACGACACTTCCTTGCCGGTACTCTTGTTGTAGCGCTTGAAACCGATCGGCGAGAAGTCGCGCCGGTCCAGCATGCTCAGGTCGAGCGCGTGATCGCTCGTCGCCGAGTACATCTCGACCGGAATATGGACCAGCCCGAAACTGATCGCTCCCTTCCACATGCTTCTCGCCATGTCGGCCTCCTTTGCTGTTGAAGATTATTCGCCCACCGAGCCGGTGATCGGCAGGATCACCCCCGTCACATAGCCGGAACACACGTTCGAAGCCAGGTAGACGTAGGCCGGCGACAGTTCTTCCGGCTGGGCCGGGCGGCCGAAGGTGGTTGCCTGGCCGAACTTGGCGATCTTTTCCGGCGACTGGTCGGCCGGGTTCAGCGGCGTCCAGACCGGTCCCGGCGCCACGGCGTTGACGCGGATGCCCTTGTCGAGCAGGTTGGCCGCCAGCGACATCGTGAAGGCGTGGATCGCACCCTTGGTGGTCGAGTAGTCGAGCAGCTTGCTGGAGCCTTTCAGGCCGGTCACCGAGCCGGTATTCACGATCGCGCCGCCGCGCTTCATGTAGGGCAGGCAGGCCTTGGCCATGTGGAAGTAGCCGTAGATGTTGGTGCGCATGGTCTCGTCGAAGCGGTCCTCGTCGAGGTCGAGCAGCGATTCGGCGTGTTCCTGGAAGGCGGCGTTATTCACCAGCACGTCCAGCCGGCCCCACTTGGCGACGATCTGGTCGACCGCCTGCTGGCAGAATTCCATGTCCTTGACGTCGCCGGCCACCGTCACGCACTGCTGGCCTTCGGCCTCGATGCAGCGCTGGGTCTCGGCGGCGTCTTCGTGTTCGTTCAGGTACAGGATGGCGACGTCGGCGCCTTCGCGCGCGAACAGCACGGCCACCGCGCGCCCGATGCCGGAATCGCCGCCGGTGACGATCGCCACCTGGCCGGCCAGCTTGCCGCTGCCCTTGTAGTGCTCGGCCATGAACTTCGGCTTCAGTTCCATCTGGGCTTCCAGCCCGGGCTTGGCCAGGTGCTGCGCCGGGAAATCGCCCTCAGGCTGGTGGATGCCGGTTTGCGCCGCGCCGCTTTCGCCGCCGCCTTGCTCCTTCTGCATGCTGGCGTCGCGCTGGTCCTGGCGGTTCTGGATTGCCTTCTGCTTGTTCGCTACATCGTCCTGGTTTGCCATGTTTTCCTCCATAAGCATGATCCTTCCAGTATTCCCGCGCGCGATACCGCCTGACGGTGCGCTTCCACACACAGGCGCGCATCTGCTGGCCGCGGCATGTGCTTTATGGCAAACTTGCGCGCAAAGCGTCCCAGGAGTCCACGATGTCGCAGCAAACCGATCCGGCCATGGCAGCAAACGGCCTTCCGACCGCCATCTATCTCAGCCCGGTGGCGCAGCGGCGCGCCGGCTTCGCCGCCGCCTGCGGCGCCCAGTTCGGGGCGCTGCACCTGGCCGACGGCGTCGACGACGCCGCGCTGCTGCTGGCGCGCAGCCGGCCCGACCTGCTGGTGCTCGACCTCGAACGCTTCGAGCCGAGCATCGACCTGGCCGCCCTGGGCGCGCTGGTGGCCGCGCGCGCCGGCGCGCCGACCCTGCTGCTGTGCCCCTTCGACGGCGCCGGCTGGCTGATGGAGCTGGCGGCCTTCGGGCCGGCAGGGTACCTCATGACGCCGATCGCTCCCGAGGCCCTGTGCGCCGAGGTGGCGCGGCGCCTCGCCGCGCCGCAGGCTTGCGCTGCGGCCAGCGACGGGCAGGCGCTGCGCGAGCTGCTGGCCCTGCACACCCGCGTGCAGCAGGCGCTGGCGGGCGCTGACGACGGCGCGCGCCTGGCCGAGGCGCTGTGCGCGGCCCTGTGCGGCTGGCCCGGCGTGCTGCATGCCGCCGTGCTGCGCCGCCAGGCCGACGGCGAGCTGCAGCTCGACGCCCAGCAGGGGCCTGCGGGCCTGCTGCTCGGCGCGCTGCTGCAGCGTACCGAGCGCCTGCTGCAGGCGCCGCTGCGCCACGCCTTCCCCGGCCTGCTGGCGGCGGCCGGCGGCGGCGTCGCGCTGCTCGATCCGCCCGAACAGGCTGGCGAGCCGGCGCTGGACGAGGGCTTGCGTGCGCACGGCGTCGCGATGGCGCTCGGCCTGCCGGTGCCGGCCGACGGCCCCGGCCCGGCGCGCGGCGCGCTGTCGCTGCTGTTCGGCAGCCGCCGCGAATTCTCGCGCGACGAGCTGGTGGCCCTGCGCGACGTCGCCCAGCTGGCCGCGCTGGGCATGCGCATGACCGAGACCGCGCTCGAGAACGAGCAGATGCTGGCGCGCCTGACCTTTATCTCGAGCACCGACGCCCTGACCGGCGTGGCCAACCGCCGCCACGGCGAAGACCTGCTCGACAAGGAGATCCGGCGCGCGCGCCGCTACCGCCTGCCGCTGGCGCTGCTGTCCTTCGATATCGACCGCTTCAAGGCCGTCAACGACAACTTCGGCTACCCGGTCGGCGACCTGGCGCTGCGCGCGGTGGCCGACTGCGCGCGCGCCGTGCTGCGCGCCAGCGACATCCTGGTGCGCGCCGGCGGCGAGGAATTCCACATCATCGCGCCCCACACCAGCGCCATCGACGGCCTCAAGATGGCCGAGAAGGTGCGCCTGGCGGTCGAGCAGGCCGAGATTCCCGGCTGCGACCACGTGACCATCAGCCTGGGCGTGGCCCAGCTCGGGGAGCAGGAGAGCGCCGATTCGCTGGCCCAGCGCGCCGACGCCGCCGTGGCGCGCGCCAAGCGGGCAGGGCGCAACTGCGTCGAGCTGGCGATGCAATAGGCGCCACATGCTCGAATGGCTGAGGAATTACCGCCGCCCGCAGCTGGCCGGCGACGTCGGCGCCGGCATCGTCGTCGCCATCATGATGATCCCGCAGGGCATGGCCTATGCGCTGGTGGCCGGCTTGCCGCCGGTGGTCGGCCTGTATGCCAGCATCGCGCCGCCGCTGCTGTACGCGCTGTTCGGCAGCAGTTCGAGCCAGTCGGTCGGGCCGATGGCGATCATTTCGCTGATGACCGCCTCGGCGCTGGCGCCGCTGGCCGGCCACGGATCGAGCCTGTACGCGACCCTGGCCGCGCAACTGGCGCTGCTGGCGGGCGCCGTGCTGCTGGCCTGCGGCCTGCTGCGCATCGGCTTCCTGGCGCATTTCTTTTCGCGCCCCGTCATGAACGGCTTCACGCTCGGTTCGGCGGTGGTGATCGCGCTCGGCCAGGCCGACACCCTGCTGGGCGCGGCGCCACCCCACTGGCATGGCGCCAGCGCGGCGCTGGGCCTGGGCGCGATCGCTTTCCTGCTGGCGGCGCGGCGCTGGCTGGCGCCGCTGCTGCGCCGCTGCGGCCTGGCGCCAGGCGCGGCCGACATCGGCGCGCGCCTGGCCCCGATGCTGCTGGTGCTCGGCAGCGTCGCCCTGGTGGCCGTGCTGCACCTCGATCGCGAGGGCGTGCGCACCATCGGCCAGGTGCCCGCCGGCCTGCCGCAACTGAACCTGGCCTTCTCCGGCGCCTACTGGCAGCAGCTGCTCAAGCCGGCGCTGCTGATCGGCTTCATGAGCTTCCTGATCGCGATGTCCGGCGCCCAGGCGCTGGCGCTCAAGCGCGCCGAAAAGCTGCACACCAACCGCGAACTGGTGGCGCTGGGCGCGGCCAATATCGGCAGCGCGCTGAGCGGCGGATTTCCCGTCACCGGCAGCCTGTCGCGCTCGGCCGTGAACTTCGCGGCCGGCGCGAATACCCAGCTCGCCGGCGTGATCACGGCGGCGCTGCTGGCCTGCGCGCTGGTGCTGCCGACCGGCTGGCTGGCGCTGCTGCCGCTGCCGGTGCTGGCCGCGACCATCATCGTCGCGGTGCTCGGCATGCTCGAATGGACCACCCTGCGCACCGCCTGGCGCTACGACCGTGCCGACGCGCTGGCCCTGGCCGCCACCGCCGGCGGCGTGCTGCTGCTGGGCGTCGAAGCGGGCGTGGTGCTGGGCCTGGCGCTGTCGCTGGGCGCCATGGTCTGGCGCGAAAGCCGCCCGCACATCGCCCTGCTGGGCAGGATCCCGGGCACCGAGCATTTCCGCAACGTCGACCGCTACACCGTGCAGACCGATCCGCGGGTGCTGCTGCTGCGCGTCGATGCGGGTTTATTTTTTGGTAACGTCGACGCGGTGAAGGAGCGCATCGACGAAGAGCTGGCCGGCCACCCGGATGCGCGCCAGCTGGTGCTGGTGCTGTCGGCGGTGAACGCGATCGATACCTCGGCCCTGTTCGGCTTGATGGAAACCAACCAGAAGCTGCAAGGACGCGGCGTCGGCCTGCACCTGGCCGAGGTCAAGGGACCGGTCATGGACCGTTTACGCGAATCGGGCCTTGTGGAATGCCTGAATGGCCGCATCTTCCTCAGCACTGCCAATGCATGGGATGCGCTGACACGCTACAACACGTGATTGCAAGCAAATCCCAGCTGTGGCAGGATGGATCCAGATTTTGACAGAAAGGTGACACCATGCCCCGCCCGAGTACTCTCCTTATTTTGTTGGCAAGCGTCGTCCTGGCACTTTGCGGCGTTGCTGCCGCCCTCCCGGCCGGTATCGCCATGGCCATGGCGCTTGAATTCGTGGTCTGGAAGGCCGAGGCGGACCGTCAGCGCGCACTGCGCCTGGCGCGTATCGCCCGTCCGGCACGCAGCCAGCGCGGCCGCCGCTGATCGCGGTTTGCGCTGATCGCGGCCTGCGCTAGCGCGTCCGGCTGACGGACGCGCCGTCGTTCGATTTATTCCAGGACCTCGCGTCCTGCAAGGCTGCGCCCGCCGCCAGGCGCGGTCGCGCCCTCAATGTCGTTTTCCCTCCCTTTCCGCTAGCCTTCCCAGATCCGCACCACCCTGGTGCATCCGGGCTGCGCTGGTGCGCGCGCGTCCTGCTCGCGTGCATCCATGAGGTAGTTCCAGGGATTTGTGCCTGGCATGCAACGTGCTAATCATTCAAGCATGCCCGATTGCAGCCATCCCGACGCAGGTCCCGACTCCACCTTTGCCGCGCCCCCCTGGCAAGCCAGCCTGCGCCTCGGTTTCGCACGCGACGGCGCCACCACGCGATTGCTGCGGCGCGAACACCGCGGGCCGCTGCGGGTGCAGAAGGCGTTGTATCCGGAAGGGCCGCAGACCTGCCATGTGATCGTCGTGCATCCGCCGGGCGGCGTGGTCGGCGGCGACTGCCTCGACATCGCGCTCGACGCCGGCGCCGGCTGCGCCGTGCTGGCCACCAGTCCCGGCGCCGCCAAGTGGTACCGCGCCAACGGCCGCGTCTCGCGCCAGCGGGTCTGCCTGCGCGCCGGCGCGGATGCCGCGATCGAATGGCTGCCGCAGGAAACCATCTTCTATGACGGCGCCAGCGTCGAACTCGAGCACGAGGTCGAACTGGACGCCGGCGCCATCTACCTCGGCAGCGAGATCCTGTGCTTCGGTCGGCGCGCTTCCGGCGAACGCTTCGCGCAGGGCCGGGTAGCCCAGCGCACCCGCATCCGCCAGGACGGCCGCCTGCTGTGGTGGGAGCAGGGCGCCCTGACCCCGGCCGCCATCGCCAGCCCGCTGGGCATGAAAGGGCGTTCGGTGTGCGCCACCTTCCTCGCCGTCGGCCAGCCGGTGCCGGCGCCGCTGGCGGCCAGGCTGCGCGCGGCCGATCCGCTGCTCGCGCTGTCGCAAGTGAAATCGGTATTCGTCGCGCGCCACCTGGGCGACGACGGCGAGGCGGCGCGCACGGCCATGCTGCGCGTGTGGGAGGCGCTGCGTCCGCACTACCTGGAGCGGCGCGCCTGCGTGCCGCGCATCTGGAACACCTGAAGGAAGCATGCCATGGACCTGAGCCCACGCGACAAGGACAAGCTGCTGGTATTCACCGCCGCGCTGCTGGCCGAGCGCCGGCGCGCGCGCGGCCTGAAGCTGAACTACCCGGAAGCCGTGGCCCTGATCACGGCCGCCATCATGGAGGGTGCGCGCGACGGCCGCAGCGTGGCCGAACTGATGAGCGAGGGGACCACGGTGCTGGCGCGCGCCGACGTGATGGAAGGCGTGCCCGAGATGATCCCGGAAATCCAGGTCGAAGCGACTTTCCCGGACGGCAGCAAGCTGGTCACCGTCCACCACCCGATTCCCTGACGACGGAGCGCGCATGAGAATCCATACGCTTGACGCAGCCGCCTGCGACGACACGCTGGCCCAGCTTACCGGCCTGTTGCTGGACGCGGTGGCGCACGGCGCCTCGCTCGGCTTCCTGTCCGACCTCGACGCGGACGAGGCAGGGCGCTACTGGCAGGGCGTGCGCGCCGGCGTCGCCGACGGTTCGCGCCTGCTGCTGGCGGCGATCCACGAAGGCCGCCTGGCCGGCACCGTGCAGCTCGACCTGTGCCAGAAGGACAACGGCCGCCACCGCAGCAAGCTGCAGAAGATGATCGTGCACAGCGCGCTGCGCCGGCGCGGCATCGGCAGCGTGCTGCTGCGCGCCGCCGAAGCCGAGGCGCGCTCGCTGGGACGCGGCCTGGTCCACCTCGACACCGAGGCCGGTTCCGGCGCCGAGGAGCTGGTCCATGGCCTCGGCTACACCCGCGTGGGCGAGCTGCCCGACTATGCGCGCGCGCCCGGCGGCGCCCTGCGTCCCACCGTCATCTACTACAAGACGCTGCTGGCGCCGGAGCTGGCATGATCCCGGGCGAATATTTCCTCGAGGAGGGCGAGATCGCCCTCAACGCCGGGCGCGCCGGGCTGAGCCTCACGGTGGCCAACGCCGGCGACCGCCCGATCCAGGTCGGCTCGCACTACCACTTCTACGAGGTCAACGACGCCTTGCAGTTCGAGCGCGCGCTGGCGCTGGGCATGCGCCTGGACATCGCTGCCGGCACCGCCGTGCGTTTCGAGCCGGGCCAGCGCCGCACCGTCGCCCTGGTGGCGCTTGCCGGCGCGCGCGTGGTGCACGGCTTCCAGGGGCGCGTGTCGGGCGCGCTGCCGGATGCTCTGGCGCAGGGAGAGGACTGATGGCCAGCATCTCGCGCCAGGCCTATGCCGACATGTACGGCCCGACCACCGGCGACCGCATCCGCCTGGCCGACACCGATCTGGTGATCGAGATCGAGCGCGACCACGCCATCCATGGCGAGGAAGTGAAGTTCGGCGGCGGCAAGGTGATCCGCGACGGCATGGGCCAGTCGCAGCTGCCGCGCGCCGGCGTGATGGACACCGTGATCACCAATGCCGTCATCATCGACCACTGGGGCATCGTGAAGGCCGACATCGGCATCAAGGATGGCCTGGTGGCGCACATCGGCAAGGCCGGCAATCCCGACATCCAGCCCGGCGTGACGATGGCGATCGGCGGCGCCACCGAGATCATCGCGGGCGAGGGCATGATCGTCACCGCCGGCGGCATCGACACCCACATCCATTTCATCTGCCCCCAGCAGATCGAGGAAGCGCTGATGTCCGGCATTACCACCATGCTGGGCGGCGGCACCGGCCCGGCGGTGGGCACGGCGGCCACCACCTGCACCCCGGGCGCCTGGCACATCCACTCCATGCTGATGGCGGCCGACGCCTTCCCGATGAACCTGGGCTTCTTTGGCAAGGGCAACGTCAGCCAGGCGCGCCCGCTGGAAGAGCAGGTCGAGGCCGGAGCCGTGGGCCTGAAGCTGCACGAGGACTGGGGCAGCACGCCGGCCGCCATCGACTGCTGCCTGGCGGTGGCCGAGCGCATGGACGTACAGGTGGCGCTGCATTCGGACACCCTGAACGAGGCCGGCTTCCTGGAATCGACGCTGGCCGCCTTCAAGGGCCGCACCATCCATACCTTCCATACCGAAGGAGCGGGCGGCGGCCATGCGCCCGACATCATCGCGGCGGTGGGCCAGGACAACGTGCTGCCCTCGTCGACCAATCCGACCCGGCCCTACACCGTCAACACGCTCGACGAGCATCTCGACATGCTGATGGTGTGCCACCACCTCGATGCCGCCATCGCCGAGGACGTGGCCTTCGCCGAATCGCGCATCCGGCGCGAGACCATCGCCGCCGAGGACATCCTGCACGACCTGGGCGCGATCTCGATGATGTCGTCCGATTCGCAGGCCATGGGCCGGGTCGGCGAGACCATCCTGCGCACCTGGCAGACCGCGCACAAGATGAAGCTGCAGCGCGGGCCGCTCGAGGGCGATTCCGCGCGCAACGACAACCTGCGCGTCAAGCGCTACGTCGCCAAGTACACGATCAATCCGGCCATCACCCACGGCATCGCGCACGCGGTCGGCTCGATCGAGCCGGGCAAGATCGCCGACCTGGTGCTGTGGCGCCCGGCCTTCTTCGGCGTCAAGCCCTCGATGGTGCTCAAGGGCGGCATGATCGCGGCCAGCCTGATGGGCGACCCCAACGCCTCGATCCCGACGCCGCAGCCGGTGCACTACCGGCCCATGTTCGGCGCCTTCGGAGGTGGCCTGAAGAAGTCCTTCACCTTCGTGTCGCAGGCGGCCTTCGACGCCGGCATCGCCCGCGAGCTGGGCTTGAGCAAGACCGTGATCCCGGTACGCGCCACCCGCGGCTTGAAGAAGCGCGACATGATCCACAATGGGGCCACGCCGCACATGGAAGTGGACCCGGAAACCTACGAAGTGCGCGCCGACGGCCGCCTGCTGGTGTGCGAAGCCGCCGCCGTGCTGCCGCTGGCCCAGCGCTACTTCCTGTTCTAGGAGCCC
>Ga0265780_10010972_pt1 | contig 10763 bp, 4 predicted proteins | sample P1T30metagenome_FD_192432 | JGI IMG/M metagenome (GOLD analysis project Ga0265780, IMG submission 192432) | Plant litter microbial communities from East Loma Ridge, Irvine, California - P1 T30 | ecosystem: Environmental > Terrestrial > Plant litter > Unclassified | place: USA: California... | reverse complement strand
GCGATTGGGCTATCGCAGTCAGCGACAACGGCTGGACAACCAACGAGCTTGGGGTTGATTGGCTAAAGCACTTCATCAAGCATACAGAGGGCAAGGTGGTTGGGGCGCGCCGGCTGCTGATCCTTGATGGCCATGAGAGCCACCACTCTCTTAAGTTTCAGGAGCTCTGCAAGGAGAACAATATCTACACGCTCTGCATGCCGCCTCACTCATCCCACCTGCTGCAGCCGCTTGACGTGGGCTGCTTCTCGCCGTTGAAGCGCGCGTACAGCCGCGAGATCGAAGCGCTGATCCGCCACCACATCAACCACATCACGAAGCTTGAATTCCTGCCTGCCTTTAAGGCAGCATTTGAGCGATCGTTCACGTCAGACAATATATGCTCAGCCTTTCGAGGCGCAGGCCTGGTCCCACTACAGCCAGACGTTGTTCTATCACAGCTGGATGTACAGCTCCGTACGCCTTCACCAGCCGCTCTGCCAGAGGCTGTCTGGGAAGCTAGAACGCCGAGCAACGTACGTGAGCTTGAGGCTCAATCAACACGATTATTCAAGCGATTAGCCAGCTTAAGAAGGGGGCAGAGGTAATAATGCTCTCGGCTGAGCTGATGCGCGATCGGATCACCAGCCTTGAGAGAGCCAATGAGGCAGCAACAAAGCGCAGGCAGCGCAAGAAGAAGCGGATACAGAGGCAGGGGACCTTAACAAAGGGAGAAGGAGAGGATTTACTTGCTCAAAAGGAGGCTACCCAGCAGGTAGAGCGTGAACAGCGTCAAGATGGAGAGCGATCAGGTCTCAGCCGCCAGGCTTTGGCGCGCTGCACAAGGTGCAGAGAGGCTGGGCATAACTCCCGCACGTGCAAGAAGGATACTTCAGATACTGCTTAGTGTTTGATATTAATATACATGTGTTATCTCTTGACGTGGTTGAGATGCACGCTTGAATAGGTGCGCAAAGTTGGTGGGGTGGCTCACTCGCTTGCCTGGCTAACTCGCTTATCCAACACGTTATAAAGACTTCGGACCTTCATAAGTTCAATGTTCCTGATTGAGAGCGCCTTATTACTGCCCTTCGCACTGGCGCTTTCAACAATAGCTCCAGGTCTTGTAGCTGTAGCAGCGCTAAGCAGGAGAAGTAGCGAAATTTGAACTCGGATGAAGCCATGGAGGTGTTTGCTGTCATCGACCCAGAGTGCATGAAGCACGGCGTAGAGGTCCTGGACGTACATGGCATGCTTCTCCTTCTCGGATTTGTCAAGCAATAGGGTTGGAATCCACTAGTTCGATATTGTTAGCTCGCTGCTACAGGACGAAAGAATAAGCCCAGTAGAGCATACATTACAAACATCAGTAACTTAAGGATATTAGCGTCCATCGTGTGCCGTGTGAGATCCATGTAGCACATGCTGATTCTCCACCAGGAGCTCCGCATTGAGCTCTCTTTTTCGACCCGAGAATGTTTCTTCCGCCAGCGGAGGTAGGCTTTGAATGCTTCTTGGTCGCATGCGCGTAGCTGTTCCTCTGGGGTCCTCTTGGACCTCTTCATGATCTTTGAACAGTATCTAACTTAACGTAATTCAGTAGAGAGCCTACAAAGATATGGTACATGGCAAAGGGCGATACAAGGTGGCGTGATCCGGTATTATGATCAACAAGTACATTGTAGATTTGGAATTAACAAACGTTCACTACCACATTTCACGATACTTCCTCAACGAGCCCGCGTCGCCGCACTCCCGCGCCACCTTCCAAACACAAAGAGCTCTCAAGCGTGGTGCGCGTTCTCCTCCACGACGCTGTGCCTGCGGTCTTTGCCCATGTATGTCGAGTCGGGCAACATATTGAGCGCATCCTCCCTCTTGTCCGTCGGGCGCTGATGGAACCAGAACAGCACGCCACCAAGGAACGCCAAAATGGCGACAGTGGTGTAGTTCCACACAAGCAGGGGATCTTGCGACAGCGAGACGAACGCCTGGCCCAACGCGTTCGAGAACGCAGACATGAAGTGCCAGTACGACGTGACCATCGACCTCATATTCTTCGGTGCCTTTGTGAACGCGAACTCCAAGCCGGTGATGGACGTGAAGATCTCTGAGAAACCGACGAGTACGTACGGGACGGTCTGCACCCAAACGTTGATGGGCGAGAACTTCTGCTCGGAGACACAGTCGGAGGCGTACTTGCCGCACTCATTGGTCTGGTAGATGAAGTGCTGGATGACCGCTGCGCTGACCATGGCCATGGAGCCGAGGATGAAGCCAAAGGCCATGCGCTTGATGGGCGTAAAGCGGATGCCGGCTTTCCGCAGCGCAGGGTACAGGAAGTTGTCGACGATGGGAATGAAGATGACGAGGGAGATGGGGTTGAGGTTGGTGATGACGTCGTTGGGCACACCGTTGCGGGTCAGTGTAGCGGCCTGAGAAGTCAAGTTGCTGTTCATCTGGTTGTATGAGAGCCCTATGCGCTGCATTAGCATTTGTCGTGTTTTGCGGTGAGTAACACGGCTTACAGTAAAGAGGAATCCATGTGAAGCAAGAGCAGGCACGGAGACCACGGGCAACTTGGTCGACCCATGCGTCGTCAAATTGCATCCAGCCGGGCTTGTTGGAACCGAGATGGCTTGGTTTGACGTCTTCCCAGAAGCGCTCGCTCTTGAAGTTCTTGCGCGTTTGCGCAGGGTTGGCTGACCACTTTCCCTTGGTTGCCAATCCTATAAGCTTGACAGCGCGGATCAGGACTGAGCCTGTCGGCGGGCTCAAGTGATACTTGCCGCGGCAGAACCAGAGTACAATTGGGCAGCAGCAAAACAATATGGTGGGTAATAGGAAAGCCATCCAGAAACCAACATATTTCTCGACGTAAACCATGCTGATTTGTCCAGTCAACGCGCCAATGTTGATGAACATGTAGAAATACAGAAAGATCCGGGAGAGGGTGATGTTGGGGTCCGAGATGACGCGCTCGCCGGTCTTAGCATCGATAACGACGCGGGGCTTGGTTTGGCGGTACTGCTCGGCGATGAGTGGTGAGATGTTAGCCTTGAAAGCTCCAGTTCCGAAGCCAAGAGTGAGGACACCGAGGATGAAAGGAGCCATAGCATTGCCGCTGGTAAGAACACTCGGGATCGCGGATACCACGAGCAGGATATGGCCGACGATGGAGAAAGCAATGGCGATGAAGATGGTGTTGTAGCGTCCCAGGTACTCGTCTGCAATGATAGCACCAATGATTGGGGTGGTGTAGCTCCAGAAAGAGTTGAAAGTGTTGATACCGAACGCAGCACGTTGACCCATTCCCAGTCCTCCAGGTTGACCATCGGACCGCGGGTCCTTTCCAGTCGCTTGAATAACGCCGTCGATCTCAGGAAGTTTCCACTGAACGTAGTTGGTGTCTATAATCATGAATTAGCACTTTGGGCTTGGCTTTGGAAATGATGGTGACATACACAAGACTTGGCACCCATAATACCCAAAACGCTCGCAAAGCTCAACGAAGGCGATGGTGAAAGCCGTCCAAGGGATCTTCCCAGATACACGGCGGAGTGTTACCAGCTCCTCGGCAGTGGGCTCTTCGCCCTCCAGGTCGGCGTCGAACTCAACAGCTGGCTCCAGCTGATGACTGCCTGTGGTGTCGGAGTGAGAAAGCGCCTGTTTCTCGCCGACTTCGTACAACGGCGTTCCGACCTTGGGCTCATGGCTCATTGCCATGTCCGGCGCGTTCTGGGCAGCTGCGGACGTCATCGCAAAAACAGTCAGAGGTGCAAGCTGCGAGGCTGAAGCTGAAGACTGAGCTGAAACGCCGGGTAAAATGGACGCAACACAACAGGAAGTGAGGAGCTCGTACTTCAGAACCACCAACACACGAGGGCAGAAAGGCGCGACTTAATACTCGACCCAGGCATTTGTCACACGGCAAGCAAGTGCCAGGGCCGGTCTTGGCCTGTACACTGTATCAAGCAGGTCGGGTGTTCGCGACGTTGCAACGATGCTAGCCTTGCGACCACTCCACCGTCTTCGTTATCGCTGAATCCTGGCGCCGCAGCCACTGACAACAGCTAAGACGACCGAAGCAGAGTTCCAAGACGAGAGGCCCACCATATCGACATTGTTCCATGGCTGGGCGAGCTGCCGATCCTTGAGTGCCAGCCACTCACGCCTTCCGTCGCTAGCTCGCTCTTATCTGGACCACCACGCAGGTGCTGTGCCATGATACCCCATACCTGGCGACCCGAAGTCCGCTTGGTCGAAACATGTATCGTTATTGTTGTGCAGCATACGGTCGCTGTTGAATGCTCTTGTCGGTTGTGGTGTTCGTGGTCCAGGGTCCGCACACAGTACCTAGCCCCACAGCGCAGATTGGCCGTCTTCAGGCCTCCACTCCACTCCACCACCTGGGCGCCGAGCGGAGATCTTGGCAAGCTTGAGAGGCAAAACCTTCTCTTAGCAAGAATTTCGGCGTCCCAATTATCAATGTCTTGTGCCACACATCGCCATGCCCGATCAAGAAGGTTGACATCTTGCAACCACCGTCGAGCCAATCACGCATGACCTGGTTGCTTGTCTCCGCTCAGCGGTGTCTCGGAGTCGACCCGAGCTCCTTCTTGGCTTCTCGAGGACAACGTGCGCATGCGACCATAAGCTTGTGTTTTGCCATATCAAGTTAAGCTGCCCGACGAGTGAATTGGCTGATTGGCGCAATGCTTCGACCAGACATCCTTCCGTGGCGTGGTGAAATTCGCTGCTTGCCTCTTTCGCAAACGACGGCAAGGCCGCTGATTTCCGCCCGCTTGGCAACTCGTTCGTTCACATTCTGCTTTCCGGTGGCCAGCCGCTTTTTGATGTTTGAGGCCTCCCGCATGTCCAGGTACACAAGAATTCCTGACCGAGGACTGATTCAGAGCGGCCGAAAAAAAAATTCTGGAAGCTTGCATGGGCGGACTCGCAGCACAATTGTTTCCAGAAGCGCGATGGAAGCCATGCAATCAGGACAAGAATCCTAATGCAGCGAGTAAGATAAGACCCGTGTGTGACTTGGACATAAAAGACATGGCCAGGTGGAGTAAAGCCCTGGTAAAAACGGCTATCGGCATCCACTGGTCACATCGTAGTGGACCCGATTCGCCACAACCCGACAGCCAGGTGGTAGGTATCGAAGCTTCTATCGAACGTTATCTTTGTTGAATGTGTTCAGGTTAGCTACTTAGCTCCCGATCAACGACCAAGTCGTGACATGGTTAGTGAAGGTCATCGACGTTACCAATGCCGGACCTGGTAACTCGAAGTATCACAGATGGCGAACGAAGGTGGAAATATACGGACGAAAGAGTGATGTTGAAGACAAGGCATTATCATTAATGTATCCGCTTCGTATCGCGCAAACGAAGAATCCATCGGTCGCCGAAACTGAACCACACTTCGTCCAGGACGACAATGTAATCAGTTACCGATTGGCACGTCATCCAATGGCGTAACTCCACTAGCACTCGAATTCGACCAGTGGTTTATCCAGTTGAAGATCTCCGTGTGCCACACCAAGCTGTTCTCCTGGTTCAGAACCCAGTGGTTCTCATCTGGGAAGTTGAGGAAGCGAGATGGAACGCCCCTCGCCTGAAGAATGTTAAACAGCGCAAGACCGTCGCTCTCGGGCAGGCGGTAGTCGAGCGTGTTGTGGACGATGAATTGGGGCGTGGTCCAGTTGGTGATGTGATTCATGGGATTCCACTTGTCGTATGCGTCCGACTCCCAGATGCTGCCGTTGTAGTCGTGGCGGATGAACCAAAGCTCCTCCGTGCCCCACGCGGCCTGCGTGTTGGAGATACCGTCGTGGGTCACGAGGCACTTGAATTCTTTGCCGAGCGGCATGGACTGGATCTAGAGAGTGTGTTAGTACTCGGCTCACGAGGGCTTCTGGCATGGACATACCCAGTTCGTCATGTATCCACCGTAAGACGCGCCAGCCGCGATACCGTTCTTGGTGTCGACCTCCTTCATGTTGTCGCGAACGTATGTCCACGCATTGACCAGATCCTCGTATGGGTAGCCTCCCCAGTTGCCCTGAATGGCATCCGTCAAGTACTGTCCGAAGCCGGTAGAGCCAGTCGGGTTAGGGGCAACGACGATGTAGCCTTGATCGGCCCAGACCTGAGGGTTCCATCGGTTCGACCACGTGTTGGCGTTGGCACCTTGGGGACCACCGTGGATGATGAATGCGAGAGGGTAAGACTTGTTTGAGACGTAGTTTGTCGGCTTGACGACCATAGCATGGAGCTGCTGCTTAAGGTTGGGGTCAGATCCGTTGAAGAAGATTTCCGAGACGGTGGAGGATTTCAGGCCGGCGAGGTTCTCGTCGGATTCTGCGGCGTTGAAGAGTGTTTTCTTGGTACCGTTGACCAGATGGTACATTTCGCTGGGCGTCCAGATTGCGGTCGCAGTGATCAAAAGGGAAGAGTCAGGGAGTAGAGCGTACGACGAGACCGAGGTGTTGGAGGTCAACGGCTTGAAGTCTCCATCAGCAGATAGCGGGAACGCAAACACCTTGGTGCGCGCATAGTCCTCCGCTGTGCCGTGGACAGCACTGCCATCATGCGCCCAAATTAATGGTCCCTGAACCCAACGGTCGAACTTCGCACTAAGCGCCTTCATGTTGCTTGCGACGGCCTTGCTGCCCTGCACAGCAACATCAACGACGTATAGCTGCCATCTGTCCGACTCGTAGTAGTCCTGATCCTGCTGAAGGTAGGCCAGCTTACAGCTGTCAGGCGAGAACGAAGGCGCGCCCGAAGCACCCTGGTGACCAGCCTTGGCTGCCTCAGAATCAGGACCGTTGATAGCTACGGCGGCCTCCGAGCTGGCGAATGAGCCAAGGTAGACATAGCTGGCGGTGTAGTTGGCCTTGTTGAGCTGCGGTGCCTTGCTCAAAAACACGTACTTGCTGCCATCAGGGCTGATAGCGTAGTCGCCCGAGTCTCCGAAAGGCTGGATTGGCGTTTCTGACTGGGTGGCAGTGAAGTTGACGCCGTGGTTGAGGTTGCGCAGTCCGGTGCCCGCAAGCGCATAGCTACCATTTGAGGAAAGGACGCCGGCGAATACGTTGTAGCGTTGCTTCGTTAGCCAGGTGTCCCAGTGGCGAGGGTATATGTCCGAGTAGAAACGGGCGGAGCTCTTTGGTGTTTCGGCGGTCTCTGCGTTATACGCGGTGCCGTTGGGGTATGCAAGAGCATTGACCATGAAGTGATAGTCTCCGGTAGAGGTTTTGGCGACCTTGAGGCCCGAGTAGGGCGCGTCCATCTCCGCAACCTTGGTGCTGCCATTGGGACTCTTGACATCTCCAATCCACAGAGAGACTCCACCTGGATTCTCGCCAGTGCCGTTGATGTAGATAATACCAGTACCAGTACCAGGTAGCCACTGGTACTCGTTGACCTCGGAGCTGTTCCATCCTGAATCGGAAATCTTGCCAGTCTTCAAGTCAATCATGTTGATTGCATGGCTTGATGACTGCTCATCGAAAGAGTACTGGGACTCTGAAAACAACGCAATCGAACCATCCGGGCTGGGATCAGCAGCTCCACGGCGCGGATTGCTGATGAGCTGTCTATGGTAATATTAGTCGGTGTTCGCAATCCATGTCATGGCTTGAGCATACTCTGGGGTCATTGCAAAGGCGCCAGTGGCAGCCAATGCCGTGGCGTATCCGAGATAACGTGCCATGTTCAACGCGACCAGCTGCGGAGAGCTCAATTGAAGGAGGTCGATGTTGCGGTAGAAATGATGCGGCGGGCTGCGAGCTTGTATTTGAATGCCGGGCTGCTGGGTTTAGGGTCCCAGCCCAGCGACATTTTTCACCAGCGGGGTTATCGTTCACATCGTGCCTGGCGCTATTGCAACCGTCTGCTTGCAGGTAAAGGCCACCCGTCAATGGCATCATATCGCGCATTCATCCTGGCTTGCACGACCCAAGGACATGTCAGACGGGTGCTGGTCGCCATATCTCCTGCCTGTTGCGGGCTACTGCCGTGGGTCCAAAAACAAGCACGGCTCTTCGCATCTTAGAGAAAGCATGATTGTCGGTCGTCCTATCGCCGTTTGGTGCAGACGCGCCGGTTTGTTGGGTCCGCAATACAAGGCCGCTTGGCTTCTTGGGCGATGCTGACTGCACAAGTGTGGGGATAAAAGAAGATGGCGTCGAGTGCCAAGGCACGCCAGCAAAGATACGACTGTGGCGGGAAAACCGCGAGTCCGAAAGAGGCAGGTCCGAAACGTTGGAAGTTTATCCGCGGCAATTCTTGCAACCTTCCAGACCTCCAGAACACTTCAAGAAGACGATCAATATCGGTGCCGTCGCGACGCTCTTGAGCATTTATCGGGAGCCGTTACCAGTGACGGGTGCAGTAGTGATGTTGAAGCGTTAAAATATCATGCTCGAGCACTCGGTTGGTAGGCAAACTGGAAGGCAGGATGCGAAGTACCACGCGATGCGCAACTCTTCGTTCGAATGCCGTTAGCACGCTCAATCGCAACATCAAGTACCTTCCATGTCAGGCACGAGCTGCGGTACAGGGAGCAGAGAAATACGGGACCTCGAATGGGCAACTGCTAAGACCACAACGAGCGCGATACATCTTTTGAGGAGTGCATGCTGATGCGGCGCGGTTGCACTGCAAGTCAACTTGTGTGATGAAGGTGTCATCTCGGTGCGCAAGTTTCGTTTCGACGATGCGCTTCCGCCGCTCACTATACCTTCAATCTATACGTGTGCGCTTTCCGTCAAATCATGAGCTTAGGGTTGTGTCCTTCGTCATCTTCGCATTTCCTTGCTATCTATACTTCTCTCCATACTTCTCTCCATACTTCGTTTCTAGTATCGACACATCTTCGTTATGATATGAGGCGTTGGGTTGTCACGAGATTAGGACAATACATGCCAAAAGCCACAACTGTGCGGATGTTGGAACTCATTCATTGGTACTTTTTTTTTGGAGTACAAACAAACAATAGGCTATAGCAATGGTATTAACCAAAGTACCATGCTAACAGAAAGGAAAGATGTGCTTATCTCTCGAATGACGCTGACGACGACGGTACAAGGTGAGTTCTTGTGGCTTAACGATGATGACCCGGCGTCTTCTCACGGCGAGCTTCCTTAATCGTCCCTCTCCATCACTTCGCCCCGACACCACAAACACAAAACCCGGGTGGCGGGTTCAGTGCAGCTGCACTGGGCGCCCCTTTTTGTTTTACTCATAGAACATAAGGACATTGCTGACTCCTCCACTAGATAGCATTGCAAACACAACCAACGGTCCAGGAAGCGTTCCCTCAGCGTGCAATGGCACTCCTGAAGTGGTGTCTCGTCGGGTGGGGTAGGGAGACGAGAGCTTAGCCGGGAAGACCTCCGGTGTGGCTCATGTACAAGAAGGCGCTTTTTCGCGTCACAGTGCTCGATGCACGTGGTGCAAAGTCTGATCTTGCGCTTCTCGACAACATTACTGAGAGACCACAAGACAGGGGAAGGTGATCCATATCGTGAATCTCGTGATGTTGACTTCAGCGACTGGAGCCCGAGATCAAGATCTAGTATGTCTTCGATGCATTCGGGTGCTCCAAAGACAGTCGATTCAATTGGTGTATCGAGGATGCCTTGATCATGATAGGGACCGCCTTGTCCCAGTGAAGGGTCGCGCCAGCGAGGCAGTTCTTCACTGTCTCCAGAAGGAAGGTGGTGAGGACTGAGTATGGCTTGCTCATCAGGACAGAGTAGCACGAAGCCGCTGAAATTCGGTAGCTCTGCTGGGTCATCCGGATCATCTGGCGGTTGGTAGATGCTCTGATATACCACGTGGATTCTGCACTCGTCGCAAGTCGCTACTTGGCACGTAATGCAGGGCTGACTCTCCACATAGCGGTGCGTTGCGCTACCGCATACGACGTACTCAGTACAATGATACGTATCGACTTGTTGCGTATATGTCGAGTTCTGGTGGCGAATCGCTCGGATCTGTACGCCCATGCCAGAACACCTGACTCGACCAAGTAGGTTTTCCATACTCTCCGGGCAGGACGCGATGGCCTTATGCAGCGTCTTGGAGGTGAGTGCCAGAGCCAAGAGGTCGTGCGCATGGATGTTCGAGACGACTGCCTCGAGCAAGCCGTATTGCTGAAAAATGGTAACCAGGGGACTTTCTGGTGGTGCGATGGATGTTGCAGTGTCGTCTCGTCGCTTGGAACGCTGCGAGAAGGCCGGGCACTCCACTTCCTTCCGCTTCATCGCTCGGCAATATGTGTGCGCTGTACCTCCATCTTGCGAAAATCGCAAGAGCGGGTTGAGCTCAGCACTTGACATCTAAGAAACAGGAATGGTAAGCGTGGGGCTGCAATTATGAGCGGTGAATTGCAGTCCGACAACAACGCACAGTAAGGAAGCTAATACCATGCCTAGAAACGTCAATCGCGCAGGACGTACATTCGTGAAATAAGCGTAGACGTTTCATCGCTCACAGCCTCAAAGAGAGGTCCATCTTGTGGTAACAATATCGAAGTCAATATATGTTGCGGCGAGACTGGGAAGTCGTCCTTTGGGTGACAGTGTTGAGCAACTTGAACAACATTCAATCGCTGCAGGGATGCACAATCACAAAAATATCTGGAGATGCAGAGTTCAGGCTTTCACTGAGATGGAGCAAAAATGTCACGCTTCCGATGACGTCCGGCGGCTTGCTTATGTAACGCTGCTGCTGCCTCGGCCAAAGAAGGGGTTGTTCCTTTCA
>Ga0265780_10010971_pt1 | contig 10764 bp, 9 predicted proteins | sample P1T30metagenome_FD_192432 | JGI IMG/M metagenome (GOLD analysis project Ga0265780, IMG submission 192432) | Plant litter microbial communities from East Loma Ridge, Irvine, California - P1 T30 | ecosystem: Environmental > Terrestrial > Plant litter > Unclassified | place: USA: California... | reverse complement strand
AGGCCATCGTGAAGGCGCTGGCGCGCACCGACGGCAACATCGTCAAGGCCTCCGAAATGCTGGGCATCAGCCGCCCGACCATGTACGACCTGATGGGACGGCACGGGATCAAGGTCAACGCGTGAAGGGGGGCAAGGGGCGCCGCCACGGCGGGCGCACGGTGCGGCGCCTGCTGGCTGCCGGTGCCGTGCTGGCGCTGGCGGGCGGGATCGGGGCCACGTTCGCGGTCGACCACCTTGGCCTGGCACCGCGTGCGCTCGCACCCTACATCGAAAAACGCAGCAGCGGCCACAATCCCACCATCGTCGGCCTGGGCCGCTTCGCCAGCACCACCCTGACGCGGCTCGACCGCGGCGCACCGGTGCCCGCCCTGGGAGCTGGGTCAGGACAGGGACCAGCGCCGGCGCTCGGCGTCCAGGCCCGGCCGGCCGGCGCGGACCGGCCGGCCGGCCGGCTGGTCGGCACGCCCGACGAAGTGCGCGCGGCGATCGGCGCGGCCCAGGCGGGCGAGGTCATCACCCTGCTGCCGGGCACCTACCGCTTCAGCGGCAATGCGATCGACGCCAACCGTCCCGGCCGCGAAGACGCGCCCATCGTCGTGCGCGCGGCCCAGCCGGGCAGCGTGACGGTCGAGTTCGAGCTGGTCGAGGGATTCCGCGTCAGCGCGCCCTGGTGGCGCTTCGAGAACCTGGAGATCCATGGCGTGTGCGGCAGCGACAGCGACTGCGAACACGCGTTCCACGTGGTCGGCGCCGCCCGGCACTTCGCCGCCGTCAACAATGCGATCGCCGACTTCAACGCCCACTTCAAGATCAACGGCAACGACGACGGCACCTACCCGGACGACGGCCTGATCGAGTCGAACACGCTGTACAACACCCATGCGCGCCGTACCCCCAATCCGGTGGTGCCGATCGACCTGGTAGCGGCCAGCCGCTGGACCATCCGCGCGAACGTCATCAAGGATTTCGTCAAGCTCGAGGGGAACCAGGTCAGCTACGGCGGCTTCGCCAAGGGGGGCGGCGGCGCCAACGTGTTCGAGCGCAACCTGGTGTGGTGCGAGGATAAACTGCGCGCCCAGCCCGGCCAGCGGCTCGGCTTGTCGCTCGGCGGCGGCGGTACCGGCGCGCAGTGGTGCCGCGACCGCAAATGCATCACCGAGCAGCAGGGCGGCGTCATCCGCGCCAACCTGATCGCCGCCTGCTCCGACGCCGGCATCTACCTGAACAGCGCCGCCGACAGCCGCGTCGAGGACAATACGCTGGTCGACATGACCGGCATCGACGTGCGTTTCGCCACCAGCAGCGCGCGCCTGGACGGCAACCTGGTCGACGGGCCGATCCGCAGCCGCGACGGCGGCCTGCTGCACCTGGGCGACAACCGGACGGCGGCCGTGTGGCAATCCTACCTGGGCTGGCACCCGGTGCGCGGCCTGTTCCGCGCGCCGCTGGACGGCGATTTTGCCTGGCGCGGCGACGCGCCGCAGCGGCCGGGCGGCCGCACAGGCATCGATCTATGTGGCGCCGCCAAGGGCAGTGCCTACGGCGCCTTCGACGATATCAACGCGTGCCGGCCTGGCCAGTCTAGCCGGCCTTGACGCCCGGCTTTTCGATCGGTTCCAGCTTGGCGTCGGCACGGCCGCGCAGCAAGCGGTCATGGAGCAGCTGGGCCAGCGCATACAGCTTGCTCAGCTGGCGCTTGAGCGGGGTCAGCTTGATGATCGAGGCCGTCTGCAGCGAGTAGTGGCCCTTGAACACCTTCACGTGGCCCTGGTCGCCGTCGTAGACGTTGTATTCGAGGCCCAGCATGTTGCGGGCGTCAACCACGCGGTGCGGATGTTTTTCCCGGATGCGTTCGATCGCCAGGGTGTAGGGCACCGGTCCGGTCACACGCAGCGTACCGCGTTTGCCGGTCTGGTGCAGGTGCGGATCGTACCTGTCGATATTCTCGAACACCTGTTCCAGCACCGCTTTCAGGAAGGGATGGCCGGGCGTGGTGATGATGTGCCACTGCTGGTATTCGCCGCCGAGCAGATGGCGCAGATCGAATACCAGGCCCCAGTGCTCGTAGCCGCCGTCGGCGCTGTGCCATTTCGACAGGATGAACCGGTCGTCGGGCCGCAGCACCGTGTCGAGCGAACGGGTGGCGCCACTCTTGATGTCGAGGTACACGCCGCCGACCTTGTACATCAGCAGGTAGCGGAACAGGTCGGCGCGCGCGGCGCCGTAGCGCTTGTCGATACGTTCGTAGTAATCCCAGACCAGCGGCGGATAGTTTTCCCGGATGAAGGCCGCGATGTCGGCATCGTCGTAGAAGCGGTATTCCCAGCCAGGGTTCAAGGCGCGCAGCTCGTTGACGTTCGCCTGCAGGCGTTCGGGCAGCTTGCGGTCATAGAAAGTCTGGTGGATGATGCGCGGTATTGACGTGCCTGCTTCAAATTCAGGTAACTGGATACGCTTGGGCGCTTGGTTCAGGGCAGGTATCAGCAGCGATTTGATCGACATGATAGAGGTGACAGGGTGTACAGGCCGAGAGATAATTCTTGGGAGGAATAAACTTTTGGCAAGTTTATCATCGATTGTGCATTGCACGACTCAATCCCCAAAAGAATTCGCACGGCGTGGCGGTGTCACGACGAACGGAGCCAGTCGCAGGTCCAGTCGCTGACCTGGTCGCGCCAGGCACGCCGCGAAAAGGTATGGTCGGCCTTCTCGAGCCGGTGCCAGGTCACGTGCGGAGCGTCGAGCAGGCGCTTCCATGACGGGGCGCTGCCTGCCAGGTCGCAGAACTCGCGCGCGGTCAAGTCAGCGCCGCTGGTGACGAGCAGCAGCGGTCCCTTGAAGGCCCGCAGACCGGCATGCATGCGTTCGGGAAGCGGTGATGCGGCGGCTCCCTGCGCCGCTTGCGGCCGTGTGGCGGCGCGCGCCAGCCCGGCCATCGACTTCAGCGAGCCGAGCAAGTCGAAGCGGCCGCGTGCCAGCTTGCGCCAGAAGCCGGGATCCAGCAGCCGTGCACGATAATAATGCTTGAGGGTGGTGCGGGCGATGCCTTCGGTGGTGCGGACCCAGGGATTGAGCAGGGCCAGTCCGACGACACGCGGATCGGACGCCGCATATATGGCGGTGGCCGAGGCCGCATCGCACAAGCCCCACAGCACCACCTCGCGCATGCCCGGCACCGCATCCATGAAGGTGTCGAGCGCGGCGCGCAAGTCCTCGCCGATCGCTTCGAAGTCGCGCGCTTCACCCTGGCTGTCGCCCATGCCGCGGTAATCGAAGCGCATGGCGGGGATACCGCGCGCCGCCAGGCTGCGCGCCAGCAGGGTGAATTGGCGGTGGCTGCCGGCACGGTATTGCGGCCCGCCGACCACGATCAGCACGCCCCTACCACCTGGCGCGGGCGGTATGCTCAGCACGCCGTACAGCCAATCCTGGCCGCAGGGAAAGGCGAGCGCGCGCTCTTCGACGTCCTCAATTGCCATCGGCCGGCTCCCGCAGGGCGGCCGAGGTGGCGTCCAGCCAGGCCTGGCACACGGTGATCTCGGGCGTGGTCCAGAACGGCGGGCACGGGACCGGATGCGCGTGCAGGACCACGCCGCGGCTTTGCCATGCTGCGGCGGTGCGCGCCGCGCCAGGCGGCAGGCCGGCGGCGGTATCCGGGGCAGTGGCCTCGAACCAATGGACGGGACAGGGCGGTGTCATTCTCTCGAGCGCGTCCAGCGTGTCGAGGGCGGCGGCGAGCGCCGGCGCCAGTTCGTAGCCGGCCACCTCGACGCTGTCGCCGGCCGCCAGCGTCTGACGCAGCGCGCCGGTGCTGGTTTGCGTGCCGGCGGCGTCCAGCATGTCGCCGGCAACGCGCAGGCGCAGGAACTGGGTCAGGTATTGCGCACCGCTCGCAACCGGCTGCCACAGGACCAGCGCAGCCAGCGCACGGCCGTTAGCGCGCGCATAGTCGGTCGCCAGCAGGGCGCCCAGGCGCAGGCCCCACAGGGTCAGCGGCCGCTCGCCGAGGCGCCGGTCGAGCCAGGCCGCGCCGGCCTCGATGTCCGCCAGCCACTGGTCCCAGCGCGCGTCGCCGAAATCGCCGCTGCTGTCGCCGCAGCCGTGCAGGTCGACTTGCAGCACGCCATAGCCGAGAGCCGCCAGCGCGCGCGCCTGCAGCGCCGCCATGCGGCGTGAACGGTTCATTTCCTCGGCAAACGGATGAATGTACAGGACTGCGCCGCGGCAGGTGCCGACAGGCCGATGGAACAGGCAAAAACGCCGGCCCGGGGCGCTGTCCATGAAAAATGGCTCAGCACATGCATTGCGCTGGTCCGAGGATGCCATCATCCCGCGCGTTTTTGTGCCACGAAGTCGGCCAGCGAACCCAGGGTGGCAAACGTGCTGGCGCTCAGGTCATCGTCGAGGATCTCGATGCCGAAATACTCTTCGAGTGCTCCGACCAGGCTGACGACCGCCATCGAATCCAGTTCGGGCAGGCTGCCGAGCAAAGGCGAGTCCGCATCCAGCGCCCGGCCGGCGTCGCCCAGGCCGAGCACGTTGATCAGGATCGTTTTGACTTCATCTAGGTACATAATTGTCTATCTTGAATGGGATGACCGATTATACATTTTGACCCAGGGGCATCAGTTTCGCCTTCACGGAACCGAGCATGCGATGCACCTCGTCCACCAATTCATGGCGCGTCAGGCGCAGCATGCCATACCAGACCGCGGCCAGGGGCGCGGCCAGGATCAGCAGGCGCGCCAGCGATGGCAACGAAGCCGGCAGGAACCGGACCAGCACCATCGCTGCGACGCCAGTGCCCAGCGCCACCAAGGCGCTCGGGATCAGGTCACGGACCATGGCGGTGAACGAGTAGCCAAGATAACGCTTCTGCTGAGAAGCCATGATCGGCACGGTGACCGCGGTCGCCAGCGTCAGCGACCAGGCATATTCGCTCAACTTGCCGGTGAACAGCATCACGCCGAAAGCGATACGCGCGAGCAGCGACACCAGCGAGGGCATGGCGCTCAAGTAAGGACGGCCGATCGACACCACTGCCGTCGGCAGGTACGTATACATCATGCTGATGGCGCTGCATACCGCCAGCGGCACCAGGGCCGGCACGCAGTCGAGCCACTTGGGACCGTACAAGGCCAGCACGATGTCCTGCCCGAGCACGGCCGACAACGCGAACGCGGCCCAGCCGACGCCAGTCAGCAGCGAAGTCGAGCGGGCCAGCGCCGGTGCCAGCGACTCGCCCCGGTGATGCATCTGGGCCAGGTAGGACATCGCGCCATAGGTGACGGTGGAGCCGGCGATATAGCTGAAGATGGTAACGGTGGAATTCGCCCGGCTGAGCAGGCCAACCTGGCGGGCGCTGCCGATCTTGCCCAGTAAGATGTCGCAGATTGCGCCGTTCATGGAGCCGATGCAGCTGGAGATCAGGGAGCCGGCGCCGAACTTGGCGACGCTGCGCCAGTGCTTGAACGACGGCAGCCAGGGCAGGTTCTTCGGGCGCATCGGGATGTAGGCCAGCGCTCCGGTGATGATGTTGATCAGGTTGGCATAGGCGAGCGACATGGCGCCGTAGCCCATCTTGGCCAGCACCACGCAGCTGATGCAATAGCAGACCATGCCGACCGTCACCGCAAACGCTTCCTTGCCGGCTTCGAAGTTACGCGCCAGCAGCGCATTGGTGATGGAGCCGAATGGGATGAAGAAGAAACCGATGGCCAGCACCTGCATCACCGGCGTGATTTCAGGCTCGTTGAACCAGCGGCCGATCGCCGGACTGGCCAGCAGCAGCAGCAGGGCGATCACCCAGGTCGAGGAAAACAGCACGCCAATGGCGGAGCGCATTTTCTCGGGCGTCAGGTCGGGTTCGCGCTGCAGGTAGGCCGAGACGCCAAAGTCGCGGAACACGTGGGCGAAATTGACGAACATGACCGTCATGGAATAGACACCGATTTCCGCCGGGCTCAGGATACGTGCCAGTATCAGGCTGACCACGAACTGCATGATGGTTAAGCCAGTTGATGACAGGAAATTGATTACTAGAGAACGGCGCAGATTTGCCATAACATTCAATAAGGGGGGGACTCAAGCGGTCGGTACGCCGCCGTTCGCCGGATCGCCCCGTAAGGCGCAGCGGGAAGAGACAAGGCAAAGCCATCTGCGCTGAGCTTGCTTTAATGCATGGCATTATATACCGGCCCATGTTTCGCACACGCACGGCATGCAATTTTGATATCGGAAGCGTTGGTTGCGCGCCTCAGACCAGCACTTCGAGCGGTGGCGGGTGGCCGAGGAAGGCAGTGGGGCTGGCCGACAGGCCATAGGCGCCCGATTGGAACACGACCATCAGGTCGCCGGCCTCGGCGCAGGCCAGTTCCATGCGTTCGGCCAGCACGTCGAGCGGCGTGCACAGGGGGCCGACCGCCGAGATGGTCTCACGCTGTGCCTGCATCATTCGATTGCCGATCGCGACCGGGTAATTCTTGCGGATCACCTGGCCGAAATTTCCCGATGCCGCCAGGTGGTGGTGCAGGCCGCCGTCCGTGACCAGGAATACCTGGCCACGCGATACCTTGCGCTCGATGACGCGCGCCACGTACACGCCGGCTTCGCCGACCAGGTAGCGTCCCGATTCCACCGACACGCGCGTGCCGGGCGAGTCGCGCTCGACGCGCGCCAGGCACTGCGCCAGGCTGGCGCCGATCGGCGCCAGGTCGAGCGGCTGCTCGCCCGGGAAATAGGGAATCCCGAAGCCGGCGCCCAGGTACAGGCCCGGCAGTGCCTGGCGCGCGTCGCCCGCCAGCTGCAAGGCCAGCTCGACGCTGCGCACATGCGATTCGGCGATCGCCTCGGCCTTCAGGCTTTGCGAACCGCTGAAGATGTGGAAACCCTGCAGTGCGATGCCGAGCGTATCGAGCAGACGCAGGCAGTCCGGCACTTGTTCGGCATCGATGCCGAAGGGTTTGGCGCCGCCGCCCATGCGCATGCCCGAGCCCTTCAATTCGAAGTCCGGATTCACGCGCAGCACGATGCGCGGCGCGATCCCGAGCGCATCGGCGATGCGGGCCGCGCGCTCGATCTCGGCGGCCGACTCGGCGTTCAGGGTGACGCCGGCGGCAATCGCCTGGGACAGTTCGGCGTCCTGCTTGCCGGGACCGGCGAAGCTGACGTGGGCCGGCTCGAAGCCGGTGTCGAGCGCCGTCTTGAGTTCGCCGGCGGAAGCGACGTCGAGGCCGTCGACCAGGGACGCCATGTGCTGCACCAGGGCCGGCATTGGATTGGCCTTGACGGAGTAGTGCAGGCGCAGCGCCGCGGGCAGTTGCGCGCGCACGTGGCGTACGCGCGCCGTCAGCTGGGCGCGGTCGTAGGCATAGAAAGGGGTCCGGCCGACGCGCTGGGCCAGGCGGGTGAGGGGCACGCCGCCGACCAGCAATTCGTTGCCGGCGGTGGCGAACCGGGTCGCCGCATGGACAGGCTTGGTGGTGCTCATGATGGGTCTTCGAAGAGGGTCAGGAAGGGCAGCGCCAGCTGCTTGCGGTCGATCTTGCCGTTCGGGTTGCGCGGGAACGGCGCCGTGCGCACTTCGACGTGGCTGGGCACCATGTAGGCGGGCAGGCGCTGCAGGCATGCGCGGCGCAACTGGTCCGGCGTCGGCGCGGCGGCGATGTCGTCGTTGCCGCGGCTGGCCAGCAGCACGATGGCCTGGCCGAGTTCCGGATGCGGCACGCCGAAGGCGACCGCTTCGTCGACCGTGCCGAGCGCGTACACCGCGTCTTCCAGCTCGGTCGGGCTGACGCGGTAGCCTGACACCTTGATCAGGTCGTCGGTGCGGCCGATGTAGTACAGGTAGCCATCGGCATCGCGGCGCACGGTATCGCCCGACCACACCGCGATCTCGGTCAGCGGCAGCGCCGGATCCTGGCCCGGCGCCGGGCGGAAGCGTTCGGCGGTCTTGGCAGGATCGTTCCAGTAGCCGAGCGAGACCAGCGCGCCGCGGTGCACCAGCTCGCCCGGCTCGTCGGCCGCGCAGGCGCTGCCGTCGGGGCGCACCACCATGATCTCGGCATTCGGGATCGCGCGACCCATTGAGCCGGGGCGGCGGTCGATTTCGGACGGCGGCAGGTAGGTCGAGCGGAAGGCTTCGGTCAAGCCATACATCAGGAACACCTGGGCATGCGGCAGGGCGCGGCGCAGCACCGCCAGGGTCGCGCCGGGCATGGCGCCGCCCGAATTGGTGAGGTAGCGCAGTGTGCAGTCCGCGGGCCAGGCCAGGCGGGCCAGCTGGTTCCACAACGGCGGCACCGCGGCCAGGCCAGTGATCCCGTGCGCGGCCACGGCGTCGAGCACGTCGCGTGCGAACAAGTGGTTCAGGAGCACGGCGCTGGCCCCTAGCAGGAAGGCGCAGGTGAGCTGGCTCAGGCCGTAGTCGAAACTGAGCGGCAGCACCGCCAGCAGGCGGTCGGCCGGGGTCAGTTCCAGGTAGCTGGCCACGCTGCGCGCGCCGCTGACCATGTTCCGGTGCGACAGCACCACGCCCTTCGGCTTGCCTGTGCTGCCCGAGGTGTACAGGATGGCGGCGACGTCGCTGTCGATGCGGCGATGGGCATGCCGGCCGGTGCCGGCATGCTGCAGCGCTTCGTCCCAGCCGCGCACGGCCGGTACACCCTCCAGGCCGGCCGCGTCGGCGCTGCGCGCGCCGGTCAGCAGAACCAGGCGCAAGTCCGGATGGCGCGCCAATTGCGGCGCCAGCTGCCCCAGCCGTTCGCCGGAGGTGACCAGCACACGCACGTTGCAGTCGGCCAGGATGTGCGCCACCTGGTCCGGCTTGAGCAGCGGATTGACCGGCACGAAGACCGCCCCGGCCAGTGACGCGCCGAACATCGCGGCCACGTTCTCGACGCGCTTTTCGAGATACACCGCGACCCGTTCGCCGCTCTGCAGCCCGGCATCGAGCAGCGCTTGGGCGGCGCGCCGCATCTGGTCCGCCAGCGCCGTGTAATCGAGCCGCACATCGCCATGCACAAGTGCCTGCGCGGCCGGTGTGCGGCGCGCCGACGTGAAAATGAAATCGTGGATCAGGTCGCTCATAAGGACGAGGACTTACTCGGGAAAACCAAACTGCAATGTTACCATTCCACCTGCGCAACTGAAACGTACGACGCGAATTCCGGACCTTCCACCGCCAGCCCTGCCGCCACCCACCGCCCATGTCCTTTTCTCCCCCTTCCGCAGCCGCCGCAGACAGCCCACCCCAGCGGCCGCACGTGCCGCTGGTGCCGGTCTTGTCGCTCGCCTCGTTCCGCGCCGCCGGCGCCCGCCCGCCCTCGGTGCTGGACGCCGCCCACGTGCGCCTGGTGACGAGTGGGCGCATCGCGCTGGCGCTGGCGTTGCGCGAACTCGGCGTGGGCCAGGGCGACAGCGTGCTGCTGCCGGCCTACCACAGCCTGTCGATGGTGCCACCGGTGCTGTGGCGCGGTGCCGAGCCGCGCTTCTACCGCGTGGACGAGCACGCGCGAGTCGATTTGGGTGACGTCGCGGCGCTGTGTGATGCCAGCGTCAAGGTGCTGGTCGCGACCCATTATTTCGGCTTCCCGCAAGACCTGGCGGCGCTGCGCGCCTTTTGCGACGCGCGTGGCATCGCCCTGGTCGAGGACTGCGCCCATGCCTTCTTCGGCGAGTCTGCCGGCAAGCCGCTCGGCAGCCACGGCGACTACGCGATCGCCAGCAGCATGAAGTTCTTCCCGATGTACGAGGGCGGGGTGCTGGTATCGGCGCGCCATGCCCTGGACCGGGTGGCACTGCGCACGGCAGGCAAGGGATTCGAGGCCAAGGTGGCGCTCAACACGCTCGAGTACAGTTTCCGCTACGGCCGCCTGGCGGCCGTGCGCGCCTTGCTGGCGCTGCCGATGCGCGCCAAGGATGCGCTGTGGCGCCGTCACAAGGCGCGCCATCCCGCCGTGGCCACGACCGCGCTGGCACCCGGCTCCTCGGACAGCGACTACAGCTTCGATCCGCGCTGGCTCGATAAGCGCTCGTCGCTGTTCGCGCGCCTGCTGCTGGCACGCGTGTCGGCGGGACGCATCGTGATCCTGCGCCGCCGCAATTACCAGCGCCTGCAGCAGGCGCTCGCCGGCCTGCCCGGCTGCCGCCCGCTGCATGGCGCTTTGCCGGACGGCGTCTGCCCCTGGCTGTTCCCGCTGCTGGTAGACGATGCCGACGCCGTGTTCGAGCGCGTGCGCCGGCGCGGCGTGCCGGTAGTGCGTTTCGCCGAGACCTTGTGGCCCGGCATGGACGCGGGGCGCTGTCCACACAGCGCACGGCTGTCGCGCCAAGTGCTGGCATTTCCCTGCCATCAGGAGTTGAGCGAAGCGGAATTCGACTGGATGCGCACCCACCTGATCGAGGTCTTCAACGCATGATGTGGACCTTCTTTCCCGCCAGCGCTTTCCGAGACCACGCGCCGCGCTGGGATGCATTGCGCCGCCAGGGACCGGCGGCGCCGATGTTCGACGCCGGCTTCGTCGGCGCCTTGCTGGACGAGTTCGGCCGCGGCGATGAATTGCTGGCGCTGTGCGACGACGCCGGCGGGCCGCTGGCGGCCGCCATGCTGGCACCCCAGGGCCGCGCGCGCTGGGCTACCTTCCAGCCGGCCCAGGCGCCGGCCGGCCTGTGGCTGCAGCGGCCCGGCGCCGACACCGAAGCCCTGCTGGCGAGCCTGGTGCGCGGCCTGCCCGGCTGCGCGCTGCTGGTCGGTCTGACCCAG
>Ga0265780_10010970_pt1 | contig 10764 bp, 9 predicted proteins | sample P1T30metagenome_FD_192432 | JGI IMG/M metagenome (GOLD analysis project Ga0265780, IMG submission 192432) | Plant litter microbial communities from East Loma Ridge, Irvine, California - P1 T30 | ecosystem: Environmental > Terrestrial > Plant litter > Unclassified | place: USA: California... | reverse complement strand
GTCCAGCGCCGCCTGATGGAACTCGGCTTCGTGCCGGGCGAGCGCATCCGCGTGCTCAAGCGCGTGATGGGCGGCCCGCTGGCCGTCAAGGTCGGCGAATCCACCTTCGCCCTGCGCCGCTTCGAAGCGGCGCTCGTCTCGATCAAACCGGAATAAACGGATGGGTGTAATGGAACAGCAGGTGGCGTCGCGTACGCCCCTGGTCGCACTACTCGGCAACCCCAACTGCGGCAAGACCGCGCTCTTCAACCGCCTGACCGGCTCGCGCCAGAAGGTCGCGAACTACGCCGGCGTCACCATCGAGCGCAAGGAAGGCAGCTTCACTTCGCCCGGCGGCAAGCACTTCCGCGTGCTCGACCTGCCGGGCGCCTACAGCCTGAGCGCCCAGACTCCGGACGAAGCGATCACGCGCGACGTGGTGGCCGGCCTGCGCGCCGGCGAAGCGCCGCCGGATGCGATCCTGTGCGTGGTCAACGCCACCAATCTGCGCCTGAACCTGCGCATGGTGCTCGAGCTCAAACGCCTGGGCCTGCCCACGGTGCTAGTATTGAACATGGTCGACGTCGCCAAAAAGCGCGGCATCGCGATCGACACGGCCAAACTGTCGCAGGAACTGGGCATGCCGGTGGTCGAGACCATCGCGATCCAGGCCGGCGGCGAGCAAGCCCTGCTGGGCACGCTGGACGGCATGGTCTTCGGCGACAAGGTCAAGCCGCAGCCGCTCACCGCGATCGACGCGGTGCCGGTCGAGGAAACCCAGCGCGAAGTGCGCCGCATCCTCGACCTCGCCGTCTCGACCAGTGCCGACACCGGCAACCTGTCCGAAAAGATCGACAACGTGGTGCTGCACCCGGTGGCCGGCCCGGTCATCCTGGCTGCGCTGATGTTCCTGATTTTCCAGGCCGTGTTCAGCTGGGCCGGCACGCCGATGGACCTGATCGAGGCGGGCGTCGGCGCGCTGGGCGAAGGCGTCGGCAATCTGCTGGGCGAAGGCCTGCTGCACAGCCTGATCGTGGACGGCATCATCGCCGGCGTCGGCAGCGTGCTGGTGTTCCTGCCGCAGATTTTGATCCTGTTCTTCTTCATCCTGCTGCTGGAAGACGTCGGCTACCTGCCGCGCGCCGCCTTCCTGCTGGACCGCATCATGGGCAGCGTGGGCCTGTCGGGCCGCGCCTTCCTGCCGCTGCTGTCCTCCTTCGCCTGCGCGATCCCCGGCATCATGGCCGCGCGCACCATCCAGAATCCGCGCGACCGCCTGGTGACGATCATGATCGCGCCGCTGATGACCTGCTCGGCGCGCCTGCCGGTGTACGCCTTGCTCATCGCCGCCTTCATCCCGGACCGCGAAGTGGCCGGCGTGATGAACCTGCAGGGCATCGTGCTGTTCGTGCTCTACATGGCCGGCATCCTGAGCGCGATGGCGGTGGCCTGGTACATGAAGCGCCGCAGCGACTTCAAGCAGCACGCGCTGATGATGGAACTGCCGGCCTACCACTGGCCGCAGCCGAGCGCACTGGCCGTCGGCCTGTGGGAACGCGCCAAGGTGTTCCTGAAGCGCGTGGGCACCTTGATTCTGGCGATGATGATCCTGCTCTGGCTGCTGTCGAGCTTCCCGGGCGCCCCGGAAGGCGCGACCCAGCCGCCGGTCTACTACAGCGTGGCCGGCATGATCGGCCGCGGCCTGGAATTCATCCTGGCCCCGATCGGCTTCGGCTGGCAGATGGCGATCGCTCTCGTGCCGGGCATGGCCGCGCGCGAAGTCGCGGTCGGCGCGCTCGGCACCGTCTACGCCCTGTCGGGCGGCGACGAAGCCGCCAATGCGCTGGCGCCGATCCTGGCCCAGACCTGGTCGCTGGCCACCGGCCTGTCGGTGCTGACCTGGTACATCTACGCGCCGCACTGCCTCCCGACCCTGGCGACGGTGGCGCGCGAGACCGGCAGCCGCCGCTACGCCTGGATCATGGCCGGGTACATGTTCGGCCTGGCCTACGCGGCATCCTTCATCGTCTACCGCACCACGCTGTTCTTCACGGGCAGCTGAGGGCAGCAAAGGGGAACGCATCATGTGGCAAGAGCTCATCGTCGGGATCATCGTCGCGCTGGCAATTCTGTACGCCGTCGCGAAGTACCTGCCCGAACGCTGGCGCCATGCACTGGCAGGGCGCCTGGCGCGCGGCGGCCGCGCCAGCCGCTGGCTGGTGAAGTGGTTCGACGCCACCGCGAGCTGCGGCAGCGGCTGCGGCACGGGTTGCGGCAGCTGCGGCCCGGCCGAGACCACCCCGCCCCCGGGCAAGGGCAAGGTCATCAAGATCCACCCGCGCAGCTAGCGCTCCCTCGGCGCTTAGCGCGCCGGCACCTCCACCACATGCCAGGCCTTGCCGACCCCGTCGCCGGCCTTGTCTCCCGCCTTCTTGTCCTTGATAAAGGTGTACAGCGGCTTGCCGCGATGGGCCAACTGCACGACGCCGTCCTCGCGCGTGACGAGGGACCAGGGCTCCGGCAATGCGCCGGTTGGCGCCTTGACCGGCGGCCAGTTCCTGGCGCAGGTGTCGACACAGCTGCTCTTGCCGCTGCCGGCGGCGTCCTTGTCGTAGGTGTAGACGGTCATGCCGGCCGGGTCGACCAGCACGCCGTGCGCGGTTCTCAAAGGCGGCGCGTCGAAGGCGAAAGCAAGGCTTGACAGGAAAAGAAGAAAAACAAGACCGGCACGCAGCATGATGGACTCCTCTGACGGTAATGCAGAGATAGACCGCGAATCTACGCGGCCGTTCCCGCCAAATCCGCCACGGCCTTGATCAGGCGCTGGGCATCATACGGCGCATGCACCTTGATGTCGTTGTCGAAGTAGCAGTAGACGTCGCGCGTCTTTTTCCGGCGCGGCGCCACCGGCGATACCAGCCGCGCATCCTCCGGCTGCCGGCCACGGCGCCAGGCATCGATGCGCGCCGCCCAGGCCGCGATCGCCGCATCCCCATAGCCGCTCGCATACAGTTCCTCGTCCCCATGCAGGCGGATGTAGACGAAGTCGGCCGTGACGTCCTCGCACTGCGGCCAGCGGCCCGCGGTGTCGGCCACCACCAGCGCCACGTTATAGCGGCGCAACATGGCGATGAAGGCCGGGTCCCGGAAACTGTCATGGCGGATCTCGACCGCATGGCGCATCGGCCGCCGCGGCCCGGCATCCAGCGACACCTTGCCCTCCATGCGTGGCTGGTATTGCCGCGCCAGTTCCAACGCAGCATCGGTATCCTGCGGCAGCAGCGACAGGAAATGCTCGAAACGCTCCGGCTCGAACTTCACCATCGCCGGAAACTGCCACAGGATGGGACCGAGCTTTTCACGCAGTTCGAACATCCCCGAAGCCAGCACATTCGCCAGCGGCCCCTCGATGTCGCGCAGCTTGAGCATGTGGGTAATGAAACGGTTGCCCTTGACCGCGAACACGAAGCCGGGCGGGGTGGCCGCATGCCAGGCGGCATAGCTTGACGGCCGCTGCAGCGAGTAGAAGGAGCGGAACTCTGATACCGATTCTGGTGTCTGAATCTACGTAAGCTGGTACGGAGGGACACCGTGGAGACAATGCTCAAAACAGGAGCCGCTGCACACAGGCTCGGCGTCACGCCCAAGACACTGCAACGCTGGGATCGCTGTGGCACGTTCTCTCCTCTTGCGCGTAGTCCTACCGGCCTGCGCCTTTACAGCGAAGCGCAGATTTCGGAGCGGATCGGGTTGCGGTCGCGCCAGACACCATCCCGCATCGTCGCTTACTGCAGGGTATCGAACAATGCGCAAAAGCCTGACTTGCGTAACCAGCGCAGGATCCTTGAAGAGTTCTGCACAGCCCGTGGTCTGGCGAATGTCGAATATATGGATGAAATTGGCGGTGGACTTAATTTTAAACGCCGCGGCTTGCTTGAATTGACCGACGCGATCGTCCTGGGCGAGGTACGTATCCTGGTGCTGGCGCACCGGGATCGCTTGACGCGTTTTGGCTACGAATGGTTTGAACACCTGGCGCAGGAACATGGTTGTGAGCTGCTTGTGCTGAACCAGGATCGTCTGTCTCCGGAACAGGAGATAGTGCAGGACATGATGACCATCGTGCATTGCTTCTCCAGTCGCTTGTATGGCTTGCGAAACTACCGGCGTCAATTGAACGCTGCACTGAATAAGGATGCACAGCATGCATCTGTCTCATTTCATCAGACTTGAAGCCACTCCCGAGCAACGCGCGTACTTTGCGCAGGCAGCGGGAACGTCGCGCAAGGTCTGGAACTGGGGCCTGGCCGAATGGCATCGTCAATCAGCATTGGGACAGCGGCCGAATGCGATGGCGCTGAAGAAGCAGTTCAATGCCATCAAGTACACGCATCCCGACTGGCTTGATGCGCAAGGTAATCCGTGGCTGCGCGCAATCCATCGCGACGCGCATGCGCAGCCGTTTGCGCATCTGGCGCGAGCATGGCGTCGCTATTTTGAGCAACGTAAAGCTGGCAAACGCGCCTATCAGCCAGTGTTCAAGAGGAAAGGACGCTGCCAGGACAGCTTCTACGTCGCTAACGACAAGTTCCGGTTGCAAGGCAATCAGGTCGTACTGCCCAAAATTGGATTAGTCAGCCTCGCCGAGTCTCTGCGATTGACCGGCAAGATCATGGGGGCTTGTGTGTCGCGTAAAGCGGACCATTGGTACCTCTCAGTGCAGGTCGATGTGCCGGAACACGCGTCACACTTGCGGCGCAGTGGTAATGGCGTGGTTGGCGTCGATCTGGGTGTGAGCGCCGCGGCCGTGCTGTCCGACGGAGAGAAAATTGTGGCGCCACGACCGTTGCGAAAGATGTTGCGACGACTGCGTATCCGCTCCCGGCGGCAAACGCGCAAACTGAATGCCGCCAAGCACGCTGCGGGCATCATCGGTCCGATTCCGAAAGGAGTACGCCTGCCGGTATCGTGCAATCGTATCAAGGGCAAGCGTGCCGAGGCGCGCCTGCATGCGAGAATCGACCATCTCCGTACCGACTTCAATCACAAACTGACGACACGCCTGTGCCGCGAAAACCAAGCGGTGGCGATCGAAGATCTGAATGTGCGGGGGATGCTGGCTAATCGCCGGCTGGCGCGGGCGATCCTGGATGTCGGGTTCTACGAAATACGACGCCAGCTTCAGTACAAGGCGCAGCGTTACGGCACGATGCTAGTTATCGCTGACCGCTGGTATCCATCGAGCAAATTGTGCTCGGTATGCGGCGAACGCTATGGTGCGTTATCACTCGGCGAACGCGAATGGCGTTGCGCGTGCGGTGCCCATCATGACCGTGACGTGAACGCAGCAATCAATCTGAAACGGCTCGCCACCGACGCCCTCGCGGCGGTAACGGCGCTACCCGTGGCGAGTCTGACGGCGACGTCAGACACTGCCGTCGGCATATTGCTGGCGGGAGGCGGGAAAGTTACGCTTGTCAGATACGAGCACGGTCAGCAAGACGGCTCGGGGCAGGAAGAGGACGCTGAGCACATTTGTTCACGTTTTCGATAGCAGCCATTGATCTCGATGCTGGGCAATCGCGTCGCGGCGTATTCCAGCTCGCGGTGCTGGGCCAGCCCGGGCGGATAGAACTTGCCGCGCCAGGGCACGTAGCGCCAGCCGGAAATGCCGATGTAGACGGAACCAGTCATGCGGAAACGATACCTGCCTCGGCCGTTCGCAGGCGCATGGTAAGCTGGCAGCCCGTTCAATTCCTCATGAAAAAGGCGCCCATGATCGTCGTCCACCACCTGAACAACTCGCGCTCGCAGCGCATCCTGTGGCTGCTGGAAGAGCTGGGCCTGGACTACGAGATCAAGAAATACCAGCGCGACCCCAAGACCATGCTGGCGCCGCCCGAACTCAAGGCCGTGCACCCGCTCGGCAAATCGCCCGTCATCACGGATGGGGACCTGGTGGTGGCCGAATCCGGCGCCATCGTCGAGTACCTGGTGGGCCGCTACGGCAACGGCCGCCTGGTGCCGGCGGTCGGCACCCCGGAGCGCTTGCGCTTGACCTATTTCCTGCATTTCGCCGAGGGCTCGGCCATGTCGCCGCTGCTGATGAAGCTGGTGTTCGACAAGGTCGAGAACGGTCCCATGCCCTTCTTCGCGAAGCCGATCGCGCGCGCCATCGCGCGCAAGGTCAAGGATGGCTTCGTCATGCCGAACATCCGCGCCCAGCTCGACTTTCTGGAAGCCGAGCTCGGCAAATCCGCATGGTTCGCCGGCGAGGAATTCAGCGCCGCCGACATCCAGATGAGCTTTGCCCTGGAGGCGGCCGCCTCGCGCGGCGGGCTGGGCAGCCAGTACCCGCGCCTGAGCGCTTTCCTGCAAAAGATCCATGCGCGCCCGGCCTATCAGCGCGCGCTGGAACGCGGCGGCAAGTACGACTACGCTTCCTGACCGGAAGGTATTTAAGCGAAAGTGTTGTAATTACGTAGACTGTTGGTTTTCTGGACATATCCACGTGGAATAATGCTGTTCCGACCACGCTGGAGTTCCCATGCCAACCTCCCTGCGCCGCCTGCGATTCTCGCGGGCCTGGCTGATTCCCGCCGTGCTGGCGCTGGCCGCCGGCTGCAGCCGCGATGGCGCCGAGGCGCCGCCCGCCTTCAGCGCTTCCAGCGGCCAGGTGCAGCCGGTCCAGGCCGGCGCCGTCAGCCATTACGCGGCGGCGCGCTTCGCCGACCAGGTCAGCTTCGGCGCCACCCCCGAGCTCGTCGCCGAGATCCAGGCCAAGGGTTTCGAGCGCTGGATCGACGCCCAGTTCGCGCTGCCGGTGTCGACGGTCGACACCACGCCGATCGTCAACTACGACAGCCAGATCGCAGAGCCGGGCCAGCGCGCCTACCGCTACGCCAACGCGCAGCTGTACGCCTCCTTCCTGAACGCGCCGGACCAGCTGCGGCGGCGCGTGAGCTGGTCGCTGTCGCAGTTCATCGTGGTGGCGATGAACAAGGTCGAGCCCTATGGCGCGCTGGCGTATTCCAACTTCCTGCAGCAGCAGGCCTTCGGCAACTACGGTGAGCTGATCCGCGCGGTCTCGATGAATCCCTCGATGGGCGTCTACCTGGACAATCTCCAGAACCGTCCCACCAGCGACGAATGCCGCTGGTGCGCGCCGAATGAGAACTATGCGCGCGAACTGATGCAGCTGTTCACCCTGGGCGTGGTCAAGCTCGACCTCGACGGCAGCGTGCAGCGCGACGCCGCCGGCAAGCCGGTCGAGACCTACAGCCAGAAGGACGTCGAGGAACTGGCGCGCGCCCTGACCGGCTGGCGCGTCGACGGCGACTTCGACCGCACCGACTTCCGCCGCTACGACGGCGTGCTGGCGCCCGACCCCTGGCGCGCCGCCCACGACCGCGGCGCCAAGACCGTGCTGGGCCAGGCCTTCCCGGCCGGCCGCGAAGCGCGCCAGGAGCTCGACGCCATCGTCGCCCTCCTGATGGGACACCAGAACATTGCGCCCTTCGTCAGCCTGCGCCTGATCCAGCACCTGGTCACCAGCGACCCGAGCCCGGCCTACATCGCGCGTGTGGCGACCGTGTTCCGCAGCAGCGGCGGCGACATGAAGGCGCTCATCAAGGCGGTGCTGCTGGATGCCGAAGCGCGGCGCGGCGACCAGATCGGCGCCGACGGCGTCCGCTTCGGCAAGATGCGCGAGCCGCTGCTGTGGTACACCGGCCTGTTGCGCGGCCTCGGCTGCAAGCGCGAGCTTTACTGGAACGACGGCAACCCGATGGGGTCGGCCCAGCGCCCCTTTGATCCGTCCAGCGTGTTCAGCTTCTACATGCCGACCGACCGCGCGCCCGGCAGCAACCTGCTGGCGCCGGAACAGCGCCTGCTCAACGCCGAAGAGCTGTCCTGGCGCCTCGGCAACGGCATCCCCGAGGGTGTCCGCGCCGCCGGCGCGGCCTGCGACGCCGGCGCATTCGGCCGCGCCTACAGCGCCTCGCCGGCGGCGCTGGCCGACCTGGTGAACCAGCGCTTCTTCCGCGGCGCGATGCCGGCCACCCTGCGCCAGAACCTGATCGAACTGGCGCCCGGCACCTGGGGCGACACCCCCGACCAGAAAGCCATCAGCCTGCTGCAATTCGCTCTCGCAACCCCCTACTATGGAGTGATCCGCTGATGGACCGCCGCCACTTCCTGCGTTACGCCGGCGCCGCGCCGGTGGTGAGCCTGCTCGGCGCCTCGAGCCTGCTCGAATCCGGCCCCGCCCACGCCGCCGGCGACGACTACCGCGCCCTGGTCGTCGTGTTCCTGGGCGGCGGCAACGATGGCCTGAACAGCCTGGTGCCGCTGGACGGCGCCTACAACGATTACGCCAAGGCGCGCCCGGAACTCGCGATCGCGAAGAGCGTGCTGACCACGCTGTCCGGCAGCAGCGGCGGCCATACCTTCGGCCTGCATCCGGCGCTGGCGCCGCTCGCGCCGCTGTACGACAGCGGACGCCTGGCCTGGATCGCCAACGCCGGCCCGCTGGTGGCGCCGGCCAGCGCGCGCCAGGTGATCGAGCGCAGCGTCGCCGTGCCCTCGTTCCTGCTGTCGCACAGCGACCAGGTGATGTGGCAGCAGGGCTGGCTGGGCGACAGCGACACCAGCGGCTGGGCCGGCCGCGCCCTCGAGCTGCTGCCGACCTCCCTGCGCAACGCCGCCAACGCGGTCACCATGAACACCGACCGCACCCTGGTGCTGGGCCGGAATTCGCCGGTCTCCTTTTTGAGTCCCTGGGATTCGCGCTACTGGGGCCAGGCCGACCTGGCGCAGCCGCAGACCCCGGCCGCCCAGGCCCTGAACCGGATGGCGCGCTGGCAGTTCGCGAACCAGTACGAGGCCGAGTATGCGCGTACCTTCGGGCGCAGCGTCAGCGAATCGACCCTGTTCACGCAAGCCGCGCTGGATGCGCGCCCCCCGGCCGGCAACTTCGGCGACGACGAGCTGTCGCGCTCCCTGCGCAAGCTGGCCTCACTCCTGCCGGTGTTCCGCCAGCGCGGCTTCAAGCGCCAGGTGTTCCTGGTCCAGTGGGGCCAGTTCGACACCCACGCCGCCCAGCGCGGCACCGGCGCCACCAGCCAGGACGCGCAATTGGCGACATTGGCGCGCGCGATGCAGGCTTTTGATGCCGCCAACCAGGCGGCGGGCCTGGACCAGAACGTGGTCTCGCTGACCATGAGCGACTTCGGCCGCACCCTGCGCCAGGCTTCCGGCGGCGGCAGCGACCATGCCTGGGGCAACCACTGGTTCGCGCTGGGTGGCCCGGTGCGCGGCGCCCAGGTGGTGGGCACCTTGCCTACCTTGATGCTGGGCGGCCCGGACGACTCGGACCCGAACGGCGGCGGACGCTTCGTGCCGACCATCTCGACCGACCAGGTGGGCGCCACGCTGATGGGGTGGCTCGGCCTGCCCGCGACCGACTTCGAGAAGGTGTTCCCGAACCTGGCCAACTTCGGCCAGAAAACCATCAATCTGCTGCACGCGTAAGCGGCACGACGAGGCGTCATGGATATCAAGGGCACTGCGGGCAACGACACCATCGTCCAGGATGGCAACCGCGACGAGTGGAACGACTATCACGGCCTGGCCGGCGACGACGTGATCCGGATCTACCAGGGACAGGCGCTCGGCGGGCAGGGCAATGACCGCATCGAGGCGATTCCCTCCAGCGAATGGTGGCGCACCGTCACCGCCGCCTACTGGGACAGCCCGAACGCGGTCACGGTCGACCTGGCGGCCGGCTACGCCGACGACGGCTGGGGCACGCGCGACACCCTGGTCGGGGTGCGCAACGTCAGCGGCTCCTGGGGCGAGAACCGCCTGTACGGCGACGGCTACGACAACGTCATCTACGTCGGCGGCGGCCACACGGTCACCGATGGCCGCGGCGGCAGCGACCTGCTGTGGCTCCCGGTCTTCAACGATGCCATCGGCATCGGCGACTTCGATATCGCGGTGAGCATCGACGGCACGCGCGCCACCGTGACCTGGAAAGGCCGTCCCGAATTCAAGCTCGAGATGAGCAACTTCGAGCGCATCGGCGTTGGCTACAACGTCAGCTACGCACTGGCCGACTTTATCCAGCCCGAGCAGATGGCGCGCGAGGGCCTGGTCGGGCTTGATGTCAACCGCTGGAACGCCGGCCAGGCGCTCGGCACCGCGGTCGACCTTACCTTCGGCTTCGTGGCCGGCGCGGGCGCCTTCGACGAGGTCCAGAAAGCGGCGGTGCGCACCATCCTGCAAAGCGCCGCCTCCTTTGCCGGCCTCACCTTCCGCGAAGTGGCCGGCGCCGACGCCCGGCTGCAGTTCGGCGCCAGCGAGCAGGCCGCGACCAAGGGCCTGGCGGCGCTGCCGGGCCAGGCCAATGCCGGCCAGGTCTGGATGGACGTCAATTCGGTCAAGGACCTCACGCCCGGCTCGGAAGGCTATGCCGCCCTGCTGCACGAGATCGGCCATGCGCTCGGCCTGCGCCATCCGCGCAACGTCGATGCGGGCGACAACTGGGGCGCGCAGTGGCGGGTCGAGGACGATGTCACCAGCTACTCGGTGATGGCGCACGGCGCCGGCGCCGACGGCCTGTTCCCCGCCACCTGGGGCGCGCTCGACATCGCCGCGCTGCGCCACCTGTACGGCGCGCGCGGCGTCGAGGCCGGCGACACGGTCTACCGGCTCGATGCGGCGCGCTTTGCCGGCCAGACCAGCATCGTCGACGACGGCGGCATCGACACCATCGATGCGTCA
>Ga0265780_10010969_pt1 | contig 10765 bp, 5 predicted proteins | sample P1T30metagenome_FD_192432 | JGI IMG/M metagenome (GOLD analysis project Ga0265780, IMG submission 192432) | Plant litter microbial communities from East Loma Ridge, Irvine, California - P1 T30 | ecosystem: Environmental > Terrestrial > Plant litter > Unclassified | place: USA: California... | reverse complement strand
ACCGGGTAGCTGCGTATGCCAGTAGCGTCAGTTCGGCGTCAGTTGCGGCAGTAGCCAGGTAGCATTTGTGGCTTGCCACGTAATAGGCGCCAAGTGGTGGCTGGCAGGGCGTGAGGTGGGAACCGTCAGACGGCCCAATACCAGCAGCAATAGCAGCAATAGTCCACGCCAGATAAAAGTCAGGTCTTTCATTGTTAAGAGTAAGGAAATAGCAAAAGCGGTAGGCCGGCACGCAGGGCTTATTCCGCCCCGCAACGCGGCGCAAAGGCCTACATACAAGTGCGTTCCATCGTGAAGCCGCTCACCGCCACTGTGTGTCATTCCGAGAGTGACCGGCATGTAGCGCCGGGGCTTCCCCGCTGCTGGTAGCGCTATTAGGCAGGCGTGGGCATTTCACGCTACTCGATTTGCTCGAAAAGAAAACCGGAGCCGCGCCTAATTGCGCTGCCGCTTCAGGGCATGAGCCATCAGTTCGCTCTTGGAATTGATTTGCAGCTTGCGATAGACCGACCGGATGTGGTTGCGCACGGTGTCAATACTGATGTGGTGGCGTTCGGCAATGAGCTTGTAGCTCAGCCCATCCTCAATGCCCCGCACGACTTCCAACTCCCGTGCGGTGAGCGTCTCGGCGGGCAGTAAATTGGCCAGTGGGATGGTGGCGGGTGGGGCAACGGGCATTTTGGCAAATGCCTGCACCACATAGCGCGCCACCCCGGGCGACATCGGCGAGCCGCCAGCAGATACTTGCAGCAGGTGTTCCTTCAACTGCGCGAGGGGGGTGTTTTTCAGCAGGTACCCCACGGCCCCGGCGCGCAGGGCCTCGAATACCCGCTCGGCATCGGCATACACGCTGAGCATGAGGACCTGGGCGGCGGGCAGGCGGTCCAGGATAAGGGGCAGGCCCGCGATGCCCGTCAGGCCCGGCAAGCCAATGTCGGACAGGATGACTTGCGGCGGCTGAGAAACAGTGGGCAAATCCCGCAGAAACGCTTCAATGGAATCGGCGAGGAGCACACAACGGAACTCTGGCTGGGCACAGAGGTACTCGTTCAGGGTTTCCCGGATATGGGCCTGGTCTTCGATAATCGCCAGGGCGAGGGGGAATTGCATGGCGCAAAGGTCTGCGCTAAATCAACACCGCACCATGACATAAACATGTTGATTTTTGGGGCATACCTATCCGATGCGGACCAAGCCGGCGGGCGTCAGCGTCTGCTCGCCGTGCCAGCGGTAGGCCACCAGCTCACCGCCCTTGGCCACGCTGTAGTCGAGGCACACGGAGTGCGGCGTGAGCAGCTGGGGCTCGCCGCGCAGCCAATAATGGCCGAAAAACACGGGGGTCTCGTCCTGGTAGTAGCTGGCGTCGGGCAGGGCGGCCACGTCCACTGGCTGGTCGGCCAGCGCGGCGATGGATTCGAGGAAGTAGGTATGGTAAGTGGAAGCTGCCGGGTCGCGCCACCACGCAGTGCGCACTTTGGTGCGGCGATGGCCGTCTTTGTCGAAGAAATGATGGTCGCCGGGCAAGTCGGTTTCGTGGCCCTTGAGCGTGATTTCAATGGCGCTGATTTCTGCCGAGCCGGCGCGGCTGGCCCGCAGCAGAAAGTCATCGGTCAGACGGGCATCGGGCAGCTGCTGGCGCAGGTAGGCAATGTAGCGGGCGTCCCAGCAGGCGTGCACCACGCGCAGCCCCGGCAGCTCCAGAAACAGCGGCAGCCGCAGGAACCACGCCAAGTAGTCCTGCCACTCTACTTGTAATTCTGCGGAGGCGAAGGCATCCATGGTTTTTTGGTGCTGCGCCACGTGGTGCGGCCGGTGGGGCCGGAGGTACCCCCCGGCCGGGTCCGGCGTCCAGAAAGCGAGGGCGTTGTACTCGTGGTTGCCCATCACGGCCAGGGCCGTGCCGCCGTCCACCATGCCGCGCACTATTTGCAGCGTCTCGCGAATGGCCGGTCCCCGGTCGATAAAATCCCCCACGAAAATGACCTGCCGGCCCGCCGGGTGGCGGTATACCCCGCGGGCATCAGGGGTGTAGTTTAGTTGCTGAAGAAGCTGGCGCAGCTCCGCCGCGTGGCCATGGATGTCGCCGATGAGGTCGTACATAGAAAAATAGAGGGAAAGGAATGCACCGCGCATCATACCGAGCGTAGCGAAGCATCCCGCATGCAATAGTAAATCCACTCGACCGAATTACTGTTGCGCGCGATGCTTCGTTCGGCACGATGCTCCCGCAGGCGGGGCCTGTGGCTACCCCGGCAGGCAAGCTACCACGCCAAACCCAGCGGCGACCGGCTCCACGCGCAGGGTGCCGCCCACCGCCTCGGCGCGCTGGCGCATGTTGCTTAGGCCGTGGCCGCCGGGGCGGGCGGCGGGGGCCGGGCCAGGGGCGTCGTCGTGCACGGAAAGGCAGAGCTGCCCAGCCTCCTCGGTGAGGCGGATGGTGACCTGGCTGGCTCCGTGGGCGTGCTTCACCGCGTTGTGCAGCGCTTCCTTGTAAATAAGGTAGAGGTTTTGGCAGACGGCCACACTGGGACGCAGGGTGGCGACGGCTGGACTCACGGCAAAGTCAATGGCCAGGTCGGCCGCCGGCAGCACCTCGTGTGCATGGTCGCGCATGTGCACCAGCACTTCGGGCAACTCGGCCGAGCTGGCGTGCAGCCCCCACACCACGTCGGCCATCTGGCGGGCGGCGCGGCGGCTGGTGTCGCTCAGGCGTTCGAGGCGGACCAGGGTTTGGGCCGGGTCGGCGGGGGCTTCGCGCAGCAGGTCGCTTTGCAGGCTGATTTGGGTGAGCAGCGCCCCCACGTCGTCGTGCAAGTCGGCCGCCAGGCGCTGGCGCAGGGCCGCGTCGCGGGCCGCCTGCCGGCGGCGGTAGTTCCAGAACAAGCCAACCGCCAGCAGCAGCGCCAGCAGCGTAAGGCCTCCCAGGCCCGCCAGCTCCTGCCGGGCGCGCAGCTGGTCCAGCTCCAGGGTTTGGGCCTGCATGCGGGTGCGCGCCGTGAGCAGGGCCACCTGGTGCTCGGCGCGGTCGGTGTCGTAGCGGGCGCGCTCTTTTTGCACCAGCTCCTGGTCTTCGCGCTTGTGGCGGACATCGAGCATGACCCGAATCTGGCGCTCCAGGCGCAGGGCTTCGCGGTAGTCGCCCCGGTGCTCGGCCACGGCGGCCAGCGCGGAGAGGGGGCGGGTGTTTTGCAGCAGCTGGCCGCGCTGGCTGGCCAGGCTGGCGGTGGCCCAGCGCTGGGCCTCGGTCCACTGGTGCTGGGCCACGTAGAGCATGGCCAGCGCCCCCATCTCAATGCTGGCCGGGGTGCTCTGGCCCTGCTGCTGGCAGAGGCGCACGGCCCGCAGCTGGTAATAAATGGCCGAATCGGGCTGGTGCAGGTCGCTCATGGCGCCGGCCATGCTGCCGTAGCACGAAATCAAATTGCCTTCCTGCTGCTGGCGGCGCAGCCCTCGGATGCACTGGCGGTAGTAGCCCACGGCTTCGGCGGGGCGGTGGCGGGCCCAGGCAATGTTGCCCAGGGTTTGGTAAATACTGGCCTGGTCGTCCTCGTTGTGCTGCTGTTGCAGCATGGCCAGGGCCTGGTGGGCGTAACGGTCAGCTTCGGGCAGGCGATTCATCTGGTGCAGCACGGTGGCCAAGCTGCTCAGCGTCACGGCCTCTTCGGAAGCCAGCCCGAGGCGGTGCTGCTGACGAACGGCCCGGAGCAGCACGTAGGCTGCCGAATCGGGACGGCCTTGGAACAAGTACACCACCGTGGCCGTGCCCGATAGCTCGGCTTGCGCCGCTGGGTTGCCCAGGCGGCCATACTCGGCATAGGCGCGGCGCAGGTAGCCCAGGGCGGGCACGGGCTGATTGGTGTCGCCCAGCAGCCAGGCCAGGTAGGCATGGTTGTCGGCCTGCCAGGGGCGGGGTGCCTTGGCCAGCAGGCGCTCGGCGTGGTGCAGAAGCGGGGCCGCGGCTTTGGCCATGCCCAGCTGCAAGAGCACGAAGCCCCGCAAACTCAAAGCGCGGCCTTCGGCGCCTAAATTGGTCTGGGAGTGGGCCAGGGCTTCGGCGGCTCGGGTGTAGGCGCCGGTGCCCGTGGAGTCGGCGGTGACGGCGTAGGCAGCCGCTACGCGCAGGTAGGTCGCCAGCCGGGCCGCTGGCGTGCGAGCGGAGGCTACGGTCTTGCGCAGGCTATCCGGCGCAGGGGGCAGCCGGAGGGGAAGCACACTTTCGGCGTGGGCGCCGATGCCGATGCCCAGTAGCATCCCTAGCAGAAGCCCAAAACGCACTAGCTGATTCATGCTGAAAAGAGTAACGAACCGCCAAGAAGCTGGTAAGTTCGACAAAGCAAAGCACAAAAATAGCCTGAGCCAATGGCACGGGCTGGTCATTCGATAAACAGCTGATATTGTAGGGCGACTGGGCCTAATAACCCTGCGCTAGGCATAAATAGCCAGATGATGCCGTTGGTGTCGGTTTGACCGATACCCGGGCCCGCTCGCTGGTTATTTTCCCATTATTGAACCCATTGGAACTAGCTCAACATTGGACGGGCAAGCAGGATGAAAGCAAAGAGTATATATTGCGGTTCACCTGGATTTGTAACCGTATGCTTCCTTTCTACCGCCAAGGGCTTTTGTTAAAACCGGCTCTTGACGGGCTGTGGTTTGGGCGGGCGTTGGCTTTGATACTGATAATGATGCTGTTGGCTGCCAGCCCATACCAAGCACTCAGCCAAGCCAACTCTACCCGCCCTGGCAGTGGGCTAATGCCTGCTGCTATTGCCCCGCCGCTGCTGTTGCGCGATACCACCAAGGAATATGCGCTGGGACGCTACTGGGATGTGTTGGCGCTACCTCAGGATTCCTTACGCGGACTTTCCTTTGCCCGCCTTCGCACGCCGGCCTGGGCCGCGCGCTTCCGGCGCAGCCAGCAAGACGTGCCCAGCTACGCCAACTGGCAGGGCGAGGTGTGGCTGCGCGGCACGGTCATCAACCAGGCCGCCAGCGGCACCGCCTGGCTGCTGCGCGTGCAGGTGCCCGCCTCCGACTCCGTGACCGTGTACGTGGTGGATGGTGGGGGGCAGGTGCGGCAGTTCAGCACTGGCCCTGCGGTGGCCTACGCCAAGACCCACGCCGAGCCCGACCGCCGCTTCAACTTCCGCCTGCCGCTGCCGCAGGGCCAGCCCGTGACGCTGTACGTGCGCACTGCGGGCGGCCTGCTCAACCTCAGCATCTGCGAGCGGGCCGTGCTGCAGCACGCCAGCTACTGGGAAACCTTTTCCCTGGCCGCGTTCATGGGAGCACTGCTGATGCTGGCCCTTTACAACGCCTTCCTGTTCTTTTCTATCCGCGAAATCAGCTACTTATACTACGTGCTGTACGTGGTGACCTTCTGCGCGCTCATGGTGCACATGAAGGATTTGCTCACCATCTGGTTTTTTCCTCTGTTGCAGCCGCGGGCAAGCGGGCTGCTGTATTTGGTGCTGGTGGGGAGCAACGTGCTGTTTGGCTGCCTGATGGCCCGCTCTTTCCTGGAAACCCGGCGGCGGGCGCCCCGGCTCGACTGGCTGCTACGCACCATGGTGGTGCTCGCGCCGCTGCCGCTGGTGGCGGGCCTGCTGCTGCCCATGCGCGTGGCTAATATGGTCAGCCTGGTGTTGCCCCTGGCATCGAGCCTGTCGCTAATAGTTGTGGGAATGGCCGTGCTGCGGACTGGCTACCGGCCCGCCCGCTACTACATGGCAGGCTGGGGCGTGGTGATACTGTCAATTGTGGCCTTCATCCTGGCTCAGTTCAATATTTTGCCCGCCAACGGCTGGACCATGAACAGCTCTTCCATGGCCTGGGGGCTGGAAATGGTATTCCTCTCCCTTGGCCTGGCCTCGCGCGTGAACCTGGCCCGGCGGGCCCAGCAGCAGGCCCGGGAAACGGCAATGGTTCGTCTGCGCGAAAAAGAAGAGGTGCAGCGCGTGGCCAGCCAGCAGCTGCAAGCCCGCGCCGCTGAGCTGGAGCGCAGCAACCAGCAGCTACAAGCCAGCTTGGCGACCACCGACCAACTGCAAACCATGGACCGGTTGAAAACCAACTTCTTCACCAACATCAGCCACGAGTTTCGCACCCCGCTCACCCTCATCATGGGGCCCGCCGAGGAAATTGCCACGGCCAACCCCGACCCGGCTACCCGCCGTGCCGGCGGCCTTATTGCCCGCAACGCCGCCCGCCTGCTGGGCCTCATCAACCAGCTGCTCGACCTGAGCAAACTCGACGCCGGGGCCATGCACCTGGCACCTACCCGCGGCGATATCGCCGCGCTGGGCCGGCAGCTGGCGGGCACTTTTGCCTCCCTGGCCGAGTTGCGGGGCATTCACTTCCACACCCAAGGGCCTGGCCGCCTGCCTTGGGTGTTTGATGCAGGCAAGCTGGAAACCGTGCTTACCAACCTGCTCAGCAACGCCATGCGGTTTGTGCCGGCCGGGGGCGAGATTACCCTGAGTTGGAACGAGGTGCCGGCTACCGCCACAGCCCCGGCCCTAGTGGAGCTGGCCGTGCACGACACCGGCCCGGGCATTGCCCCCGCCGAGCTGCCGTGGCTGTTCGACCGCTTTTACCAAGGGACTTCCTCTGCTGCACCCGGCACTCCGCGGGGCACCGGTGTGGGCCTCACGCTGGTGAAGGAACTTACCGAGCTGCACGGCGGCTCCGTGACCGTGCGCAGCGGACGCGGCGAGGGCACCACTTTCACCGTGCACCTGCCTATTGGCTTGGTGGCGGGCCCCTCCGAACCCAATGCTGCTCCTGCTGCGGCCGTCGTACCCGACGACGAAGTGCTCTTTCAGCTTGCGGAAGCGACTGCCACACCCGAGCCCAACCCGGAAGCGGACCTGGTGCTTTTCATTGAAGACAACGACGACGTACGCGAGTTCATTCGCAGCAGCCTGGCGCCGGCTGGCTACCGCTTGCTGGAAGCTGCCAACGGCCTGCTCGGGGTAGAAGCGGCCCTGGAGCACGTGCCCGATTTAATCATCTCGGACGTGATGATGCCCGGTCTCGACGGACACGGCGTGGTGCGGCAGCTGAAGGTGCACCCGGCCACCAGCCACGTGCCCATCGTGCTGCTCACCGCCAAGTCGACCGCCGATGACCGGCTGGAAGGCCTGGAAATTGGGGCCGACGCCTACCTGAACAAGCCCTTCGCCGCCCGCGAGCTGCGCGCCCAGGTGCGCAACCTGTTGGCCCTGCGCAACCGCAATCGAGAACACGCGCGCGCCGAGCAGCAAGTAGCACGAGTGCCGGCCCACGCACTGCCGGAAGGCGTGGCTCCCGAAGCGGCCCCCGTCGCCGCACCCCTGCGCGGCCTCGACCAGCAGTTCTTGGAAAAGGTGGCGGCGGCCGTGGCCGAAAACCTGGGCGAAAGCGAATTCGACGTGGACCAGTTGAGTGACGCCGTGGCCCTGAGCCGCACACAACTGCAGCGCAAGCTCCGGGCCCTGACCGGGCAGTCGCCGGCCGAGTATGTGCGCTTGGCCCGACTGCAGCGCGCCCTGGAGCTGCTGCGCGCCCGAGCCGGCACGGTGGCCGAGGTAGGCTACGAGGTGGGCTTCAGCAGCCCGGCCCATTTCTCCACGGTATTCTCCCGGCAGTTTGGGTACCCGCCCAGTGAGGTGGGCAAGCAGTAGCAACCTGGCATTGCGGGATGGAAAAGGGGCTCGATAAGCCCCTTTTTTATGTACGTCTTGCGGCGTTGTATAATTGGTATATGGCGGGTGTTTTTTGCACGTTAGGGGTAAAAAACAAGGCAATGACCGAAAACAACAAGCATTTGCCTGGAATAAGAAAGCACTGACCGGAATCGGCAAGCATTTGCCCGGCATCAGAAAGAGGGTCGGCAGGAGCTCGGGGGACCTTTGTGAACATCAGCCGCTTGCCATTTCGCGGTGGCTGGTGGTGGGGCTTTATGGCCTTTCTTTCCACCCGGTTCTTTCGCCGATTTCACCTCCTTTCGCATGCTGCACCTCTGCTTTCCCAATCGGGCCACCGGCTTACTATCAGTCTTGCTATTCGTCCTTGGACACTCGGGCGTCGCGGCCCAAACTCTTACGAATAACGGTTCTACTATTACAGTACAGTCGGGCGCCTTGCTCTACGTAAGTGGCGGCGTGCTGAACCAAGCCGGCACCTTTGCCAACGACGGCACGGTGCAGCTCACCGGCAGCTTCACCAGCGCTGCCAGCCTGAGCAGCACGGGCCTGCTGCGCTTCAGTGGCTCGACTGACCAAACCCTGAACCTGCCCAGCGGCGCCACCCTCGCCAACGTGGAAGTGAGCAACACCGGCGCAGCCGGGGCCAATCGCCTGCTGTTGCCCAACAACCTTACCGCTACTGGCCAACTCACCCTCAACAATGGGTTGGTGCGCACGGCTGCCACGGCTACTCTCACACTGCCCAATGGCGCTGCCCTCACCGGCGAGGCCCCCGGCCGCTATGTGCAGGGCAACCTGAAAGTGATTCGCAACGCGGTGACCGGGCTGGTTGATTTCGGCCACGGCGTTACGCTCGACGGCAACGGCCAAAACCTGGGCCCCGTGAGCATCACCCGCACAGCAGGGCTAAACACGGCCGACCTGAGCTACGGCCAGAGCGTGGGTGCCCCGGCCCGGCAGGGCATCGACCGCATCTGGACCGTGCAGCCCACCAACCAGCCCGCCGCCCCGGTGTCTCTCACCCTAAGCTGGCTGGCGGACGATGACCACGGCTTGACCAGTTTTTCGCAAGCTCAGCTTTGGCAGCAGCCTGCCGCAGGCAGCCCCTGGGGCCCGGTAGGCACGGCTGGCAATGGCAGCAGCCGCTCCCTTATGCGCAGTGCGCAGGTCCTTAACCGTTTCACCCTCAGCAACACGGCCAACCCGCTGCCGGTGGAGTTGATGAGCTTCACCGCTGAGCTCCAGGGCAACGATGGCCTGCTGCGCTGGGCCACAGCCTCGGAGAAGAACAACGACCGGTTTGTAGTGGAAAGCTCAGTTGACGGCCTTGCTTTCGCCCGCCTTGGGCAAGTGGCCGGACAGGGGACCACCAGCCAGGTTCACACCTACGACTACACCGATGCCAACCTAGCCCGCTATGCCGCACCGATGGTGTACTACCGCCTCCGGCAAGTAGATGGCGACGGCACCGAAACATTTTCGCCGGTGCGTGCGGTGGCCGTTTCTGCGCTGGCGGGCTTTGCGGTGGAGGCATTTCCTAACCCGCTGCACCGCGCCGACCAACTGAGCATTGCCGTGCGCACCGCAGCAGCCGGCCCGGCCACCTTGCACGTGACCGATGCGCTAGGCCGCGTGGTGCTGCATCAAACGCTGACCTTAAACGAGGGCGTCAACACGCTCGCGCTGGCCGGTGCGCTGCAATGGCCGCAGGGCTTGTACCTGCTGCGACTAGCGCAGGGCAGCCAGCAGCAAACCACGCGCCTGGTGCGCGAATAGCGGCCGCCATGGCCGCAATTCAGGGCTCATACACAACGCCCGCAGCCAGCCCTTGCCCAGCTATTTACCAACTGAAAAACAACTGCTTCAGCCAGTAGCCTCAATTTCTGTCTCGACAGGTGGCCATTCCGGTACCTGCTCTCCCCTCAACCTCTTTCCAAAGTTCATCCTTTATGGAACACCACCGCATTCTCGAACTCATTCACCAAACTGCGCCCGCCCTGGTGGCCGATGGCGACCAGCTTACCCGCCACTTTTACCAGCACCTGCTGGGGCACTACCCCGACCTGAAGCACACCTTCAACCAGGCCAACCAGGCCAGCGGTGCCCAGGCCCATAGTCTCTTCGAAGCCATCGTGCTGTTCGTGACCAAGTACGACCAGTTTGAGACGCTCGGCGCCGATGCGGCCCGCATTGCGGCCAAACATGTGAGCGTAGACGTGCGCCCCGAAGACTACGCCCTGGTGGGCGCCAGCCTACTGGCCACCATCCAGGTGCGGCTGGGCGAGGCGGCCAACCCCGAGGTAATGAAAGCCTGGGAGTTAGCCTACGGACGCATCGCCGGGGTGCTCACCGGCATAGAAGCCGCCACGTATGAGCAGCAGCGCAGCCAGCCCGGCGGCTGGCCCGGCTTTCGTCCTTTCGTGGTGGCACGGGTGGAAGAGGAAAGCGCGTACATCAATTCGTACTACCTCGTGCCCCAGGACGGCGGTCCGCTGCCGCGCTACCAAGCCGGTCAGTTCATCACGCTGGCCGTGGATGTGCCCGGCCGGCCTCACCGCCAGCTGCGGCAGTACAGCCTATCGGATGCGCCGGGCAAGCCCTACTTCCGCATTTCAGTGAAGCGGGGCACAGTGCATGGCCCCCTGCCGGCTGCCGTGGTGTCGAACTACCTGCACGACTGCGTGCGGCCCGGCATGGTGCTGCACGTGCACGCGCCGACCGGCGGATTTTGCCTGACGCCTCACGCCACCACCCCGGTGGTGATGCTGGCCGGCGGCATGGGCATCACCCCGTTTATGGCCATGGTGGAACAGTTGGCGCAGGAGCCCGCGCCCCGGCCGGTGCTGCTTATCCACGCCGTGCGTAGTGCAGCCGAGCACCCTTTTCGGGAGCGGATGCGGGAGCTGGCTCAAGGCGCGGGACTGAGCTTATTCACGCTGTACCAGTTTGTGCCAGCCGAGGCGGCCGAGGGAGTGCCTTCTGAGCCGGGCATGCTCACGGGCATGCTCACGGCCGACCACCTGAAAATGCTGCTCACGCCGGCCTGGAATGGCGCTGAATTCTACTGCTGTGGCCCC
>Ga0265780_10010968_pt1 | contig 10766 bp, 10 predicted proteins | sample P1T30metagenome_FD_192432 | JGI IMG/M metagenome (GOLD analysis project Ga0265780, IMG submission 192432) | Plant litter microbial communities from East Loma Ridge, Irvine, California - P1 T30 | ecosystem: Environmental > Terrestrial > Plant litter > Unclassified | place: USA: California... | reverse complement strand
ATCATCGGAAAGCTGATCCCCGCCGGAACCGGCCTGTCGCGCTACCGCGACGTCTCGGTCGAGGCGACGGAGGAGGCGAAGGCCGAGCGGTACCCCAACCGCGTGTTCACGGACGACGCGTCGTTCAGCGAGGCTGACCTCAGCTTCGTCGACTTCGATTCGTTCTCGTCGGACGACTTCACCCCCGGCACCTACAACTGATCGGCTGCCGCCACGGAGGCGAAGCGGGTCTGACGACCAGCTGAGCCACCGGCACCACGACGGGCCCCGGCCCTCGCACCACGCGAGGGACGGGGCCCGTCGTCGTCGGTCCGACCCGAGGAGGCGCGGGCCGGGTCGTGCGGGCAGGGTCGCGCGGGCCGGGTCGCACGGGTCAGGTCGCCCGTCCGGCTCGCGACCGCCCCGGGCGCCGGGCAGGATGGGGGGATGAGCACCGACCAGACCGAGCCTCGTCCCGAGCCCACCGTCGCCCGCGGCGAGGCGGCGGAGGGCGTGCGGCTCGACGCGGTCGACCGTCCCGTCAGCGCGCGCGTCCCGCGTCCGGACGCCCGCCTCCCTCGCGACCGGGACGGCCTGCGCTGGCGCCCGGCGACGCTCGTCGACCTGGGCGCCCTGCACGCCCTCGACGGCCGCGTCGCCGCGGTCGACCACCCGCTGCACGTGACGTCGTTGGCGTCGATGCGGCAGCTGCTCGAGACGCCGGGCATCGACCTCGAGCGCGACTCCCTCGTCGCCGAGGAGCCCGACGGGCAGCTCGTCGCCTGGGGCGTGAGCGCCCTCTGGCCGGTGCGCGAGTCGGTGGTGCGCGTGTCGGTCGACGGCGGCGTCGACCCGTCCCGACGGGGCCTCGGCCTCGGACGCGACCTCGTCGAGTGGCAGCGGCTGCGCGGCGAGCAGCACCTGGCGGCCGCGGACGACGTGCTGCCGGCCGTGCTCGCGGCGGGCGTCGACGAGGGGGCCGAGGCCCACGCGCACCTTCTGCAGCGCCAGGGCTTCGGCCCGGCCCGCTGGTGGAGCACGCTCAGCCGCGACCTGGCCGAGCCCGTCGAGCCCGTCGCGCTCGACCCCGCCGTGCGGCTCGAGTCGTACACGCCCGAGCGCGAGGAGGCGACGCGCCTGGCCCGCAACGAGGCCTTCGTCGACCACTGGGGCAGCCAGGCCAGCACGCCCGAGGTGTGGAGCATGCTCGTCGGCGCCGCCACGTTCCGACCCGACCTGTCGTTCGTCGCGGTCGCCGAGGGCGACGACGGCGAGGAGGCGGTGGTCGCCTTCGTGCTGACGACGGTCGAGCCCGAGCAGTGGGCCGCGCACGGCGGACGCAGCACCCACGTCGACTACGTGGGCGTGCGCCGGGCCTGGCGCGGCCGCCACCTCGCCCAGTCACTGGTGGCGACCGCGCTGTCGCGGCACGCCGAGGCCGGGTTCGACCTCTGCGTGCTCGACGTCGACTCGACGAGCCCGACCGGCGCGGTGGGGCTGTACGAGCGCGCCGGCTTCGCCCTCGTCGGACGGCGCGCGGCCTACCTGCGCGAGTACTGACCCCGGGCGGGACCAGCCGAGGGCGGGACCAGCCGAGGTCCGGGCCGGTCCGGCCCGGGGCGAGCGCGCCTCGGGGCTAGCCCCGGACCGTCAGGACCTCGGCGCCGTCGTCGGTGATCGCGACGGTGTGCTCGCTGTGCGCGGTGAGGCACCCGGTCGCGCTGCGCAGGGTCCAGCCGTCGTCGTCGGTGACGAGCTCGTCGGTGTCGGCCATGACCCACGGCTCGAGGGCGAGCAGCAGGCCGGGGCGCAGGCGGTAGCCGCGGCCGGGTCGTCCGATGTTCGCCACGTGCGGGTCCTGGTGCATGGTCGTGCCGATGCCGTGGCCGCCGAACTGCGTGTTGACGGGGTAGCCGGCGTCCGTGAGCACCGAGCCGATCGCGTACGAGACGTCGCCGATGCGGGCCCCGGGCACGGCGGCCTCGATCGCCGCGGCCAGGGCGCGCTCGGTGACCTCGATCAGCTCGGTGCTGCCCGCGGGGCGGCTCGTGCCGACGACGAAGCTCAGGGCCGAGTCGGCGGCGAGGCCGTTCAGCACGACGGCCAGGTCGAGGGTGAGCAGGTCGCCGTCGCGCAGGGCGTAGTCGTGGGGCAGCCCGTGCAGGACCGCGTCGTTGACGGCCGTGCAGATCCAGTGCCCGAAGGGCCCGCGGCCGAACGAGGGCGCGTAGTCGACGTAGCAGGACTCGGCCCCGGCCTCGAGGATCATCTCGCGGGTCCACTCGTCGATCTCGAGCAGGTTCGTGCCGACGACGACGCGCTGGCGCACCGTCTGCAGGATGTGCCCGACGAGCGCTCCGGCGTCACGGGCCCGGCCCAGCTCGGCGGGGGTGAAGATCTCGATCACGGGGGCGTCTCCTCGGTTCGGCCGTCGTGCGGCGGGACAACTGTCCCGGCAATGCTATGCGGGCCGTCCCCGGGGGCGCGCCCCCGCCTCCTCGTCCGGGCCTAGGGTCGGGGGGTGCAGTTCGAGCAGGCCCTGACCGACACCGTCCTCCTGCGGGAGGCGCGGGTCGGCGACGCCGCCGCCCTCGCCGACGCCCACCGGCGCAACCGCGAGCACCTCGCCCCGTGGGACCCGGAGCGGCCGCCGTCGTTCTTCGAGCCCGCCGGCCAGCTCGCGATGCTCACGGCGCGGATCGCGTCGGCCGAGGCCGGCGAGCAGCAGCCGTTCCACCTGATGGAGGGCGACCGCGTCGTCGGCACCATCGCGCTCAACCAGATCGTCCGCGGCCCCCTGCAGCGGGCCTCGGTCGGCTACTGGGTCGACCGGGAGCGCACGGGCCGCGGGCTCGCCCAGGCGGCGCTATCGGCCGTCGTCGACCTCGCGGCCACCCGGCTCCGGCTGCACCGCCTCGAGGCGAGCGCCCTGCCGCACAACGCGGGGTCGCGGGCGGTGCTGGCCGCCTCGGGCTTCGAGCAGTTCGGCACGGCGCCGGGCTACCTCCGCATCGCGGGGGAGTGGCGCGAGCACGTGCTGTACCAGCGCCTCCTCGACTAGGCGGTCGGCGCCTCCTCGACCGGGCCGCCGCGCACGACCAGGCCGCCGCGCGAGACCGGGCCGCCGCGCGAGACCGGGCCGCCGCGCGAGACCGGGCCGCCGCGCACGCCGACGGGGCGCCGACCGTGTGGTCGACGCCCCGTCGGGTGTCGCGTCGCGGCGCAGGGTGCCGCGACGCCGGTGAGGGAGCAGCTCAGAAGGCGAGCAGGCCCTCGACCTCCTTGGACTTCATGCGGGCGAGGGCGAGGTTCGCCTTGGCGCGGTCGAGCACGAAGTAGATGAAGACCTCGCGGTTGCTGGCGAGGGGGCGGATGATGTGGATCTGGCTCGACAGGGTGATGAGGATGTCCTCGATCGAGTCGGCCAGGCCCAGCGACTTCGCCGTCTTGAGCTTGGCGCGGACGACCTCGGTGTTGCCGGCCGCGGCCAGCTCGAGGTCGATGCCGGTGCCGGCGCCGCCGAGCAGCATGCCGGAGGCGCTGTCCACGACGGCGGCTGCCATCGCGCCGTCGACGGAGAGGAGGGTCTCGAGGGAGTCGTTGATGTTCGCCATGGGGTGCGTTCTTCCTGTTCGGGTCTCTGCAGCTCGGTACCGAGCGCGTCGGGACTGACCCGGGCGGGTCAGGGATGGTGCGGTCGAGGGCGCCGACGGGTGGTCGGTGCCGCTCGTCGTCCTGCCGCGGAGGTGCGGCCGGAGCGGTCGGAGGGGCCGGGCGGCGTGCCTGGCCAGGATCAGTACGCCGGGACGGCCTGCTGGTCGGCAGGCGCGTCCGGCTGGGCTGCGGGGCGGTCGGCGAGGGAGGCGGCCAGCTGCTGGGCGCAGCGGCGCGCGACCGAGAGGGCCTTGCCGAGCGTCTCGTCGTCGTCGAACAGCGCGCCGAGCACGACGGGGTGCCCGGGGACGCGCAGCTGGATGACGTGGCCCTTCTGGGAGGCGATGATGACGTACTCGCTCGAGCCGATCCGCACCTCCCGCGCGACGGCCTCGCTGAGGGCCTGGATGGAGCTGGCCATGCTGGCGAAGCGGTTCGCGTCGACCTTGCCGTCGGGCACGTGGACGACCTCGAAGCCGTCGTCGGTGAGGAACGACGCGTAGACGAGCGAGCGGCTCACGTCGCCCATGGCGAGCAGGGCCTCGCGGCCCAGGTCGACGACGACGGGGTCGAGGTGGGGCGCGACGCTCATCGGGCTGCCGCCGAGGTCGGCTGCGAGGCGGTGGACGTCAGGAACATCTCCCGCATCTCGATGTTGGCGACGAGCGTCATGAGGACGGTGCGCATCTGGTCTTCCTCTCGGGGGTCGACGGTGAACACCGGCACGACCAGGTCGGGACGACGCTCGGTCAGCGCCGCCGAGTAGTCGGCCACCGTCGGGGTGGCCGAGACGTCGGAGCGCGTGGCCGCGACGACGACCCCGCCGCGGTCGTACAGGTCGCGGAACTCGTCGAGGAACGCGAGCATCTCGCCCACGGGGTCGGCCGCGTCGTTGTTGACGAGCAGCACCATGCCCTTGGCGCGCTCCTTGAGGATGCTCCACATGAAGTCGAAGCGCTGCTGGCCGGGGATGCCGTAGAGGCGCACCTTGTCGGTGTCGCCGAGGGTGATCTCGCCGTAGTCGAGGGCGACCGTCGTGGTGTCCTTGTCGGCGGTCTCGCGGTCGGTGTTCGCGGCCTCGGTGCGGACGACCTCGGTCTCGCTGAGCGTCTCGATGGCGGTCGTCTTGCCGGCGCCCATGGGGCCGCCGAAGAGGATGACGTGCTCGGCCATCAGAGACCGAGCCTGTCGCGCAGGCGGCTGAAGAGGCCGCCGCGGCGCTGCTGCGGGGCGGGCGGGACGTAGACGGGGTCGGCCGAGACGGCGACCTCGCTGGGCTCCGGCGACTCGGCGCGGAGCAGGCGCATCAGGCTGAACGCGTTGATCAGGCGACGGGCCTCGGCCGGGTCGGACTCGCTGGCGTTGGCCAGCTCGCCGACGGGCAGGAACGTGTAGCCGAGCATGGCGGTCATGCGCATCTGCTCCGGGGTGTGCGCGAGCATCGTGAAGTTCGGCCAGCGCACGAGCTTGTAGCGGTCGTCGCGCTGCAGCCACCAGGCGAGCTCGCCCAGGAACGAGTGGTTGCCGATCAGCCAGACGAGCGCGTCGAGGTCGGTGCCGGGGGCGCGCGACGCCTCGACGGCGGGGTCCTTGGGCTCGACCACCACGTCGATGTCGACCGGCTCGGACGGGAACGCGGTCAGCGGGGTGTCCCACCAGTAGGCGTTCGTCTCGAGGTCGATCACCAGGGGCAGGTGGTCGGCCTGGCGCACGACCACGATCGACGAGGTCGGCTGCTGCTGCAGGCGGTGGAGGGCGATGGCGACGCCGGTCCAGCCGAACGACGGCACGGTGATGCCCGTCGTCTCGGGACTGCGGGAGTCACCGGTGAAGGGGGCCTGCGAGGCCGCGGGCGCGGTCCTGGCAGGGTCGAACGTCATCTCGTGACCGTGCATCGTGTAGGTCTCCTCAGGGGTCGGCGGTCGTCGTCCGTGAACTGAGCCACACCTGTCGTGCCCAGGACCGCCGACGTCCACTAGACCAGTCGCGCCGAGCGGCGTGCCATCCCCCGTTCTGGGCGACGACGGCCCCCTTTCTGGGCGTGCCCGGCGCCTCCTCGGCCCTGCCGTCCCGACGCTGTGACGCAGACGGGGGGCACCCTCACTGGGACGTGTCGGGGGCACGGCACGGCCGTAGCGTGGCGACTGCTCGGGACGACTCCCGAGGACCTGTGCCGCCCGGACCCCGACATGCCGGGTGCGCGTACCGAGGAGATGCACCCGTGGCTTCGATGACCGAGATCCTGATCCTGCACGGCCTGCTGCCCATGGAGCACCTCGACCGCGTGGGCCGCCGCGGCGCCGACGAGGAGGCGTCCATCCGGGAGCTGCTCGAGTCCGGCACCGTGACCACCGCGCAGGTGGCCCGCGCCCGGGCCCAGGCCAACGGGGTCGACTTCGTCGAGCTCGTCGACTACCCCGTCGACCGCGCCGCCGTCACGATGGTGCCCGCCGCGGTCTGCCGCCGGCACAGCGTGCTGCCGATCGCGGTGCGCGACGGCCTCCTCCTGCTCGCCATGGCCGACCCGGGCGACGTCTTCGCGATCGACGACGTGCGCGCCGCCCTGAAGATCGGCGTCGAGCCGGTGCTCGCCGACCGCGCCGACCTGCAGGCCGCCCTCGACCGCTACCTCCGCGCCGACGACGAGCTCAACGACCTGACCTCGACCCTCGAGGAGGAGACGAACGCCGTCGAGGCCGCCCAGGCCGACATCGCCTCCGCCGGCCCCGACGACGACGTGCCGATCGTGCGCTTCGTCAACCTGCTCGTCAGCCAGGCGATCACCGACCACGCCTCCGACATCCACATCGAGCCGGCCGAGCACGACGTGCGCATCCGGTACCGCATCGACGGCGTGCTGCACGAGATGCAGCCCGCCCCGAAGGCGATCCAGAACGGCGTCATCTCGCGCCTCAAGATCATGAGCGAGATCGACATCGCCGAGCGCCGCCGCCCCCAGGACGGCCGCATGTCGGTGCGCCACGGCGGCCGCCAGATCGACCTGCGCGTCGCGACGCTGCCGACCGTGTGGGGCGAGAAGGTCGTCATGCGGATCCTCGACAACTCGAACACGTCGATGAGCCTGCGCGACCTCAACCTGCTCGAGCGCAACTTCGACGTGTACGCCGCCTCGTACTCGAAGCCCTACGGCATGATCCTCGTCACGGGCCCCACCGGCTCGGGCAAGTCGACCACCCTGTACACGACCCTGAACGCCGTGGCGCGGCCCGAGATCAACGTCATCACGGTCGAGGACCCGGTCGAGTACCGGATGGACGGCATCAACCAGGTGCAGGTCAACCCCAAGGCGGGCCTGACCTTCGCCGGCGCGCTGCGCAGCATCCTGCGGTCCGACCCCGACGTCGTCCTGCTCGGCGAGATCCGCGACCACGAGACCGCCCAGATCGCCATCGAGGCGTCGCTGACCGGCCACCTCGTGCTGAGCACGTTGCACACGAACGACGCCCCGAGCGCCATCACCCGCCTCACCGAGATGGGCATCGAGCCGTTCCTCGTCGGCAGCGCCATCGACTGCGTCGTCGCCCAGCGCCTCGCCCGGCGCCTCTGCGACCGCTGCAAGACGCCGACGTCGTACACGCCCCGCCAGCTCGAGCACCTGCGGTTCCCCGTGCGGCTCGACGAGCCTGCGCCGCTGGTCTACCAGCCCGTCGGCTGCGCCCAGTGCTCGAACACCGGCTACCGCGGCCGCATCGCCCTGCACGAGGTGATGAGCGTCTCCGAGGAGATCGAGCGCCTCGCCGTGGCCCGTGCGTCGAGCGCCGAGATCGCGCGCGTCGCCGCCGAGCAGGGCATGGTCAGCCTCCGTCACGACGGCTGGGCCAAGGCGAAGCTCGGCCTCACGAGCGTCGAAGAGATCCTGCGGGTCGTCGCGTGAGCGCCTCGCCCCGTCCCGTCCCGTCCGTCCGCCGCACCGCACCCGAGGGGGAGCCCGCATGAGCGACAACGTCTTCGAGATCCCCGACCAGGTCGACCCCGCCGACGGCTGGACCCCCGGCACGCCCGGCAACGACCTGAGCACCCAGACGCCCGCCACCGCGTGGGAGCTGCCGCCGGCCGTCTCGCCCATGTCGCCCCACCGCGGCGACGACGAGCACGGCCCCGTCTACTCGATGGACGACGACGAGGCAGGGGAGGCGGTGCTCGGCTGGAGCCCCACGCCCGCTCCCACGAGCCGTCGCGCCGCCCGTCTCGCCAGCGCCCTCGAGGGCGGCGGCATGCCCGCCCGCACCCCGTGGAGCGACCCCCGCTTCGACGAGGCCGAGACGCCCGCGGCCCAGGTCGCCCCGGCGAGCCCCGCGGTGGGCGGGCCGGGCGCGGCAGTGCCCGGCGCGGCGGTGCCCGGTGCCTACATGCCGCCGTGGCTCGCCGCCGAGGCCGCCCTCGAGGACGCGGCCGACGCCTCCTCGGCTGCCTCCGCGCCCGACGTGTCGTCGGCCGCGCCGACCTCGCCGCAGCTGGGCGACGGCGGCCTGCCGCGCGTGCCGTCGTTCGCGCCGACCAGCCCCCAGCACGTCGCCGAGGAGGCGCCCCTCGCCGCCCCGGTCGAGTCCCGACCCGGCATCGAGCTGCACGAGCACGCCCGCACCCAGGCGCACCCGGCCCTCATCTCGGCGCTCTGCGAGGTCGTGCTGCAGGGCGCGTCCGACCTGCACGTCACGGTCGACGCCGCCCCGACGGTCCGCGTCGACGGCGCGCTGCAGCCGGCCCTGCCCGGCGGCGAGGCCTGGGACGCCCCGACCGTCGCGGCCGCGCTGACCAGCCTGCTCACCCCCGCCATGCGGGCCCAGTTCGACGAGGCGCTCGAGCTCGACTTCGCGTACTCGCTGTCGGACGAGTCGCGCTTCCGCGTGAACTTCTACCAGCAGCGCGGCGCGATGGGCGCGGCGTTCCGTCTGATCCCGACCGAGATCAAGCAGCTGCACGACCTCGGCGTGCCCGAGGTGGTCAGCCGCTTCGCGAAGCTGCCCCGCGGCCTCGTGCTCGTCACCGGCCCCACCGGCTCGGGCAAGTCGACGACGCTGGCCGCCCTGATCGACCTCGTGAACCGCACGCGCGCCGACCACATCGTGACGGTCGAGGACCCGATCGAGTTCATGCACCAGCACAAGAAGGCGATCGTCAACCAGCGCGAGGTCGGCCACGACACGCACAGCTTCGCGAACGCCCTCAAGCACGTGCTGCGCCAGGACCCCGACGTCATCCTGATCGGCGAGCTCCGCGACCTCGAGACCATCTCCGTCGCGCTGACCGCCGCCGAGACCGGCCACCTCGTCTTCGCCACCCTGCACACGCAGAGCGCCGCGCAGACGATCGACCGCGTCATCGACGTGTTCCCGCCGCACCAGCAGGACCAGGTGCGCACCCAGCTCGCGTCGACGCTGCAGGGCGTCGTCTGCCAGACGCTGCTGCCGAAGGCGGGCGGCAAGGGCCGTGTCGTCGCGACCGAGATCATGATGATGACCCCGGCCATCGGCAACCTCGTCCGCGAGGGCAAGACGTACCAGATCTCGTCGTCGATGCAGGCGGGGCGCGACCTCGGCATGCACACGATGGACCAGAAGCTGGCCGACCTCGTCAACACCGGCACCGTCACGCACAAGGCGGCGATGGAGAAGGTGCACGACACCGAGGGCTTCGACCGCCTCGTCACCCGCGTGATCAACAAGTCCGAGACGACCGGCCTCGACGCCGGCATCGACTTCGGCGACGCCTTCTCGATCGGGAGCAACTGATGGCCACCAGCACCGCCTACGCCTACAAGGGCCGCGACTCGGCCGGCAAGGTCGTCAAGGGCAAGGTCGACGCGTCGAGCGAGGGCGCCGTCGTCACGCGGCTGCGCACGATGGGCGTCCAGCCCATCTCGATCGCGGCGGCGAGCGACGGCACGGGCCTGCAGCGCGAGATCTCGCTCGGCGGCCTCGGCGGCGGCGGCGTCAAGATGAAGGACATCGCGGTCATGTCGCGCCAGATGGCGACGATGATCGCGTCCGGCCTGTCGCTGCTGCGCACCCTGACGATCCTCGCCGACCAGATCGAGAACAAGACCCTGCAGAAGGTCATGCAGGAGGTGCGCGACGACGTCGAGACCGGCGTCTCGTTCTCCGACGCGGTCGGCAAGCACGACAAGCACTTCCCGCCCCTCATGGTCAACATGATCCGGGCCGGCGAGGTCGGCGGGTTCCTCGACAAGGCGCTCGAGTCGACGGCGGACAACTTCGAGAAGGAGGTGGCGCTGCGGTCGACGATCAAGTCGGCCATGACCTACCCGGTCGTCGTGCTCGTCATGTCGCTCGTCGCCGTCGTCGTCATGCTGACGTTCATCGTCCCGATCTTCCAGGACATGTTCACGAACCTCGGCGGCAAGCTCCCGCTGCCGACCATGATGCTCGTCTACGCCTCGCAGGCGATGCCGATCGTGCTGCCGATCCTCATCGTCGTCGGCGTGGGCGGGTCGATCTGGTGGAAGACGAACAAGAACTCGGCCAAGGTGCGGTCGAAGCTCGACCCGATCAAGCTCAGGCTGCCGGTCTTCGGCGACCTGCTGCGCAAGATCGCCATCGCGAGGTTCGCCCGCAACTTCTCGAACATGATCGGCGCCGGCGTGCCCATCCTCACCGCGCTGCGCATCGTCGGCGAGGTCTCGGGCAACTACGTGCTCGAGGAGGCCCTGGTCGACGTCGCCGAGTCGGTCCGGCAGGGCGAGTCGATCGCCGCGCCCCTGACGGCGTCCGGGGTCTTCCCGCCGATGGTGACGCAGATGATCGCGGTCGGCGAGGACGCCGGGTCGCTCGAGACGATGCTCGAGAAGGTGGCGGACTTCTACGACCAGGAGGTCAAGTCGACCACCGAGTCGCTCACGTCGCTGATCGAGCCGCTGCTGATCGCGTTCCTCGGCGTCGTCGTGGGCGGCATGATCGTCGCCCTGTACCTGCCGATCTTCCAGATCACGTCGCTGATCAAGTAGCACCTGCACGACGTCTCGAGAAGGGCCCGGCCGTCGGCCGGGCCCTTCTCTCTGCGCGACAGGTGTGGATCAGCTGTCTACCCCTGAACTGGGGTTCTTCCCGTTCGGGGGTGACCCGGACTGGGGCCGCGTCGGCGGCGAAAACCCC
>Ga0265780_10010967_pt1 | contig 10766 bp, 8 predicted proteins | sample P1T30metagenome_FD_192432 | JGI IMG/M metagenome (GOLD analysis project Ga0265780, IMG submission 192432) | Plant litter microbial communities from East Loma Ridge, Irvine, California - P1 T30 | ecosystem: Environmental > Terrestrial > Plant litter > Unclassified | place: USA: California... | reverse complement strand
AAAAAAACCACTTTTTAAACTCAAGCGAAGAGCGAAAGTTTGTACTAAGCCATGAAGCCATCAAGACATGTTCGTAAGAATGGTAATGCAATGTTGTCGGAGGTCAGCTCGTGTTTTGTTGCTTGCTGGGCAAGCCGCGCCTGGCAGCCTGCTGATCCGATGATTGCGTTGTTGGAATGATGAAGACGATCGATCACTGTCCGCGCCTGCGTTCCTGGTACTGGACTCTGTCGGTTGCGCTGCGTGTGACGCCGAAGAGGTAAGCCAGCTCCTGCACGCCCAAGCGAGAGATGTTCTGGTGTTCCTTCTCGTCAAGAGCCTCTTCAATCAAGGCGCGCTTCTTGTCCTGAAGCTCGATGATGCGGTCTTCGACGGTAGCCTCGACAAGCACGCGGTGTACTTTGACAGGCCTGACTTGGCCGATGCGGTGAGCTCTGTCGATCGCTTGCTCTTCGACGTACGGGTTCCAGAAGGGATCGAGGATGATGACGCGAGATGCGATGTTGAGGTTCAAACCTGCGTTGCCGGCTTTTAGCGAGACGAGCATGATGCGCACGTTTTTGCGGGTGTCTTTGAAGTCGTCGACGGCGTCACCACGCATCTTTGCGTTCATGCTGCCGTCGTAGCGCCTGTAGCCCCAGCCCTTGCCCTCGATGGGGACTTCTGCAAGATCGAGTAAGGACGTCCACTGGCTGAAGATGAGAACTTTCTCGCCATCGTCGGCAGTCTCGATGACTTCCTCGAGTAGGTCCATCATCTTGTCGATCTTCGCCGAAGACACGAAGGATTTGCGGAGCCTGTTGAGGTACTTCTTCTTTGCGCCAGCGTTGCGAGTGGAGAGCTTCTTCAGGTCGGCAAGAGAAAGCTGGTTGGCCTTCTCTTTGCCCTTGCCCTTCTTGGACTTCTTGGACTTTTTGCCCTTCTTGTTCTTCAAGGGCTCTTTGCCTTTGCCTTTGGGAGGGCTGGCCACACCACTTGCGTCGTAGCCGCCGTCGTCATCGCCTTCCTCGGCCTTGACTTTCGGCTCAGGCTTGACTTCTTCAGATTCGGATTCAGTCGAGGAGTCTGCGCGCTCTGTTTCATCTTCGTCTTTTACGATGAATCCACCGAGCGTGTTATCCTCGTCTTCATCTTCGCTCTCAGTCTCGCTATCGCTGTCACTATCGCCGGAGGCAGAGTCGGAATCTTCGCCCTCAAGCGCCTCCAGCTCCTCTTTAGACAACGTTTCGCGCATGTGAACCTTTCTGAAGCTTTGGAAATCGGTGATGCGCTTCGTGTCGATATCGCCGCGGCATTCCGGGCAGCGGATTGAGGCTCCGTTCTCGTTGCCTTGAGCGATGTTGTGTGCCGGATCCGAAAGGGTGACAAAACAATCGCGGCAGGTATCGTGTCCACAAGGAAGGAAGATGGCTGGATTGGTACATCCGTCCATGCAAATGGGGCACTCGAAGTTGCCTTGAGACTCTTTGATACGCGCGACGACTTGCGGTTCAAGCTGCTCGGCGAGCTTGACCATGTCTTCGACGCCTACACCGGCTGCTTCCGAGACGCTAAAGTCTTTGATGAGGTGGGGATGGCAACACGCTTGGCGCATGCGCAGCAGTAGGACGAGAATGGCTGTGTAGGAGCGCCCGACAGTTCCGGCCTTGAGGTATTTGTTGAACTGAACCGCAGTCTTCGTCTCCAAGGCTTGGTACAGCTCATGCTCATCCTTGTTGAAGACGGAATGGACCATTTCTGTGGTACGCTCTGGGAGGACCAGAATCGGCTTGCCTCTATGCGTGCTCTTCTTCGTACGGCGCAGCATGATTGCGCGGCAAAGAGTTTGCAGCATCCTCATGGACTTTTTCCTCTGCTCCTCAAGATCGGTCTTCAACGGGGTAACAAAGTCGAAGCGGAACTTCTCCCAAACGCAGTAAGGTTTGATGCGGAGGAAGTGAATCAAAGAGTACAGCTCGGTGATGTTGTTCATCATCGGGGTTCCTGTCATGCAGAAGCGGTACTTGGCGTTGACCATGCACGCACCTTTGGCTGTTTGTGTCGATCTATTCTTGATGCACTGTGCCTCGTCCAGAATGATGCGATACCAGAACGCATCAGGGTCAATGAGAGCACAACGCTCCGCTTCAGTAGGCCGAGCATCTGGATCATTCTTTTTGCGGAATGTGTACTTCTCCAGTTTCTTGACCTCGGAAGCGAGACTGCCGTAGGTTGTAATCACAACGTCGTAGTGCTGGAGGTCTCGGAAGTTTTTCTTCTTGCTTGCACCGTGATGAGTGAAGACGGTGAGCGCATGGCGGCCAGTTTTGATCTTCTGCTGGATCTCCTGCCTCCACTGCCGAAGCAATGCTACAGGGGCGACGATGAGCGTCGTTTTGCATCGCGGGTCATCAGACTTTCTCGTCACAAGGAGTGACAGCATCTGAATTGTTTTGCCGAGACCCATGTCGTCGGCGAGAATGCCACCCTTGTTACTGCCCTCTTCAGATTTCTGAAGCCAAGTTAGACCTGCCTCTTGATACTTGTGCAGTCGAATCGTCATGGCTTCCGGCGTAGGGACAAGTAGCTCATCCGGCACATCTTCATCCGGTCGGATGTTGTTGAGAAGATCGCTGATCTCCTCCTTGGTTTTTGCGGGATCGTGCTCTTGGATCTGGTCGAAACGGCGCCTATACATTTCTTCGTAACCCGCGTAAGCATGAGACCCAACCGTACGTGAGCCAGTGTACTCGGGACCTTCGTCGTCATCGTCATCATCGTCAAACAGCGAATACGGTCGAGAGCTGGACCCTGGCATGAGCCCATAAAGCTCTGAGAGTTGGCTTCCAGGACCTCTCGGGGCGCTTCGCACCGGGGGAGGTGGTCGGGGCATGTAGGCACTGGCAGCAGGATTGGAAGGATATCCATAGACCTGGCCCTGCATCTCTGGCTTGAAACCCACCGAGAGCGGCGAGCCGTAAGCTTGCTGCCCTGGGTAGGACACAGGATCAGTGGGGAATGCCCCTGGCATGAACTGATAAGGGTTGTGCGGCGTCCTAGGATAACCCGGAGGCTGCTGGCTCTGTCCATGAGGTGCCCCGTAGAGACTCCTAGTCGGTGCAGAGGCAGGCATGTTGGACTTTCTGCTGGGTGTGAACGTGTTACGTGTGATCTCAGCTGGCTCCTCATCACTGTCATCGCCTGTGAGGTCAACAACAGGCGGCCTAGCCTGCTGGGATTGATGCCGAGGGGTGAATTGAGGCTCCGGCTTGATTGATCTGGCTGATGAAGGGCTGTGCTCCGGTTTGACAGATCTTGCAAATGACCAGCTAGGTTCCGGCTTGACTGACCTGCTTGCCTGCTGGTTAGGCGTGGCATTGAGTGAAGGCACCCCAAAAGTCGGTGGTCTTGCTTGCTGACTCGAAGACGGTGGTGCATATGCCAGGTTTGAGCCGGGCACCGGAGAAGGCCTCGAATATGAACCATCGTGTCCGAGCGTAGTTTGTAAACCTGGTCTTTGCGACGAAGAAGGGCCTGCGAAAGGTCTCGAGTCGCGCGTCGGTGCCTGGCTCAGTCGACGTGCCAGCTCCGCGTCCGCCCGCTGCTCTTCCGTTCTCCTTCTTATGGCAGCCTCGTGTTGCAGCTGGCGTCTGCGTGCCCTATCAGCACTCACTTGATTGATGCTTACTCGGTCGGGATGATCGATGAACTCAAAAGACGATTGCGACGAAGGTGTACTGCCAGAGGAGTGCTCTGGTGTGTGTCGCTTGGACGGGTGTTCGTGCTCTGCAAGAACTGAAGAGTGCTGTCTTGAGCGCTTCATGTTGTTGTTGATGGTGCTGCCGCCAGCTTGGCCATTTGGAAATGTTGCAGAACCCGGGTGTGTCGAGTCGAAGTTCGTGCTGGGTTGTCCGTAGGCAGATAAATCGGGCAGCTGGCCATCTTGCGCATCGCTCGTCAACTCATCGCTCACACCATCCAAGCCAGCCAGAGGGCGCGCGCTTTCCAGGCTTTCCAGGGCTGCCAATTGTCGCTCAAGATCCCGCTTAGTTGCCTTGAAGCCCGCCAGCCTCTGCTCGTAATCGTCGGCGCCTTCATCCAGGCTCTCCATGAGGACATTCTGGAAGAGTATGTCATCCTCGAGATCCTCGCGCGTGGCCATGGCGAATGAGCGTGGCCGGTGCGTGTGTGTGTGCGCGGCAATGCTGTGCGACAGGGTGCGAGATCGTATTTAGAGGTGGTTACAGCGGATTATCGTGTGTCGCGCATGGCAGTGGGCGCGCGCGGGGTGAAGAGAGCGGCGATGTACAAGGTGCAGGTGGTGAAGGATGTGAGGCCGCGCGCATCAACTGCTTCGTGTCCTGCGGGGCGGGTGCGGTGAATGTAAGGCGAGGCTGTAACTGTAACAAAGCCTTGTGGTGGTGGCTCGGGGTGGTAATAGGCAAGGCTGTCGTGGTGTGCTGCAGGCATCAAGCTCAAGTCACATGCAGCAAACCTCAAAGACGCGACGACCGCGTCGGGATTCCGGCGTCATCGCCACTTGTCCGATTGTTTCGGTTCACTCTTATCTTTCCTCGTCTTCACTTCCGGACTTAAAATCTCAACGGCTTTTTATTTCCATCAAGCGATCAATAGTACCTGGTACCTACACGACTGCGTCTTACAGTTGTGCATTCACCACTCAAAGGCTGCCACTGACGTTGGAATATTCCAGACGTATGAAAATCGTCGCTGTTATGAAGCGGTATCTTGACAATTTCGAACGAAGACAACTAGACCATATTGCGGTGCTTTGTTCACACCATGGACTGCAGCGCTAGAGCGCCCTCTACAGGAAAGGACAGTCCTAAGAAATACATCCCAAAAGAGTGTGTAATAATACAAGCCAAGTCATCAATCGAGCCTCCCAAACTCCATTGCCCACACATCAAGGTTGTCATAGTCTGATTGATCGATTGACCGGATGGTCTTCTCATCAACGTCTGGTCTTTGCGGCAGCGATGTCATCCTACGTACCAGTCAGTACTGTGTCGATGCAACTACACCCGTCGGCTGACCGAGCTAAGAGGAAACTTACCATGTGTTCCACCATCGCGACAAACAGATCGAACCAAAGCGCCGAGCCTCCAGCAGTCATCTCGGCCTGCATGGTACCACTTCTCTTGAAAGTGGTGCGGCTTCTGATGATCAGCGCGAGGTAGTGCGCACGCAGGCTTGAATCGTTAGCCGGTGTGTGCAGGTAGGCGTATCGGGCAGAAGACAAGATGGTGCTCGTCTGGACACCAGAGTGAAGGCCTTGTTTCTTAAGAGCAATGCCTTGGAGGTGAGGGAGAGCGAGACGATGGGCGGCACACTGTGGTTCGTCGTCAGTTGGCTGATGACACGGGATGGAGAATGGAGAGGGCTCTTACGTATATAGCCGTATCTTTGAGTATGCTGACCCCGTTGTACTGCACTGTCAGCTCTGGTGTTTTCGTGCCTGTGTCTCCTTTGGTGCTCAAGTAGAAGCTCGTGCGCTTCTTGTCGTAGGCTAGCTGAGGCGAGTAGTCGCCCTTGTAGAGGTATTCCAGGACAGCTGAGAACACTTCCGGTTCTTCATGAGCAAGCTCGATGCGTTTGTTCGCAGGCTCGAAGAACTGTGCCTGACAGGCTTGAGCGAAGTAAGGTGACTTGCAGAGGACGTCTTCGTGGGCCGCGAAGAGTCGTTGTGTTGGTCCGACGGCTATCGTGACGATGGACGAGTTGAGTGGACTATCAATGTAAGCAGAGAACTGGGCCGAAGTTGGATGATGCTTACGGAGAAGTGGGAGTGTAAGGACTTCTGTTCGATGATGGTGAAGCCTGTGTTGCTGCTTGTGCAATGATCCTGCTCGTCTTGTTGAGATCCTTGAAGGATCTCTGCTTCTTGCTGGTCGCCTTTCCAGCTCGGTGTCCAAAGCTCTCTCGATGCGAACGAGTCTTGCTCGAAGAGAACATCGTGCTCACATCGATGTTGGTAGTGCTGCCACAGGGGAGACAAACCAGAGGTACGAGTTGTCACACACTCAAACAGTGTACGGCGAGGACGGCATATGTACCCTCCTAATCCTGCGAGACCGGATATGAGCAGAGCCCAAGGCGTCAGATCAGCCCTCCATGTTCCAGTAGTCCGGCTGCACCCAAAGTAACGCCCTCACCAACCCTCTCATCGCCCGCAGATCTCGCCCCTGTCACGGTCGTAGGCGACATATTGCAAACGCAGCTACGCATCACAGCAGACGAAAGCAGTGGCGAGGCCGTCCAGCGACGACGGTCGGGCCTGCACGTACTCAACGCGTCCAATGAAGGCGCCTCGCGAACCCCACGCGATATCACGGGACTCCGCGTAGGCGGCAATAGCGCTGAGTCAAAGATGAGCCAGAGCGGCAGGGGTTCCGATAGAGTGGTTTCCAGGCTAGCACAGCCAATGTGGCGTGCATGGTGCTGTTTCACGACGTGCCGGAGAGAATCTATTGTCCGGGATCCGGGGTGTCGTTTACTCGTTTGCTATGTCGCGGGCAGAAGCAAGACAGATGGCCTGAGCGTGGAGAGGATGACGAGTGTCTTGAGGAAGAAGCGAAATTGACCTACATGTGTTATCAGGCAGCAGTGTAAGAACGTGCCCAGCGTGGGCGAATGTGGGAGGGAACTGGATTTGGAAACGGAGCATGTGTTTGCCTTCGAGACTTGCATCTATCGCGCGCGGCCAAGACGCTAACCATGCAACCACTCTCACTCTACTGCAAGGGGCGACGACGACTACGTGGTGTGACATGAGGCATGGTATCTCGTTCTTCGGCACTTGATACTTCCAGCACACTAGGCAATATCGTCTATCGATCAATGTTAAAGACGTCGAATGTAGTCATCTTCAACCTCGGTCCTTGTTCCATATCTCTGACTTCCAGCGTGATAGGCACTGTTCCGTTGATGAACGACCTTTGGCATCCGCTGTCAACTCAGTAATCCTTCCCTCTTGACCGCACCCAGTGTGATTTGATGCTGAACTCTGTCTTCGAACAACACCGCAATTAGCTGCTTTCCGAGAACACCTTCTTCAGAGCTGATCTTCTCCGCAGTCATGGATTGCTGTAGACGTGGCAGCAAGAGGGATAGCTTCTTCTTGACCAAGCGACCGAGACTGCTGTTTTGAGTATCCACTCCGTCTCCGTTGTAGTAAGTGCGCGCGAACCTCCGGAAGATGTTCACGCCTATAGCCTCGAAGTTCGCATCGTCGATATGGCTGACCAGGGCCGTCTCGAGCTTAGCGATCTTCAGCGCGACGCTGAGATTGTAGAGTCGGACAAGACTGTGAAGGGAATTTTCGTAGGCGCTGGATGAGGCGTTCAGTGGGACGAGGTATCCGCTGGTGAGGAACCGTATGGCACTGGCGACGGCCTGTTGATCGTGAGCGGTCCCGTCCCAGATGATGCGCTCGTCGTTCACGTTATCGTTAAACGAGTAAGATTGTTGCGATTGGTTTTTGTAGCTAGGGATGTGGTCGATGATCTCTTCAGGCACGTAGTAGTGTTTGATTGTTGCAGGTAGGTTCTCCCTACTTTGCCATCCGTTGGTTGGAGGCACAGGGATGTGAAGCCAGACCCAGCGCTTGATGTTCATGATGCTGCCACTAGCTGTGTCAGCAAATGATTGTTCACATTCGGCGGTGCATATATACCTTTGCTGAGCTGCTGATCCCTCATCCTCGACGCGAGGACGCTTGGCTACTTGCCCGAGATACGACATCTCATGCAGATGACCCGGAGTGAGGTGGTGAAGTAGGTGTGTGAAGCATGAAGCTTTCAAGTTCTGAGCAGCAGTTCACGGAGCACTTCGGCGGCCGTTTGCGTTACACGTGGTCTTCATGTGACGGACCAATTTGAAAGGTCAGTCTGAGCGAAACCTTGACGCGTGATCGAGTTTCGTTTCGCACGTGCCGATGATGCCTTCATAGTGAGGTCTAGGCAGTGAGGTGAGCCGCCGACCCAAGAGTGAAGAGCGACATATGTTTTGATAACAAAGTAGTAAAAGCAAAGCAGACAAGGACCATAGCAATCAATCCCTCCTCCTCCTTCCTGGCCGCTCTTCACTCCCACCCGAAGATCCATCCATCCTCGCCATCGCCCCAGCAAAATCATTCACCATCAACGCGATATACTCAATCTGCACGGCCGCCCGCCTGGTATGCATTCGACTAAGATCATCAAACAACTGCTGCACTTTGCTTTTCCTCCGCAGCCACTGGAACCGCCTGTGCAGAGTGAAATCGGAATATCTCACCCGCTGCGGCCAGAAAGTGTCGGCGTCATCCTCGTGGTCCTTGTTGTTCGGACCGCGTGCTCGTTTCTCGTGCGACGCCGACCTATAAGCTTCGTGCGAGTAATAAGGGCTGCCCGAGTCACCTCGCCTGCGAGGACGACGGTTGCCGCTACTGTTGTTGTTGTTGTGATTGTTCGTGGCTCGCTGGATCCCCTCCTCTCCGGGTTCGAGAAAGGGCTCCTCCAGAGCCTGGAACTGCTTGATCATGTGCCGAACAGAATCGGCCATGGTCTTGATGGTAGCGGCGTCCAGTTGTAGTTCAAGGTAGTCTTGCACATCGCTGCCATGGCGCGAGTCGCGGGTTTTGGTCCTCTTGTTGCAAGCTTTCTTGAGGAATTTCAGGCTTGTTCGTTCTTCGAGCAGTTCCTGCCGTAGGTTGGTTAGGTTTGAGTGGACTTCGTGCGGTGCTTCGTTCAGAGTCGCGAGGCTTGACCAGATGACACTGAAGAAGGTTCCCAGCGTGAAGGCGAAGCCCACCATGCCAATGATGCCGCTGACGAGGGAAAATGGCGAGGTGATCGCCGTCGATATTACGATACCCATGGTGGCTTATGGGGAAGTCGAGAAGAGTTATTTAGTACACCTAATGCGCTCTCAATGCTGTTGCCACAATATGAGTTCCTGATACAAACTTGAACTCATGTTTACTCGTTCGTACGTCCCGTTCGTCGGGAAGTACCAGTCGTTGACAAACCTTAAGAGCCACGCCACGCGCGACGTCTGCCGAGGCGTGTCTCGGACAACATGTGCAGTATGTGAAATATGGTGTAACAGTTCCTTCGGAAAACCAAATAATGCGGGTAGTACATTTGGTTTATTGCTATGGTACAGAAAAGCAGCTAGACCTGAAAACGCATGTGGGCGATCACAGGACGAGCGTCGCCAAGAAGCAGCGAAGTACAAAACAGATAATCTCGCGGGATCAGGGCCTCTTTGCACTTTTGTAAGATATGCTTATAAGCAAGCATGCCTTCGTTTGCCGAACCAATGAGCGATCAAATCTCAAAGTCATTGAGCAAACCGAACGTATCCAAGTCGAGAACGTAAAGCAACTTCCGTCCAATCGCTCCCCTCCCGATCGTGTCCTTAGAAAAATCCAGAATCCAGAATCAATCGCAGCATGAGCTCTCAGTCCAATTGTGAGCAGAGTACCACTGCCACCGCAACCAACATCCCTCAACGGTCTCCGACCGCCTTTCGTTCAACAGCATCTCGCTCACAGCACCAACCCTCTCCTCAGTCCACCGTTGTGAGACTCAAAAGCCACCGCTTATCGTCCAACCCAGCAACCGACCTCCAAGCTTCCAGTCCCCTTTCAACCTCCTTCCACGACTCGGCATTAGCAGCCAACGTCGTAGCAGCTTCGACGATCTTACTCCTGCCACGCGCAGCGGCTCCGATCCTCAGCGCGCCACACTTTCCTCTGCTCACAAGCTTGCACCATTCGACGAGGCTATCCCAGTGGCAATCGCCCACGAGCCCAATGCGTATCGGTAGCGGGATCATCTTCGACTTGGCGTTCTTGGTTTTGTCGAAGTTGACGATGTGGTGCCACAGCTGGAAGAACTTGGCGAACAGGCGTGCGTCGCAGTCGTAGATGTCGATTCGGTAGCTGTTGTTCAGGAGGGCGAGTTTGCGGGTCTCGGAGCGGATTTGGCGGTTGACTTGGGTCAGTGCTGGCTGCTTGAGCTGGTCGGTGATCCTGATTGGAGTCGGTGAGGTGAGGGCATAGTCCCATATCATTTTGTGAAGCTCGGGAGGCAGGTCGAGGAGCAGTGAGGATAGCTCCTCCAAGTCGCCCGTTGAGGGTGACATATCTTGCAGTGTCTGGGTACTGGTCGCGTGCGGCATGTTGTGCGGTGCTATTGGCGTATCTGTGTTCTCGGTGACGGCGTGCATGTGAGGGATGATATTACGACACTGGTGTGTGTGTGCGTGCGTAAGTGGCAGAGAGTTGGCTTGCATAAGGATTTTCAGATTTCAGACGAGTGTAGGTAGAAGTGAGAATAAGACGGGTTCAAGGGAAGATTTATTTCTTGCTCATACAAGTCGCAGCCATTCACTGACCTAATTTCAAGGTTCTTCCCTGCCAATCCCAGGCAGTCACACAGTGCTGACGCCATTTTCCATCATTGATAACAACACTCTCTGCACTAATGCAGCTATACTCCTTTTAGACGATTATTCGAGGTGTTTCCTGCATCGTTGGATTCTTCATTTATCCATTCCAGGCAAGCGAGTGCTTTACCTGTCCTTCTTGAGGACGCTGTCGTTGTTGGTGACCTGGTCACCGAGTCTGTTGTACTCGTCGGAGAGGCCCTGGCTCTGCTTCTTGAGGTGCTCGATGTCGCGGTCACGCTTCCTGATGGCCTCCTTGAGCTTGGACACCTCGCCGAGGTCGCCAGCGGAGCCGAGACCAGACTTGCCCTTCTCGCTCTTGGAGTCACCGC
>Ga0265780_10010966_pt1 | contig 10766 bp, 12 predicted proteins | sample P1T30metagenome_FD_192432 | JGI IMG/M metagenome (GOLD analysis project Ga0265780, IMG submission 192432) | Plant litter microbial communities from East Loma Ridge, Irvine, California - P1 T30 | ecosystem: Environmental > Terrestrial > Plant litter > Unclassified | place: USA: California... | reverse complement strand
TTTGTGTACAGTGACGTGTCTAGAACAAGGAGAACGCCATGCAATTAGCCGAAGAACGGCGTGATGCCATCGTCGATGCCGTCGAACGCGAGGGCAGGGTACTGGCGGCAGAACTGGCCACCCGCCTGTCCACCTCGGAAGACACGATCCGGCGCGACCTGCGCGAACTCGATGCAGCCGGGCTGCTACGCCGCGTGCATGGCGGCGCGATCCGGCGCCAACCGGAGCCCAGCTTCAGCGAGCGTGCGACCACCGACCTGCCGCGCAAGACCGCACTCGCGCATGGTCTGCGCGCCTGCATCCGGCCGGACGATACGGTCCTGATCGACGCCGGCTCGACGCACCTGGCGCTGGCGCGCCTGCTCGACGACGGCTGCGCCGCGACGATCGTCACCAACAGCCCGCAGATCGCGCTGGCACTGGGCGCGTTCCAGCGTACCCGCATCGTGCTGCTGGGCGGTACTTATCATCCCGCGCTCGGCGCGACGGTCGGCGCAGCCACGCTGGCCGAGGTAGCCCGCCTGCGGCTCGATCTGGCGCTCGTCGGCGTCTGCGGCCTCGATCCCGCGCGTGGCGTGAGTGCATCCGACCCCGAAGAAACAGCGCTCAAACGCGCGATGTTCGCCGCCAGCACGCGTCACGCGGTCGCGGCGCTCAACGAACGCTTCGACGACAGCGCGGCGTTCCTGTTCGGCGCGCTGTCAGAGATCGACCATCTGGTGCTGGAGCATGACGCACCAGCCGCCAGCATTGCCCTGCTGCGCCAGCACCATCCGGCGCTCGACATCACCATCACCACAAAGGCTGCCGCATGAATCACATATCTACCGTTACCCCACGCAGCATCGACGCGGCGCGCTGGGCCATCTCCACCGTGTTTCTTCTTAATGGCGCAGGCATCGGCCTGTGGGCCGCGCACGTGCCGACCGTGCAGGCGCGCATGGGGATCGACACTGGCATGCTGAGCATGGTGCTGCTGACCGTCGCCGGCGGCGCCCTGCTGGCGATGCCGCTGATGGGCGGCCTGACCGGGCGCTGGGGCACACGCCGCATGGTGCTGCTGTCGGGCTTTGCGTTTGCGGCAATGACCCCGCTGATCATGGGCGCGCCGAGTCTGCCGCTGCTATTCATCGCCGCGTTCCTGTTCGGCGTCAGCAATGGCGCGCTGGACGTGGCGATGAACGCCAACGCGAGCGAAGTCGAAACCGCGCGCGGCTTGCCGACGATGTCGTCGTTCCACGGCTTCTTCAGCCTCGGCGGCCTGTTCGGCGCCGGCATTGGCGGGCTGCTGGTCGGGCAGGGCCTGGGCCATGGCCAGGGCGCGCTGATGGTCGGCGTGGTCACGGCGGTCGTGCTGGCGCTGTCCGCGCCGCGCGTGATGGGCTTTGCCGCCACGCACGGCGCCGGCAGCCACTTCTCGCTGCCGCGCGGCGCGGCGCTTGGCCTTGGCCTGCTGGCGCTGCTGTGCTTTGCAGTCGAAGGCGCGCTGGTCGACTGGAGCGCGTTGCTGATGCAGGAGCGCACCGGCGCCACGCCGGCATCGGCGGCGCTGGGCTTCTCGGCGTTTTCGATTGCGATGGCGGCGTGCCGTTTTGCTGGCGACCGGCTGATCGTGCGCTTCGGCGCGCTGCGCATCATGGTGGTTGGCGGCCTGGCGATGTTCGCCGGGCTGGCGCTGGCAGTGGCCAGCACACACTTCGTGCTGTCAGCGGTCGGTTTCGCGCTGGTGGGACTGGGCGCAGCAAACGTGGTGCCGCTGCTGTTCGGGGCCGCCGCGCGCATCCCCGGCATGAGCGCCGGGAATGGCGTGGCAGCGGTGGCCACGCTCGGCTACGGTGGCTTGCTGCTGGCGCCGCCGGTGCTGGGCTGGGTCGCCATGCACTCGAGCATCATGGTGGCGCTGGGCGGACTGTCGTTGTCGGGCCTCGTGATCGCCTTGAGCGCCCGTATTATCAAGCGCTAAGGCGTCATCACGGTCAGAAGCAGTGTTCGGCAGCCGGGAAGCTGCCATCCTTCACGGCTGCGACGTAGCTCGTGACGGCTGCGTCGATGCTGGTCTGGCCGTCCATGAAGTTCTTCACGAAGCGTGCCTTGCGGCCCGGGAACACGCCAAGCAGGTCGTGCATCACCAGCACCTGGCCCGAGCAATCGGGACCGGCGCCAATGCCGATCGTCGGCACCGACAGCAGCTCGGTGACTTCCTTGCCCAGCGCCGCCGGCACCGCTTCAATCAGGATCAGCGCCGCGCCGGCCGCCTGCAGCGCCAGCGCATCGTTCTTGAGGCTGTCGGCGCCGGCGTCGGTCTTGCCCTGCACGCGGAAACCACCCAGCTGGTGCACGAACTGCGGCGTCAGGCCAATGTGCGCGCACACCGGGATGCCCCGTTCGACCAGCAGGCGCACGGTATCGGCCAGCCAGGCGCCGCCTTCGATCTTGATCATCTGCGCGCCGGCGCGCATCAGCTGCACGGCGCTGTCGTAGGCTTGCTGCGGGTTGCCGTAGGCGCCGAACGGCATGTCGGCCAGCACCAGTGCGTGCTTGTTGCCGCGCGCGACCGAGGCCGTGTGATAGACCATGTCGGCCACCGTCACCGGCAGCGTCGAATCGTAACCGGCGCAGACCATGCCGAGCGAATCGCCGATCAGCAGGATCTCGACGCCGCAGCGGTCCATCAGCGACGCAAAGCTCGCGTCGTAGCAGGTCAGCATCGCGATCTTGTTGCCGGCTGCGCGCATCGCCAGCAGCGATGGCACGGTGACGGCTTTCGGGGTTGCCGGTACGGGGGCCGCGGGAGCGGGCACAGCGGCGGGCGTGGGTGCACCTGCGCCTGCCGTCATCTCGTTACCCTGCAAATAACCACTCATGAAGAAATCCTTTAAAACGATACGTCCTGGCGCCTAGTGTAATGCGGCGCCTGCGAAGCTGCAGTCAGCGCGCATTCTACTGCAGCCTGCCTTTCCTGACATGGCCACCCCATGTCATCAAGCCGTCAAAATACTTCAATATTCTTTGAATCGTTGTACCGTTGGGATATCATTCTCATGTCTTCTAATGCATCGATCGAGAACACCATGGATACCAAAGCCACACTTGCCGCCCTGTCAGCGTTGTCGCAGGGGAGCCGCCTGGCGATTTTCCGGCTGCTGGTCCAGGTGGGACCGGCGGGGCTGGCGGCCAGCCGGATTGCCGAGCACCTCGATGTGCAGCCTTCGGCGCTGTCGTTTCATCTGAAAGAGCTGTCGCACGCAGATTTGCTGTCGTCACGGCAGGACGGGCGCTTCGTGATCTATTCAGCCAACATCGAGACGATGAATGGCCTGGTCGGCTTTCTGACCGAGAACTGCTGCGGCGGCGTTCCGTGCGACGCGGCCACGGGCGATGCCTGCAAGCCGCACTGACGTTGCACACGACCGGTACCACGCCAAATTGATCCTTTAACTAAAACAACCATCCCATGAACATTCTCTTTCTCTGCACTGGCAACTCCTGCCGCTCCGTCCTCAGCGAGGGCACGTTCAACCATCTGGCGCCCGAAGGGTTCAAGGCAATCAGCGCCGGCAGCCAGCCAACAGGCACGCTGCATCCGCGCGCTGTCGCGCTCCTGCACCGCAAGGGCATCTCGACCGAGGGCTATTACAGCAAGTCGTGGGACGATTTGCCGGTTACGCCGGATATCGTCGTGACCGTCTGCGGCAGTGCCGCGGGCGAGACCTGTCCTGCCTACCTGGGCCCGGTACTGCGGACGCACTGGGGCCTGGACGACCCAAGCCACGTTGTCGGTACTGACGAACAAATCGAAGCGGCGTTCGAGCGCACTTATGCCATCATCCTGGCCCGCACGCAGGCCTTCCTGGCCCTGCCGCTGGAGGAACTGCAAGCCGACCGCAACCGGTTCAAGGCCGAGCTCGACCGCATCGGCACCCTGTTGCCCTGAACGGCATCCGGCACTGCCGGCGCTGTATTTGATTGACCTGTTCACTAGGACCCTTTGTGCTGATCGCATCGCTGATTTTTCTCGCAACACTCGTTTTGGTCATCTGGCAGCCCCGGGGACTGGGCATCGGCTGGAGCGCCACTGCCGGCGCTGCGGTCGCGCTGCTGACCGGTGTCATCCACGTCGCCGACATCCCGGTGGTGTGGGCCATCGTCTGGAATGCGACGGGTGCATTCGTCGCCATCATCATCATCAGCCTGCTGCTGGACAAGGCGGGCTTTTTTGAATGGGCGGCCCTGCACGTTGCGCGCTGGGGCAAGGGCAATGGCCTGCGCCTGTTCATCCTGCTCGTGTTGCTCGGCGCCGCGGTGTCAGCCCTGTTTGCCAACGATGGCGCAGCCCTGATCCTGACGCCGATCGTGATCGCAATGCTGCTGGCGCTGCGTTTCACGCCCAAGGCCACACTGGCCTTCGTCATGGCGGCCGGCTTCATCGCCGATACGGCCAGCCTGCCGCTGGTCGTGTCGAACCTCGTCAACATCGTCTCGGCCGACTATTTCGGCATCAGCTTCGCCCGCTACGCGTCGGTGATGGTGCCGGTCAATCTGGTCGCGGTGGCGGCAACACTTGGCGCGCTCATCTGGTTCTTCCGCAAGGATATTCCCGCGAACTACAACATGGCGCAATTGAAGCATCCAGGCGACGCCATCCATGACCGGGCAACCTTCATCACCGGCTGGTGGGTGCTGGGGATCCTGCTGGTCGGGTTCTTCTGGCTTGACGACATGGGCGTACCGATCAGCGCCGTGGCGGCAGCTGGCGCAGCACTCCTGCTGGCCGTGGCCGCGCGTGGGCACCGCATCTCGACCCGCGCCGTGCTGCGCGATGCGCCGTGGCAGATCGTCGTGTTTTCGCTTGGCATGTACCTGGTCGTGTATGGCCTGAGGAACGCAGGGCTGACGGTCTACCTGACCGAGCTATTGAACTGGTCCGCGCAATACGGTGTCTGGGGCGCCGCGCTTGGCACCGGCTTCATCACAGCGATCCTGTCCTCGATCATGAACAATCTGCCGTCGGTCCTGGTGGGCCTGCTGGCCATCGACGCCACGACCACCGCCGGCGTGGTGCGCGAGACGATGGTGTATGCGAACGTCATCGGTGCCGACCTCGGCCCGAAAATCACCCCGATCGGCAGCCTGGCCACCCTGCTGTGGCTGCATGTGCTGGCGGCGAAGGATATCCGCATCTCGTGGGGCTACTACTTCCGGGTCGGCATCGTGCTGACGCTGCCGGTCCTGTTCGTTACCCTATGCGCGCTTGCGCTGCGCCTGAGCTAAGAAAGGCTACCCGCCATGAACGACACCATTCCGAACCTGCCGAATATCCGGCCCGAGCTGCTGGACATGCCGATCATCGAGAAGCTCGAGCCGGTAGGGGAGATGAATCACCCGCCGCGCATCTTGCTGCTCTACGGTTCGCTGCGCGAGCGCTCCTTCAGCCGCTTTCTCACCTTCGAGGCCGCGCGCATTCTCGAGCACTTCGGCGCCGAGGTGAAAATCTTCGATCCGATGACCTTGCCGATGGTAGGCAGCGTGCCGGAGACGCATCCGAAAGTCGTCGAACTGCGCGCGTTGTGCCTGTGGTCGGAAGGGCAGGTGTGGTGCAGCCCCGAGCGCCACGGCACGGTGACCGGCGTGATGAAGAACCAGATCGACTGGATCCCGCTGGAGCAGGGCGCCGTGCGCCCGAGCCAGGGCCGGACGCTGGCCGTGATGCAGGTCTGCGGCGGGTCGCAATCGTTCAACGTCGTCAACACCCTGCGCCTGCTGGGGCGCTGGATGCGCATGATCACGATTCCGAACCAGTCGTCGGTACCGATGGCGTACAAGGAATTCGATGACGAAGGCCGGATGCGGCCTTCGGCGTATTACGATCGTGTGGTCGATGTGATGGAGGAGCTGGTCAAGTTTACGCTGCTGACCAGGGGCCGCAGCGACTATCTGACCGACCGGTACAGTGAGCGTAACGAGCGTGCGCTCAAGGCGATTGACCGGCAGATCGGGAAAATTTGAACGGCGGCGATGTCAGCCTGAACTTCCGCTTCCGGCTAGAAGCGGATCCCCAAGAACGAGAGAATTGACAAACAACGGAAGCCGCATGTCTTTGACAGAAACTTTACGTGACTTTTCTGGTGCGCTTTCATCTGCGATTGATGCGCCAGATGAATATCCCGCATGGGGCTATGTCACCTACAAGAGCAATATGGCCGACCTGAAGGAGTTATGGAGCAAAATCCGTCCGAAGCTGAAGCGGGACCTAGAGCAGGCTGAGTTCGTCGACCGCAAGCTCCAAGAAGCATTCGATGCATTCATGGCCAATGAAAAAGACAAGGGCCGCAAAGCGATCTTGGCGGTCTACAACCTCAACGTGAAGCAGTTTAGATAAGCGGCCAAGGTCCGCTGTGGGTCGAAACCGGAAGTTCGGATGCCTTGCGGCTTGAGGCGGTCGGCCTCCTAAGCGGACAGGAAATAGAATGGAAAGCAATGGGGCGATTGCTGCCTGTCGTGACAGTCCGTCACTTGCAAGCGGCCATCCCTTCGGGACGCAAGACCCGGATAAATCGCTCTAGACGTGTCGCAAACTCCGCGCCCCGCCCACTGCTCAACCGGGCTAGTGTGCCGGCCTCGATGCTAAAGCCACAGGTCAGCACACTCAGTTAAAAGCGTCTGCAGGAAGAGAGGTAAATCGCGCGGCGATAGCTGTTCCAGCCAGTTTAAGGCCCCGCCACGGCGTTTTCACGTTGAGGTAGATGTCGCGCATCCATCTCACTGGCGTTAGCTCCGAGCAGGGCGTCGTCGGCGAAGAAGAATGTGTATGCTTTGCAGGGCGTTGCGGCGTGTAGTTGGCCGAAGTGCATTTTTTTTATCGCGAACACGGGAGGTTTTGAATGGAATCGAGCCGGCTGGAACAATTGGAGCAGGGTTTGCGTAACGTGCTGCGCTTGATCGAGCGCGACGAGATGGGACAATCCGGCGAACTCGCGCGCGAGCACCCGGCCGCGCGCGCCGCCGAGGAATGTGAAGTGATGCTCCCGGATCCGCTGACCCTGGCCGCGTTATCCGAGACTGTGCGCCATAAAATCGACACGGTGCAAGTGCTCCTCACCCGCGCGCGCGAACACGAGCAGTTGCCGCCGGACGCGCAGCTGGCCGCCGATGAGGGCTACATGGCTAGCACCGACGAGCTGGCAGATGCCAAGGCGGCGCAGAACGGTTGAGGATCGCCACGAATGATCATCGCCGCCTCGGTTCACCTTATCGTACGATTTCCGTCCCTTCCTGTAGATGCTTTTGGCTGAGCATCAAGATCGTTGTCGCGTGCAACGAGGCTGGCATACGAGCCCGGTTGAGCGGTGGGCGGGCTGAACGATAAAAAACAGCGCATCCTCAAAGAAGCGGCCGAAATTCTCTCCGTCTTGGCGACCCGGTTCGACGGCACCGGGAAGGAAAGGAAGAAAGTGCTCCACGCAAGGGGGCAATGGAAGTGAAGGTACGCGCAGCCATGCAAGGAAACTTTGCTACGCTCACTTCCATTCCGGACCACGTGGCATTCGTTGCCACGACTTCGGAATATCAGATAAAGAATTTGCTCACGTTGGCCGATTTGAAGGATGCCATCAAGGAAAACGGCGTCTGTGACAATCTGTAGATTTTTCCGTTTTGCAAGCTGCTAACCTAGTGCGACAGGCCGCTTTCGGCCAAGACCGGACGTTAGGAATCGAGGTTATGACGAACACCAAAAAGCAGGAATACTGCCTGGTCTGCAGACGTTTACTCGACAATCCAGAAGCAGACCTTGGACGCAAGCTGCAATTGCATCGCTTCAGCTAATGCGTAAAGATAGATTGGAAACAGCAGGCGCAGTTCGCGTGTGCAAGAAGTGGGGCATTTGCTATGGGTAGAGGTGGATTGGACGAGTACGAAGCATGGCTGGATACACTCGATGCCAAGTTTCGTATAGTGAATGGAGGAATTCGTTCTGATTTTGATGTGCCTTTCTCCATATCTCTTCTTGACTGCAACGACGTTGATGGGATTGTGAAGTGCGCGACAAAACTAAGGACTATTTTTTTGTCGAACTCATCACATCTTCCCGTTGAGTATCTTCTTAAGCGATTCATACGGCTTGCCATCGACGCAAATCGCCTTCCGATCCCGAAAGCAGAGATCCTAAGCCGACTTCCAAAAGAGTGGGATTTCAGTAATTGGATTTGATGATGTCCGGTTAACTCGTCACCGCTTAGGCAACGGCTGCTTCGGGTCGGCAGCGGCCTGTCGTGACAGTCAGTGATTCTTCAACGCAGGCAACCTGCTAAGCTGACGGGAACGGCCGGGTTCGGTCAGAAATGGACGCTGCTTCGACATTGCTTTGCTCTGAAATTTGCATGCTTACTACCTACATTAATTCTCTACTGAGACGCAATGATCGAAACCCGACTTGCTCGTTTGAGTGAACGCCTGATAGTCAGAAATTTGATGGAACTTTACCAGCACGATTTTTCCGAGATCGATGGGACAGACTTGGATGAGCACGGTCAGTATGGCTACTGCGATCTGGACTGCTTCTGGATTAATCCGAACTGGTCGGCATATGTCATTACTGTGGAAGGTAAATGGGCTGGCTTCGCGCTTACAAATGATGAGGTACACATTCAGGGCAACACGCGCGCCATCGTGGAATTCTTTGTAGTTCGGAAGTATCGAGCGAAAGGCATAGGTAAGCTCGCAGCCCAAGCCATCATGGACGCAAACCCTGCTCATTGGGAAATTCGAGTCTTGGAACAGAACCATGATGCTCAGCGCTTCTGGGCAAGGCTTCTTAATGAACTCTGGCCGGCTCAGCACAGTGAGGCCATGCTTAACGACGAACGCTGGCATGGTTTAGTTTATTCAGTCGACACCCAAAGATGAAGGCGTGTGATTTTTGCTTTTCCGGCGTTCAAACACCATGTAAGGAGCGTCTGATCGGATATCTCAACCGTCCACTTTGGGTCGCTTCCGGCCTGTCGTGACAGTCAGTGCCTTTTCCAGCCGGCGCTTGTTGAGCTGACGCGAAGGGCCGAGTTGGGCCAAAATCGGGCGTGGAAAAAGAACGGCGGGATCGGATCTCTAACACCTCAGTAAGGATGACGTATATGAGCAGACGTAAGCGTTTGACGTTTTGGGGTGCCGACGAGGATGACGACAGCTTAGCGCGTGCTGTGATTGCTGGCCTAAAGACAGTGACCGCCGACATTGTGGAGGACTATTACAAGCCCTATGGAGAATACGGCGACGGCAGTTACGCGACTGGGGACGTAATTGAAGTTTACGATCTGAAACAACGCCTGCGCTGCCTAATCCGTGCGAACAATGTATTGACGATCCGTTTTGGCGACATCCCAGAGGAAGTATGGCGAGGCGAGGGGTTTGTAAGTGCACGTGAGTTCCAGGATGTTCATACCCGCTGTCTTCCTCAATACGAACTACATGATGACTTCCTATTCGTCACCCTGCATTTTCAACTCGTCGAGGTGATGAGTCATGAGTTGTAAGGCTTAGTTCGTTAAACTCACCGAAAGAATCCGTCTCGGGTCGGTTCCTGCCGGTAGTGACCGTCCGTGAATTTCCCAGCCGGGTAACCTGCTAAGCTGACGCGAGCGGCCGGGTTCGGCCAGAAGCGGACATATCCTAACGTTGAAGGCATGCGTGTTCTGATGAAAAAATTTGCCCTCGGGGCTTTAATATTGCTCAGTATGTCGATCAGCAGCAGCGTGTCTGCATCGCGTATTCCGATCTGTGATCGAACGAGCAGCCAGCCAAATTTAGGCGCTTGCTCTTACGAGGATCTTGTTGCTGCGGAAAATGAGATGGAAACTGTCTATCGAAGTATTGTTGCAAAATACGCAAGCAACTCGCTGTTCTTAGAACGGCTTGCCCGCGCTCAAAAGTCTTGGTTGACTTTCAGAGAGGACGATTGGAAAGCACAGTTTGCGTGCCCCGAGTTCAACACACGGCTGTGCTGGGGGGCGAAAGCATCCATATACGTAAATGAACGTAGAACGAAGCAGACGAAGGAGCGAGAGCAGAGTCTGCGAAGTCTGCTGGAAAATGGTCCAGGCCGCTAAGCTAGTTGCTATCGGCGATAAGGCCGTCAGCTTCCGGCCAGAAGCGGTCTTTCGACGTTCGCCTTATGGCGTTCAGCATACTGGCTTCTGTTCTACCTGAAAATCCAAAGAAGGGATGATTTTGTCGCGTCAACGCAATGTGCAACAACAGAACGGAATAAGTTTCCATCAAATGCTTGGCCGAGCGCAGCATTTTCGTGCCCACGGTGTTCCAACTGGCGTCCGACATTTTTTGGCAAAGCGGGGAATCGACATCGACACATCCGTGATCGTGCAAGCGTTCGACGGCGATAACTTTGGTTTGCCTTTCGGACTTGGGGGAATACTGTTGACCAGGGATCAAAGGTTCTTCAGCTTTGAATTTGAGCTGAATGCTGCGCTCACTGACGTTGTGATTGTGCACGAATTCGAGGATGTGACCTCGCAGCAAAACGTGTCTTCGAGTAACAAAGGAACAGGTAAAGGATTTGGGGCACTAGCCATATCTGTACTACGCGCCCTGGATGGAAATTAGCAGCTGGGAAAGGTCCGCTTTGGATCCAGGCTGTGTAAAAACTTAGAAGTAGGCCTTGGCAGGAGAACTATACCCGCCGATGCATTTGGTGCGGCGCTTTAAGAAACTCAGGGAGCAATGCCGTGTTTTTGAGGTTACTGACCGGATCAGCA
>Ga0265780_10010965_pt1 | contig 10767 bp, 8 predicted proteins | sample P1T30metagenome_FD_192432 | JGI IMG/M metagenome (GOLD analysis project Ga0265780, IMG submission 192432) | Plant litter microbial communities from East Loma Ridge, Irvine, California - P1 T30 | ecosystem: Environmental > Terrestrial > Plant litter > Unclassified | place: USA: California... | reverse complement strand
GCGTTGACCAGCGCGAAGCCGGTGCCGGTGAAGCCGTTCGACTGGAAGCCTTTGATCTTCTCGTCGAACACCGCGACGTTGAGATAGCCGCCATTGAAGCGCGCCTTGCCGCCGATCTCGTAGACCTCGACATTTTCCGGCGCGGCGGTGCGGCCGACGCCGTTGTTGGGCGGGCGGCTGTCCGACGAGAGGTTGTACGCGCCCGCCTTCCAGCCGGTCGAGTAGCTGGCGTAGACGTTGACGTTGCGCGAGAAATCGAACTTGGCGCGCGCCAGATAGGTGAATTTGTCACCCTTCAGCACGCCGCTTTCGCTCGCGTTGGGGAAATTGACCGGGCCGTGGTTGGCGGTGTCGGGGTAGAAGAACTGGAGCGCGTTGAGCCCGGCGAACAGGTTGGTCGGGATCCGTGCTCCGGCAGGGGCGAGTGGGTTGAGCAACTGCAATGGCAGGAAGCCCAGTTCGGGGACGTTCCGCAGGTTGAGCTGCGAGAAGCGGTCGGTCAGCACGACGTTCGAGAAGGCGGACTTCTTGTCGTTGAGATACGCCCCGCCGACCGTCAGCGTCAGGCGCTCGAACAGCTTGTAATCCGCTTGCCCGAAGATCGAGTAGGAGATGTCGTTCAGCCGGTAATTGTCGAGGATCCCGGTGCCCTGTGCGAAATAGGTCTGGCCCGGGATCACGGTGGTGTTGCCCGCCCCGCGCTGGAGCGCTTCGAGCGTGGTGATCGGCGAGGTTCCGGTCAGCGCAGCGCCGGTCGCGGCGAGCGCCGCGGCATCGGCGAAGCGTCGGCCGTCCGCGCCGTACAGGATGTCGCGCCCGGTCTTGATCCGCTCGTCCGAATAGAAGCCGCCGAGCAGCCAGTTGAACGGCCCTGCGTAATCCGAGGCAAGCCGGATTTCCTGCGTGAAGGTCTTGATCGTGTCGTCGGTGGTCTGGTTCGAGATATCGCCGCCGGTGAAATCCACGTCGAGGTCGGTGCGGTTGGTCTGCCGACGATAGGCGGTGATCGACGTCAGCTTGGCAAAGTTGAGGTTCCAGTCGATCTGGCCGGAAATACCTTTGCCATTGAGCCGGTTGTTGGGCGCGGTGTTATAGACGACCTCGCGGTTGAGCGGGGTCGCGGCATTGCCGACCAGACCACCCACGCCGCCGAACGCGCGCGGCAAGCCGATCAGCTGGGTCAGCGGGCCGTTGGTGATCGTCACCGCGCCGCAGCAGACTTCGTCGATGTTGTTGAGGTCGCCGATGATCCGGACCGAGAAGTCGGACGACGGCTCGAACAGTACGTCCGCGCGGAGCGACTGGCGGTCGCGCCCGTTGACCTTCCCGCCGGTGAGCCGGTTGGTGTAGAACCCCTCGCGCTGGTTGACGCTGCCGAACAGGCGGAACGCGACCGTCTCGCTGATCGGCCCGGTGATCGATGCGCGCGCCTCGATATTGCCGAGGTTGCCGGCGGTCGCTTCGGCGTTGCCGCCCCAGGTGAATTGCGGCCGCTTGGTCACGATCGAGATCGCGCCGGCCGCGACGTTTTTGCCGAACAGCGTCGATTGCGGCCCGCGCAGGACTTCGATCCGTTCGAGTTCGGGAAGATCCGAGATCGAGGATGCCGAGCGCGAGCGGTAGACGCCGTCGATGAAGACCCCGACCGAGCTTTCGATCCCGATATTGCCGTTGCCGTTGCCGAAGCCGCGGATCGTGAAGTTGGTCTGGCCCGCGCTCTGGAACTGCGTGACCTTGAGCGAGGGGACGCTCGCCTGCAGATCGATCAGGTCGTGGATCTTGGCCTTCTTGATCGTGTCGTCGCTCGTCACCGCGACCGAGACGGGCACGTCCTGCAGCGTCTGTTCGCGCTTGTTCGCGGTGACGATGATGTCATCGGTATCGGTCGCGCTGCGGTCGATCCGCGGGGCGGCGGAGGTGGCGGCGGGGGCACCCTGCGCTTGGGTGGTAGGGGGCGCATCCTGCGCAAAGGCGGGAACCGCGCACAGCAATGCGATTGCCGACGCACCAAGCAGGTCCGACTTCCTCATCTGTCATCCTCTCGCTGCCACAGTTGCCGGTCTTCGCGCCGGTTCTGCGTTTTTCGAATTTAGGGTTTGTGAAATAGCGTGTCGTTGAATCTTCCGTCAATGACATAATGAAACATGGTTCGGGACAGGTCTGCGCGCGTTACCGAAAGGAGACAGTTGCAAAGCAGGACCAATTCGGCTCCTTGAACGACAACAGACCTATGGTCACGATTGCCGTAGCGTCAGGGTGTCAGCAGCAACCGAAAGAGCGATGATGGACGACGATAGCGCACCGTTGAGCGAAGGCGATCTGGTGGCCGCACCGGGCAAGCTTTTCGTGCCCGACGACGTGGCGGAAGCCGTCCGGACACTGATCCGCTGGTCGGGGGATGATCCCACGCGCGAAGGTCTGGTCGAGACGCCGCAGCGAGTCGCGCGGGCGTGGAAGGAATATTGTAGTGGGTATCAGGACGATCCCGCAGTCCATCTGAAGCGCGTGTTCGAAGAAGTCGGCGGGTATGACGAAATCGTGCTGCTCAAGGACATCCCGTTTCAGTCGCATTGCGAGCACCACATGGCGCCGATCATCGGCAAGGCGCATATCGCGTATCTTCCGTCGGACTGGGTTGTCGGGATTTCGAAACTCGCGCGCGTTCTTCATGCCTATGCGCGCCGGTTGCAGGTGCAGGAGCGGCTGACCGCGGAAGTCGCCAATTGCATTTGGGACAATCTGAAACCCTTGGGCGTCGCGGTCGTGATCGAGGCGAGCCATGCCTGCATGACCGCGCGCGGCGTGCGGACCTCCGGCGTGTCGATGGTGACGAGCCGGATGATGGGCGTGTTCCGCGACGACGAGCGCAGCCGGAAGGAAATCCTCGCGCTGATGGGGTGCTGATGCAGGCGGCACGAACGGTTCTGGTCACGGGGGCGGCGCGCCGTCTCGGCGCGACGATCGCGCGGCACCTGGCGGGGCAGGGGTGGCGGGTTGCGATCCATCACCACCATTCGGCCGGGGAAGCCGAGGCGCTGTCGTTCGAGCTGCCGGGGTCGATCGTGCTGACCGGGGATCTCGCCGATCCTGCGACGCCGGCGGCGCTGGTGGAGGCCGCTCGTGCCGGGTTCGGCGGGCCGCTCGGCGCGGTCGTCAACAGCGCGTCGTTGTTCGATTACGATACGCCGCCGGGGGTCTCGGCGGATTCGTTGCAACGCCATGCACGGGTCAATCTGGATGCGCCGGTGCTGCTGGCGTGTGCCCTGGCGGCGCAGGAGGATCTCGCCGAGGGGGCGGTGGTCGATCTGCTCGACCAGAAGGTCGCCAATCTCAATCCGGACTTCTTTGCCTATAGCTGCGCCAAGGTCGCGCTGACCGGCGCGACCACGATGCTGGCGCAAGCGCTCGGCCCCCGCATCCGCGTCAATGCGGTGTCACCCGGCCTGACGCTGCCGAGCGCGGACCAGACCGAGGCCGAATTTGTTGCGGTTGCGTCGCGCAACGTGCTGCGCCGTCCGGTCGATCCCGAGGACGTGGCGCGCGCGGTCGGCTTCCTGCTCGAGGCGGACGGGATCGCGGGGCAGAATCTTTTCGTCGATTGCGGCCAGCATTTCCTGGCACTACCGCGCGATGTGATGTTCGAAGGTCGGGTATGATGGAGCCGGTACGGTTCACGACGATCCTCGACGGGCTCGAACTGACGATGGGGCTGGGCATCCACCCCGACGAACGCGCCGCACCGCAGCGCGTGATCGTGTCGGTGCGGATGCAGGTCGCCTATCCCACGCCCCCCGCCGACGACCGGATCGAGCAGGTGCTGGATTATGATTTCGTGCGGAGCGGGATCCAGGCGCTGGTGGCGGACCGGCACTTCGATTTGCAGGAAACGCTGTGCGAAGCGATCGCAGGGTTGTGCTTCACCGACCCTCGTGTGGAACGGGTGACGGTGCGGACGAGCAAGCCCGACATCTATCCCGACGCGGCGGTCGGCTGCGAGATAGAGCGGGAGCGGTAACAACCCAGGCTGCTTCCCCGGCGAAGGCCGGGGCCCAGTAGCGAGACAGACTGTAACGAAGCGCCGAATCCAGTTACTACCGCCATCACTCCTGGGCCCCGGCCTCCGCCGGGGAAGAAGTGCGCGAGAAAGCTAAGCCCGGTTTGCCGCGCTTAACACCGCCCGCACGCTCGCGGTAGCGACGTCGGCATCGATCCCCACGCCGAACACCGTCCGTCCATCCGGCGTACGGCACTCGACATAGGCCGCCGCCTGCGCATTCGCGCCATGCCCAATCGCATGCTCGTTATAATCCACCACGTCGAGCGTCGGCCCGGTCGAGCCCTCCAGCGCGGCGACCACGCCCGAGATCAACCCGTTGCCACGCCCCGAAATCGACTGCTCGGTCCCGTCCACCGCGACATGCCCGACGAACAACCGATCCCCGACGCCGCCGCTTTCCTGATAATCGACCAGCCGGAACCGGTCCGCATCGCGCGCGAGATAGGTGGCAGCGAACTGCCCCCAGATGTCCGCGGCGTTCAACTCGCGGCTCGTCTCGTCCGCAAGCCGCTGGACATGACGGCTGAAATCCGCCTGCAACCGCTTGGGGAGCTTCAACCCCTTGTCCTGCTCGATCACCCAGGCAACCCCGCCCTTGCCGCTCTGCGAATTGACGCGGATCACCGCTTCGTAACTGCGCCCGAGGTCCGCGGGGTCGATCGGCAGATACGGCACTTCCCACAGCGGATCGTTCTTGGCGTCCTGCGCGGCGAAGCCCTTCTTGATCGCGTCCTGATGGCTGCCCGAAAACGCCGTGAACACCAGGTCGCCGGCATAAGGCGTGCGCGGATGCACCGGCAACTGCGTGCAATAATTCACCGTGCTGACGATCTCGTCGATGTCCGAAAAGTCGAGCTTGGGATCCACCCCCTGCGTGTACATGTTGAGCGCAACCGTCACGAGATCGCAATTCCCGGTGCGCTCGCCATTCCCCAGCAGGCAGCCCTCGACCCGGTCCGCGCCCGCCATCAGGCCGAGTTCGGCGGCGGCGACGCCGGTGCCGCGGTCGTTATGCGGGTGGAGGCTCAAAGCGACGCAATCCCGATTCCGGATATTCCGCCCGAACCATTCGATCTGGTCGGCATAGACGTTGGGCGTCGCGCACTCGACCGTCGCGGGCAGGTTGAGGATCAATTTGTGGTCGGGCGTAGGGCGCAACACGTCCATCACCGCCTCGCAAACCTCGAGGCTGAAATCGAGTTCGGCGGTCGAGAAGGTCTCCGGGCTATACTCGAAATACCAGTCGGTATCGGGCTGCGCGGCGGCCTGGTCGCGCAGGATCATCGCGCCGTCGATCGCGATCTTCTTCACTTCCTCGCGCGTCATCCCGAACACGATCTTGCGCCACGCCGGGCTCACCGCATTGTACAGATGGACGATCGCGCGCGGGGCACCGCGCAGCGACTCGAAACTCCGCTCGATCAGGTCGCGGCGCGACTGCGTCAGCACCTGGATCAGCGTGTCGTCGGGGATGCGGCCCGACTGGACGAGGCCGGAAATGAAATCGAACTCGGTCGCGCCCGCGGCGGGGAAGCCGACCTCGATCTCCTTGATCCCGACCTTGACGATCAGGTCGAACAGCCGGGTCTTCTTCTCGGCGTCCATCGGGTCGATCAGCGCCTGGTTGCCGTCACGCAGATCGGTCGACAGCCAGCGCGGCGCGGTGTCGATGATTCGCGACGGCCATTGGCGGTCGGGCAGGGCGATTTGCGGGAAAGGTCGGTATTTGGTCGAAGGATCGCGCAGCATGATGGGTCTCGTCGAACTGGGGGGACGGGATTGGATCAGGCCCTCAGGCGCGTCGTGCGCCAGGCGCACGCGAGAAGTCCGCGCCTAAGGGCGCGTAAGTCGAAGCAGGGGAAGGCCGTGCACGATCGCCATGGTACGCGTTGGATAGCGCGCACATGGCCCGCCTGTCCAGCGCGAAGCGACCCTGATGCACATCAATGTCCGCGCGCATGCGCTATGGTATGGAGTGCGTAATGCGTCAGATCATCTACACCAGTGTCTCCGTGGCGTCGAGCGGTCGGGCATCGGATGAGTGCGACGCGATCCTGCGGGTGTCCGCGGCGCGCAACGGCCTCGATGGCATCACCGGGCTGTTGTACACCGAGGAAGCTGCCTTCCTTCAGGTGATCGAGGGACCCGACGAAAGCGTCGAGGATCTGCTGATGAGCCTGCGCGACGATGCGCGGCATCGCGACCTCGAGATTCTGGTCGACCGCGACGTTCCCGAACGCGAGTTCGGCGACTGGACCATGGTCCACCGCGCGCGCCGGGAAACCGCGGATGATTTCGATCGCCGATTGCGGCTTATTCTGCTCGGGGTTTCCCCGCAGACCGCAGTATATTTCCGCGCGCTTGAGAACGCCTGACGTCGAGCGCTGGCCCTGCCAAGCCCGGGGGATGCCCGGGCCCGGCGAGGGGATACGGATTATTCCGCTTCGAACGCGGCGTTGATCGTCAGGTCGACCTTGTCACCGACGAGCGGCAGGTAACCGTTCACGCCGAAATCGCTGCGCTTGATCGACGTGGTCGCGGCAAACCCGACGTTGGTCTTGTGCGCGCCGAACAGCGACGCGCCGGCACCGATGAACTTCGCGTTGAGCACGACCGGCTTGGTCACGCCGTGCAACGTCAGATTGCCCGTGATCGTCGCGTTCATGCCGTTGACCGCAACCTTGGTCGAGACAAAGCGTGCCTCGGGGAATTTGGCGGCGTCGAAGAACTCGGGCTTCTGCAGATGCTCGCCGAGCGCTGCGACCGTGGTCGACACCTTGGCGATCGGGAAGGCGATCTCGACCTTCGCCGCGGCGGGGTTCTTGGGGTCGATCGTCATCGATCCGGTCGGCTGGGTGAACTGGCCGGTATATTCGCTGAAGCCCAGATGGTTGAGCGAGAAGACGACCTGCGTGTGACCGGTGTCGACCTTGTAGGTGCCGGCCGCCACCTTGGCGACGCTGCGCGTGCCGGGCGGGGTGGTCGGCATCTGCGCGACGAGCGGGGTTGCGGCGATCGCTGCGATGGCGGCGAGGAAGAGGGGGGTACGCTGCATGGGGATACTCCTGTTAGAGCATCGCTTTGCGGCAGATCGCGCGGGAGCGACAAGCAACGATTTGGCAACATACGGTTTCGTGCGTGGCGCGGGGGGGCGTGTGCTGGTGGGGGTGCGCGGCTGGACTCCCCCACCCCAACCCCTCCCCTGAAGGGGAGGGGCTTTTAGGGCGCTCTTCTTTCTTAGCCCCTCCCCTTCAGGGGAGGGGTTGGGGTGGGCGGAGCCTCGCAGAGAGCACCCCCCACCCCCAAACCTCAGTTCTTGTCCTTATCCACCAGCTTGTTAGCCCCAATCCAAGGCATCATCGCGCGCAACTCAGCACCAACCTTCTCGATCGGATGCGCTGCCGCCGCCTTGCGCGCCGCCTTCAGCTCGGGCTGCCCAGCACGGTTGTCGAGCACGAAGTTCTTCACGAACCGCCCGCCCTGGATGTCCGCCAGTACGCGCTTCATTTCCGCCTTGGTCTCCGGCGTGATGATCCGCGGACCCGTGGTGATGTCGCCATATTCGGCGGTGTTGCTGATCGAATAGCGCATATTGGCGATCCCGCCCTCATACAGCAGGTCGACGATCAGCTTGGTCTCGTGCAGGCATTCGAAATACGCCATTTCCGGCGCATAGCCCGCCTCGACCAGCGTCTCGAACCCGGCCTGGATCAGATGCGTGATCCCGCCGCACAGCACGGCCTGCTCGCCGAACAGATCGGTCTCGCACTCTTCCTTGAAGTTGGTCTCGATGATCCCCGAACGCCCACCGCCGACGCCGCTCGCATAGGCGAGCCCGATGTCATGCGCGTTGCCGCTCTTGTCCTGGTGGATCGCGATCAGGCACGGCACGCCGCCGCCCTTCACATATTCGCTGCGGACGGTGTGGCCCGGGCCCTTGGGCGCGATCATGATGACGTCGAGATCGGCGCGCGGCTCGATCAGGCCGAAATGCACGTTGAGGCCATGCGCGAACGCGATTGTCGCACCTTGCTTGAGGTTCGCGTGGAGATCGTCGGCATAGATCGCCGCCTGATGCTCGTCGGGGGCGAGGATCATCGTGATGTCGGCCCAGGCGGCGGCCTCGGCGTTGGTCATCACCTTGAAGCCCGCCTCGGTCGCCTTCTTGGCGGTGGCGGACCCGGCGCGGAGCGCGATCGCGATGTCCTTCACGCCCGAATCGCGCAGGTTCTGCGCATGCGCGTGGCCCTGGCTGCCATAGCCGACGATCGCGATCTTCTTGGACGTGATCAGGTTCAGGTCGGCATCGGCATCATAATAAACGCGCATGGTATTTCCTTCTTGGTCAGTGCCACGTCGGCGGGAATCCATTTCCGCGGACACTCGTGATAATGGATCCCCGCCTCCGCGGGGATGACGGGATCTTGCTTAGTGGATTAAACCGGCTTGTTGCCGCGGGCCATTGCGACGATGCCCGTACGGGCGACTTCGCATAGTCCGACTTCGCGCATCAGCGTGACGAAGGTGTCGATCTTCTCGCGCCCGCCGGTCACTTCGAACACGAAGCTGGTGGTGGTCGCATCGACCACGCGCGCGCGATAAACGTCGGCCAGGCGGAGCGCCTCAATCCGGTGATCGCCCACGCCCGACACCTTGAGCAACGCCAGCTCGCGCTCGACGTGCGGCCCGAGCGCGGTGAGGTCGGTCACCGAATGCACCGGGATCAGCCGGTCGAGCTGCGCGAGGATTTGCTCCATCGTCGCATCGCTCGCCGAGGTGACGATCGTGATCCGGCTGACCGCCTTGTCGGCGGTGACGTCGGACACGGTCAGGCTCTCGATATTATAGCCGCGCGCGGTGAACAGCCCCGCGATCCGCGCGAGGATGCCGGGCTCGTTGTCGACCATCACGGCGAGCGTGTGGCGGGACTCTTTTTGCTGGGTGATGTGCATCTCAAATCCTCCCCGGCACGGGGAGGGGGACCGCGCCGCGTAGCGGCGTGGGGGAGGGGGCGGGCAACGGGCGGAGCGCTCGTGGCGAGCCCCCTCCACCGTTCGCTGAATGCTCACGGTTCCCCTCCCCGTCCCGGGGAGGAGTGTTTGCAAAAATATCCATCACACCAGCGCCTTCGCTTCGTCGTCCATCTCGCCCGAGACTTCGCTCGCCTGCAACAGCATCTCGGTATGCGCAGCCCCGCTCGGAATCATCGGAAAACAGTTCGCCAGCTTCGCGACCCGGCAATCGACGATCACCGGCCCGTCATAGTCGAGCATCGCCGCGATCCCGTCGTCGAGTTCGCCCATCGTCTCGATCCGGATCCCCTTCCAGCCATAGGCTTCGCCGAGTTTGACGAAATCGGGCAGCGCATCGCTGTAGCTTTCCGAATAGCGGCTCGAATAGGTCAGCTCCTGCCACTGGCGGACCATCCCCATATATTCGTTGTTGAGGATGAAGATCTTGACCGGCAGGCGATATTGCGCGGCGGTCCCGAGCTCCTGAATGTTCATCTGGATCGAGGCTTCGCCCGCGATGTCGATCACCAGCGCCTTGGGGTTGCCGATCTGCGCGCCGATCGCGGCGGGCAGGCCATAGCCCATCGTGCCGAGACCGCCCGAGGTCAGCCACTTGTTGGGCGCTTCGAACCCGAAATGCTGCGCCGCCCACATCTGATGCTGGCCGACTTCGGTCGTGATGATCGGATTGCGCTTGTGCGTCGCCTGCCAGAGCGCCCGGATCGCACGCTGCGGCATGATGTCGCTCGGCAGATCGGTGAAGGCGAGGCTTTGCTTGTCGCGCCATTCCTCGATCATCGTCCACCATTCGCGCAGATCGGGCTTGGGGTGACGCCGCGCCTTGAACACGCGGACCATGTCCTCGAGCGCATGGCCGACGTCGGCGACGATCGGCAGGTCCACGCGCACGTTCTTGTTGATCGAAGACCGGTCGATATCGACGTGAATCTTACGCGAATGGGGACTAAACGCGTCCAAACGGCCTGTAACCCGGTCATCAAATCGCGCGCCAAGGCACACGACGAGGTCGGCCTTGTTCATCGCCATATTGGCTTCGTACGTGCCGTGCATCCCGAGCATCCCGAGCCACTGCGAGCCGGTCGCGGGGTAAGCCCCCAGGCCCATCAGCGTCGACGTCACCGGCGCACCGCTGATCCGCGCGAGTTCGCACAGCAACTGGCTCGCCGCAGGCCCCGCGTTGATGATCCCGCCGCCAGTGTACAGGATCGGGCGTTCGGCGGCGGCGAGCATGTCCATCGCCGCTTCGATGCTCGGCTGGTCGGCCTTGACCTGCGGGCGATAGGTCTTGTGGCGGATCGGACCGGGCTTGGCGTAACGCGCGGTCGCGACCTGCACGTCCTTGGGGATGTCGACCACCACCGGGCCGGGACGGCCCGAGGTCGCGATATAGAACGCCTCGTGGATCGTCGCGCCGAGCTTGGCGGGGTCCTTCACCAGATAATTATGCTTGGAACAATGCCGCGTGATTCCAACGGTGTCGGCTTCCTGGAACGCGTCGGTCCCAATCAGCGCAGTCGGCACCTGACCCGTGATGACCACCATCGGGATCGAATCCATCAGCGCATCGGTGATCCCGGTGATCGCATTGGTCGCGCCGGGGCCCGAGGTGACGAGCACCACGCCGGGCTTGCCGGTCGAGCGCGCATAGCCTTCCGCGGCGTGCGTCGCGGCCTGTTC
>Ga0265780_10010964_pt1 | contig 10768 bp, 14 predicted proteins | sample P1T30metagenome_FD_192432 | JGI IMG/M metagenome (GOLD analysis project Ga0265780, IMG submission 192432) | Plant litter microbial communities from East Loma Ridge, Irvine, California - P1 T30 | ecosystem: Environmental > Terrestrial > Plant litter > Unclassified | place: USA: California... | reverse complement strand
GAACTCTGTCATCGCCTTTTCACCTCTTTATCGTCTATAATCACAACCCCAATTTCAGAATGTCATAAACGTCACACAATTCACTCCGAGTCACCGAGCCGCAGACTGCACCGCACTATAGCTCATCATCATATTGATGTATACTGACATCGAATCCATCATGAAATGAATAGAAAGACGTCCGGAGATTTGTAGGCGCTACGGGAGCCTAATATCTAGAGTTCACACTAACATGTCTCACCCTTAATTCACTTGGCATAAACCCCCTAGTCCCTCCCTGCGCAGGATCACCTGCTCGGACGGCTAGATATCTCTGAGCCGAAAGGCACAATCATGATCAGAGACATGCCTCCGAAGCTTAAATGCATCTGAATCAGGAATAGTGTATTAAACAGATTAAACAGAGAGAATAAAGGTTATGATAATGTGAGTGGCTTGAAAACTCATCAAAGCCACTGCCGATCATCGATCAGCCGTCTGTCGTCACTGTAATCCGACAAACGATGAATGGATACATCTGACAAGTCTATACTCTATTAACTCTATCATATTCGGCACCGTCAGCCTCGGCCCTTCGGACTCTACTTCGTTTCTTCAGCAACCCCCAGCTCTTTTCCCAGCTCTTTTCGAATGCTCTCAAACTGAACTTCTCTTTAGCGAGCGCTCTGGCAGCTTGGCGCGTTTTGGTAGCTTGATTGTTTGAGAGTGTCAAGGCGGAGTGAACGGCTTCGGCGAATGAGGCTGCGTCTGTTGCGTGGAATCCTACTTTGTTAGCTACATAATGATGAGAGATGGTGCTGTAGAAGAAGGTGGATTCAGGTCAAGCCCTTAAAGGGTGATTAGCGTTTAAGCTGGATATAATCTTGGACTCATAGCCCCAGCATTGATCATCATTATCCGGGATAGGCCAGCAGGCCGTCTGAGGGGGAAAAGAGAAAAGGATCAAAGGAGGAAGCCAAAAGGGACTCACCAGTCCGCTGACCATTATGAGGAACGACAATATCAAGCAGAGGTCCAGCAGAAGCATGAACGATAGGAATCAGTCCAGCCGCCTGATATCAGCCCTTTTTCTCCCGACCACAACCTCGGAGCCGAAGAGGACGTACCATAAACTCGACAACATTGATCCCGAAATGCTCATCCTGCATTGTATTCAATCCAATACTAGCCTCCCCTAGTCTTCGGACAATTTCAGGATATGGCGCATTCTCCAATAATTCCACGTTATCCTACTTATCAGCTTGAACGCACGGATGGACTCACGTTGACACCCAATTCCCTGGATAGTGTGCGTAATCCTTCTGCTCTATCTTTATCTTCCTGATTCCTCGTTCCGCCCATCAATGTCAGGTGAATCTTCTTATCGCCCGATCGATATTCTGGATGATCATTGAATAGGATAGCGAGAGCCTGGACCTGTTTGGCTTGTTCCTTCTCCGGTCTATCATCAGTTTTATTCTCGCGAAAGAGAAGGAGACGTACCGGAACTGAGCGAGCGATACTAGTTCTCGCTTTCGATCCCCCAATTTCCCTAGACCCTGTAGACCCTCTGTATCACACGGCGGGAAAACGACTCTACATCCGGCCTTTGGATCTATTTCACCATTCTTGGCTCGTATCTCCCTTGTCCTATCATCCATCAAGAGTAGACTAGCAAGGAATGAATTCCGACCTTTATTGAGCAGGTTGGTGATATGCGCCTGTGTCCATGAGGAGTTTGTCATGACCTCCTCGGAGAAGAGAAGCGAGGTAGCGTAAAGGGAAGTGAAGATTTTGTAGTATCTACCATCAGCCCAGCTTATCTTATTGACGTACGTCAATTTGATTTGGGTCTTGAGGCGGGACTTTGCAGCACCTCCATCCTCTATTCCCGCAGTCCTAGCCTTGACACGCTTAACCATATCCGTGCTGACAGTGGGGTAATGGACGTATGCCCCTACAGTGACACTTGGTCCACCTATCAATCGGACGAATGGGAATGTAAGTGCGTATCCCATCGTGTCTGAAATTAGCCCGGATGGAGTAGAAGGAGCGAGAGCATAGCAAGGGACGTACCAAGGAAGATATCTCCCCACAATCCTTCCTTTCCACATAATCCTTCCCATGCTAGGTAGATGCTTCCGAGAGATTGATTGAGGAGGGTGAAATAGTTGTAGTATCCGTCCGAGATCAGGTATCGGGAAGGCAGTGGAACGAAGTGGAGTGTAGCCGGGTCCAACTTGATGGAGAAACGTGTCTACTGATCAGCTGCTTTCATGAATGGGAGAGAAATGCAAGCGTACATTGACATTATTGATGATCCTCTCCTTGTCCGCCTCTGTTCCACCAGAAGGAAAGTCCCCAGTATAGACGAGCGAGACTACATCCTGCTGAGTTCTCTGCAAATAGGCAATGGCGGACCAAAGTACCCTCTCTCCACCTCCTCCAGAATCACTATCATCAGCTCTATACGCACAAGAAAACGTACCAGAATGGATGAAAGAATCCAACCATAGTAATCACCGAGCTCTTTGTAGGTGGCCTCCTATCTGTGCCCGGTATGACTTCATTATCCATTATCTTCAATTTATCCAATAATGCCTTTCGACGCTTGATATTCCTCTTTCTCAATTGATTCAACCCTAGTTGAATCAGACCGAAGGTCAACAATAGAAGGATGGGTATGATGGAGGCGACAACTTTCCAATTGACACCGGTGAATGCGAGGACACCTACTCCAGCGGCGGATGTAAGGGTCGCGATCTTGAAGACGACAGCGATGAGGGATCCCGTCGTCATCCACCAAAATGCCAAGATAATAGCTACCCATACTACATCGAGCGAAATGGATGCTTGGGCAGAGTGGGAGAAGATGGTGTTGTACAGCTGTCGTATCGTCGAGGTATTTGGCGATGCGGTATAGATGACCGCCCGAGCGTTCATCCCGTGAATGATAATAGCGAGTCCAACGAGAGCGGAATAGAGCGTAGCGGGGCGAATATTGGATTTCCTCTTGGTACCAGCCACCTTACTGGTCGACTCTTCGGTCGAGCTCCATGAGATAAGAGGAACGAGTAGTAGCCCATGCATCCATAGCAAGTTGGCCAGGAAGCTATCCGTCTGGACATAGGTGGGTACAGCTAATATCGTCCCCATAGCAGCGAAAAGCGGTAAATACAGACTAGGCGGACAGCTTGGCGTTGGTCTGGTAGCGGGTCGAAGCGACAGGGCGGTGAGGAATAGAGCGAGTGCGACGGAGATAGCGACCATCTGACCAAGGAGCATGTACGCAGGAATGAATTTGATGTCTCGTTTACGACCTATCATCAGCGTAAACAAAGGGGATAATTGAGGGACATACCTTCCACCCAAATGATCGCAGTCATAATCACTGTGAATGTGCAGATATAACTACTCCACCACCAGTTCTGAGGACCTGTACAAACTATCCTCCATGCCTGCTCGAATAACGAGGTTCGGCTCAACCACTCTCCTAAAGAAGTGGTTCCATGGATTTTGGCGTCGTTGTTGTATGACCACTGCCGTCAGTATAATCGGGATGCAGACATACCATCATGAAACTTATCATGACTTTCATTAGCTTGGTTCCTGACTAGGAATAATGGAAGCTCACAAAACCATGTCGAGAGGAGAGCACCGAACGCACACCTCAAGAAGAGGAATGGTTTCTGTTCAAACAACCTCGTCTTGTCTTTCGGTGTGATCGAGTAGAATACAATCCCAAAGAGTAGTATTATCACACCGATATAAAGACCAAAGACGGCCGTAGCCAGCGTAGGATCTAATGCCATCTTAGTACATGTAGTAGGTAGTACGAGTGACTGCGATTAGTAGAGTGGTCAATAGAAGGATGTGGGGAAAAGCGGGGTAAAGGTTGCCTTCAACTCCTCCTTTACCTTTCTGTCCGTTGGTATATATTCAGTCTTTGCTATAACTCTCTGGAAGAAAGGCATCCAAGATGGGTCACAATTCAGACAAGATGTACGTGACTCATGCCGAGCACTCGGCGGGGAATCATACTGCGTCAAGTAACGGGAAAAGGCAGGAAAATGGAAAGTCGGAATTTCTAAGATTGCCTTTGTAAGTCTCTCTAGCATCCATATTCTCAAGATCGCCTAGCTGACAGGTAGTGACTCCTGCGCATTATCTCTTCAACCTTTCAAAGCGCCCGTAGCTGTTCTGGCGGATGTTGTTGAGGGAGAAACACCTCGAGCGGACGTATTTGATTTATTAAATATCGTCCCTTATATCAGGAAGTTCAAGACGAGTAAGTCGTCCTACTACAGAGGAAAGGGAGAGAGACTCACGTGCAGATCCTGTATCAGGTAAACCACTGGATACAAGTCAGCTCATCAAGCTCAACTTCTTCAAGGTTAGTTGCCACCTTTGTAGAAGTTGGAAGGAACTAATGGCAGAATGCCGAAGGGATGATGCACGACCCAATCACCTATAAAGTCTTTTCACCTCATATCCATATCGTCTTCCTCAAGAATACCGTAAGTCATCCCCCTAAAACTGAGCTGAGGATAGGGAAACGTATTCGACATGACATCCCTAAACCTCCTAGCTATAAAACCGAAAACATGGCGAGATTTGATTTCGGACGAACCATTCACCAGATCCGATATCATCACTATTCAAGATCCAAACAATCTAGCGTCTAGGGATTTGAGGGAGTATGATTATGTGAAAAGTGGTAGAAAAGTTACGGATGATGAGATGGAGGGTGATCCGCTGAAGGGAATTAACGTGGATGCTGCTGGGGGTGCTGGCAAGGTCTTGAAGATGATCGCTGAGAAGGTGAGTCCCGCTCCAAACTGGTTAGATTGGGATTTGTTGTTAATTGTAGACACGCTCGGAGCAGATGCCTCCGCCTGAACCGGTCAAAAAGGAGGCTGTAGTCGTCAAAGCAAGAAAGGAGCAATTAGCTTGTAAGTTGCAGGCACATCTCGTTTCGCTTCAGCTAATATCAGACAACGCAACAAACCATACCAGTGGACGAACAGCAGCATCTTTCACATCGACATCAGTCGTCCCCGAAACAAGTAACGAGCGAGTCCTCCAGGACGAAGAGGAGTGTAAGGCCTTTTCTCCATCTTGAAGCCAAGCTAACATGTAGTCATGTTTGACGAGCTCAAGAAAGCGATGAAAGCAAAAGATCGTCTTGCATCCAAAGCATACGCCACGATCCTCACAAATTACGGTGGATTGAATGTGGAATTACATGGTGATAGAGCACCAAAGACGGTGTATAACTTTGTCCAATTGGCAAAGCAGGGGTATTATGATAATGTCAAATTCCATCGTCTGATACCCGGGTTCATGGTAAGCTTCTATTACCACTTCCGCGAACAGAAGCTGATAGTCAGATCCAAGGAGGAGATCCAACAGGAACTGGACGGGGTGGAAAATCGTTCTGGGAAGACCCGTTCAGAGACGAACATGGAGAGAAAGGAGCTTTCAAGCACGATGCGAGGGGTGTTTTGGTGTGTCTCTCCCCCTGACTCCCCTGGTCAAGCTAATAGCAGTCAATGGCAAACAGTGGGCCTAGGACCAACGGTTCTCAATTCTTCTTTACGTTCTCGCCGTCAACACATCTCGATGGGAAACATACTGTCTTTGGAAAACTAGTCGGAGGGGAAGACACTCTTGATCGTATAGAGGCGGTAAAAGTACGGCCAGGTGGTGATAATCGTCCAGTCAAGGATATCATTATTCAGACTGTTCAAGTGTATGTCCCCTTCTCTTCCTCGATACATTCACTAATGTGATAGATTGACAGATCCATTCGAGGAATATCAAAAGAAATTGAAGACACGTATAGCTCGGCAAGACCAGTCTGAGGATGCACTCCGCCGTCGCGCTGAGGCGAGGGCAGAAAGGGATAAAGATAGAACGACATGGCTTGGTACAGAACTTGGAGCGCGGGGCGAGACAAAGGCAGAAAAGGACAAGAGAAAGAGAAAAGATGAAGATGAAGCGGGTACGGTCGGCAAGTATCTTAAAGCTGGAACTGGGCCGGGCAAGGGCGAGGCACCAATGGAATTCGGTATGGAAAAGAAGAAACCGAAAGGAGGTGGATTTGGGAACTTTTCTGGGTGGTAGTTCCTTGTAGATCAATGTCGATTGTATGATTATCCATAGTATGTACCTACACTCGGGCACCGAGCTGGTATCTTGGCGTCACTGCTGATCAACAAACGTGTCTACGGATGTTCTAGGTGATTGGTACCTCCACCATTTTACCCCACCGATCAACCTCCACCTCGGCCTTCTTGTTCGGTGATGTTCCCGAACGTCATACGCCGTTCCATCAGGTGGGGTATATAAACTAGTAATCTAAGGACGTTTCGTTATTCAACTCATACACTTTCTCACCTCACTACCTTCACTACCACTACCAACAAAAATAATAAGAACAATGTCCGACCGAGTCGTCCTAGTCACCGGAGCAAACCGAGGAATCGGTTACGAAGCCGTTAAATACCTTTCACAACAACTCCCCTCTTCTACCATCCTACTTTCTTCCCGATCCGAAAAGAATGGTGAAGAAGCAATCAAGAAGATGCAAGAATCCCTCCCTTCCCATAAATTCGAAAATGTCAAAGTCGTTCAACTCGATATTACCGACTCCAAATCCCTTTCTTCTGCCGTCACTACCATCAAGGAGAAGTACGGTAAATTGACCGACCTACTACACAACACCGGTATCGCCTCTGTTGATGGGAATGGTATGTCGCCCGATATTCTCGATGTCAACATTCGATGCGCCAAGGAAACTATTGAAGCTTTCCTACCTATCATGCCGGATACTGGTAAAATCGCACTAGTCTCCTCAGAGGTTGGAGCATGGTACACTGCTGCCGCCGATGAATCCCTTCGACAAAAACTCGAAGATGTCCCATCAAACAACTGGTCAACTATCGAGAAGTATATTAAAGACTGGGTCGCTTTCTCCAAAAACGAATCGTCCGAGATCAAATGGTCACCTACCTCCTCGATGCTCGACCAAGCTTACGGAGTTTCAAAGGCATTGGTCACAGCTTGGGCAAGGAACTTTGCTTCAACTTCCAAGATCCCCATTGCAATCGTCTGCCCTGGATATTGCGCTACGGAGTTGAACGGATGGAGTGGACCTAGATCAGCGGAAGTAGGAGGCATCAGTGTTGCTTGGCCTTTGTTGAACGACTTTGAGAGTGGACATTTCTACCAGGATGGAAAGGATCTACCGATCGTTTACCCTATGCCAAAGGAGTTCTTCCAGAAGAAGGAGTAGGGAGGATGCTTTAAGGCGATAAGTATGGTTGAGGGATGGGCGAAAAGGAAACTATGATATCGGTATTGCTTTGCGTCGCATTGCACTGTAGTCAGGGAGGAGTAGACATAGTCGTAGACGAAATTATGAATAAGTATTGCAGTCCATGATTGTTCGCTCGATGGCGTCAGCCAGTCAGAGGACTATCACTGACTTGATCAGTAGATCGGCCGTCGCTTAGCTACGGGTCAGCTGTTGATGATAGGCCGGGTTGACCAGTCCTTGATGACCACCGCTGGTCCTGGAGCTCCTTGTACCATGCAGCAGGTCAGTGTGAAGCAAGCGATACGAGGAGGATGAGCTTGTTCGATGGTCTATCGTATACAGATCTTGCATGCCCTTCGAAGGGGTGATGATCTAGTATGTGTATGCGGTCTATCCTTTCTTCTGACCTCTTCATTCTCGAAGCCCACATCCTGTCCTGGCAGTCCGGCAGCTTGAGCAGAAGTGTACGATGATATCCGGTCGAGGTCTTTTCCTTTGGAAGAGTTGCGGGCATTCAGCATTAGGCGGTAGTTCCGACCTCGTTCAAGCAGTCGTAATCGTTCCCAACTCTCTTTCCAAGACATCCAATCTCCCTTCCAACTCTTTCAATAGTTCTTCCTCCCTCTTGCTTTGCCCTCCACCCGAGCCGAGATTATCAAGAGCATTTTCCAATCCCTCCATATCCCTTTGATCATTTACATCTAATTCATATCCCCCATCACCATGTTCATCCCTTTCATGTTCCTCCCTCTCTTTATCGATGCTCAAGATATCCACCCTCTTCACTCGATTGAGATCTCGTATGTAGTCTTTCAACTGATCCAGATTGGTTGGTGAAGATCGAATAGTATGTAAAGCGAGAAGGGCAGCTGCTTTTCCACGTAGATTTCCTAAACGTCTGGAAGGTGGTACTGAAGTTGAGAAAGAGGAGTCGAATCCTTCTTGTAGAGTCGTTAATTTCCCATCTGTAATACCCTCCCTGTATCCGGCCTATCATCAACTTCCAGTCTCCGAAGAGTGAAAAGAGGGATGAACGTACATCAGAATACTTCGAAGCTATCCTATCGTATTCCACATTGGTCAATGGATCGGTCGCTCCCCCCTGATTTGGTCCAGTGGTGTCATTTAACCAATCATCATCCTCTTCCATAACTGGGTAGGGGGTTGAAATCATTTTCTGGAGTTAATGATTGATAATACGGTTACAAAGTTGCACGCACACACACAATTCAACTTTATTTCAAGATGACGTTTAGATTGTTCATACGAGGCGAAATCATTCATCTCACCTAGCCATCCCTCCATGCTACTCATACTTAGCTACAACGAGTCTACTGATCATCGCGCCCACGACATACTCTCTGAGCTGCTTGACAAGCTACGCCTGGCATGTCTATCGTTTATAAAGCCACAGTGTCATTATCAATATCCACGACCATAGAATCTAGAAAATTCCGCATCCCGTCCGATCTGCGCAGACAACCTGGATATCGCCCAGTTAGTAGCAAGGTGGGGGACCACTTGCGAATCCTGTTAGGTGTTGTGGTTCATTTCTTTTTGGCTTGTCAACAAGTCTCTCAACGTCGTTGGTGAACCAAAACTATGCTTGGCCTAAGAAAGGGGCCGTGTCGCTTATTGTCATGGCTTATCGTGATGCACACAGCTTGTGTGTGTCTGGGTTCATGGTGATATGGTACCGGTGCTTACCCGGTCATATACCCGAGCCGCGACTTCCATGTCAGCGACATGTCCATAAATATAACTCGGCTGCCCCAATTGGACCTAAGTGCATTCGTGATAGCTACACGTACTGCGGCACTCCACACCTCCACTTGAGACTACAGCTGTCGGGATGCACATTCTGATTCATGCCGAGCGATGCAGTCTGGTTGCCGGTGAATGGGTGGATGACATCATGTACTACGCGTACATGTCAAACCTACGTTCACTACACTTATAATTAAGTTGGATTACTGAACTACAACATCAATTATCTGTCTAAGATGAGTTCCAAAACACTTGATTTTGAATGTGCGCTAGTGACTGGTGGAGCTGGAGGTCTCGTGAGTGTTCCTGCAAAACACTTTATTGAGACTGATGTATAGGGCAAAGCCATGGCTGTTGAGTTGATTAAACGAGGAAAGAAAGTCCTACTCGCTGGTCGAACTGAGGAATCACTCAAATCCACTACATCAGAAATCGGAGCTGCAGGCTACTATCTCCTCGACGTCGGAGATACTTCTTCCCTCTCAGGATTCGTTTCGAAAATCACATCCGAACACCCCGAACTCGATTGTATAATCAACAATGCAGGTGTGCAACGACCTCTCCAGATTTTTGGACCTGATTACGATTTCGATCTACAAAAAGCCGACCAGGAGATCGATATTGATATTAGAGGTCCTATGCACCTTTCTGTCTTGATGATTAGGGAACACTTCGACAAGAAAGAAAAAGGCGGTGTGGTGATGAACGTTAGTTCTGTTCTTGGATTCGTTCCATTCAGCGTTGTCAATCCGGTTTACAATGGTGCGAAAGCATGGCTTCATTTCTTTACTACCAATCTACGAACTCAGGTCAAACAGGCTGGAAAGGATAAGATTAGGATTGTGGAGATTGTACCTCCTGCTGTGGAGTCGGATTTACATAGGGAGAGGGTTGATCCTGATGATAATAAACGACATAAGGGGAACAAGATCGCTTTGACCCAGGAGGAGTTTATGGATGAGGTTAGGAAGGGGTGGGAGGAGGGACAGGAGACGATCACGGCTGGACCGGGTAATGAGATTGTTAGCGAGTGGAATTCGACCATGGGCAAGAGGTATGAAAAGATGACCTCTTAGTGAGGTAGAAGTTATGCAGCCTAGCGAATGCATATGTAGCTTATTCTACCTATTTGTCCACATAATGTATATGCTCTCCAGTGGTCCAATCTTCCCAAATTGCCTAAGAGCTCTTGACGTACTTCTTCCAGTCGTGCTCCTCTTTGAAACCTAGCAGCTTCTTGATCTTTTGATTAGACAAAGGCGCTTCAATCTCTCCCATCTCCCTAGTGAACGGTACATTTGGCCCTTGTTCCTTCAAGAATTGAGTAGTATTGACTCCATGTAGCGTAATGGTATCATTGGTAGCGTTAAACACCTATGATCAGCCAATAACTACCACTGAAGGCAGAATGGACGCACCTGGAACCCGAGCCCATTCTTCTCTACTGCGAGATGGCACATTTCTCCTAAATCCCTAGCATCGATATAACTCCATGCATTCCTCTTTCTACTTTCGGGCTTGGCGAGGTAGGTTGGGAAATCCTTTTCATACTCGTGTGGTTCAACTACATTTCCGATCCTGAATACGTAAATGTCGGTCTTGAACCTTCGAGCGAAACTCCTTGCGGTTCGTTCCCCACATAGTTTTGATAGTGCATATGGATCTTCTGGGTTACAGTCGTAGGTGTCTAATTGTTAGTCA
>Ga0265780_10010963_pt1 | contig 10768 bp, 12 predicted proteins | sample P1T30metagenome_FD_192432 | JGI IMG/M metagenome (GOLD analysis project Ga0265780, IMG submission 192432) | Plant litter microbial communities from East Loma Ridge, Irvine, California - P1 T30 | ecosystem: Environmental > Terrestrial > Plant litter > Unclassified | place: USA: California... | reverse complement strand
ACTGGAGATCCTACAGGCTTTGAAGAAGATTTTGCGGCCTTCTGTATCTGGACATGCAATCTACCAAGAGGTCGTCTTTTCGGAAACCATGGATATGCTGGATCGGCTGGTGCTCACTGAAGGCCTGACTGTGCAAACAGTTGTTGTGGAAATTACACGAAACTTATGTCTTGGCCACCCATCTGCCAGGAGAGACCAAGGGTAACATTCCTCGCCAAATGGACATGGTTGTTTGCTGATAATTCATAGGACAACATCGTCGGACGAGCATCTGTCAGAAGACATTGACCAGCTGTTTGAACTTACCAAGATTATGGTGCTAGTACTTTCAGGGCTGGTTCCCGGTCTTGAAGACAGCAAAGCTACTGGTAGGTCCACGCTTTTTGGCTCAGCATGTATTCGCTGACTTCATTTAGCGCGCCATGACATGAACGAGGAAGCAGTTGCACTACTCACCACAGCACTATCCGCACTCGTCGACGCTGCGCAGGTCTTTCCATCCATCATCAAGGCCGATCTTCACGCCTGCATCCTCCACATTTTTGCCACCATTCTGGCTACAGGAGCATGTCAAGCAACGGTCATTCCCCAAGCCCTCCCAATTTTCAAGCGCTTCATCACCAGTCTCGCGCCACATGCTGAGGCAACAGACGACACCAGCAAACAACTTCGTGCAACATTATCACGCTTCCTCGCAATCCTCCGACACGCCCAACAACGCGCCTTCGACGCCGCTCTCGCGTGCGAAAAGAATACCATACTTGCTACTACCATCCTCCTCAGCTCTGCGGCATCCGCCTTCTCCCCCAACGACCCGCTCGTCAAACGTTTTGTAGACGATCTCTTCGACTGCCTTAATACGCCAACGACGAGTAAGGTGGCCGCAGGCTGTATTCGCTCCCTCCTCCTACTCCCCAAGAAATCGGCCCTAGAAACCAGTCTCGCCAAACTCATACTCCCACCCACCCTCTCCTTCCTGGTTAATCCGTCTGAGAAAGAAGGCATCGATGAATCGCGTACTACGCTCGCTCAAACACTCGTCGCTTTCATTACAAGTCTACCTGAAGCCCCGCAGCGCCGTATTGCAGTCAAGATCATCATCCCCGCACTTTTGGCTCGTGCGCAGAATGAACCTAACGCCGTGCAGGAGACGGCGAGCAGGTTGCTGGAGATTGCGGCTAAAGACCAAGAAGCTTTTAGGGGAGTAGTCACGGGTATGAACAATGAGCAGAGGGGAAATTTGGAAGGGGTATTGAAGAGTGGGCAGGGAGGGAGGAAGCAGGAGGCTAGTAGTCAGGATGATGGGCTGCCTAAGATTGCGCTCAAGATGGATTTTGGGGCGTAAGGAAATGAGTCTGAGAACTAGATTGGGTGTGATGACTGTATGATATGGGACCTACTAGGCTTGACAAGGTTGTGTGGATGGGGTGTGCATGTTTGTGGTCATGGTTGGATTATTAGAAATGGTGGGGTGATATCCTATGAAGAGATGAAATCAATGTTGTTGTCATGTTTTTCCCAATGATCAAAGAGTAGACAAGAGTTGGAGACATGACTGTGTCTATGGAAAACCTCAGATTCAAACACTACTCACTACCTAGGAGGTATACAAACCTCCAAAAGGAAACCAAAAGAGAACCACAACTCACTACCATGGAGTTGTACAACCCCACAAAAGGAAACCAAAAGGCAACCACAGCCCACTACCGTGGAGGTATACAAGCCCCTAAATAGAAACCAAAAGAGAACCACAACTCACTACCATGGAGTTGTACAAACACCCAAAAGGAAACCAAAAGACAACCACAGATCACTACCGTGGAGGTATACAAGCCCCCAAAAAGAAATCTAAAGCACTCTCTCACCCATGCCAAACTCCCCACACCTGGTGTTACTACTTCTGGGACGAGCTCTGTCCAGGCTTGGTATTCTCCACGCCAGGTTTTGGTGCACTTCGCACCGCAAGTGCCGGAGCATTTGACACCAGCAACTGGTTGCTAGAGGTTACTTCCCCCACGTACCTGAAGGCTGGGTTTCCTGGGCCTATCTGTGTCCATACACAGATAGGAAGTGAGAACAGGAGAACGGTAGAATTGGACTCCCACTTTCCCTCCAGTTTGATCTCCATCCCTAGGATGGACGCAGGTAGCAACGTGGTGAGCCAGGTTTTTAGCTGCTCCACGTTGCTTCTGTTCATATCTTCGACGACATGTGCTGTGATGAGCACACGAGGGCTGTTTGGTTTGAAGCGTACGAACTTGTCCTTGCCCTTTAAGTCAACCTTCTTTGTAGGGAGGCATGCGGATGTTGTGTTCGGTGGCCTCCAGTAGAAGGGGGTAGATTGAAGGTCGTGCGTACGCCGATTCGCCATGAGGTGGCAGTGCAGCATGGCAACGGTGAGCGGAGCCGAAGACAAGCGGCGGAGTTCCTGGCTGAGTGCTTTCGTGAAGCATATAGAGAGCTTTGCCGAAGCTTCTTCCAGCCGTGAAGCAGCACCGAGCAGTTCTGCATGGCTGCATGCTTCAGCTGCATAGCAGCAGTCCAAGATGTGCACGACATCGCACTTCTTGTAATTCAGGCTTGCGGTCGCAGCGTTCCAGTGTAATGTGTTGGTAAGAGGAGTTCCGTCAGACATAGCGCCACTGACCATCATTAGCAGCTGCATTCACAACTCTAGTTTTTGACACTTACTTCAGACAGAGCTCGTATGAAGGAGCTCGTACTTCCTCGAAATCCGTACAGGTGACTCGCCCATGGCCAGAGTATATCAGGATGATCAGGTTGTTCTCCGTAGTAAATCCATCTTTGCGCAGCTGTACAAGGGCGTCGCTAACACAATCGTCTGGATCTACATCCACTGGAATGACGAGAGTCGCCATACGCGTTATTTCGAAGTAGTTATGGAAGGTTGCTTTTAGCTCTATCTCTGGATCCACTACCCCGATATCATCAACTTGGAACCTGATGAAGACCACAACGACGTTGTCGTACGATGTCACAGGATGGCCAAGTGCTGAGCTAACCGAAGTTTGCAACTCTTTCTGGAGGGTCTGGCTGCGCATCTTGCTGTAGCTTGAAAAAGCGTGTTCAGGCTTGACTGAAGACATGGTAAGGGGAAGTGTTGTTGTTCTTACTCAAGAATGGAAGAAGATGTGTGGATAAAGCGATAGAAGCTGGCTGGGAGGTACAACTCTTTATATGCTAGGACTGGAACTTCGATAGCTGGAAAGTGCGCCTGCATGTGAATTTCTTCACCGACCATCTCCCATAGTTCTGGAACATGTGGTCATGGCCCATGGTACAGCCAACACAGCCCCTCACAAACTGATCTCTTCACCGACCATCTCCCATGGTTCTGGAACATGTGGTCATGGCCCATGGTACTGCCGGCACAGCACAGCCCTTACAAACGCACTTCAATAAACCAGCTGTGTATTACGTCAAATTGCCTCCACTTTGGACATTCCATTCCGTACCAGTATCCACTATGTCCAGTAAAGTCCAAGCAAGCGCTTGGTCCCAGCTACGATCGCAGGGTCTGGATGCCAAACTCTAGGACTGCAAGTGGCAGCGAAAGACGCGATGTCATTGCAGTCGTCAAGTAGGGGTGATGAGGTCGGCATCGACCAGGCAAGATCCGATGGCATCGAGTATTCACATACGACTGAAAATGACATGGGTCTCCAGGAAGTTGTAGTGCCAATCAACAGAATATTACAGCTAAAAAAGCCTACCTTCGCATACATGATTCGAAAGCCGGTAGTTGCGTTCTTCTTTGTGTTCTTCTGTAACATTACCTGTTTTTTTAGTGTCATGTCATCACCTTTTGAAGCATTGATTTTGGTGTTTCTTCAACAAAACGGCATCGGTGGCGCTTGCACGGGGCTGCATATAACTGGGGTTTGTAACAAGAAAAGGCTGTATTTTATATATAGATTAGGCTTAGAAATCACAAGAAACCCCTGGTACAGTGCCCTAGCATTTCCCCCTCGCATGTGCTAGCATGCGCTACTGCTTCAGGGAGATGTCGACGCGATAGCTGCCTCCGTGGGTTGCGCGTTTGTTGACGGCGGTCAGGATGCCAGCGAGGCCAGCGAGACCAGTCTGATAGTCTGAATTCGGCAGCGGTGGCACGACGGGCTCGGGCCAGATGCAGGCGACGCCCGTGACGCAGTCTGAAATCTGCTGCCAGCCAGCCAGCGCGTGATGCCAGCCGTAGTAGTGCTCATGCACGTCGACGATGCCACGGCGCGGAATGTGTCGCCAAAGCCGAGTCACTCGAGTCCCTCGAGCGGGCGGCGTTGGCACTGATGCGCGGGGAAGGGCAGCTCATCCGTGTCGTCATAGCGTGTAGAGACCATCGTCGCAGATGGCCTGGCCCTGCGCGCTCGTAGCAAACTCGTCGGTGGTCAAACGCACGCTGCCGGCCTGGCGCCAGTGATTGTTGCCTCGACGTCGAGCCAGCCGGCCTCGAAGCGGGCGGGGCTGCTCGCGTACGCCTGGATTACGTCATCCGGCGCCGTGAGTGCGCTGTCACGTGCGATGCCATACTCACCATGGCCAGCGACGCGCCGACCTTCACGCTGCCTGCAGATGGAACAACCGTCGGTACGGGTTGAATGAGCGGGAACTGGGACTGGGACTGGCATGGGCATACCTAGCCGAGCTCCGTTTCACCAAACATGATGGCATCCATATCCCGTGAGTCCGAGCAGATGCACTGAACAAAAGAGGAAAACTGGTGGTTTGTAGCTTAGAGTTCTAGTATTTTTTTTTGTAATCGCATCAGTTTGCTACTGTAGCTACACTTATACAGAATGCAGTTTAACCAACAACGCTGGCTTTTCCCACACTAGATAAACTTTTTGCTCTGCCCAGTTATCCGGGAAGCATTGCTCCAGATCAAAGTGCCAGATCAGATGTGCAACCACCAGCCTCATTAGCATAGTTGCAATCGTTCTCCCGAGACCTACCCGCAAATGTTAGCATACACTCCAAAACATAACAAAACAAGTACTAGGACAAAGCAAAACATACAGTCTCGTGGCCCGACTGAGAATACTTGAGAAGCACTCTTCACGTCTCCCGCATACTTGCCATCTTCCCCCATCCACCGCTCCGGTGCGTATCGATCCGGCTCGCAGAAGTTGAGCGGGGACCTGCAAGCCGCATGAATCGGGACGCCAACCGCCGCTCCGCCAGGGACCCAATAGCCATCCACATACACGCCTTCCGCCGGCACGTACCGCGGATGCGTGGCTGGCGACGGGGCTTGAATGCGCAAGTTTTCTTCCAGACAGGCCAGGAGATATCTACATTTGTTGACGCCCGTCATGTTGATGTCCTTGGCCGTTGCAAACGTTCCGCGTATCTCCTCCGCCAGCTTGGTTAGCGTGTGTTTGTTCGTGAGCAGCCGAAATACAGTGTGGACAACGGACGTCACCAGTGTCTCTGTGCCGGCTGCCATGAGAAACACGGCGTTTGAATTGAGCTGGTTCATTGTCATCTTGCCCTCTCTGTACGCTTGGATGAGATTGCCCATGAAATCTGGCATCTCGGACTCTTTGTTCAAGCGATGTTGTACTTTTGCCTGTTGTTTTGGAGACAATGACACACAGAAAGTTAGCAGATCCAATTCTTTTTCGCCTGCGTTTGCTCAGGATTTCTTTGGCGGCCTGCTCACCTCGCTAATCTCGTACACAGTGTTGCGATCCGATAGCAGACTCTTGTCCAGCGCTAATGCCATGAATGGCAGTCGGAGAAGCTTTGGTAGCCGCTCCGCAGCCTGACTATAGGCCATTGGTCTGCCTAGTTTGGTGAACTTGGTGACCCAAGGATGTAGCTTTGACGTGGTGAGGCAGTCGAATGACTCTGTATATGCTGTTGTTCCAATTTCGTCAATTCTCCATACATGTTGACAAGTGTACATCATTCAAAGGTTATGACGTACTCAGGTGTCCCACAACATCGAAGACAAAGAGCTAAAATGTACAAGTAAGCTTACTGTGTACAAGCCAGGGTATACTTGGAGTCAAGGAAGGAGAAGACCAACATTAACCCATTCCAACAGATCAATCGTTTTCTGCCCACCTTGACTCTCCTTCTGCAGCTTTTCCACCAATAGTCCAAGATACTTCTGAACAACTACTTCCTGCTTCCTTAGCGCGCCGTCGGAGAAACCGGGCGCCATCAGTTTTCGCAAGTAGGCATGATATTCCTTGCTGCTGTACAGCAGCGTCGGCTCTCCCATTCCACTAATGTATTTCTTGTCCTTGCTCAGCTCCGACTGCCCTTGCTTCTTGTGGCCGTAAATGTCTCGGAATGCGCCCGCGGTGTTGAAGGTCAGTTCATTTGGGGCAACGCGTACGACCGGGCCGTAGTGGTTGTGCAGCTCCAACATGTATTGTGGCGCGTAGCCGCCGAATAAAGACCAAAAGTACGGCCAGTCCCATGCTGCTCGCAGCTTCGGGCCGGGGAACTTGCGGAGCGGGTGGAAGAAGATGTTGTAGATGGCGGATGTGACTGTGTAGATTACTACCTGGAAAAAAAATTGTGAGTTTTGCGATGGTGGGGTATATAAAGTAGAGATGTGTGGTTGCGATACTTACAAGCAGTAGTAGGCTTGTAACGCCATATAGTATGCTAGAGGTGCAGATTCGCTCAGGCAGTATAGCTTTTGTGAGCGCCATGTTGGTGGGAGAAAAAGATACCCCGGAAACCCACAGAGAGTGCGCAGAGATAGAAACCCTGCTGGCCCAATGTAGGAGTAGATTTGAAATATGGTGGAAGTTTTTGAGAAGTAATAGAGTAATGCGCCTAGTGTATACTCGAAGTTGGCTTGGGTAGTATGAGAAGATGTGGATACCCTCGAGATCCTCCCGGAGCACCACAGCAGCTTATGGCGATTACCCTAGTTTGCTGACGCAACTCTCCAGTGACCAAACAGAACGACCATTTACCGTTTCTGGGCCGAGTGCCCGGTCAATTGGAAACACAGGGATCCCGCAATAAAGTTGAGCATTGCTCATTTTGTGGCTTCGGCAGTGTACAATGGACAATTAGTAGCGGGGTTCCGGATAGGGATCCATTGCACCAGCCTTATCAAAGCATCAGCTTCACCACTAAGTATTTTCCGTCTGTCTCTAATAAGCCGCTATATTCATTTTACACTTTTAGTAAATCCAAGTTCTAACGACACAGTAACTTGGCAGTTTGATTCTTTTTGCTGTCGCAAACTGCGAGCACACCTGCAGTTAACGTCACGGCATTGGACCGAGCGTGCGTTGAAAATACACCAAATGAAGATCGCAAGTCCAACCCCGGTTGTTGTTCTATTCGGTCCAAACAAGCAAGGTAGTATGGCCGTGAAGCTTACCATTGCAGATGATCAGCAGCTTAGTACCGGCTTTACTTCGGAAAATATCCATTTTTATACTCCGACTTGATACTCCGACATGATGGTTCAAACTTTCCAGTGGATGCTAGTCAGGTGATCTTACGGGTGAGACGATGAATCGATGAATTGCGATCACATCGAGTTTGGGGATCTATAGAGACTTTTGAAAACACCAAACCATCATTGATTGTTGCTGCTAGTTTATAATATTTATTAATCAGCTGGAAAAGCATCTCTGCACGCCAGATATCTTCAAATCTGCAATTAATTCCGACCGTAGAAGCGTTTCTCTGGACTGGTCCGTCCTTAACCGTGTGTGTCTGTTTCCGATTTTGACCATAGCACTGTCACAGCTAACGAACTGCAGCTTCAATCACAGCCGTTCTACCTAGCTGCAGTAGGTAAACATGGTACAAGACCAATGCGAGCTCGATAAAAGGCCCTCTATAAATCCCGATCATCGCGTGGATAATTTCGACAACGTACTCCCTACTGTCGACAAGTCCTTGATAAATGGAAGGAGCCATCTCACAGACTCAATCAGCGACTCAACATGGAACGCTGATGAGGAAGAGATACTCATGGGACCATTTGATTACCTCGAGTCCCAGCCCGGGAAGGATCTCCGCTCAAAATTTATGCATGCATTCAATGCCTGGCTGCAAGTCCCCGCGCACTCTCTGTCGGTCATTATGCGAGTCGTTAGTATGCTACATACAGCCTCCCTCCTGATCGATGACATACAGGACAGCAGTCAACTAAGACGAGGGGCTCCTGTAGCCCACGACGTCTTTGGAACCGCACAGACAATCAACTCTGCCAACTATGTCTACTTCTGCGCACTAGAAAATATCTCTGCGCTTGAAAACCCGGCACTCATTCGAATCTACACCGAGGAACTACTCAATCTGCACCGTGGACAAGGAATGGATCTATTCTGGCGCGACACGTTGACCTGCCCTACAGAGCTGGAATACATTCGAATGGTCGGCAACAAGACAGGCGGTCTATTCCGACTAGCGGTTCGATTGATGTGTGTCGAATCAAGGCAGACACAGCACGAGGCCAAGTATGTGCGACTCGTCAATTCAATCGGCATTCTCTTCCAGGTCCTAGATGACTACCGCAATCTTACCGACAGTTTTTACGCAAAGAACAAGGGCTTTTGCGAAGACCTGACCGAGGGAAAATTTAGCTTTCCAGTCATTCATTCAATACAGTCAGAGAAGAATGGCGGTTCCTTCCTCCTTGACATCCTCCGCTTGAGGACAACCGACGAGGGGATCAAGAGGGACGCAGTGTCGTATATAAAGCAGCGCGGCAGCCTCTCGTACACGCAGGTAGTGCTAAAGGTGCTCAAGACAGACATTCTCAGGCAGGTGGACGAGGTAGATGTAGGTCAAGGGAAGAGCGGGCCCTTGAAGGGTATCCTGGAGAAACTCGTTGGCGACATATGATGATAGTGTTCTATCATGCAGGACTGTTGGGGTTAGTATTAACCACGTTCATTGCTCGAAACAGACTCTTCTCATCAACGCACGAACGTGCTCGCCAAGCCTACTGTTCATCGTTCATTTCTCATCACTCACTGTTCCAACAGTGCCCGAAACCACACCTCTTCTACCACATTGTTAATCGCCTCTATTGCAAACATGCCTTTGGGACCACGACATGATGATAGTGTCCTTATGCTGTCATAAATCATTTCCCAACTCAGACTATATAAATGGGTAAAGGACAGGCATAGAGACGTCACTGTGCCCTCTGCACTGAAAGACCCATGTCTCTAGTGTCGGTTTGCTACGACTAAATCAAAGTTTCATCAGGCAACTCCTGTAATACCTTGATTTAGCAAAGAAAGCCTCTGGGAATCGATTTCACAATCCAGTTGATACCCGTTCTGACGGATTGAGAAGCTTACACGCTTCAAGTAGAAAGACGTCACTTCTAGCCTGTTCAACTGCGGTTCGGCTCTGACTTGTAGTTAATATTATTTAGGGTCATCCTTTCACCGCTACTAAGTGTTGCGCACCATGCCGTTGACACATCGCAACTTGTTAGCATACTGAGCATTGTTTAGCATCGAAACTATCGTGAAATGCGAATTGAACTAGCTGAGAGTAATCATTGGATACTCCGAAGTCTCTTCGCAACGCTAGAACGCGTTCGGTAGGTTCCTTGAAGTGTGAGTGCGTATTGAACTGAAATGGTGCGCAAGAACGGGCAATAAACTCCGATCGGTTTTGTACTAGTTGCCTCAACAAGATAGTGTCTTAAAGACAGTTATTAGAAACTCCGTTTCGCCGGCCATGGCGCCGATCTCATCTACGTTTATTACCCGATACATGGCCGAGTCTAAAAAAATGGGGGGAAATGATACGATGGAGTAAGTCCGTACACGGATTCTGTTCATCTGTTTACTTACCTCTTCAGCGCCTGTTAGTTTTTCATGAGCATCAACTAGCTGAGCACTATGCAACATGTATTCCCTTGCAGACATAATCGCCTTGTTTGATCCATCTAGTGTGCAAAGCCGTTTGTCGATACCTGAGGACCTAAACGCCAGCAATGTTTTCTTGCTAGTCATCTTGATATGCTTCCCAGTAAGCATTTACGTGGGAAGCGTGATCAACTTGACCTCTTTCCGGACCGGAATTCCTGTTGCCGGGCGAAGAAGCGTGTTCGAGCCAGACTGGTTGGCACGACTACGATTTATTCGCGGCAGTCGGGGTATCATCAATGAGGGCTACAAAAGAGTGAGTATTGAGCTGGTGTAAAAATAGTATCGCCAATGCTCTCAGCTACCATCTCCATAGTATCATGACCTCTTCATTGTTCGCAAGTCAGGCACGGACATTGTTGTTATTGGCAACGCAAAATTTGTGGACGAGATTCGGGCTCAGACAAAAGAAAAGATGCGCTCCGTGGAGCCTTTTCTACATGATTTTGTGGGCGCGTATACGGGTGGAAAGATAATTTGCGACAGCGATGTCCAAAATCGGGTCTTGATGCAACGAGTGACTCCCAATCTCGAAACGTTGATCCCTGAAATCAAGAGCGAGCTCCAATTTGCCCTCCAGAAAGAGTTGCCTCAGTGCGATAGGGAAGATTGGGTAGAAGTGGATGTCGCACATGTTTTTCCACGCATAGTCGCGCGTATCACTGCACGGATTCTCCTTGGCCCGACAGAATGTAGGAACGAGAAGTGGCTTCAGACGACAGCGGATTATACAGAGAACGTCTTCATCACCGGTTTCGTCCTACGATTCGTGCCTCGCATGCTCAGGCCTTTTGTGGCAGCAGTACTACCCACCTACTGGAAGCTGTTCAGCAACCTGTCCAGTGCTCGGTCAATAATAGGTGCCTCTGCAT
>Ga0265780_10010962_pt1 | contig 10769 bp, 7 predicted proteins | sample P1T30metagenome_FD_192432 | JGI IMG/M metagenome (GOLD analysis project Ga0265780, IMG submission 192432) | Plant litter microbial communities from East Loma Ridge, Irvine, California - P1 T30 | ecosystem: Environmental > Terrestrial > Plant litter > Unclassified | place: USA: California... | reverse complement strand
CCCATGCCCGCTCGCCCCTGTTTCGTGCCACAGCGCTCGCGCTGATCGCCGCCAGCGCCTTCACCACCGCAGGCTGCGCGAAGCGTGGCAAGTCCGACATTCCGTATGTCGCGCGCGACGTCGGCACGCTGTACACGACCGCGCGCCAGCGGCTCGACAATGGCGACTATAAGATCGCGGCGGCGCTGTTCGACGAGGTCGAGCGGCAGCACCCCTATTCGGTATGGGCGCGCCGCTCGCAGTTGATGAGCGCGTTCAGCTATTATCTGGCGCATGATTATACCGCGTCGATCCAGTCGGCGCAGCGCTTCCTGTCGGTGCATCCGGGCAACCGCGATGCGCCCTACGCCTATTACCTCGTCTCGCTCGGCTATTACGAGCAGATCAGCGACGTGACGCGCGACCAGAAGATCACGCAGCAGGCGCTCGACTCGCTCGGCGAGCTGATGCGGCGCTACCCGAACAGCAAATATGCCGCCGATGCGCGGCTCAAGGTCGATCTCGTCCGTGATCACCTCGCGGGCAAGGAAATGGAGATCGGGCGCTTCTACGAACGGCGCGGGCTGTGGCTTGCGGCGAACGGTCGTTTCCGGCGTGTCGTCGACGAATACCAGACCACCACCCACGTGCCCGAGGCACTGATGCGGCTGACCGAGACGTCGCTGGCGCTGGGCGTGCCGGACGAGGCGCGCAAGGCCGCAGCCGTGCTCGGTGCCAACTATCCGGGCACGCAATGGTATCAGCGCGCCTACAAGCTGTCGGAAGAGCATCCCCCGGTTCAAGTAGCAGCGATCCCGACCGGACAGCAGATCGTCCCGCTGAACAGCACACTCAGCATCCCGACCAAGTCGAAGGACATCGAACGGGACACGCGGGCGGCGCCTGCCACCAACGGATCGCGGACCAACCCGGGCAACCCCAATCCGGGGCAGTGACCCCTGTGCCGTGCGCGCGCGCACATCGGGCACGTCAGGATTGGGCGCAAAGAACAATTCCAGAACGATGCTGGATAGGTTAGAGGCGACGGCACGATGCTGATCTCGCTGGCCATTCGCGACGTCGTCCTGATCGAAGCGCTCGACTTGCACTTCGTCGCGGGGCTTGGTGTGCTCACCGGGGAAACCGGCGCGGGCAAGTCGATCCTGCTCGATGCGCTGGGGCTCGCGCTCGGCGGGCGCGGCGAGGCGGGGCTGGTGCGACAAGGCGCCACGCAGGCGGTCGTCACCGCGACCTTCGACACGCCCGCCCCCGACGGCGCGATTGCCGCACTGCTTGCCGAGAACGGTTTCGACGCAGAACCCGGCGAGCCGCTGATGATCCGTCGCATCGTCAAGGCAGACGGCGGCAGCCGCGCCTTCGTCAACGATCAGTCCGCCTCGGCGGGACTGCTGCGCGAGATGGCACAACATCTGGTCGAGATCCACGGCCAGCATGACGACCGCGGCCTGCTCAACGCGCGCGGGCATCGTGCCTTGCTCGACGCGTTCGGGCGAGTCGATGCCAGTCCCGCGGCAGGCGCGTACAAGGCGTGGCGCGCCGCCGAAGGTGCGCTCGCGACCGCGCACGCCACCATCGAAAGCGCCGCGCGCGACCGCGAATGGCTCGAGCACAGCGTCGCCGAATTGCGCGCGCTCTCGCCGGAAGCGGGTGAGGAAGAAGCGCTCGCCGAACGCCGCCGGTCGATGCAACGGTCCGAAAAGATCGCCGCCGACCTGTCCGCGATCGAGCAATGGCTCGAAGGGTCGGATGGCGGATTGGCGCAACTCCGCCAGGCCGCGCGCGTGCTGGAACGGGTCGCAGAGGATCACGAGTCGCTCGCCGAGGCGCTTGCCGCGATCGACCGCGCAGTGATCGAGGGTGCGGTTGCCGAAGAGCAGTTGCGTATTGCCAAGACCGACCTGTGGTTCGATCCGTCCGCGCTCGAGGATGACGAGACGCGGCTGTTCGAACTGCGGGCGATGGCGCGCAAACACCGTGTCCAGCCCGACGATCTCGCCGCGCTCGCCGCCGATCTCGATGCCAAGCTCGCCGCGCTGGACGCAGGCGAGGAAGGCATCGCAGCGCTGGAACGCAAGCTGGCAACCGCGCGCGCCAACTTCGATCGCGCCGCCACCCAATTGACCAAGGCGCGCACGGCCGCCGCCGAACGACTCGACGCGGCAGTGCGCGGCGAACTCGCACCGTTGAAACTGGATGCGGCGCGCTTCCGCACCGTCGTCGCGCCAGCCCCCGCCGATGCGTGGTCGTCCGCGGGCAAGGACCGGGTCGAGTTCGAAATCTCGACCAACCCCGGCGCGCCGTTCGCGCCGCTGGTCAAGATCGCCAGCGGCGGCGAACTGTCGCGCTTCATCCTCGCGCTCAAAGTGGCGCTGGCCGAACAGGGCAGCGCGGCGACGATGATCTTCGACGAAATCGATCGCGGCGTCGGCGGTGCCGTTGCCAGCGCGATCGGCGACCGACTCGCGCGCCTCGCCGGCGGCACGCAAGTGCTCGTCGTCACGCACAGCCCGCAGGTCGCCGCGCGCGGCGCGCAGCATCTGCTGATCGCCAAGCGGCACGATGGCATCGTCACCCGCACCGGCGTGACGCCGCTCGACGCCACCGACCGCCGCGAGGAGATCGCACGGATGCTGTCGGGCGCGGAGATCACCCCCGAAGCGCGCGCGCAGGCGGACCGGTTACTGGAAAGCGTTTAGCGCATCCGCTGCTGTTCCTCCGTTTTCGCGTGAAGGCGAGAGTTCTGTAAAACGGTCCGTCATCCTAAACTTGTTTCAGGATCCAGCCCTCCGCGAGTCCGGACTATGCCTGTTGCGCGGTGGATGCTGAAACAAGTTCAGCATGACGGCAGCTTTTTCGGGGCCCGGGCTGACGATCAAACCTCCGATGACCTTTATGCGGAGGTCTCGCGAAGGCGACAATCCCGATCGGGGGGACTTCAATATCGCCCCCATCCCCACACGTCTTCAGAAGGGCATCGTCACCGTCATCATGACGCGCTTGTCGTTGAGGCGGCCCGGTGCCGTGTAGACATTCCCCCGCGCACCCTTGCCCAGATCAACCCCCACCCCCGGTCCCCCGACCCCGGCATAGCGTTCGGGCAGGGGTTTCAGCCGGTCTTGATCGGCGTCCGTGCGCTTTCCGCACACGACGATGTCGCTACCGGGTTCGCCAGCGGGACACTTGGTGGATCGCCACGGCGCCGGCAGCTCGACGGTCTTTCGCGCGTCGGGGGAGGCCGCAGGGGGTGCCGCCAGTTGCAACGCCGCAAGCATCGGCAGGATCATAAACCGTTCTCCGCGCGGCCAATTGTGCGGAAGCTATGGTAGATCGCGGCCCCCCGCAATCATCGTTCAAGCAAACAGGGCGACAACCCCGTAATTACCTGCTACACCATCCAAATCGCGCGACACCGCTCCCAAGCATCGCGCGGCTGAGAGACGTCCTGCGCTCCCGCTTGTTATTCCCGGACGCGTCGCGTGTTTCTCGAATTTTCCCTTTCAGGTCAGCCTGTCCGCTGCGGTTTTTCCGCGCACGGTTGATCAAACGCCATCGGATGCGCCGGCCGGGGCCGGACGTCGCATTCGTCTTCGATCTCGGCCCCCATCCGGATGCTGCCCAAAAGGGGCAAAGTCCGGGCTTAAGGAATACGTTATGGCTATCGGCACAGTTAAGTTCTTCAACGCCGACAAGGGTTATGGTTTCATCGCGCCTGAGGGCGGCGGTGGTGATGCGTTCGTCCACATCAGCGCAGTGGAAGCTGCCGGCATGGCGACGCTCGATCGCGATCAGCGCGTTTCGTACGAGCTGGAAGAAGATCGTCGCGGCAAGGTCTCGGCTGTAAAGCTCGCCCAGGCCTGATCGGTTCACGATCCGGGGGTGTCGCCGTCATGGCGGCACCCTTGCTCGCTTCCCCCCAGCGAGCACGTTTCCTTCATGCGTGGAGACATCCTACGAACACCACCGCCCTGTTCTATCGTGATCGCGCCATTCAGGCCGAAACCGATGCAGCGTCCGCGACGCTCGACAATGTCCGCAGCCGCTGGCTTCGCGCCGCCAAGGCCTGGCACGAAATGGCCACCCGCGCCGAAAAGACCGCGGAACGCCGGTCGACCAACGAAGAGGCCAAGCACCTCGCCGAAATGGACGCCAGCGAAGACGATTAGCTTGATGTACGGCACGGCCCTCCGCTAGCGCAGGGCCATGCCCGCCACGCCTCCCCTTCCCGCCTCCGACACCCCCGATTCCGAAAACGACGCCGCTGCTGAACTCGCGCACCTCGCCGCTGAGATCGCCCGTCACAACACCCTTTATCATACGCAGGACGCACCCGAACTTTCGGATGCCGCCTATGACGCGCTGGTCCGCCGCAATGCCGCGCTGGAAGCCGCCTTCCCGCATCTGGTCCGCAGCGACTCGCCCAATAAGCAAGTCGGTGCCGCCCCCGCCGCGCATCTCGCCAAGGTCGCGCACGCGCGCGCGATGACCAGCCTCGACAATGCCTTCACCGACGAGGACGTCGCTGATTTCGTCGGGCGTGTTCGTCGCTTCCTCGCGCTCCCTGCGGAAACACCGGTCGACCTTACTGCCGAGCCCAAGATCGACGGTCTGTCCTGCTCGCTGCGCTACGAACGCGGTCAACTCGTCCAGGCATTGACGCGCGGCGACGGTCAGGTCGGCGAGGACGTCACCGCCAACGTCCGCCACATTCCGGACATCCCCGATACGCTGCCCGATGGCGCGCCCGATGTGTTCGAGGTGCGCGGCGAAGTGTACATGGCGAAAGCCGATTTCGCCGCGCTCAATGCCCGCCTGCTCGCCGAGGCTGAAGTCACGGGCAAGGAAGCCCGCCAGTTCGCCAATCCGCGCAATGCCGCCGCCGGCTCGCTACGCCAGAAGGACGCCGCCGTCACCGCGACGCGTCCTTTACGCTTCTTCGCCTGGGGCTGGGGCGAAACGAGCGCGCTTCCCGGCGACACGCAGGCGGAGATCGTCGAGGCGATCCGCAGATGGGGCTTTCCGATCGCCGAAGGCTTTGCGCATGCGACGACGACCGACGCCGCGCTTGCCGTGTATCGCGGTATCGAACACCGTCGCGCCGACCTACCGTTCGACATCGACGGCGTCGTTTACAAGCTCGACCGGCTCGACTGGCAAGCGCGCCTCGGCACCGTCGGCCGCACCCCACGCTGGGCGATCGCGCACAAATTCCCCGCCGAGCGTGCCGAGACCACGCTGACCGCGATCGACATTCAGGTCGGGCGCACCGGCGCGCTCACCCCGGTGGCACGGCTCGCGCCCGTCACGGTCGGCGGTGTCGTCGTCACCAACGCGACGCTCCACAATGCCGACGAGATCGAGCGACTCGGCGCGCGGGTCGGCGACCGGGTCGTGCTGCAGCGCGCCGGCGACGTCATCCCGCAGATCGTCGAGGTCCTGACGCGCGAGGAGGACCGCCCCGCCTTTGCGTTCCCATCGACCTGCCCCGAATGCGGCTCGCTCGCCGAACGGGGCGAGGGCGAAGTCGTGGTGCGCTGCACCGGCGGCCTCATCTGCCCCGCGCAACGCGTCGAGCGACTGATCCACTTCGTCTCGCGCCACGCGTTCGACATCAGCGGACTCGGGCTGGTCCGGATCGAGGAGTTCTTCCGCGACGGACTGATCGCCTCCCCCGCCGACATCTTCCGCCTCCACACCCACCGCGCCGCGCTGATCACGCGCGAGCGCATGTCCGAACTGGTCGTCGACAAGCTGATCGCTGCGATCGACCTGCGCCGCGAGATCGGGCTCGACCGTTTCCTCTTCGCGCTCGGCATCCGCCACGTCGGCGAGATCACCGCCCGCGACCTCGCCCGACGCTATGTCTCGGCGCGCGGCTTCGCGGCCATGGTACGCAGCGCGCTTCGCGTCCGCCGCGCCACAAAGCCCGTCCTCGGCGAGACCGACGCCAAGTTCGTGCTCCGCCGCGGCAAGACACTCGCCGCCGCGATCGAAACCGCGGGCATCGGCCCCGAAGTCGCCGACGCCCTCCTCGAATTCTTCGCCGAGCAGCACAATCGCGCGGTCGTCGCGGCGTTACTCCGCGAAGTGAAGCCGCTCGACGTCGTCCACCAGACTCGCGAGTCGCCGGTCACCGGCAAGACCGTGGTCTTCACCGGCAGCCTCGAAACGATGAGTCGCGACGAGGCCAAGGCCCAGGCGGAGGCGCTCGGCGCGCGCGTGGCAGGATCGGTTTCGGCCAAGACCGACCTTGTCGTGGCGGGTCCGGGCGCCGGATCCAAGCTGAAGAAAGCCGCAGATCTAGGCATTTCGGTGATCGACGAGGCGGCCTGGGCGGAGATCGTTGCCTCATCGGTGTGATGCTATTTTGCAACGCACCATGAACGGATTGTCATCCGCCGATAAGTTCCATTGCTAGTGTCATCCAACCGAAATATTTCACGTGCAGTGGCTCGGCCAGACGATGCGGACAGGGAATCAAGCCCGCCGGGATCGCTGTTTATCGAGATCCTGTAGGGGGACCCCAATGCGACACAATCTGCTCCTTGGCGCGGCCGTAGCGGCGCTGATCATTCCTGCTGCCGCAAGTGCGCAAGAAACCACCGCCTCGATTCGCGGTGTCGTCTCCGCGGCGGGCGTTCCCGTTCCGAACGCCAGCGTCGAGATCGTCGACGTTGCATCGGGCACGCGTTCGACCACCACGACGGGTGCCGACGGCAGCTACAATGCCAGCGGCCTGCGCGCCGGTGGCCCGTTCACCGTCTCGGTCACCGCAGCCGGATACTCAACTGCCCAGGTCACCGACGTCAACACGATCGTGTCGCAGGCGTATGACCTCCCGATCGAACTCGCCGCAGCAACCGCGGAAGGTGGCCCCGACATCGTCGTCACCGCCTCCAGCCTGCCGCGCGCCCGCACCATCTCGCAGGGTCCGGCGACCGTGCTCAACGCCCGCCAGATCGCCAACATCGCGACCGTCAACCGCGACATCCGCGACCTGATGCGCCGCGATCCGTTCGCGCGTCTCGACGATAGCCCCTCGGGCGGCCGTTCGGTTTCGTTCGCTGGCCAGAACGCCCGCTTCAACCGTTTCTCGGTCGACGGCGTCGCCGTCACCGACAATTTCGGTCTCAACAGCGATGGCCTCCCCAGCCGCCGCTCGCCGATCCCGCTCGACGCGATCGGCCAGTTCCAGGCGCAGGTCGCTCCCTATGATGTCCGCCAGGGCAACTTCCAGGGCGGCGCGATCAACATCGTGCTCAAGAGCGGCACCAACAACTTCCACGGCACGGGCTTCTACGCGCTGTCGGGCGACGATTTCGTCGGCAACCGCACCAAGGACATCAAGGTCGCGATCCCGAGCTTCAAGGTCGAGAACTACGGCGCCGAGCTGAGCGGCCCGATCATCAAGGACAAGCTGTTCTTCATGGTCGCCGGCGAGCGTCTGCGCGGTGGTCGTCCGATCACCGAAGGCACGATCGAGAACAACGCCGGCAACCCCGTCCAGGGCCTGAGCCAGGCAACCGTCGACAACATCTCGGCGATCGCCAAGAGCGTCTATAATTACGACACCGGCGGCGTGCAGCGGAACCTCGGCGACAAGGACGACCGCGTCGTCGCCAAGATCGATGCGAACATCACCGACGATCAACGCCTGTCGTTGACCTACACCTACGCGAACGACGCGATCAACCTGCTTCAGAATACTTTCGTCAACTCGGCAACGGGCAGCCCCGGCCTCGGCCTCGCGTCGAATGGCTATGTTCAGGGCAACCGCCTCCACACCGGCGTCGCACAGCTGAACTCGACCTGGTCGGACAGCTTCTCGACCGAAGTTCGCGCCTTCTACAAGAACTACACGCGTCTTCAGGAGCCGCTGCTCGGCCGCGGGTTCGCGCAGTTCCGCGTCTGCACCAACCCGACCAACACGCAGGCCGGCAACAACATCACCGGGTGCGACGGCAATGCACCGGTTGTCTCGTTCGGTCCGGACAGCTCGCGCCAGACCAATGAACTGCGCACCGAGACGTGGGGCGGCCTGGTCCAGACGCGCCTGACGCTCAACAACCACGACCTGCGCCTGTACACCGAAGTCCAGGACGTCTCGGTGTTCAACTCGTTCCTGCAGAACAGCGCCGGCAACTATTACTTCGACTCGATCGCGGACTTCACCAACCGCCAGGCGAACCAGTTCGCCTACGGCAATGCGGTCCCCTCGCTCGTGCCGGAAGATGCCGCCGCCAAGTTCCGCTACCAGAGCATGAACTTCGGCATCATGGATGCGTGGAAGATCACCCCGACGCTGAACCTCAGCTACGGCATGCGCTATGACCTCTACTCGATGCACAGCACGCCCGCGCTCAACCCCAACTATCTGGCACGCTACGCCAATGGCGCGGTCGTCAACGGCGAGCGCAAGACGATCGGTGCGAACACCACCAACATCTCGGGCTTCGGTCTCTTCCAGCCGCGCGTCGGCTTCGACTGGAAGCCGTTCGATCGCCTGAGCATCCGTGGCGGCGGCGGCATCTTCGGCGGCGGCACGCCCGACGTCTATGTGTCGAACAGTTTCTCTACCACCGGCATCCTGACCAACTCGATCAGCGTCGCCCGCGCGACCAACGCCAACGGTTGTACCGTTCTTGCAAGTGCAGCGCAGTGCAACGCGGCGCTCAACGGCGTGACCGGCACGAGCATCCCCGGCGCGGTCAACGGCTACCTCGCCGGCACCAACTCGGCGCCAGCGTCGACCACCAACGCGCTTGATCCGAACTTCAAGATCCCGTCGCAGTGGCGTGCAACGCTCAGCACCGAATACACCGCCAACCTCGGCCCGCTCGGCGACAACTGGACGCTCGGCGCGGACTTCCTGTACTCGAAGGTTCGCAACCAGGTGTACTTCACCGACATCCGCTCGCAGCCAATCGCCGGATCGCTGACGCCGGATGGCCGCCAGCGTTACCAGAACATCCTCGGCGGGGCGAACGCGTTCACCGACACCAACACCGACATCCTGCTGACCAACACCAAGAAGGGCCGGTCGTACATTGCGGTCGCGCGCCTCGACAAGACGTTCGACTTCGGGCTCAACGTCAACGGCAGCTTCACCTATCAGGACGTCAAGGATGCCGCTCCGGCAACCTCGTCGACTGCGGGTTCGAACTACAGCAACGGTGCGTTCGTCGATCCGAACAACGTCGCCTACGGCATCTCGAACGATCAGGTTAAGTACTTCTTCAAGTACAGCCTGACCTACGATCATGCCTTCTTCGGCGACTACAAGACGACCTTCGCGCTGTTCGGTGAATCGCGCATCGGCCATCCGTACAGCTACACGTTCCAGGACTTCGGCGGCACGCGCTCGGCAGTCTTCGGCACGACGGGTGTCAGCTCGGGCACGGGTGCCGGCGGCAACCGCTACCTGATGTACGTGCCGACGGTGAACGATCCTTTGGTATCGTATAGCAACGCCGCGACGCGCAACGCGGTCAACGCGTTCATCGACGCTTCGGGTCTCGGCAAGTATCGCGGCAAGGTCGCGCCGCGCAACGCCTTCCACTCCAAGTGGTTCACGCGTCTCGATCTCCATCTGGCGCAGGAACTGCCGACCTATGTCGGCAAGTCCCGCATCACGCTGTTCGCGGACATCGAGAACTTCACCAACTTCCTCAACCCGAAGTGGGGCCAGACCCGCGAATACACCTTCCCGTACAACGCCGCCGTGGTGCGCGTGCAGTGCCTGACCACCGCCGGCAACGCCGATGGTGCTGGTACGGTCGCGGCGAATGCCGGCCAGGCGTGCGCGCAGTATCGCTACTCGCCGACCGGCGGTGGTGCGAACTTCACGCAGCCGACCGACCAGGTTTACACCAACCAGTCGCTCTACTCGATCCGCATCGGCGCGCGCTTCACCTTCTAAGCGCCGCGGAAAGCTTCCTAGACACCTGGCCGTCACTCCCTCGGGAGTGGCGGCCATTTTTTATTCTCGCCCTCCCCGTTCGCCCTGAGCGAAGTCGAAGGGCCTTCGCTGCGCTAGGGACTTCGACTTCGTTCAGCCCGAACGGAGGTTGGCCATGCCCGCTATGCCCCCGCCTCAGCCGCGGCCTTCGCGTAAATCGAGTTGATCGGCCGCGAGAACACCCGCCCGACCATCGGCTCGAAGAACGAGAGCGGCGCACTCTCGAACGCCGGGTCGAACGCCGCCTGGTCGTATTTCTCACAGAATTCCGCGCACGCCTCGAAATGCGGATGCCCGCGATACGCCTCGCGCAAATCGCGATCGGCGCCGATGTAGTGGAAGAAATAATAGCCCTGGAAAACGCCATGCGTGTTGGCGATCCAGTGCAGTTCCTCCGACACGAACGGTCGCAGCATCGCGGCGGCAATCTCCGGATGGTTATACGTCCCCAGCGTGTCGCCGATATCGTGCAAAAGCGCCATCACGACATATGCCTCGTCGCGCCCGTCAAGATGCGCCCGCGTCGCGGTCTGCAGCGAATGCTCGAGCCGATCGACCGGAAACCCGCCATAATCGCCGTCGAGCAGCTTGAGATGCGTCAGCACCCGCCCCGGCAAGGTCTTGGCAAAATCGCCGAAATGCGCACCGATGATGCGCCAGTCGGCCTGGGTCCCGTGCTCCATCGCGGTGAACTGCGCACAGTCGGGCATGTCGTTCATGGCAACCTCTCCACTCTGCCCGGCCGCATCGTAACGTGCGGCTCGGCAAGCCCCGATCATAGCGCGCTTTGCGCTTCCCGCCAGTGCGGGCTAGA
>Ga0265780_10010961_pt1 | contig 10770 bp, 11 predicted proteins | sample P1T30metagenome_FD_192432 | JGI IMG/M metagenome (GOLD analysis project Ga0265780, IMG submission 192432) | Plant litter microbial communities from East Loma Ridge, Irvine, California - P1 T30 | ecosystem: Environmental > Terrestrial > Plant litter > Unclassified | place: USA: California... | reverse complement strand
CGCAGGTTGTCGGCGTAGTCGGTGATGACCAGGGTGTTGTTGCCCGGGTTCGCCATGATGGAATTGTTCGGCGAAATCAGCGGCCGCAGCACGGCGGTGAGATTGGCCGCCGATTCGTAGGCGAGATAGAAGACCTGGGTGGCGATCTGGTCGCCGGTCGCCTTGCTGGCGCGCACGCCGCCGATCTGGGTCGGCGCGGACTGCGCCTTGGCCTCGGCTTCCGGCACCACCTTGGCGTAGCCGTCGCCGCTGGTCACCACCGCGTAACCCTGCAGGCGCAGGGTCGAGGTGAGCAGGCCGAAGGCCTGGGTCTTGGTCAGCGACTTCTCGGACACCAGCGTGATATTGCCTTTCACGCGCGGGTCGATGATGAAGGTCATGCCGGTGTAGTGGCCGATCGCCTTGATCACGGACTCGATGTCGGCATTGACGAAGCTCAGGGCGGCGGCGTTGGCGCTGTCCTGGGCCCATGCGGGGGCCGCCGGGACCACCAGCGTCGCGGCGCAGCACAGCATGGCGCCGGCCGCGATGCGGCGCAGCGAAGGGGTGGTGCGGGTCATTTTTTTCATTATCTGAACTCGAGTGCGATTATGTTCTTGCCGTTCACCATACGGCGCTGGCCCAGCAGGGTGAGCATATTGCCCAGCGTCTCTTCATATCCGTCGGCGGCCGAGGCCTGACCGGAAAAGCGCAGCCGGCCGTTCTGCAGTGCGCCGGCGCCGGTCAGGACCAGCGCGCCGCGCACCGTGCGCAGGTTCAGGTCGGCCTGGCTGCCGCGCCAGTCGAATACCATCTCGTAGCTGCCGAGGGGGCGGATCGGCGCCATGCGCGAACCCATGTCGGTGAGCGTGAGCACGGTGCGGCCCTGCACCGTCACGCTATTGGGCTGGCGCAGCAGGTCGAGGGTATTCCAGACCAGCCGGATGCTGCCGGAAGGCGCCAGCGTGTTGAGCGGCGCGCCCAGGCCCGCCAGGCCCTCGGCCGGCAGCAGCAGTTCGCCGCTGCTCACCTGCCACTGCGACCAGCTGCCTTCGATGCGCACGGGACCGGCCAACGCCTGCGGGTTCTCGACCGTCATGCTCACCGCGCCGAACAGCACCAGCGGCGACAGGCGCCAGGCGAAGCGTCCCGGCAGCAGCGGCGTCACCGCCCCGCCCTCGCCAGGCGCCCCGCCGATAAAGGCTGAGCCGTTCCAGAGCGTACCCTGCGCATCCCCGAGAGTCAAACGGCCGCCGGTCTGGCGCTCGACCATTGGGCCCAGCCAGGAAGCGGGCAGGAAGGCGAGCACGGTGACCAGCACCGCCAGCAGCACCAGCGCCGACCAGGCGAACAGGCGCTTCATTGCGGGGCGCCCAGGTTCTGGCGCAGGGTGAGGGTGGCGTCGACCTGTCCCTGCGCGGCCAGCGCGGTGAAGGCGGCGTCCTGCACCTGGATACGGTTCTCGCGGCGCTGGGCGTCGAGCCAGGCCACCAGGTTGGCGAAGGAAACGTTGTTGAACTGGGCCTTGGCGTATTCACCGGTGAGGGTGAGCGAGCCGGGGGCCAGGCTGCGCTGGGCCAGGCTGGCGTTCAGGGCTTCCCGCGTCATGGGTGCGGGCGCCGGCGCCGGATTGGCGGCCAGGCTCGACGCTTCGGCCGCCATCGACTGCAGCTGGGCGGCCTGCTGGCGCAGTTGCGGGAGCGAGCGCTGCAGGGTGGCGCGGCCCTCGAGGGCGGGCGCCAGCAGCAGCGCGTACACCAGGGAGACGAGGACCACGGCCGCGCCGAAGGCGAGGAACTTGCGCTCCTGCTCGGTGCGGGCCAGCCAGTAGGCGTTTGCGCGTTCGCGCAGCGCCACGATCGTTGCTGCTGCTTTCATCAGGGGGCTCCGGTGCTGCGAATCGCCCAGCTTGCGGGCGCGGTTTCTTCCAGGCTCAGGCCACGCGCGACGAGGGCCGTGCGCAGCTGGCCGGTCGAAGCGGGGTCGACGGTCTCAGGTTTGACCCGAACCTTCAGCGTGCGTTCGCTGAACTCCATTGACGCAATCCCGGGCGGACGCGCGAGGCTGCGGCTAGCTTCGCCCAGAACGCCGGCCATCCAGCCGAACTCGGTGGCCGCGACCTGGCCGCCGGCCAGCTTGGCGCGCTCGATGTTCTGGCGCATCTGCGCCACCGGATCGATGACAGGCTGGTTCGGGTAGGCGCTGCGGAAGGTCTGGCTCATCGCCTGGCGCACAGCCAGGGCTTCGCGCTTCAGGCGCAGCCACTCGATGTTGACGCCGATGATGTTGACCACGATCGCGGCAACCGCGAGGCGGATCGGCCAGCGCCAGCGGCGCCAGTCGCGCTGGGCGACGCCGGCCGTGCCCAGTCCCGGCACCAGGTCCAGCGTACTGCTCTTGCTGCCGGCGATCCAGTGCGCCCAGGCGTCGCCTTCGAGCGCGATGCCGGGGCCGGCTTCGGCCAGCAGGGCCTGGTATTCGCCGAGCTGCTCGTGCGGCACGTAGAGCACCAGCGGCGCGTCGCCGGCCAGCGCGCGCGCCGTCTGCAGCGCCGCTTGCGGGTTGCCGTCCAGGGCCAGGCCCAGGCCTTCGTACTGGCCCTGGCGCAGCAGCAATTCGCCGGCGCCGATGGCGGCGCTGGTGCTGCCCGGCTGCAGGGGCAGGCACAGCTGCGAAGGCATGGCGGCGACCGCGCGTGCGCCCATGCCGAGCAGGGCTTTCACCAGCGGCTCGAGCCAGGCGCGCTGCACCACGGCGACCGGACGGCGGCCGTCGGGCAGGCCGGGGCCGGCCACCAGCACGCAGTCGAGCGGGTCGCCCAGGATGTGTTCTTCGACCAGGGCCGGCAACGCCGCGCGCAGGCGCGCGCCGGTCAGCGGCGGGGCCTGGACCGCCAGCAGGGTGACGTCGGCGCCGGCCAGCAGCAGCACCACGCGGCGGCTGGCGGCGACCGCGTCGCCCAGGTTGCGCAGCAGGCCTTCGCCCTGTTGCGCAATGGCGCCGCCGTCCTCGACCAGGGCGAAACGGCACAACGCGCCTTCGCCTTCGGCGCGGGCCGGGTGCCGGATATAAAGTGTAGTCAAACTGTCTCGCTTTCTTCTAGTTCTGGCGGGTCCAGATTACTGAGGTGCCGCCGCCGCTGCTCGCCAGCGGTTTGCGCTGGATCAGCGATTCCGCATTCAGGGCGGCGCGGTCGAGCCGGATCCGGCTCTGTACCAAAAACCAGCTGCTTTTCACATCAAATACCTCTTCCGGCAAGGCCTCGGCGCCGCGTACCTGGCTGCGGAATCCAGCCACGTCGCGCCAGGCCGAGGTCTTGCGCCGCACCACCAGGCTGCCGGCCTCGGACAGCGACATGTCCGGGATCAGCGCCGCCAGCAATTCGGCCGGCGCGGTGTTCACGTTCAGCGGCGTCTTTTCCGGCAGCACGATCAGGAAGGGCTTGATCTGCGCCATGATCGCCGGCGTCATGCCCTCCACCGCGAGCAAATCGTCGACCTGCACCAGCGGCACCGGCACGCCGTTGGCGGGGGGCACTACCAATGTTGGTCCTCCCCTATCCTGCACGTCGTCGGGAAACGTCGGCGTCCCCTGCCCTGGCGGCGCCAGCGGCGCCGAACGCTGCCCCTGCGCCACGAACACCGTCACTCGCTGCGCCAGCCGGTTGTCGAGCCGCAGCACGTTCAGCAGGCGCTGGAAGATCGCCGCCTGTGCCAGGTCCGGCTGGCCCTGCTGCGCCAGGTTGGTGAGATTGTAACGCGAGGTGGCGTCGATGATGTTACCCGACAGCGAGGCATCGAATGCTTCGCCTTCGATGCGCTCGCGCTCGATGTACTGGTCGAGGCGGGTCTCGGCCAGCGGGGTGGCCCAGACCTGGTCGAGCGAGGTATATTGCAGTTGCTGGCGCAGCACCACGCTGGCCCAGTCCAGCGCGCCGCGCAAAATCCACTTGGTCTGCAGTTGCAGGCGCTGGTTCTCGAGGGTACGCACCTGCACCTGCTGCTGCCAGAACAGGCTGGCGACGATCGTGATGGCGAGCGTGGTCAGCAGCAGGGCGGTGACGACCGCCACGCCACGCTGGTAGCGGCGCAGGATGAACTGGCGCATCAGGTGCCTCCCAGCAGCAAGGACTTGACCATCGGCGCGGCCAGGCTGGTCGAGGTCAGGCTGATCTGGATGCCCTCGGGTTCGAGCGGCTGGCCGCCTTCCGTGGCCTGCGCGGCTTCCACACGCCAGGCATTGCCCTGCCAGACCTGGATTCCCATCGTCTTCAGGCCGTTCTGCAGCACCACCGGCGTGGCCGCCTCGGTGGGGGCGTCGCTGGCGGTCGCCTGCCACAGGGCGTCGAGCTGGGCCAGGTCGCGGGTGCCGCGCGATTCGCGCCGCACCAGGGCGCCATTATTCACGCGGTAGGAGACCACCTCGAGCAGGGTGGGCTGGTTTTCGTTGTAGACCTTGCGCACCAGGGTCAGGCGGTTTTCGTCCCACAGCAGGTTCGGGCGGTTGCCCAGCAGGCTGCGCGCGGCCAGGTGCTCGCAGTCGCTCTGCAACTGGGCGAAGGCGAGCTGCATGCCGCGCGTGACTTCCATCTGCTCGGTGAGGGCGATGCGGGCGCGCACGATGCCATCCAGCCCGCGCCAGCCGAGCACGGCCAGGATGGCGAGGATGCTGATCGCCACCAGCAGTTCGATGAGGGTGAACCCCTTGTTCCGCTTCATAATCTGGAAGGCCTGAGGACGAGCTGAACGAGTTTGACGATGCGGCGCTCCGGTCGTTCGGCGTCAAACACCGAGACTTCGATCCGGCGCAACAAGGGGTTGGGGCTGGTCAGCACCTGCTCTTCGCAGATGAGGTTGAGGTCGCCTTGCGGACAGGGGAAGCTGCGCTTGCCGACTTCCGGGAATTCACGTCCCAGGCGAATTTGCACCAGGCGGTTCTCGGCCGACCAGGTCGCCATCATCGAGGCGCGCAGGCCGGCGCTGTTGGCGGTCAGGCTGCCGACCGCGCGCAGGCCGGCGCCGAGCGCGGTGCCGACGATGACGAGGGCGACCAGCACTTCGAGCAGGGTAAATCCGGTTTGTGAACGCTGCCTCATCGCTTCATTCCACGGTGAAGTGGCCGACGCCATCGGCGCGAATCGCCACCGCATTTTCGCCCGACGCCAGGGTCAGCACGAAGGGCTTGTCGACCGGCTCGAGGCCGAAGGTGATGCGCAGCTGGCTCGGGTCGGCGCCGGGATTCGGCTCGAGCACCAGGCGCAGCGGGGCCTGCTTGAACGCGCGTTCGCGCAGCAGGTCGTCGCGCGTGACCGGCACCCAGCCGCTGTCGCCGCGCACGATGAAGCGGTAGCGTTCGGGATTGGCCTCGAAGGCCACCAGGCGGTTGCGCACGATGGCTTCGTCGCGCGCCAGCTGCAGCAGCAGGGCCAGGCGCTGGGCCTCTTCCTGCAGGTTCTGGCGCGGCGAGGGAATCGCCTTGAGCGAAGCGAGGCCCAGCGTGATGCCGATGATGACCATCACGACCAGCAGCTCGATGAGCGTGAAGCCGCGTGGGGTGCGCTGGGCGCGCATGGAAAAGCCTTATTCCCAGGAACCGACGTCGGCATCCTCGCCGGTGCCGCCGGGCTGGCCATCGGCGCCGGTCGAGAAGATGTCTACCTCGCCATGGATGCCAGGCGACAGGTACTGGTAGGGATTGCCCCACGGGTCCTTCGGCAGCTTCTCCATGTAGCCGCCGGCCTTCCAGCCGTTGGCGGCCGGGCCCGAGGTCGGCTTGGTGATCAGGGATTGCAGGCCCTGCTCGGTGCTCGGGTAGCGCTGGTTGTCGAGCTTGTAGAGCTTGAGCGCCTGCATCATGGTGGCGATGTCGGTCTTGGCGGCGGTGACGCGCGCCTCGCCGGTACGGCCCAGCAACTTCGGCACGACCAGGGCGCCGAGGATGCCGATGATGACCACGACGACCATGATTTCGACCAGGGTGAAACCACGTGCGCGCTGGATGCGTTGCGAATCGATGTGCATGGAGTGTCTTTGCTAGGAGGTCGATGGAAGACAGACAGTATAAGGCCACATGGGGGCCCGGGCTACCACGTGCACGTAGGAAATTGTAATGATTTTCCCATGTTTAATTCTGTCTTAATGCTGTCTTATTCGTGTGATATTGCACGCTTTGCACACACCGGACAAGACGGATTGCGGGCGACCCTGACCGTGCTCCAATCCATGGCGCGTCCGTCCAGCAGCAACAGGCGCCCGGCCAGCGGCTCGCCGATGCCCATCACCAATTTCATCGCCTCGGCCGCCTGCATGGCGCCGACCACACCGACCAGCGGCGCGAACACGCCCATGGTGCTGCAGGCCACGTCCTCGAAGCCGCTGTCTTCGGGGAACAGGCAGGCGTAGCAGGGTGCGTCAGCCTGGCGCGTGTCGAACACGGCGAGCTGGCCGTCGAAACGGATCGCGGCGCCCGAGACCAGTGGCTTGCCCTCCGCCACACAGGCGCGGTTGATGGCGTGGCGGGTAGCGAAGTTGTCGGTGCAGTCGAGCACGACTGTTGCCTGGCGGACGAGTTCGTGCAGGCGCTCGCCGCTGGCGCGTTCACGCAGCGCGGTGATCTCGATTTCCGGGTTGATGGCGAGCATGGCGGCGCGGCCGGACTCCACTTTGGGCTGGCCGATGCGCTCGCTCGTGTGCATGACCTGGCGCTGCAGGTTGGTGAGGTCGACCTCGTCGTCGTCGACCAGGGTGATGTGGCCGATGCCGCCGGAGGCCAGGTACAGCGCGGCGGGTGAACCGAGGCCACCGGCGCCGATGATCACGGCGCGGGCGTCGAGCAGGCGTTGCTGGCCGTCGATGCCGATGTCGTCGAGGAGGATATGGCGGGAGTAGCGCAGGAGTTGGTGGTCGTTCATGCAAAGGTCAACTTGGGTTCCGGCCTGCGCCGGAACGACGGTTTTTCGGATAACGATCGAAACGCTTTTGCAAGCCACCACACGTAAAACCGTCAGGGGCGCCACTGGCGCCCCTGACTCCCGGCGCAGGCGTGAACAATGCCACTGGCATTGTTCACTCCAAGTTCTGCACGCAAACAGTCATCACTTACTCTTGGCCGGCCCTTTGATCTCCGGCGGCTTCGTCTCCGCCCCCGGCAAGGCCTTCGGCGCCGCCGGCTTCTCGTCTTCCGGCTCCGACTTGGCCAACTGCACAGGCTGCCCCTTGAAGTGATTGATCGCCTGCGCCAGCTGGAAATCGCCCTTGCTGCCGTAGTCGAGCGGCTTGCGGTCTTTCAGCTGGGCCGCGGCGCGTTGCTGCGCCTCCAGTGCCTCTTTCTGATCCTTGGCAGCCGGCGTCTTCTCGGCCTCGCCCGCCAGATGCCTCTGCAGGTCGGCTTCGCGCACGCGCAGCACGGCCAAGGCGTCGCCTTCGGCAGTCTCGTCGACCCGCATATCGGGCACGACGCCGACCGCCTGGATCGGGCGGCCCTTCGGGGTGTAGTAGCGCGCGGTGGTCAGTTTCACGGCGGTGTCGGGCGAGAGCTGGCGCAGGGTTTGCACCGAGCCTTTTCCAAACGTCTGGCTGCCCATCACGATGGCGCGCTTGTAATCCTGCAGGGCGCCGGCGACGATCTCGGACGCCGAGGCCGAACCGCCGTTCACCAGCACCACCATCGGCACGGTTTTCAGGCCTGCGGGCAGGCCGGCCAGCGGGTCGGCGCCGCGCTGGGAATAGAATTCGCGGCGGCCGAAGAATTGCTGGTTGGAGTCGGCCAATTGTCCCTTGGTTGAGACGATGAGTTGATCCTGCTGCGGCAGGAAGGCGGCCGATACGCCGATCGCGCCTGGCAGCAGGCCGCCCGGATCGTTGCGCAGGTCGAGCACCAGGCCCTTGATCTGCGGGTCCTCGGCGTACAGCTGCTTGGCTTTCTTGGCCAGCTCGTCGACGGTGTTTTCCTGGAACTGGCTCACGCGCAGCCAGGCGTAGCCGGGCTCGATCATCTTCGCCTTGACGCTCTGCACCACGATTTCCTGGCGCTGCAGCGGCAATACCCAGGGACGGTCCTCGCCGCGGCGCGCGAGGGTCAGCGTGACCTTGCTGCCGGCCTTGCCGCGCATGCGCTTGATCGCTTCGTCCAGCGACATATTGCGCACCGGGACGTTGTCGATGCGGGTTATCAGGTCGCCCGCCTTGATGCCGGCCTTGTGCGCCGGGGTATCCTCGATCGGGGCGACGATCTTGACATAGCCGTCTTCGCTGGCCACTTCGACGCCGACGCCGACGAACTTGCCGGCCACCGCTTCCTTCATTTCGCGGAAGGCTTTCTGGTCGAGGTAGGTGGAGTGCGGGTCGAGCGAAGCCACCATGCCGCCGATGGCTTCGGACAAAAGCTTTTTGTCTTCGACCGGTTCGACGTAATCGGTCTTGATCAGGCCATAGACGTCGGCCAGCTGGCGCAGCTCGTCGAGCGGCAGCGGCGAGTCGACGGCTTTCTGCGCGTAGGCCGACAACTGGAAGGTGGCGGCCACGCCGGCCACCATGCCCAGTCCGATGAGTCCGATATTCTTCGCCTTGCTGCCCACGCTTTTGCTCATTGTTTTCCTAGAATTTGACCCAGCTTGCGGGGTCGATGGCCTGGCCACGGTACCTGATTTCAAAGTATAGCCCCGATTGCTCGTTGCCACCGGTGTTGCCTGCGCTGGCGATCACTTCGCCGGCGCGCACCATGTCGCCCGGGCGTTTCAGCAGCGCCGAGTTGTTGCCGTAGGTCGAGATATAGGCGCCGCCGTGGTCGATGATGATCATATTGCCCCAGCCGCGCATCCAGTCGGCGTGCACCACGCGGCCCGGCCCGATGGCGCGCACCTCGGCGCCTTCCGGGGCCTTGATGAACATGCCTTTCCAGTTCAGGCCCTCGGCGCGGCGCTGGCCGAAGCGCGCGCCGATGGTGCCGCTGACCGGCGCGCTCAGGCGGCCTTTCAGGCTGGCGAAGACGCCGTCCGCGACCGGCGGCGCCAGCGGCACTTCCTGTGGCGGCGGCGCGCTCGGCCGCTCCACCGGCTTGGGCTGTTCGGCCACCTTCGGCGGCTCGGGCTCCGGCACCGGTTTCGTGCCCGGCTTGGCGTTCTGGCGCGCAATGCGCTCGCGCTCGGCTTTCTCGGCAGCGGCCTTGGCGCGGGCCAGGGCGCGCGCCTTTTCCTCGGCCTCGGCTTTCGCTTTCGCCGCAGCCAGCGCGGCTTGGCGGCGGCGCTCGGCCTCGGCCTGCTCGCGGATCATGGCGGTCAGGCGATCCACCAGCTGGGTCATACGTTGTTCGTCGCGCTGCAGGCGGTCGGCCTGCTTGCGCTGGTCGGACAGCTGGGTCGACAGGTTCTGCAGCAGCGCGGCGCGCTTGCCCTTTTCCTGTTCCAGCTTGCCTTTCTGCTGTTGCTGCTCCTGGGCGATTTCCTGCAGCTCGAGCTGGGCGTTCTCGACCTTGTCGCGGTTGGCCTCGACTTGCGCCAGGTTGGCGCGCAGCGCATCCAGCAGCTTGGCCTGTGCCTGCGAGACATAAGCCATCATCTGCAGGTCGCGGTTGATGCGGTTCGGATTGTCGCCGGAGAGCAGCAGCTTGATCCGGTCTTCGTTACCGGCCACATAGTGCTCACGCAACAGCTTCGACAATTGTTTCTTTTGATTAACAATTGTCTCTTGCAGGCGCGCGCCTTGTGTCGACAGATCGTGCAGGCGGGTGCTGGTCGCATCCTGCTCCTCGGCCAGGTCGCGCAGGGCGCGGTTGGCGTCGGAAATGGCGGCCTCGGACTCCGCCAGCTCGTCGGCGGCGTCTTCGCGCGCGTCTTCGGTGCGGGCAATGTCCTTGCGGATCGCTTCCAGCTTTTGCTTGACGCCCAGGCGCTGCTTTTCCGCAGTCGCCTTCTGGCGGCTGCGTTCGGTCTGGCGCTGGGCGGAAGCGGGGCTGGACAGGGCGAGAGCCAGCAGCGCGCACAGGAGCACGCTGCCGGCGGACTTCGTGGATGGCAAACGCAAGCTTACTTCGCCTTCCCTTGGTTGGCCACGGCCGCCATGGCGGCGGCGATCGCGTCCTGGTCGCCCAGGTAGTAGTGCTTGATCGGCTTCAGGTCGGCGTCCAGCTCATAGACCAGTGGCTGACCGTTCGGAATGTTGAGGCCGACGATGTCGCTGTCGCTGATGTTGTCGAGCATCTTGATGATGGCGCGCAGGCTATTGCCGTGGGCCGAGATCAAGATGTTCTTGCCGGCGCGGATGGCCGGGGCAATTTCCTCGTCCCAGGCCGGCATCACGCGCGCCACGGTGTCCTTCAGGCATTCGGTCAGCGGAATCTGTTCTTTCGTCAGCGACTTGTAGCGCGGGTCATTGAAAGAGGTACGCTCGTCGCCGGCTTCCAGCGCCGGCGGCGGGGTGTCGTAGCTGCGGCGCCAGACCAGCACCTGCTCGTCGCCGAACTTGGCGGCGGTCTCGCCCTTGTCCAGGCCCTGCAGGGCGCCGTAGTGGCGCTCGTTCAGGCGCCAGTCGTTGATCACCGGCAGGTACATCATGTCCATCTCGTCCATTGCCAGCCACAGCGTGCGGATCGCGCGCTTGAGCACCGAGGTGTAGGCCACATCGAAGCTGAAACCGGCTTCCTTGAGCACGCGACCGGCGGTCTTCGCCTCGTTGACGCCCTTCTCGGTCAGGTCGACGTCGGTCCAGCCGGTGAAGCGGTTTTCCAGGTTCCAGGTGGATTCGCCATGGCGCATGAATACGATTTTGTACATAAGCTCTTCTTCGGTTAAAAGGT
>Ga0265780_10010959_pt1 | contig 10772 bp, 9 predicted proteins | sample P1T30metagenome_FD_192432 | JGI IMG/M metagenome (GOLD analysis project Ga0265780, IMG submission 192432) | Plant litter microbial communities from East Loma Ridge, Irvine, California - P1 T30 | ecosystem: Environmental > Terrestrial > Plant litter > Unclassified | place: USA: California... | reverse complement strand
TGCACTTGCGCACAGGGTCATCAGCGGCAGGCGCGGTTCCGCGCTTGCCCCGACGATCCGATGATGCTGGCGAGCCTAGCGCCTCATCGTGGGGATTCCGCATGCGCGTCCTCCTGCACTGGCTTGCCCGCATTCTGGGGCGCATCGCAGTCGGCGATCAACTGACCGCCTGCCCCGTAATTTTCGGTCGAGACTTCCTCGATCACCACCTGCACCGCCGCCGCCGGCTTGCCCAGCCGCGCGACGAGGCTGGCGGTGACGTCGGCGACGACGCCCGCTTTCTGCTCGCGCGTGGCGGAGCCCGCCATCCGGATGCTGACGAACGGCATGGGGCTTACGCTTCCTCTTCCGTGGTTTCGGCAGCGGCAGGTGCGGCAGCCGGCTCGTCATCGAACCAGTGCGCGCGCGCTGCCATGATGATCTCGTTGCCCTGCTCGTCGGACAGACCATATTCGCCGAGCACGCCCGCGCGATCCTCGCTCCGAGTCTCGCGCTTGGGCGCGTCCTCGTTGCGGCGACGCTGTTCCTGACGCTTCTTCTGCACCAGTTCGTCCGTCGCGAGATCGGCAAGATCGTCGAGCGTCTTGATGCCGGCCCTGCCGAGCGTGACGAGCATCGCCTCGGTCAGATACGGCATCGTCGCGAGATCGTCCTCGACGCCGAGTTCACGGCGCAGCGTGCGGTTGGCTTCCTCGCGGCGCTCCAGCGCCTCGGTCGCACGGCTCTGCAATTCGGCGGCGAGATCCTCGTCGAAGCCCTCGATCGCGGAGATTTCGTCCGCCTCGACGTAAGCGACTTCCTCGAGGTTGGTGAACCCCTCCGCCACCAGCAGCTGCGCCAGCGTCTCGTCAACGTCGAGTTCGCCCTGGAACATCTCGGTACGCTCGGTGAATTCCTTCTGGCGCTTCTCGGATGCATCCTGCTCGGTCAGGATGTCGATCGCCTTGGCGGTCAGCTGCGAGGCGAGCCGCACGTTCTGGCCGCGACGGCCGATCGCCAGCGACAGCTGATCGTCGGGGACGACTACCTCGATCCGCTCCTCTTCCTCGTCGATCACCACGCGCGACACGGACGCCGGCTGCAACGCGTTGACGACGAAGGTGGCGATATCGGGCGACCACGGAATGATGTCGATCTTCTCGCCCTGCATCTCCTGCACGACGGCCTGCACGCGGCTGCCCTTCATGCCGACGCAGGCGCCGACCGGATCAATCGACGAGTCATGGCTGATGACACCGATCTTTGCACGCGAACCGGGATCACGCGCGGCCGCCTTGATCTCGATGATGCCATCGTAGATCTCGGGCACTTCCTGCGCGAACAGCTTCTTCATGAAGTCGGGATGCGCGCGACTAAGGAAGATCTGCGGCCCGCGGTTCTCGCGGCGCACGTTGAGGATCAGCGAGCGGATGCGATCGTTCACCCGCACCACTTCGCGCGGAATCTGCTGGTCGCGACGGATCACGCCTTCCGCCCGGCCGAGGTCAACCACGACATGGCCGAACTCGACCCGCTTCACCACGCCGGTGATGATCTCGCCCTGACGATCCTTGAACTCTTCGAACTGGCGGTCACGCTCGGCGTCGCGGACCTTCTGGAAGATTACCTGCTTGGCGGCCTGCGCGGCGATGCGGCCAAACTCGATCGGCGGCAGCGGATCGACGATATAGTCGCCGATCTCGGCACCCTTCTGGAGCTTCTCGGCTTCCTTCAAGTTCACCTGCTTGAAGAAATCGTCGACCGCCTCGACCACTTCGACCACGCGCCACAGCCGCAGGTCGCCGCTGTTGGGGTCGAGCTTGGCCCGGATGTCGTTCTCGGCGCCGTAGCGCGCGCGGGCGGCGCGCTGGATCGCGTCCTCCATCGCCTCGATGACGATGCCCTTGTCGATCATCTTTTCGCTAGCGACCGAATTCGCGATCGCGATCAGCTCGGCCTTGTTGGCAGAAACGGCGGTGGCCATCAGTTCAGTCCCTTATCTTCGGCGCTCTCCAGCGCCCCGTCCTCATCCACAAGACCGTCGTGCGACACGTCTTCGAAAATCTCTTCTTCGTCGGCGCCTTCCATCGAAAGCGGCCGGGTCGCGGCGATCAGCCGGTCGGTCAGCAACAGCTTGGCCTCGCCGACGTCGGCGAACCCGATCGTCATGTCGCCCTGCTTGCGCACGTCGATAGTGATACGGTCGCCGTCGACACCCTTCAAATCGCCCGTCAACTGCTTGCGCCCCTCGACCGGCTGCGCCAGCACGATGCGCGCCTCATGCCCCGTCCAGTCCGCGAAATCCTTCAAACGCGTCAGCGGGCGATCGATGCCGGGCGACGACACTTCGAGGCGATATTCCTCATCGATCAGGTCGCGGCCTTCCGCCTCCAGCTCGTCCATCCGGTCCGAGATGCGCCGCGACAGATCGGCGCAGTCCTCGATCAGAAGCTGGCGAGTATCGGGGCGCTCGGCCATCACCTGAAGCGTCAGGTCGCCCGAGCCGCCGAACAGCTTCACGCGCACCAGATCGAAGCCGAGCGCCTTTGCCTCGGGTTCGATCAACGCGGTCAGCTTGGCGATATCGGCCATAATGCTCCAAACAAGCAGGGTTGTCGCCGGAACCGGGTGGCTCCGACCTCTTCACCATAACGATGTAGAGAATATGCTGTGGATATAGGCCAGTCGCGGCCCGCTGGCAAGCCGTCCGCATTTGCCGCTTGGAACGTGCGGCAAGATCGCTAGGATCGCCGCCATGATCCGCCTTGCCCCCGCGCTGCTGCTCGCCCTCGTGGCCTGCACCCCTCCTTCGGCCAATGCAGGAGGAAACAGCACCAGCGCCGCTGCCACGCAGTCGGGGCCGCCCTTCACCGCCACCAAACAGGGCCAGTTCGATACGCCGTTCGCGATGGCGTTCCTGCCCGACGGCAGCCTGCTCGTCACCGAAAAGGGCGGCAAGCTGAAGCTGCGCGATGCGACCGGCCACGTCCGCGACGTGGCTGGCGTTCCCAAGGTCAAGGACATCTCGCAGGGCGGCCTTCTCGACGTTGCGGTGGGACCTGATTTCGCGTCGAGCCACGGCATCTATCTTACCTACACGGAAGCGCGCCCGCACGGCGCATCGCTCGCGCTCGCCCGCGCGACGTTGGTCGGTTCGCAATTACAGGGGCTGAACGTCATCTGGCGGCAGGGCTCGGACGGCGAAGGCGGGCAGTTCGGCGCGGTGATCGCGTTCGCGCCCGACGGCAAGTCGCTGTTCCTGTCCTCGGGCGAGCGTCAGCGCTTCACGCCCGCACAGGATATCAATCAAAAGCTCGGCAAGATCCTCCACCTCACGCTCGACGGGAAGCCCGCGCCCGGCAACCCGTTCGCGCAGCAAGCGGGTACCCCCACCGTCACCGTGTTCGATCCACCCGCCAACACCGGCGCGGCGTCCGCCGAAAAGGGTACGCAGCAGCCGGTCGAGGGCACCAACACCGCGCCTGCCGAAATCTGGAGCATGGGCCACCGCAATCCCTACGGTCTCGCCTTCGACTCGGGCGGGCGGCTGTGGGAGATCGAGATGGGGCCAAAGGGAGGTGACGAGGTCAACCTCATCCTGCCCGGCAAGAATTACGGCTGGCCCAAGGCGTCGAACGGCAGCAACTACGACGGCACCGACATCCCCGATCACAAGCCGGGCGATGGCTTCGAACCGCCCAAGGTGTTCTGGAACCCGTCGATCTCGCCGGGCGGGATGATGATCTATTCGGGCGACCTGTTCCCGCAGTGGAAGGGCTCGGCCTTTATCGCCGCCTTGTCGGGCGAGGCGCTGATCCGCGTGAAGCTCGACGGAGACAAGGCCACCAAGGCAGACCAATGGCCGATGGAGACGCGCATCCGGGGCGTAGCGCAGGGGCCGGACGGCGCGGTGTGGCTGTTGCAGGACGACGGCGCGCTGATGAAACTGATGCCACGCTGAGCCCACACTTGCCGTCCCGGGCAACGAGACGGCAACCGCGGCGTTCCACGTGAGAACAGCGCGACCGCGCCGACTGTAGTGACACCCGTCTCAGTCTCGGCGGTGCCGTTAATTGTCTTTTGGTGACACGCTGCGAAGGCACCTTAACCCCGATAGCTCGCGCAAATTAGCGGCGCGGCTCCCTCGCCACCATCGTATCGGCGTTGGCGTCACAGCGTACGACCCCGCCGCGCAAACCGCGTTTGTTGTGGCCGCGAGCCAGGACAGCCCGCGGCCGTACCGTTCAGGCGAGAATGATCGTGTCGATCGCCTGGGCCACCCCGTCGGCGTCGTTCGCCGCCGTGACATGCTGGGCGAGCGATTTAACGCCGTCAGGCGCCTGCCCCATCGCGATCGACACCGCCGCGCGCGCGAACATCGGCAGATCGTTATACTGGTCGCCGATCACCGCGACCTGCGACAACGGCACGTCGAAGCTCTCCGCCAGCGCGACGATTCCGTCACCCTTGTTGGCAGGAGTCGCGGTCACGTCGAGATAATAGGTCTGCGATTGGCCGATCGTCGCCTGATCGCCATACGCCGCCCGCGCCTTCTCGAGCAGCCCGGCGAGCACCGGCGGATCGTCGCTGACGAAGGTGATCTTGTCGGCATGGTCGTACCAGGGGCTGAAATCCTCGACCACCACCGGCGCCTGGTTCGATGACACCCGCTCGCTCGCGAAATGCGGGCCTTCCTCGGCAAGCGCGAACCAGCGGTCGTCGGCGAACAGCCACGGCGCGACCTCAAGCCCCTCCGCCAGTTCGAACACGCCCTTCACCACCGAGGGCGGGATACGGTGCTGGCTCAGCACCGTACCGTCGCGCCTGAAGATCGTGCCGCCGTTGAACGCCCCGATCGGCACGTCCAGCTTCAGCGTCTCGACGATCGGCATCACGCCCGATCGCGGCCGCGCGCTGATGACGGTGAAGCCGATCCCCGCCGCCTTCAGTCGCCCCACCGCCGCGATCGTGCCGGGTGTGAGCTGCTTCTTCTTGTCGACCAGCGTGCCGTCGAGATCGGAGATGAACAGCCGGATACCATCCGTGGCCGCACCGCTCATTGCGGCATTTCAACATGGCCGCCGAAGCCGAAGCGCATCGCCGACAGCAATTTGTCGCCAAACGTATGCTCGACCCGGCTGCGATAGCGAGCGTACAAAGCGGCGGTGAGCACGTTCGCCGGCACCTTCTCCTCCATCGCCGCGTCGATCGTCCACTGGCCCTCGCCCGAATCGGCGACGTTGCCGGAGAACTGCTCGAGCATCTGGTCCTTGGCGAGGCCGATCGCGGTAAGGTCGAGCAGCCAGGACGAGATCACGCTGCCGCGCCGCCACACCTCGGCGATGTCGGTCAGGTTGAGGTCGAACCGTTCGTCCTCGGCGACATGCTCGGACGACTTGCCCTTGAGGATGTCGAAGCCCTCGGCATAGGCCTGCATCAAGCCGTATTCGATACCGTTGTGCACCATCTTGACGAAGTGCCCGGCGCCGGCCGGTCCGGCATGGATGTAACCCAGTTCCGCCCGCGAGTCCTCTTTCTCCGGGTCGCGGCCGGGCGTACGCGGGATCGTGCCCAAGCCCGGCGCCAGCGTTTCGAAGATCGGGTCAAGCGTCTTGATCGTCTCGACGTCACCGCCGACCATCATGCAGTAACCGCGCTCGAGCCCCCATACGCCGCCCGACGTGCCGACATCGACGTAATGGACCTGTTTCTCCGCCAGCGCCTTCGCGCGGCGGATGTCGTCTTTGTAGAAGCTGTTGCCACCGTCGATGATGATGCCGCCGGGGCCGCACTGCTCGGCGATGGTCGCAACAGTCTGCTCGGTCGGGTCGCCCGCCGGCAGCATCACCCAATAAATCGCCGGATCGGCAAGCTTGCCCTGCATGTCGGCGAGCGACGACGCGCCCACCGCGCCATCGGCGGCAAGCGCCGCGACCGCTTTCTCGTCGCGGTCGAACACCACCGTTTCATGGCCCGCGCGCATCAGCCGCCGCGCGATGTTGCCGCCCATCCGGCCGAGGCCGACGATACCGATCTTCATGACAAACTCACTCCACCGTTCGTCCCGAGCGCAGTCGAGGGACGCGTGCGTATCTATCGTGTCTCGACTTCGCCCGACACGAGGGTATCGGGTCAGGCCTCGGCGGGCTGCTTCGCGGCAATCGAGCCGAGCAGATCGTCGAACGCCTTGGAGAAGGACGCCACCGCCTCTTCGACCAAGGTGTCGGTCACGCCGTCGAGATCGAGGCCGAGCCGCTCCGCCTCGGACAGCACGTGCCGCGCATCGGCGAGACCGTCGCCGAGCGTGCTACCCGGCGTGCCATGATCGCGGAACGCATCCATCGTCTTCGGCGGCACGGTGTTCACCGTATCCGGCCCGATCAGCTCGTCGAGATACAGCGTGTCGCGGTAATCCGGGTTCTTGGTTCCGGTCGACGCCCACAGCAGTCGCTGCACCTGCGCGCCCTTGGCAGCAAGCGCCTGCCAGCGCGTGCCCTTGGTGAAGTCCAGGAACCAGTCGTAGGCGAGCTTGGCGTTGGCGATCGCCACCTTGCCGCGGATCGCTTTCAGTGCTTCGCTCTCGGGATCGCCATCCTTGATGCGCGCGTCGATTTTGTCGTCGATCTTGCTGTCGATGCGGCTGACGAAGAAGCTCGCCACACTGGCGATGCGGTCTATCGGCAAGCCCTTGGCAACGCGCTCTTCCAGACCCTCGACATAGGCGAGCGCGACCGCCTGATAGGCCGAGTTCGAGAACAGCAGCGTCACGTTGACGTTGATGCCTGCCGCGATCGTCGCCGCGATCGCCGGCACGCCGGCCGGGGTGCCCGGGATCTTGATCATCAGGTTGGGCCGGTCGACCATGTGCCAAAGCTTCTGCGCTTCGGCGATCGTCGCATCGGTGTCGTTGGCAAGGTAAGGCGACACTTCAAGGCTGACATAGCCGTCCTTCGCGTCGAGCCGCTCATACACAGGGGCAAGCGTCTCAGCGGCCGCCTTGATGTCCTGAATCGCAAGCGCTTCGTAGCGGTCCATCGCCGGTGCGCCGGGATGATCCTTGTCGAACGCGGCGAGCGTCTCGTCATAGGCGTCGCCGTGGCCCATCGCTTTCTCGAAGATCGACGGGTTGGAGGTGACGCCGGTCAGCCCGTCCTCCCCGACCAGCTTTTTGAGGCCGCCGGCCTCCAGGAATTTGCGATCGACGAAGTCGAGCCAGATGGCCTGGCCGTGGCTGGTGAGATCCTTGAGGAGACTCATTATGCGTCCTTTCCGAGCAATTCGCGCGAGACCTTCAGGACGTTGTCGACCGTGAAGCCGTATTTGTCCTGCAACTTGGCAAGGGGTGCCGACGCGCCGAACGTCGACATGGTGATGGTGGCGCCGTCGAGCCCGACATAGCGGTCCCACCCGATTTCGCCGCCCTGCTCGATCGCGAGCCGCGCGCGCACGCCCTTGGGCAGCACGCTTTCCTTGTAGGCAGCGTCCTGCATCTCATAGCGATGCCAGCTCGGCAGCGACACCACGCGCGCGGCGACGCCCTGCTCGACCAGCTTCTCATAGGCGTTGAGCGCCAGGCTCAGTTCGCTGCCGGTCGCGATGAGGATCAGCTCGGGGTTTTCCGAGTCGGCGAGGACGTAGCCGCCCTTCATAAGCCCTTCGGCCGATGCGTACTTCTCGCGGTCGATGGTCGGGAGCGCCTGACGCGACAGGACGAGCGCGGTTGGGTTGTTGCCCGCTTCGAGCCCGGCCTTCCACGCATAGGACACTTCGTTCGCGTCGCCAGGGCGGATCGTGTCGAGCCCCGGCGTCGCGCGCAGCATGGCGAGATGCTCGATCGGCTGGTGGGTCGGGCCATCCTCGCCCACGCCGATCGAATCGTGCGTGAACACCCACACCACGCCCAATTCCATGATCGCGGAAAGCCGGATCGGCGCGCGCATGTAATCGGTGAACACGAAGAAGGTCGAACCGTAGCTGCGCAGGTGCGACAGCGCCATGCCGTTGACGACACCGCCCATGGCATGTTCGCGCACGCCAAAGTGGAAGTTGCTGCCGCCGTAATTGTCCGCCTCGAACGAAGGCGCGCCCTTGATGTCGGTCTTGGTCGAGGGCGACAGATCGGCGGCACCGCCAACCAGCCACGGGATCTCCTTGGCGAGCGCGTTCAGCACCTTGCCACCCGAATCGCGGCTGGCGAGGCCCTTGGCGTCCGGCTCGAAGGTCGGCAGCTTGTCTTCCCAGCCCTTGGGCAGCTTGCTTGCGAACAGATCGTCAAGTTCGGCGGCGAGTTCGGGATATTCGTCGTGGTATTTAGCGAAGTTCGCCTGCCATGCTTCACGCAACGGCACGCCGCGATCGGTCATTGACGCCTTGAAGCGCTCGGCGACGCCGTCCGGCACGAGGAACTTGGCATCTTCGGGCCAGCCATAGGCCTGCTTGGTGAGGCGGACGTTCTCCTCGCCGAGCGGCTCGCCATGCGCCTTCTCGCTGCCGGCGCGCGGCGAACCCCAGCCGATCACCGAATGGACGACGATAAAGGTCGGCCGGTCGTCGGTCGCGCGGAACGCGTCGAATGCGGCTGTCAGCGCGGCGACGTCGTTGGCGTCGTTTACGTGAATGACGTTCCAACCATACGCCTCGAAGCGCTTGCCCACGTCCTCGTCGAACGCGAGCGCAGTGTCGCCCTCGATCGAGATGTGGTTGCTGTCGTAGATCCAGCAAAGGTTGGAGAGCTTGAGGTGGCCGGCGAGCGACGCCGCCTCGGAAGACACGCCTTCCATCATGCAGCCGTCACCCGCGAGCGCGTAGATGTCGTGATCGAACAGCGTATAGCCGGGCTTGTTGTAGCGCGCGCCCAGCCAGCGCTCGGCGATCGCCATGCCGACCGAATTGCTGACGCCCGCGCCGAGCGGACCCGTCGTCGTCTCGACACCGGTGGTGTGGCGATACTCAGGGTGGCCCGGCATCTTCGAGGAAAGCTGGCGAAAGCCCTTGAGATCGTCGAGGCTCAGCGCGGGCTTGCCGCTCTTCTTGCCGTCCTTGTCGATCTCCTCGATACCGGCGAGGTGGATCAGCGAATAGAGCAGCATCGAGGCGTGGCCGACCGACAGCACGAAGCGGTCACGGTTGGGCCAGTCCGGCGTCGCGGGATCGTAGCGTAGGAACTTGGTACAGAGCGTATGGCCGACCGGCGCGAGTGCCATCGGCGTGCCGGGGTGGCCCGAATTGGCGGCCTGCACGGCATCCATCGACAGCGTGCGGATCGTGTCGATCGCCAACCGCTCGGGCGAGCCATCCTCGTGCAGGTCCGGCGTGGTGCTGATCGTCGGGGCATCGGACATCTGGAAAGGCCTTTCTGTTCGTAGCGGCAAACGCCACCGCGCTGATGTGGTTGCGTAGGCGGTCCCGAAAATCTCGAACGATCCGCCTGCGTTATGATTATGCTCTACACGCGCCGGTCGAGCCGTGTCACCTGCCCGCGCACAGCGATAACTGCCCGATCAACTTCGCGCAGGAACAGGCCGTGGCCAAGCACGCCCGGGATAGCCGAAAGCGCCGCGTCGAGCGCAACCGGATCGTCGATCGTGCCAAAGCGGCAGTCGAGCACGAGATTGTCCTGATCGGTACGGAACGGCGCCGCGGCGCCACCGCGCAGCTCGACCGCCGCGCCAAGTTCAGCCAGCCGGCGCCGCACAAAGCTGTACGCAAACGGCAGCACCTCGACCGGCAGCTTGGCCGCGCCGATCCGCTCCACGCGCTTCGACCCGTCGGCGATGACGATCATCCGCGCCGCCGATGCCGCAACGATCTTCTCGCGCAGCATCGCCCCGCCCGCGCCCTTGATGGCGTAGAGCCGGTCGTCAATTTCGTCGGCACCGTCGATCACCAGATCGGTCGCGGCGACATCGGCGAAGTCCAGCACATCAATGCCGACCTCGCGCGCGAGATCCGCGCTACGCTGAGAGGTGGCGACCGCCCGGATGCGCAACCCTGCCGCAACCCGCTCGCCAAGCCGCCGGATCGCGAACGCCGCGGTCGATCCCGTGCCAAGGCCGACGAGCATCCCGTCGATCACCTCGTCTACCGCCGCATCGGCCGCCGCGCTTTTGTCCTGGTCCGCAATCATACCCGCCTTTCGGGAGCCTCACCGTCGTTAAATAAGGCGGCAGCCATCGCTTTTCCATGTGTAGCCTCGGATCAGCCTGCTTTTGCGCTGGCGATTTGCCTCCTGTTCGGGGCAGAGCGCGCGGCATGATCGAAAAGATTCTCGGGCTTCTCGCCGCCATCATCATCCACGTCATTTCGAGCGGCGGCTATCTCGGCATCGTATTGCTGATGGCGATCGAATCGGCGTGCATCCCCTTGCCGTCCGAGATCATCATGCCGTTCGCGGGTTATCTCGTCTGGAAGGGCGAACTCAACCTGCTGCTCGTCGCAACCGCCGGCGCGATCGGCTGCAATCTCGGCTCGATCGTCGCGTACGAGATCGGCAAGCACGGCGGCCGTCCTCTTGCGGAGAAATGGGGCCGCTACGTGCTGATCGGCCCCGGCGAACTCGACACCGCAGACCGTTTCTTCGCGCGGTTCGGCGGCCTCGCGGTGCTGATCGCGCGGCTGGTGCCGCTGATCCGCTCGTTCATCGCCTTCCCGGCAGGCGTCGCGCGGATGCCGCTGGTGCCGTTCCACCTTTATACCTTCATCGGATCGTGGCCTTGGTGTTTCGGGCTCGCCTGGCTCGGCGCGACTTTGGGCGAGAAGTGGGACAGCGATCCGCGCGTGAAGGCTGCGTTCCA
>Ga0265780_10010958_pt1 | contig 10772 bp, 8 predicted proteins | sample P1T30metagenome_FD_192432 | JGI IMG/M metagenome (GOLD analysis project Ga0265780, IMG submission 192432) | Plant litter microbial communities from East Loma Ridge, Irvine, California - P1 T30 | ecosystem: Environmental > Terrestrial > Plant litter > Unclassified | place: USA: California... | reverse complement strand
TGGCCGACAGCACCAGCGCTTCCCAGCCGTGGCGGCCCAGGTACTTGGAAAAACTCAGGGTGCGCTGGATGCCGCTGCTGCCCGCCTGGGGCGGGAAGTGGAAGGCGACGAGCAGGGCGGTCTTCTTGTTCATGGGTGAATCACTCGCTTACAGGTTCTGCACGATGCAATAGGGTCAGGCCGCCAGCCAGCGCAGCAGCCGCAGGCCGAACATCAGGGGCGTCTGGTCCCAGGGGCGGCTGCGCGCCAGCGCGTAGCGGTCGCTGGTGCGCGTGATGGCGCCCGGTTCGGTGGTGAAGGCGGCGACAAAGCCGGCCTCGCGCGCCATCGCGGCGTGGCGCTGGTCGAAATCCTTGTCGGACTTGCCGTTCGGGTAGGCGAACAGCGCGACCGGCTTGCCCAGCACCGCTTCCAGCGCTTCCTTGCCGGCCACGATCTCGTGGCGCGCTTCGAGGTCGTCCAGGCTGGTCAGGATCGGATGCGACACCGTGTGCGCGCCGATGTCGATGCCATGGCGGTCGAGGGCGAGGATCATGTCGGTGGTCAGCATCAGGCCATGCGCACCGGCGCCTTCGCCGACCATCGCGCCCAGGGTGTCGACCAGCGCCAGGCGCGCCGGCGGCGGCAGGTACTTGGACGCTTCGGTGAGATTGGCCAGCGTGGCCTTGCGCGCTTCCAGCGTGTGCAGCGAGTAGCTGCCCAGGCCGAGGTGGCGCAGGTCGAGCTGGCCGGCCGGCAGGTGCTGCACCGCTTCGATGATGCAGTCGTTCCACATATCGCGTTCGCCGATATGGCCGCTGGTGACGAACACGGTGGCCGGCAGGCCGAATTCCTGCAGCACCGGCAGCGCCAGATCGTGCACCGAGCGGTAGCCGTCGTCGAAGGTGATGGCGATGGCGCGCGGCGGCAGCCGGCCGGCGTCCAGCGCTTCCAATGCGGCGGACAGCGGCAGCACGTTGAAGCAGCGCGCCAGCAGCGCCATCTGCCAGCGGAAGGTCGCCACGTCCGGTTCCGATTCCAGCATCGGATCGGGGCCCGCGAGGATGCGGTGGTAGTTGACCACGCACAGGCGGTTGCCGCGGCCCGCCAGGGCGATGGCGTCGCCGATGGTGCGGATCAGGCGTTCGGTCATGCGTGAAAAGTCATGCATTATTGTTGGCGGGCGAGAGAAGGCACTGTGGGCAATGGAACCTCGACGGGAACCTGGTTTTGCTGCTTGAGCGCGGCCGGCAGGATGCGCAATTCGAGCACGATGATCAAGGCAATGATCGCGTAATACAGTTCGAAGTAGGCGAAACTGAGGGCCGCGCCGCCGAGCGCATAGGCAAACAGGCTCAGTTGGAGCATGGTGGCCACCGAGCGGATCCACTCGGGGCCGCCCAGGCGCTTGACCTTGCGCGACAGGCTGCTGGCCTTGAAGAAGGTCCCGGCCAGCAGGGTGAGGAAAATCAGCAGGCCGCCGAAGCCGTGTTCGCCCATGACCTGGAAATACACGCTGTGCGCGGCGCGTGCGACTTCGGTATTCGGCAGGAGGTCTCCGGTATAGAACCAGGAGTAGGAAAAGAAATCGCGCGACAGCGAGGCCCAGACCGGGAAGTATTCCAGCGACTTGAATCCGCCGCCGAAGATCGGATTCTGCATGGCCAGGATGAAGCTGAGCTTCCACGCCACGACCCGGCCCATGAACGAGGCATCCGCATCGGCCGTTTCGATCGAATTCATGCGCGCGGTCCAGTCGTCGGACACGATCAGCGACAGTCCGAAGATCAGCATGCCGCCCAGGATCGCCATCGGGATCTTGCGGTTACTCTTGATGAAGAGGTAGGCGCCCAGTCCGGCCATGGCGACGAAGCCGCCGCGCGATTGGGTGCCGATCACCGCCGCCACGAGCAGGCCCATGGTGCCCAGCAGGGCCAGGCGGATGTAGCGCGCGCTTTTTCCGTATTCGCCGAGCAGGTAGTAGCAAATCGGCAGGGTCATCGCGAATGCCACGGCCAGTTCGTTACGGTCGCCCAGCACGTGGCCGGGGAATCCCGCGATCTTGTGGCCGCCGCCGCTGGCAATGAATTTCAGCGCTTCCAGGTTGGCATAGAAGCCTACCGAGAGCACCACGCACCACAGGAAGAAATCGACGTGCAGTTTCTTCTCGATGACGAGCAGGACGAACACGAACAGCGTGATGACCTTGGCGAACCGGGTCCAGATATCCCATGACACCTTGGACGGCGCGAGCGTCAGGACGGTGGACATCGTGGTCCAGAAGAAGAACAGCAGGACCAGGGAGCCCAGTACGCCGAGCACCATCTTCGGCTTGGCGCGCATGCACAGGTAGCTCAGGATGGCCACGCTGGTGAACAGCAGGTTGTAGCGCAGGTTCCCGGCCGGGCCGTAGACCCAGGCGTTCGGGTAGAACAGGGCGGTCCAGATCCACATGCCGATGCCGATGAACGGGCGCTTCGCCATCGTGTAGATGATGAACGGCAGGATCGCAAGAAGTACCAGGTCCCGCATCAGCGCCGCTCCTGCCCGACAGGTTTTTTCTTGCCCTTGTCGGGCGAATCGGTACGCAGCGCCCAGAAGCACAGGAACACTACGGCCAGCAGGTCAATCGCCCAGAGAATGGATTCCATGATTGTTTCTCGATCAGTCGGTCAGCAGGCAAGCGCCTTTGGGGAAGGGCGCAAGCGCCGCTCGAGAATGCCCTGGAACAGCGCGATCTGACCGGCAGTCGTATCGTCCCAGCTGAAGCGTTCCGCATAGCGGCGGGTGGCGGCGCGGTCCGGATAGGCGGCGCGCAGGCGGCTCACGGCGTCGGCCACGCCCTGCGGCGTGCGCTGGTCCATCAGCACGCCGGCTTCCGGCGCGGCCACCACTTCGGGGGTGCCGTAGACGCGGCTGGCCACCACCGGGGTACCGCACGCCATCGATTCGAGCAGGACGTTGGCCCAGCCTTCGCGCGAGGACGCCAGCACCAGCGCGTCGGCATTGCCGTAATGGTCGCGCAGCTGCGCCTGCGGGACGGCGCCGAGGAACTGCACCCGCGCTTCCACGTTCAGTTCGCGCGCCAGCGCTTCCAGCATGCCGCGGTTGGGGCCATCGCCGGCCACCACCAGGCGCACGTCCGGCAGCAGCGGCAGGGCTGCGATGATCAGTTCCTGGGCCTTCACGGGCACCAGGTGGCCGACGGTGAGCAGCGTGAACAGGGGATTCGGCGTACGCGCGATCGGCTGGAACAGCCCCAGGTCGACGCCGTTGCGCAGCGAAACGACCTTGTCCGCCGCAACGCCCAGCGCCACGACTTCGTCGCGCAGCGCGTGGCAGACCGTGATCACGGCGTCGGCGCGCTTCGCCGCCCAGGTGATCATCTTGCGCGGCAGCGCATACTGCGGCAGCAGGGTGATGTCGGAACCGCGCGCGGTGATCACCAGCGGCTTGTTGAAGTAGCGCGCCAGCATGGCGGCGGCGACACCGTCCGGGTAAAAATAGTGGGCGTCGATCAGGTCGAAGTCGTAGCCTTCGTCGAGCAGGCGCGCGATTCGCGGGCGCGCCGCCTGCGCCAGCAGCAGGGGCGCGACGTTCATGCCGACCTTCGGGATCACCGGGAAGCGCGGGTGCTCTACCTGCAGGCCATGGCGCACTTCGCTTCGCGGCACCTTGGCCAGCTTGGCGTAGTCGCCGAAGCGCGCATTTTTAGACGGGAACCAGCCGATCGGCGCGACCACGCGCGACTCTACCTGGCCGCTCGCGACCAGGTGGCGCAGGCGGGTCTCCACGAAGATCCCGTGGCCCGGCTTTTCCGTGTTCGGGAACAGGGTGCTGAAGGTCAGGATCTTCATGCAGCCGCACGGCCGGTCAGGCGGCCGTAGATGTTCTTGTAGCGGGCCACGCTCACCGGCCAGTTGCGTTCGGTCTCGACGTACTCGCGGCCGGCCGCGCGCAGCGCCGGCCAGCGTTCCTGGGCGCGCAGCAGGGCGCCGACCTTGTCGGCCAGCGAGGCCGGGTCGTCGGCCTTGAACAGCACGCCGGTCTTGCCGTCGGCGATCAGTTCCAGGTGGCCGCCGACGTCGGACGCCGCCAGGATGCGGCCCTGGGCCATCGCTTCCAGCGGTTTCAATGGGGTGACCAGGTCGGTCAGGCGCATCGACAGGCGCGGGTAGACCAGCACGTCGAGCAGGTCGTAATAGGTCTGCACCTGCTCGTGCGGCACGCGGCCGGTGAACACCACCTTGTCCAGAATGTTCAAGTCCTTGGCCAGCTGGCGCAGCTGGGCGTCCTGCGGGCCGCCGCCGACCAGCAGCACGCGCAGGTCGGGCAGCTCTTGCGCCAGTTGCGGCACGGCGCGCAGCAGGATGTCCAGGCCCTCGTAGGCGTAGAAGGAGCCGATGAAGCCGATCAGGCGCGCGCTTTGCAGGCCGAGCTTGGCCTTGAGTTCCTGGTCGGCGCTGCCGCCCACCGAGAACTTGTCGATGTCGACGGCGTTCGGGATCACGGTGACCTTGTCGGCCGGGATGCCGCGCGCGACGATGTCCTTGCGCAGTCCTTCGCAGATGGTGGTCACGGCGTCGGCGCGTTTGAGGGCCCAGGTTTCGAGCGCGCGGGTGGCGCGGTAGCGCAGGCCGTTCTCGCTGCTGGTGCCATGGTCGACCGCGGCGTCTTCCCAGAAGGCGCGTACCTCGTAGACCACCGGGATGCCGAAGCGCTTGCCGGCGCGCAGGGCGGCGACCGCGTTCAGGCTGGGCGAGTGGGCGTGCAGCACGTCCGGCTTCACCACCGGGATGATCTCGGCCAAACGCCTGGTGAGACCGTCGATGACTTCCTTCTGGTTCAGCACCGGCAGTTTCGCCAGCGCGCTTTTCGAGGCCGGCGTGCGGTAGAAGTGCAGGCCGTCGACCGTTTCTTCGAGTTCGTCGCCCGAGTGCTGCTTGGAGCCGGTGACGTGGAAGGTCTCCCAGCCGAGCGCGCGCTGTTCGCGCAGGATCGAGCGGGTACGGAAGGTGTAGCCGCTGTGCAGGGGGATCGAGTGGTCGAGGACGTGAAGGACGCGCATGTTCTGGTGGTTCCGATTGCGTTTTACTTGCTTGTTGTGTTCAGGTGGACGTCATGCGGTGGCCAGCACGGGCGCCGCGCTTGCTCCGGCAGCGGCGCCGGTGGCGCCGTTGGTACGCAGGAAGGCATCGAACATCAGCACCGACCACAGGGTCATGCCGTGGTCCTTGGCGCCGGACTGGTGTTCGTCCACCATCTGCTTGAGGAAGTCCGGGTTGAAGATGCCGGTGTCGAGCAGGACCGGATTGAGCACCGCGCGGCGCATCGTGTCGGCCAGCGGGCCACGCAGCCAGGCCGCCAGCGGGATCGAGAAGCCCTGCTTCTTGCGGTACAGGATGTCGTCGCCGAGGAAGGGCTGCAGCGCCTTCTTGAACACGTGCTTGCCCTCGCCGTTGCGCAGCTTGCTGTCGGACGGCAGGCCCGACACCCATTCGACGAACTGGTGGTCGAGCAGGGGCACGCGCACTTCGAGGGCGTGGGCCATGCTGGCGCGGTCGACCTTGGTCAGGATGTCGCCCGGCAGGTAAGTCTTCATGTCGAGGTACTGGACCAGCGACAGCGGATCGTCGGTCGGCGCATTCGCCGCATACCCGCGCATCACTTCGACCGCGCGGTAGCCCTGCAGGCGGGTCTTGAACGATGCCGAGAACAGCTGCGCGCGCAGGCGGTCGTTGGTGTTGGACACACCATGGAAGTAGCCTTCCGTGAGGTCGCGCGCCAGCGCTTCGAAGGTGGTCTTGGCGCGGAACATGCGCGGCGCCCAGTCGGCCTTCGGATACACGGCGCCCAGCACGCCGAACACCGGCTTGCGCAGCGCCAGCGGCAGCAGCGAACGCACCCGGTTCTCGCCCATCGCCATGCGGTGGCGGCGATAACCGGCGAAGTTCTCGTCGCCGCCGTCGCCCGACAGAGCCACGGTGACGCGCTTCCGGGCCAGCTGGCAGACGCGGTAGGTCGGGATCGCGGAGCTGTCAGCATACGGCTCGTCGTACAGCGCGGCCAGGGTGTCGACCAGGCCGTAGTCGTCCTTGTCCACGGTCTCGCACTGGTGCGTGGTCTGGTAACGCTCGGCGACCTGGCGCGCGTAGTCCGATTCGTCGAAGGCCGGATCGTTGAAGGCGATCGAGCAGGTATTCACCGGGCCCTCGCTCACACCGGCCATCATCGCCACCACTGCGCTCGAATCGACGCCGCCCGACAGGAAGGCGCCCAGGGGCACGTCGGAAATCAGGTGGCTGCTTACCGCTTCGCGCAGGCGCTCGACCAGCTGTGCTTCCATCTCGCCTTCGCTCATGGCGGCGTGCGGGGTGAAAGGCACGTCCCAGTACTGCTTCGAGGCCGGCACCGGCTTGCCGACGCGCAGGGTCAGGGTATGCCCCGGCAGCAGCTTCTTCGCGCCGGTGAAGATGGTGCGCGGTTCCGGCACGTAGCCGTAGGCGAAGTATTCCTCGACCGCCAGCGGGTCGATCTCGCGGGCCAGGTTGGGGAGCGTCAGCAGCGACTTGAGCTCCGAGCCGAAGGCGAACATCCCGTCCGGCAGCAGCGCGTAGTGCATCGGCTTGATGCCGAGCCGGTCGCGCGCCAGAAACAGGGTCTGGTTCGGGCGGTCCCAGATCGCGAAGGCGAACATGCCGCGCAGGTGGTTCACGCAGTCTTCGCCCCACTGCTCGTAGGCGTGGACGATGGTTTCGCTGTCGGACGGGGTGCGGAATACGTGGCCCAGGCTCTGCAGCTCTGCGCGCAGTTCACGGAAATTGTAGATCTCGCCGTTGAACACCAGGGCCAGCGTGTGGTCCTCGTTGAACAAGGGCTGCAGCCCGGCCTCGAGCGCGATGATCGACAGGCGCCGGTGGCCAAAAGCCAGTCCCGGTTCCAGGTGCAGGTCGCCCTCCACCGGCCCGCGGTGGAACTGGCTTTCGTTCATCCGATGCAGGAGGGAGCGGTCGATCTGGCGGCCGCCCTGCAAATCAAAAATTCCAACTATTCCGCACATGGTTCGATTGCTTTATCAGGGGTTGTCTTGGTGAGCGACAGGCGGTCATAGAGCGCCAGGTAGCCGGACAGCATGGCGTTCATGCCGTGGTGCTGGTCGACGTGCAGGCGCGCCTGAGCGCCGTGCTGGCGTGCGAGCTGCGGCTGCGCTGCGTACTGTGCGAGCGCCGCGGCCAGCGCCGCCGGATCGCCCGCGGGCACGAGCAGGCCGGTGCGGCCTTCCTGCACCAGGTCGGGGATGCCGCCCACGGCGGTCGATACGACGGGCAGGCCGCTCGCCATCGCTTCCAGCATGGTCACCGGCGTTCCCTCCGCGATCGAGCTGAGGGCGAACACATCGAAGCAGCGCATGACCGCCGCGATGTCGTTGCGCGCACCCGGCAACAGCACGACGTCGTCCAGGCCTGCTTCGCTCACCTTGCGCTGCAGGCTAGCGCGCAGCGGCCCTTCGCCGACGATCGCCAGGCGCAGGCGCGGCGCGGCGTCCGGCAGCAGCCGGCGCAGCTGGGCAAAGGCGTCGATCAGGGACGCGTGGTCCTTGACGTCCTGGATGCGGCCGACGGTGCCGATCACGAAGCAGCCGCGCCAGTCCGGCCAGCCGTCCGGGCTTGGTGCGGCCGGGTCGGGTCGGTAGGCATCGGTGTCGACGCCGTTGTGGATCAACTTGTTCTTGGCCTCGGGTACGCCGACCGTGGCGGCCAGCCAGTTGCGCAGGTCGGCCGAGACCGGGACGAAGCAGTCGATCGCCGGCACCAGCAGGCGGCGCAGCAGGTTGTGCTTGCGGTTGCTGCCATCGGGATCGCCGGCATCGCGCCCGTGCTCGGCATGGACCCGCACCGGCACCCCGGCCAGCAGCGCCGTCAGTTGGTACTCGATGGCGGTCAGGTTGTAGGTGTGCAGGATGGCCGGCCGCAGGCGGCGCAGCAGGCGGAACAGCTGCAGGTGGATCTGCGGCGCCAGCCCGGGCGGCTTGTTCAGGGCGATGACTTCGACGCCTGGCCGCGTGATCCGCTTGGCGAAGTCGGAGGAGCGGGTCAGGCACACGATCGCGTGGCGATAGCGGTCGGCCGGCATGCGGTTGATCTGCTCGACCAGCAAGGTCTCCAGTCCGCCGAAATCGAGGACGTAGGTCAGGTGGACGATCAGCGGCGGCTGCTTCATCGGGTCTTGTCCCAGCCGCGCAGGCGCGCCTGCAGGGTCGTCAGGTCGAAGGCCCAGTTGACACCGATGCGCTGGATGTTGAACAGGTCCAGGTCCGAGCCGTTCAGGCCTCCGTAGGCCGAGAAGCAGGCCGCGTAGCCGAGCTGTTTCATCATGTCGATGCGCGCCGCCGTGATGTGGTGCTTGCGGCCATACGGGTAGGCGATGAAGACCTGCTCCTGACCCAGCTCGCGGCGGATGTCGTTGAGCGACCCTTGCAGTTCTTCGAGCGCGAGTTCGTCGCCGATCTCGGCCAGGTTCACGTGGTTGCGTGTGTGGCTGCCGAAATGCAGGCCCCAGTCGCGCATGCGGCGGATCTGCTCCCAGCTCATGTTGTCCAGGCCGAAGCCGAGGGCGCGCATGTCGTGATCAAAAGGCCGGTTGTCGCGCACCTTCTCGGTGCTGACGAAGAAGGTGCACGGCACGCCGTGCTTGAGCAGGACCGGCGCGGCGTTCTCGTAGTTGTCCAGGTAGCCGTCGTCGAAGGACACGGCGATCACCGGTTTGCTGGTATTGCGCGGAATCTTGCCTTCCACGATCTCCTTCAGCGACACCGTCACGAAATGCTTGGCCACGTAGGCCATGTGCTCGTCGAAGCGCTCGATGCCGATCGTGACGTTGTCGCGGAACTGGTCGCTCACGCGGTGGTAGAGCAGGATGATGACGCGCTGCTGGTTGGTGCGGCCGTGCAGCCAGTTCACCAGCGGCATCCAGGCGCGCGCATAGGCCATGAACATCAGCTGTTTGGCGGCGACCTTGGGCAGGCTGCCGCGCGACGGGTCGCGTGCGGCCAATTGGCGCGCCAGGCGCGCTTCCAGCGCCAGCGGCGGGCGGGTATTGGTGCTGCCGCCCTGCGGCTGCGGCGTGAATGCGGCGCTGCCGTCGCGCAGGCGGCCGACCGCCTCGCACACCAGTTCCACGCCCACGCGGTCGAGTTTGGTCTTGAGGCCGCGCAGGGTCGAGAAGCGGTCTACCGGCACGCTCGCCTCGAGCAGGATGTCGCCGGTGTCGAGGCCGGCGTCGACGCGGTGGACCGTGACGCCCACGCTGTCTTCGCCGTTGTGCAGTTCCCAGAAGCCGGGCGGCATGCCGCGGTAATGCGGCAGGCGGCCCTTGTGCAGGTTGATGGTGCCCATGCGCGGCAGCGCGAACAGGGCCGGTTTCAGGATCGGTGCGCCGAGCGCGATGCCGAGGTCGGGCTGGCGCCCGGCGACCCAGGCGCAGGCTTCCGGCCCGTTGATGGCCGCAACCTGCTTGATGGCGACGCGCGGATGCTGCTCCAGCGCTTCCATGGAAAACGCCTGGCCGGGACGGTCGGGGCTTTGCTGTGGACGCGAGGCGAAGCGGCCGGCCGCCAGTCCGACGATTTCCGCACCCTGGTAGGGGATCCAGCGCCAGCCATGGCGGCGCAGGTTTTTGAACTGGTTGCGCAGCAGGGTCGACGCACCCTTGCGCGGCGCATGGACCAGCACCGAGAACTGGCAGTCCGGGTACTGGTCGGCCAGCGAGACGATATTCCACCGGACGTTGAAATCGAGATGGGCGGTGAAGATGACGATGTTCATGGTCTGTTTGTCTTATTGTTTCCGCGCCTGTACCAGGGTGGCGTCGACCGCGCCGAAGTTCTGCGCCAGGAAGGCGCGCAGCGTGGCGCGCGCCGCGTCCTGGCCATGGCTGTCGGCGGCCGGGGCGGCGATCGCCACCAGTGCGCCGTCGTCGCCGTGGAACTGCAGCTTGCCCTGGGCCTGGCGCAGCTTGCCGACCACGTTGCTGGTCAGGTACTGGCCGTCGACCCACATCACGTGCCACACCACCAGCTGGCCGCCGGCGCTGTGCATGATCGTTTCGCGCAGCGGCAAGCTGCGGCCGCCGACCTGCTCGCTGCGGCCGCTGGAAGTGAGCTGGTGGTAGGCGTCCTTGTCGCCCGCCATGCGGTTGACGGAGCTGATCAGGCCCTTCTGCTTGGTCTGGTTGCGGTAGTACAGCAACTGCAGCTGGACCGGGCGGCCATCTGGCGCCGCATAGACACGCTTCATGCGCGCATCCGGTTCCATGTAGTGCACTTCCCAGTCGGGGAAGCCGGCGGTTTGCGGCCAGGCGATGCCTGGCGCGGCCAGCGCCACCGGCGCCGGATTGTGGTTGGCGCGCTCGTTGACGGCGGCGAAGGCCGGCCACATGGCGGCGACTGCGATCACGGCGACGGCCATCGGCAGCAGCGCGCCGGCCTTGGCAGGCGCGCCGGCCTGCGCAACCGGGGCGGCGGCAGCGGCAGGCTGCTCGTCTTCGCGCCAGTAGCTGCCGATCCAGAACATGATGAACATGATCAGGCCGAAGAACAGCCAGCCGTAGACCAGGTGGTCGACGCCGGTGGCCAGTTCCATGCCGCTCATGTGGCCGATCATGACGATGCCATAGGCGCGCAGCCAGTTGGCCACGATCGGCACCACGATCGAGAGGCCGATGAAGACGGCGCGCCGGGTGTTGGAGCGGAAGGTCAGGTAGGCGTACAGGCAGCCCAGCGTGATCGAGGAGAT